>Ga0209240_1000757_pt1 | contig 13341 bp, 9 predicted proteins | sample GraSoi_2013_80cm_FD_185828 | JGI IMG/M metagenome (GOLD analysis project Ga0209240, IMG submission 185828) | Grasslands soil microbial communities from the Angelo Coastal Reserve, California, USA - Sample 9_17_2013_80cm (SPAdes) (version 2) | ecosystem: Environmental > Terrestrial > Soil >...
CTAGATCAGCGAACACTCGAGTTTAACCTACCCGCTTGGGAGCGCTCCCGGTTAACGGATCCAGGCGAAAAATCCGGAGCCGCAACCGTAGTGCCAGAAGCGGCATCCACGGGTCTCACACCTGCAAGCGCAGGCCACGAGAAAACCGACACGCCGCCAACAACTCCCTTTGAAAGTACCCGCTCGGGCGCAGTTTCCGATCGATTCACCTCGTCCTCAGGGGAACAGTTGTCGGAAGAAAGACGTCCGAGTTCAGACTCCGCCAAACCGGAAACCTCACCGGCTAATGCGGAGCGGAACGGTGCCGAATCTCCGCGAGCTGTGCGTATAGCGCTCGCGCCGATCCTCAAAAGTCTGCCACCCGAATTACAACCCTCCGAACCCGAAGCGCTGGCAAATGCACCTGGCGCCACTGTCGAGCTCCCGGTGGAGTTGATTAGCCCACAACTGGCTACCGGGAAGGTTACGATTCCGTTTTCGACCTTCTTATCCTCTTTACCTGAAGAAGCGAGGGCCCATTTCCCGCAAGCAGACCCAACTGCTGAAGTCCCGATCCCGATTAAGGAGATCCTGCAAGATTATCCTCACGACCTCCTACGTCCGCGGCCAGACCAAGAGCCGGAAGAAGTTGTGCCATCGATCCCAACTCCTTTTACCGCTCCGGCCCGGGAAGATACGGAGCGTTTTTCCAAGCTTCCGGTAGAGACACAAACCGAGTTGCCCTCCGACAGTCGACAACTGGGGCTCCTCGAGCAGGCGGAAACTCCGAGCCAGACGCCGCCACCACCCGTGGCCCACGAAACGCCGGTCACGGCAGAAACTCCCATCGCTGCGCAATCACCGGTCACCGAAGAAATGACGGTTGCTGAAGAGAAACCGGCGGCAGAGCATAAAAGCGCACCTGATTTCTCCGCGCTACAGTCTGTCTTTTTAACCGATGAGGAATTGGATTTGAACAAGGTGGTTCAAAAAGTGGGTGAGCTTCCAGGCGTCAATTCCGCCCTGTTTTTTGCGGCCGATGGCAGCCTGCAAGGTGAACCTGAAAAACTCGGTCTGACTCAATCGTCGGTGCACTTACTTTCCACTCTTTCCCACGAGATTGGGCAACGGGTCGGCGGCCTGGGGTTGGGCCAAATTGAAACCTTTACGCTCGGTTGGAAGCGAGAACTAGTCAGCGTTTTCACCCGGGGCGAATCCGGCTTTGTCGTCCGTCATGAGAAGAGGCCCTTCAAACCGGGCGTACGAGAGAAGATCTGTCTGGTTCTCAGCCATATTTGTTAATAACTCCGGCTAGCCAGAACCAAGGAGCTTAGGCGAATGCCGATTATCAATTACGCGAGTAAAGAAATTCAGTTCAAGATCGTCTATTACGGACCCGCCCTGAGTGGCAAGACGACCACCATCGCATATATCCATTCAAGACTGCCGGCAGCCTTTCGGGGGGACTTAGTTTCGTTAGCCACCGCTGCTGATCGCACGCTGTTCTTTGATTTTTTGCCTGTCGACGCGGTCATCCTGCAAGGCTTCAAAACCAAATTTCAGCTCTACACCGTTCCTGGACAGGTCGTTTACAACACAACCAGGCAACTCGTGTTGCGTAGCGTCGACGGCATCGTGTTCGTAGCCGATTCGCATTGGGACAAGATCCACGAGGACGTAGAAAGCTTTCGTAACTTGGAAGAAAACCTTCGCAAACAGCATCTCTCGCTGGATGAGATTCCCTACGTTCTGCAGTACAACAAACGTGACTTACCCGATGCGGCGCCGGTTTCCTATTTGGATTTTCTGCTGAACAACCGCCGCCGGCGAGCCCGAAGCTACGAGGCGATCGCCACCAAAGGCCGCAGCGTCTTCGCCGCGCTAGACGCTGTGACTCAAAGCGTTCTGAACAAATTCATCCAAGAAAATCATCTTCTCCGGCCCGCTCCAGCGCGCGAAAGCGCTACGGCAGGACGGGTGTAGGGGGTGATGGTGGCTTCTGTGGGGTGGCGCGAAGTAATCAGTGATCAGTGAGCCAGTAATCAGTGGTCAGGGGAAATGTGCCGCCGGGGGGTATGAAACAGGTCCAATTGTGGGTTGATGAAAGCTGCTTAAAGATTCCCAGAACGTCCTGACGTTCCCGCACTTGGCGTCGCTCTTGCGCCACTGATTACTGACTCACTGATTACTGATTACTTCGCGGCGCCACCTCCTTCCAGTCGCGACCCCTCCCACCGCTCGCCACTCCCACAGTTGCGCTTCCCTCTACCCTCCGATATATGTCCGGGATGATCGACTACATGCAAAAGGGTGGGCCGCTGATGTGGCTTATCCTCCTGTGTAGCGCTATCACCGTGGCGGTTTTCGTCGAGCGCCTGCTTTATTTTCATCGAGCCAATATCAATTTAGGCGAATTTCTTCAGGGATTGGCAAATCTGGTTCGGAACCGCAATCTGACAGAAGCTCGAATTGAATGCCAGACGACTTCCGTCCCGGTAACGCGAGTGATCTACGCCGCTTTGTCTCGTCCCCATCTGTCCCGGTCTGAACTGCGCGAGATCGTAGAAGAAGCGGCTCAAATTGAAGTACCCCGTCTTGAACGCAATCTCAGTCTTCTCATTGGAATCGCGTATGTCTCTCCCTTGATCGGGCTTCTCGGGACTGTCACCGGTTTAATCCAAGCGTTCGTCCAACTCTCCGCCAGCAACGGGTATGCGACACTAGCTGACGTATCCAGCGGAGTGTACCAGAGCCTCTTGACTACGGCAGCCAGCCTGGCCGTCGCGATCCCGACGATTTTGGCCTACTGTTTCCTTTCCTCCAGGCTGAACGCGCTGATGCATGAAATGGAACGGGCTGGAATTGAGATCGTAAATGTTCTGACCGATACGGAGGCGCCCGCGTCGATCATTGAGTTCGATCCGTCGTCTCAAGCAGCCAGTGAAAAGAGATGAAGCTGGAACGAGCGGTCCGGCTCAATCCTTATCTTCTGTTTATCGTCCCTCTGGTAGAAGTCGTTTGCCTGCTGCTTCTACTCTTTGTCGTCAGCTCGACCTTTCTCGTCCATCCCGGGATCAGCGTTAACCTGCCGTTCTCTAAATTCACTTTAGGTACCGTGGGGAACTCGGTGATTGTCACCGTGACCGCGGGTCCATTCCCCCGAATTTACTATCGGGAGCAAGCCGTAACCTTGGATGAATTGCGCAACGCTTTCGAAAAAGATCCGGTCACTGATAAGTCGATCATCATTCGGGCGGATCGGGATGCACCTCACGGGTCTGTCGTTCAAGTGATGAATCTGTGTCTCGATCGGGGATACTCGGTGATTCTCGCAACTTCACCTAAATCGCAGTGAAGCCAACGGCCACCGTTCCGCATAATTCCATTTTTGACTGGGACCGCCCCCGATGGAACGGCCGCCTGCTGTGGCTGATCGTGGTCTCACTGGGGTTACATTTCGCCGGGCTTTACATTTTCCACATTGTTTACCCGTCAACAACCGTACTGCCTCCACCTGCGGCTCAAGTCTCGGTGCTGAATCCGCAGAATCCCCAGGATCGCCGACTTCTTGATTGGGTGGAGCTGAATGATCCCGCTGCCATTAGCGCTCCGAAGGTCGACGACAGCCTGGTCACAAAGTTGGTTCCGAATTATCGCCCGACCTTCAGCGATGAAACCCCTGCGGTTCAGGGAAGCCAGAATACTGCTCCCGCGCAGGAGGCTCCCACTCCATCGCTTTTTACCCCCGACAACCTTTTCCCGGGACAAGTTCGCCCGTCTTCCATGAACTCGAAAATCCGGTTCGCCAGTCATTTTGAGTTCGGCTCGGCCTTGCAGAACCGGCAACCGGTTGTGCCTGAGGAATTACCGGCGAGCGAGCGCTTATCAGAGCCGACTATTTTCTTTGTGGGAGTCGGCAAGAAAGGCGAGGTAGAATTCGCTTTCCTCTGGCGGAGCTCAACGAACGAACAGTTGGATCACCAGGCCGAGGAAGCCGTCAAACACCTCAGATTCCAACCCTCCGGATCCGAGACCTGGGGTGCGGTATCGTTGCATTGGGGAACGGCGGGCCGGTAGGCCTCCACATCTCGTCCTCGTCGTCGACATTTCGTCCTCGTCCTCGTCCTCGTCCTCGTCGTCGTCCTCGCCCTCGAGGCTGTTGGTTTGCCACGCCTCTCCGTCGGTCGGTAACTGGCGCATGCCAACCCCTTTTCTACCGCCCTTTCAGCATCCAACCCGCTACGCGAGTACAATTCGGACCAAGCGCAGTACTCCAATACTCCCGCCCGCAACGCTTCGCGTAGCGATGCGGGCGGGCCAACACTCCATCACTCCGCGTGGCCGGATTCGAGGACGAGGACGAGGACAGCCTGTCCGACGTAGCCTTCTACGCTTGTTGCTTCGCAGTTCTGTGGGCAAGCGAAGTCGGAAGAACGAAGCCCTTCCTTCGGTTGACGAGCCTGCGCGTCCGCGGGACGGTGGTGCAGACCAAGCCGTTACCGCTGTCCATGATTCGTATCGAGCTCCCTACCCTGATCTTTATCTATCTTTACCTCGCAGTGATTGTGATCGGGGGACTCTGGTTCCTCGATTCCTGGCGGAGCCAAAAACGCAAAAAACAGACCTTGCGTTACACGGTCCGGTGCACGATTTGTGCCTCTATTTTCGAAGATAAAACCAATGAGCCGCTACCTCGTTGCCCGCGATGTGGCTGCCTGAATGAGAGAAGAAATTTTGGAGGACTCTGATCAAATGGCAATGTTCATCGGCCGAAATCGAAAAGCCCGTGTGACCTACGGCTTCGATGAAATTGCGCTGGTTCCCGGACAAGTGACGATCAACCCGAACGAGGTGGACATCACCTTCGAAATCCAGACTCGGACTGGCGACCCGTTGAAGCTAGGGATTCCTATTCTGGCCAGCGCTATGGACGGAGTGGTTGACGTCCGTTTTGCCGTCGAGATGGGAAAATTGGGAGGCTTGGCGGTTCTTAACCTAGAGGGAGTGCAGACCCGCTACAAAAACCCGGAAGAAGTGCTCCTTAAGGTATTAGAAGCAGAGAAAGAGCATGTTACTGCTCTCCTGCAGAAGATCTATCAGGAACCGGTCCAAGAAGATCTAATCGCCGCTCGCATCAAACAGATGAAAGACGGCGGAGTCTTGGCAGCAGTCAGCTCCATCCCTCAAAAGGCAGAACGTTACGGACAGATCGCCCAAGAAGCCGGCGCCGATATTTTTGTGGTCCAAAGCACGGTCTCGACCGTTCGGCACATCTCCACCAAGTATCGTTCCTTGGATCTGGCTAAATTGTGCAGAGATTTGGGTTGCCCGGTTATCGTCGGAAACACAGTCGGCTTCGAAGTCACCCTCGAAATTTTGGAGTGCGGGGTAGCAGGCGTTCTGGTTGGCGTAGGCCCGGGAGCAGCTTGCACTTCACGCGGAGTTTTGGGATTGGGCGTCCCTCAAGTCACTGCGACGGTGGATTGCGCAGCAGCCAGAGATTATTATCTGAAGCGGAGTGGCCGATATGTACCGATCATCACTGACGGCGGGATGAGTAAGGGAGGCGATGTCTGCAAAGCCTTGGCTTGCGGGGCCGATGCCGTAATGATCGGCAGCGCTTTTGCTAAAGCCATCGAAGCACCCGGGAAAGGCTATCATTGGGGCATGGCCACCCCTCACGCCAACCTACCCCGAGGCACGCGCATTCGGGTGGGAACAACAGGCCCTCTGCGGCAAATCCTTTTTGGACCGGCCGAGGTCGACGACGGCAGTCAGAATTTAGTAGGCGCTATTACGACCTGCATGGGGAATGTCGGGGCAGCGAACCTCAGGGAGTTTCAGGAAACCGAGGTCATTATCGCTCCGTCCATTCGCACAGAAGGCAAATTGTTTCAGCAGGCACAAATGGTCGGAATGGGATCTCGAAATTCGTAAGAATTCAGTTGCCTAATTCGTAAGAGCAAAATACCCCGTTACCAGTAAGCGATGAGCGATCGACGTGTTGTAGTCACCGGGTTGGGAGTTATCACACCAATCGGTAATGATCTTAAAACCTTTTGGGAAAACCTGGTGGCCGGGAAAAGCGGGATCCGTAAGATCTCGTTATTCGACGCCTCCGTCTTCGATTGTCAGATAGCCGGCGAAATACCGGACTTCGATGCCGCCAACTATCTGGCGAATCCTAAAGACGTTCGGAGAACCGACCGCTTTGCACAATTTGCTCTCGCCTGCTCAAAGCAAGCGCTTGAAGACAGCGGCCTCGATCTTGAGCGGATCGACCGTACCCGCGTCGGTGTCCTAGTCGGAAGCGGGATCGGCGGGCTATCCACCTTGGAAAACCAACATGTGGTTTTCTTAAAGAAAGGCCCGTCCCGAGTCTCTCCATTCATGGTGCCGATGATGATCGTAAACATGGCAAGCGGTTTGATCGCCATGGAATACGGCTTTGAAGGTCCGAATTACTCGATTGTGACGGCTTGCGCGACCTCCGCCAATGCCATCGGTGAAGCCTGGAGAATGATCCGCGACGACGAGGCTGAAATTTTCTTGGCCGGCGGTACAGAGGCGGTCATCAACAATCTCGGAGTGGGCGGCTTTTGCGCGATGCGGGCCATGAGCAGAAAGAACGATGAGCCGGAACGGGCATCGCGCCCATTCGATCGGGAACGCGATGGTTTCGTCATGGGCGAAGGTGGCGGGGTCTTGATACTGGAGGAGTACGAACACGCCCGCGCCAGAGGAGCACGGATCTACTGCGAACTGGCCGGTTATGGGCTCACCTGCGATGCCTACCATATGACGGCGCCCAAACCAGATGGGAGCCCGGTAGCTCGAGGCATGCAAATCGCCGTTAAAAGAGCCGGCGTCAATGCGACCGATATCGATTACATCAATGCTCATGCTACATCGACTCAGGTCGGCGATCTTTGCGAAACGAATGCCATTAAACGGTTCGCCGGAGATTACGCTAAGAACGGTCTCTTGGTTAGCTCGACAAAATCGATGATTGGCCATCTACTTGGCGGCGCCGGAGCAGTGGAAAGCGCGGTTTGTATCCTGGCCATGAACCATGGAGTGGTACCGCCCACCATCAATCTCGACAACCCCGACCCCGAATGCGACCTGGACTATGTACCAAACGTCGCACGCGAGAAAAAGGTACGAGTTGCACTGAACAACTCCTTTGGCTTCGGCGGCCACAACGCATCGCTTTGTTTCAAAGCGTTTGAATAAGAACGTCGCCCTTTTGCTCCTCACGGCCTTGTTTTGGTCGCTGGGAGGGGTCCTCATCAAATCGATCGACTGGAACCCGGTCGCGATCGCGGGCTCACGCAGCCTGATCGCTGTCGGCTTGATCGCGATCTTACGACCGTCAGTCCTGCGCCGATTTTCCTGGACAGCGGTGCTCGGTGGCATGGCTTACACGGCGACAGTCGTGCTATTCGTCATTTCCACTAAGCTGACGACCGCCGCGAACGCCATTTTCTTGCAGTATACCGCTCCGATTTATATCGCTCTGCTCAGTCCCTGGCTGCTGCGGGAACGAGTACGGCGGTCTGATTGGATTTTGATCGGGATTGCTTTCGGCGGAATCGCCCTGTTTTTCTGCGATCGACTCTCGTTAGAAGGAACTTGGGGAGTAATCGCGGCGCTCGCCAGCGGCGTCTCCTATGCGTGGCTTACGGTGTTGATGCGGCGTGAAAAGTCGGCTTCGCCCGAAGCCGCCGTGTTCATTGGTAACCTGATGACAGTACTAGTCGCAGCTCCGGCGATGTGGCCACCCGTAAATCTAGGACACAATTGGCCTTGGCTGATCGCGCTAGGCGTGGTCCAACTTACGATTCCTTATTTGCTTTATGCGCGCGCCATCCGCCATGTGCGCGCTCTTGATGCATCGATCATCAGCATGATCGAACCCATCCTTAATCCGATCTGGGTCATGTTAGCGGTGAGCGAACATCCTACCCAATGGTCCATCGCGGGCGGCTGCATCGTCTTGGGGACGTCCTTGTTACGAAGCATCCTCTCCTCCCGCGAATCCGAATCGGGTTCCGAACTCGCCTTAGGCTCGTCCGGAATGACAAATGACAGATGACAGATGACAAATTGAAAAAGCTTCCCCTCACGCGCCATCTCCCAAAAGCATCTGTCATTTGTCATCGGAACCGAGCTTCAGGCGAGGTACAATTCGCCTCATGCCGCAAAGCGAGCGCGAAACTCGACGACACTTACAGCACCTTCTCGCACATCGTTCACCAGAAGATTTGATCCAAAGGCTGGCACCAAAACCAGGGTCAACTTCTCGACGGATTCCGGGAGCAACCATTACCGAACCTTACGCCGTGGAACGACGTTGGGACCTCCTGAATATTTCCTCGCAGGCTAAGAGCGAGGTCTGGGACTTCGCCACTGCCGAGCGCCACCAGGCGTTTGGGAGGAATATCGAGAACTTCATTGGAACGGTGAAGGTGCCGATCGGGTTAGCGGGACCGTTGAAAGTGAACGGTCTTTTTGCTCAGGGAGATTACTACGTGCCCTTGGCCACAACCGAAGCTGCACTGGTGGCTTCGTATAGCCGTGGCGCAATGGTCCTCACGGAAGCGGGCGGTTGCAGTGCCGCTTTGGTAGCGGAAGGTGTCAATCGAACCCCTGGGTTCGCTTTCGAAACCATCACCGAGGTCGGCCTTTTCGTAAGCTGGTTGCTCGAACAAACACACCGGTTCCCAGAAATTATCGCCAAGACAACCCAACACGGCTCCCTGACGGACATAAAGATCCTGTTGGAAGGCAACCATGTTTACGTTCAACTAGAATATCTGACCGGAGATGCAGCCGGCCAGAACATGGTAACGCTGGCCACCGATGCGATCTGTCATTTTATCAGGGAGGAAGCGCCGATCCAACCCAAGCATGCCTTTCTGGAAGCCAACCTTTCAGGTGACAAGAAAGCGAGCGCTCAATCCTTTCAGAACGTGCGAGGGAGGAAAGTATCCGCCGAGGTGAAGCTTTCACCCGACCTGGTTAAACGCCGGTTACATACTTCGGTTGAAACCATGGAAGCCTATTGGCGGATGTCAGCTTTAGGCGGCGTCATGAGCGGCACCATCGGTGTCCAGGGTCACTACGCCAACGGTCTGGCCGCTCTCTACATTGCTACCGGTCAGGATGCCGCCTGTGTATCAGAGTCGGCAGTTGGAGTAACCCGATTCGAACGAACTGAGGACGGTTCGCTCTATGCTACGGTCACCTTACCCAATCTTATTGTAGGCACCGTCGGAGGCGGAACCAGCCTACCCAGCCAAGCCGCCTGCCTCGATATCATGGGCTTAAAGGGCACAGGTCATGCCGGCGCTCTGGCTGAGATCGCTGCGGCATTAGCGTTGGCAGGCGAGCTCTCTATCATTGGCGCCCTCAGCGCCAATGAATTCGGACGGGCACATCAGAAACGCGCCCGCGGGGGGCCGGAACGTCAGAAGTGAGAGGTGACTGGTGATTGGTGAAGGAAAAGCCGACACTTTGGGGGGGCGAGGCTCCCGAAAAACCCAAGGCTTTCCGCGAAGGACTATAGTGTGGATGCAAGGCGGCGTTCTGCTAGACTGCAAGACGCGCCGAGCCGCAGTCTATGGTGCGACCACACCCCTGATGCAATCGAACCTAGACGGCCGATGACGTCTCTATTCCAAACCAGCGAGTCGGGGCCGGCATTTCGGGCGGAGCGCGGACATGGCGGCATCGTGGGCCACGGCTCGGCGGGCGTTTCGGCCTAGCATAATAGAGGGCTATCCAGACCTTAGTTCCTCCGCGGAAACCCTGGGTCCTTCGGGAGCCTCTACCAAAAACAACCCTATCTCATAGCCGGCAGAAATATCGACGCAATCGATAATCAATTAATAATTATCGATTATATATCATGCTCCGAAACGCTAAGCTTGCCTCCACGAAAAAATGATGCCAGTCGCTACTTCAGTGTCAGTTCGAAAAGAGGCCGAAGGTCATCCCGCGGACACGCCAAGGTCTCTCTCCTCGAACACCTGTAACTCCTTGAACTCCTCGAACTCCTTCTTCTCTCGTTGGTATATTTACCAAAGAGAACGATTTCCTCTTCTAGCCCACGGACCGCTCGTCCTGGCATTCAGTCTCTCTGCCCTCTGTTTTTCGACGCTGTTACGCGGCGGCCAGAACTGGCCTGCCTGGCCAACGATCACCGTTGCCTTTCTCAATTCGCTTTTTTTCTTTCTTCAACTCCGACTAGCTGACGAATTCAAGGATTTCGAGGAAGACTCAAAGTTTCGTCCCTACCGTCCGGTACCGCGCGGTTTGGTAACGTTGCGCGAGCTAGGCGTGCTTTGGGCGGTTGTAATCGCGTTCCAAATCGTCCTGACCGTCTGGTTCCACCTACAGCTCTTGTGGTTTCTCGCCATCACCTGGATCTACCTCCTATTGATGAGCAAAGAGTTCTTCTGCCGCACTTGGCTGAAGGCTCACCCGTTTACCTACATGTGGACCCACATGTTGATCATGCCGCTGATCGATCTTAACGCGACAGCTTGCGACTGGTTCCCGGCCCAGGGTAGCGCTCCCCACGGCTTAACGTGGTTTGTGATCGTTAGTTTCTTCAACGGATTCAATCTTGAGATTGGCCGCAAAATCAGAGTGCCCGAGCAGGAAGAGACTGGGGTAGAAACCTACAGTTTTCTCTGGGGAAAACGAGGTGCGATCCGCGCTTGGTGGATGACTCTGCTCCTTACAACTGTCAGCGGATGCGTCGCGGCCAGACTCATCGGATTCGAAATACCGTTTTTGACTCTGTTCGGCATACTTTTCCTAACCGCGATGATGGCCGGTATTTATTATCTGCGGTCGTCGTCGAAAAATGCAGCTCGATTTATCCAGCCGCTTTCAGCCATATTCACTTTAGCGCTTTATCTGATGCTGGGTGTCATCCCGCTCTTCATCCGTCTGATATGGACCCATTAGTCACCATTTGGGACCAACCCGATTTCACTTCTTGGGCGGTCGGCGGAAAAGCCCGGGCTCTGGCTCACGCCGCCCGTGCTGGTTTCAAGATCCCGGCCTGGATTGTCGTGCCGCCGAACGCCGTCGAAAGGCTCCTGGCGCCTGGAGCGAGAGACAGGCTGATGGGTCGCGATAAAGGCGAGTCAGCAAAAGAAGCGTTAACCAGCCAATCTCTCTCGACTGAGGCTGTCGAAGAGCTTCTTGCCATTGTCCGCCAAGAACTCCCCGGCGTAACTCGGTTCGCAGTCCGCTCTTCTGCCCTCGATGAGGACAGCCGGACCCATTCTTTCGCCGGGCAACTAGATAGTTTTCTTGATGTGCCCTTGGCAGACATTCCTCGGCGCATCATCGACGTGTGGAAGTCGGGATTCAGCGAACGGGTCTATCTCTATCGGCAGCAGAACCGATTGTCATTACCACCGCCGGTGCCGGCCGTGATTGTCCAAGAAATGGTTCCGGCCGAAGCCGCAGGTGTCGCTTTCAGTGTGGATCCCGTATCGTGCCGGTCTGGGACCGCTTTAGTCGCCGCGGTCCGCGGACTCGGCGATAAGCTTGTCTCCGGTGAATCGAATAGTGACAATTTCGAGGTTAGTCGAGTCCACGAAATTACCCAGCGCAGCCACTCAGGACCGGCCGCGATTTCCGATGAACAGGCAATTCGTATCGCTGCTCTCGCGAGACAAGCAGCTCAAACCTTCGGCGCACCGCAGGATATTGAATGGGCCATCGCGGAGGATACCCTCTATCTTCTCCAATCGCGCCCCATCACTTCGCTGGAAGGCAAGGCCGACGTAGATGACCGATACCAGCTCTGGGATAATAGCAATATCGCTGAAAGCTATGCCGGAGTAACCACACCACTCACGTTCAGTTTTGCTCGGCATGTCTACGAAGAGGTCTATCGGCAATTCGTTAAGATCTTGCAGGTACCAAGAACTCGCATTGAAAGGGAAAGAGATACATTCGGCCGGATGCTGGGCCTGATCCAGGGACGCGTCTATTACAACCTACTGAGCTGGTATCGAATTTTGGGTATGTTACCCGGCTTCGCCATCAATCGCCGGTTCATGGAGCAGATGATGGGGGTCAGCAAATCGTTACCTGATGATTTGGTAGAAGAAATTGCACGTGCTAACACCACCTCTAAGTGGCAAGACAGCTTTGATCTAGCTCGAACGATTTTGGGCCTGGCCGGCAACCATTTCTCTTTGGCCCGCAAGATGCGGCGGTTCTACCACCGGCTGCAACAGGCTTTAAAGGCGCCGGAAACACCATTGGAAGAGCAAAGGGCAGATGAGTTAGCCGCCTATTTCCGCCGGCTTCAGCGCGAACTATTAGTTCACTGGGACGCACCCCTCATCAACGATTTCTTCGCCATGATTTACTATGGATTATTGCGGACCTTGGTTAAAAAATGGTGTGGCGATCAGGAAAGCTCTTTGCAAAACAATCTTTTGGCCGGGCAAGGAGCGATCATCAGCAAAGAACCCGCACGTCGCTTGGTCAAGATGGCAGAACTAGCCAAAGGAAATTCTGATCTGATCGCCACCTTGGAAACCGGTAACTGGACCCAGATTCAACGGACGCTCACCGGCCACCCCGAGCTCGGCCAGCAGTTTCGATCCTACCTTGATCAGTTTGGGGACCGTTGCCTGGAAGAGCTGAAATTAGAAACAATAACCTTGGGTGATGACCCAGTAACCCTTGCTCGTTCCATTGGCAGGTTAGCACGACAAGATTTCCGGCACACGACTAAGCCGGTGAGCGCGAGTGACCTCCGGAACGCCGCCGAAAAGCAAGCTCTAGCCAAACTGGGGCCGATACGGCGCTTTGTATTTAAGCAAATTTTGGTGCAAGCCAGAGCTCGAATTCGGGACCGAGAAAACCTGCGGTTCGAACGAACCCGGGTGTTTGGGCGAGTTCGCCGCATCTTTTTAGAGCTGGGCCGAAGATTGCACGCGTCGGGGCAATTGAAAGAAGATCGAGATATCTTCTATCTTACCTATGAAGAAGCGCTCGCCTTTGTCGAAGGCACAGCTGTCACCACCTCGCTTTCAGAACTAGTGAACCTACGAAAGAAAGAATTCGAAACGCACCAAAAAAGCTCGCCATCAGATCGCTTTGAAACCCGCGGGATGGTCTATGTCGGCAACTCATTTCAAGCTCCGGCAGAAACACCGCCCCAAGGAAATGATTTACAGGGAACTGGTTGTTGCCCGGGCAACGTGCGAGGTCGAGTCCGAGTTATCCTTGACCCGCAAAGCGCGAACCTAGAGCCGGGAGAGATCCTGGTCGCCCGCAGAACCGACCCGGGCTGGATCACGTTGTTGCCGGCCGCGGCGG
>Ga0209240_1000759_pt1 | contig 13290 bp, 19 predicted proteins | sample GraSoi_2013_80cm_FD_185828 | JGI IMG/M metagenome (GOLD analysis project Ga0209240, IMG submission 185828) | Grasslands soil microbial communities from the Angelo Coastal Reserve, California, USA - Sample 9_17_2013_80cm (SPAdes) (version 2) | ecosystem: Environmental > Terrestrial > Soil >...
GGGGCAACATCGTAGTAGGTATGCCGTTGGATCTGGTCGATTACTACTATCCAGAACCGGTATATACCACGTACACGACCTACGACGGTGATGAGGCCACTGTGTATTTTTATGCCAATGGCGATGGTCAATACAAACGGGTCACCGTCGTTGATGGCAACGTGGTTGACGTCCAAATCGTAAGCGTGATTGTCTGAGGGCTTTGGCCGATTTGCCGTCGAAGTTCTGGAAAGCTAGACCGAGCATCCTTCGACTAGTCCCGAATCCGGCTCGGGAGTAGATCCCCGCGGTCTTGATCGGCGCGGTCTTTGAATTACGCTTACCTATATGAAGATTTGTATCATCTTCATGACGGTTTCGTTTGCCCTTTGGGGTCCTCTATTGGCACCGGGCCGAGAGATCGACGGCGACGAATTTTCTAATGACACCCTGGCGTACAAGTTAGAGCTTTTGAATCATACGTTTTGGCGGACCGAACAAAAACTTTCAAGGCGCGGTGTGGTTGGGTCTAGGCTCCGCCAAGTAAGAGACGCGTGGATCGAGAAGAACCATCTGGAGGCGCAATTTCTGCGCGGTGATTTCTATCCTGATCTGCTCGACGAGCGGATCTCGGTTTTGCGCGAAGAACTTCGCCAGATGTTAGCGAATATGTCTTCGCCAGCGCTACGAGAACCAGAACTGCAAGACGATCTCTAGGCGATGCGTTTAACGCCTGAGCGGTCCTCTATCGATATTTCTCGATTCTCCCATGCCGTCTCGATCTAGATTCCGAATCAGATGCGTCAACAGGACCGGCCGCAGCGCCGTCCACCAGAAACTTCGATTTGTCGGCGGCCTCAACTCCGACGGCTCAAACTGGAAGCTCTCGCAAAAGATGGCTGTAGATTCGATCGAGAATGAAAAATGCCAACTTTACCTGCTTGTGGATCGGCGGCCCGTAGCGGTAGTCGTCGCAGTATCGCGCCACGGCCACAAGTATTTAAAAGCTGAAACCGATCCCGAGGAGCCCAACTCACTGCTCAATTTGCCGGAGTGTCCTTTCTTGACTCAGTGACTCTAGGTGTAAAGCGAAGATCGAAAAGATCGTCAGCGATCTTAAGGACGGCACGCATTTCGCGGTCTTCACTGATTTGATGCAGCACCTGAGGCAGAACAAATGAACCAGGCCATTATCTGGCATCTGGCTTGGCCGTTAGGTGCGAAACAACGATGCCTGCAGAGAGAACGAGACCCGAGCCGATCAGCGTTGCTAAGACGCGGTCGAAGAGAACGCCGAGATCGGGTGCTCGACCCGCATCCAGCATTAACAGGATGAGTGGCGTCATCACGAGAGAATAGAGAAGATAGTTTCGCGCCCTGAGCAGCGGACGGCCGACAACGGTCAGCCCGAGGAGCATGGTCACGCCCCAGACAGGCGGAGGCCATACCAAAAGAGCGCGGGCAACCATCACGCCGAGGACTGTTCCGAGCGAGCGCTGGATGGTCCGGACCGGCGTCGCTTCCAGCTCGCGTCGCGTTAGGTGTTAGCCCAACAAAGGTACGCAAAGTCCCACAGGATTCTTGCCAACAGCCGGGGCGTAAAGGGTTTTCGGCGATTCCGGAACTCCCAAGACGGGACCTGGTTTAGTGAGTCAGTTTTGGGGGCTTGATTCCGACCGAATCCTGAAGCTTGTCCTCCGAGAAATCATACTCTCCCAAGAGATTAAGATGCCCCCAGGCGGCCGCCGAGCCATGGGCCATCGCCTGCAGCAATTCCTCCCGTGTGGCTGGATCGTCGATCTCGTCGAGTTTCTGCGACAGATAGAGGTAATTCCAGCAGATGATGCAATTCTTGATGAGCCGTTTGCAGGCTTCGGCCATCTCCTGGTCTTCCTTCTCCGCCTGGAGGAATTCGCGTGGATTGCCGACCGAGACCGCGCGCGTGAAGGCATGGACATGCTCGATGCCGCTGAGCACCTTTTCAATGGACATGCGCAATACCGGCTCGTCGATCACTCGCAAAATGAAGATGCTTTTTAGGATTTGGCCGAAGGCCTTCAAGGCGTGATACAACCCGTGCTGCTTTGAATAGGAATTGAGCCTGCGGAAGATATCCGAGGCGGTCGTTTCCTTGAGTTTAATGGTCGCGATGAAGCGCAGGATGTCGTCCCAGAACTGGATGATGTGCTGCTCATCGCAGTACGCGGCCGGCTTAATTTTCCACGCCGAACGATCCACGGATTGCCGGCTGCGGAAGATGGGTGTTGGGGAGCAACGGAGCAAAATGCGGAGCTCCGCATTTTGCTCCAAATCCAGAGTCCAATAAAATCCGGAGTAACTGAGGTTCGCTTCTGTCGCATCCTCGAAAGACAAGAGTTCTGCCGCCTGAGTTACTCCGGATTTTATTGACGCCCTTCTCCTATCTCCTTTCCGTGAATCAGGCGGAATGGAGAAAATCATGCGCAATACGTTTTTCAGTCAGGTCAAGGTACGATCCGGAATGGAAACTGGTCCCTGTCGGCCAAATCTTAGCGGAAATTCAAGCGGACGACGCTCTCCGTACGTCGTTATAATCCCGAGTAAATTTTCATCAGATCCCCGCCCAGAGCGCGTTCACCAAATCTACTCCGGATTTTACTACTCTCCGGATTTGGAGCAAAATGCGGAGCTCCGCATTTTGCTCCGTTGCTCCCCAATACCCAATTATTCCCGGTTGCCGCAATCGATAGCCTATATTTCTCTTGCGCCGCGAAAGGGCACGAGATTTGCCGGCTAGCGCAACATGCTGTTTTGCGCATCGCTCAGAGCCGCTTCAGGGGTAGCCTGGCCGTTGGTTGCCACCTGCAGCGCAGACCCCAGTGCACTCCAGAAGCGGCCCATCTGGGGTATGTTCGGAATTACTTCGCCAGTGTCAGCGCACGCCTTCATTTCGCGAAGACGTACGTCCATTTTCGCCATCTTATCGTAGCGCGACGTCAAGGCTGGAATACCGAGCGGTTTTAGCCGCTCGCACGCCATCAGGCCTTCTTCGGTCAGCTTATAATTCTCGAGGAACTGTCGCGCAATGTCGAGGTTCGGTGAGCTTCGATTGACGTAGGCAACCGACACTCCTACGAAAGCGCGTCCCGGGTTCCCAGCCATACCCGGAACAGGCGCTACCCCAAAGTCGATACCGCTCTTCATCAGATCCGGCCAATCCCACGGCCCTGAGATCATCATTGCAAGTTTCCCTTCAGCCATCAGCTGTTTTGCGATTCCTTCAATTGACGTAACTCGAGGCAAAACGCCGACTTGAATGAGATGGACAATTTCATTCAAAGCTTCGACCGCGCCTGGCGCGTCGACGCCTACGTTGCGAGTGTCATAGCCTTCTTCGGTCTTGGCGTAGACATAAGCGCCAGCGCTGGCCAGGATACCCCAGGAGTAGTATGGGCTGTTGTAATCCCAGAGAATACTCCTCAGTCCGGGATGCTCCTGTTTAAAACGCTGATTAAACGCTACCAAATCTGACAGTTGAGCGGGCGGAGTGTCTACCAGCCTCTTGTTGTAGATTAGTCCGACCACCTCGAAGCTGATCGGATAGCCCCAATATTGCTTGCGATGTTTTACGGCCTCCCAAGCCTTTGCTGAGAACCGGGCCCGATAAGATGCGGCCACCGGAATTGGTGCAATCAAACCGCCGTCCGCCCATTCGCCGACCTTGTCATGAGCGAAAATGACAATATCGGGCCCTTTGCCGGATTGGGCGGCCAATGGAAAGTTGTTTGGAATGTTTTCGGTCGCATCGGCGTGCACTTTGATGCCGAAATCGTGCTCGAACTGGCGACCCAGTTGTTGCACTGCGGCGACCCGATCCGCGTCCATCCAAATCGATAGCTCTCCATTTACCCATGCAGAGGCCATGTGAGCACAGACAAAAGCGGCGACCGCGGTCGTGGCTGCTACTTTCGTTGCAAGTTTACTGTTCACAGCTTTTTCGGTTTGTTTGTGCTTTTCAGCATCTACTTTGGTTTGCTGTCTTCCCCATATTTGCAGCATTAATGGCAATAAATAAAATCGTATGATTGGATTGTAATGATTGGATATGGCTATGAGTGTTTTCAGCTCGGTTAGCGGTTACTGATTACTGACTACTTCGCGCCACTACGAATTACACGAGCGATGCTCGATTCGTATTGATGTCTCCAGCGGACGAGACGGACCACATCTTGGGCGATGACCAAGAACATTCCGGACAACCAACAGCATGCGACCAGGATCCCAGCATCCGGGATTAGCAGGAGAACAAATCCGATGAGAATGGCGATTAGGTAATCCAAGAGAGTTTTTCCCAAAAGTGATCCGGGTCTCCGTTCCCACATCCATTGAGCACGGACGAATTCGTCGTGATCGACATCGGAAATGTCGCTGTCCAGTGACCGGAGAATATCGGACGGGGGCAACTCGGAAAATCTCCAGCGATTCGCCGTATTGAAGTCTCGCCAGAACTCACGAAATCGGTTAGATGGCGCGAAGGGATTCATAGGAAGGTGATTCCTGGCGTAATCATAATTGGCCACACGGCACCAAATATGGAAGCTGCTACAGTTTGGTAGCGAGTCTGTAGTTAACTCTGACGAGTTCGCGGATCATCGAATCAGGGATTCGTTAACGTCCGCCCAGGTCGCGCTTGAAAAGTTTGCATGTAAACTTGCCGAAACCTGGTGCGCTAGCTTGGATCAGAGCGATATCTCGTTAGAAGCATGAACTACCTTCCAGATATTAGCCTTCCGATTTTGCTAAATGCTTTTGTGCGCGGAGCAGGCGGCGATCAGTTTTTTGGTATTTTCGCGTAGGCCGCTGGGTTCGTACAAAAAGCCTACTTCAAGAAAGTGCGTCTTCGATTACTATTTCGCGCTATCTTTGCTTTGGGGAAGCTGCTTTCGGTATTCAGGGACCGGAAGGCCGCCGACGCCCCAATTCTCTAATTCGACTTCGTCAATAACGACCATGGTCGCATTGTGCGGTTTACCGAGGACTTCGAAAAGCAGATCACTAACACCCTTGATGAGCGCTGCTTTCTGTTCTGGTGTTGTGCTGGATGCGCCGGGAGCTGTGCCTTCGCGCGTTACCTTGATGTTCACGTATGGCATGGTGGTTTTTCCTCGAGACGGCGCGGGGGACCGCGCCGTTTGTGTTTAAATTGAGACGTTACCCCACTGTTTAGTGAGTGTATCCACGACGCGTTCAGTCGCTTCGATATCCGTCACATCGGCTTGCAGTGCGAGCACGTCATCGCCGAGCTCCTTTGCCGCTTGCTGCAGCGTCTTTGGATTACGGCCGGTGATAGCCACCCGTGCACCTTCGGCCACGAACAACTGGGCGGTAGCGAACCCAATGCCGCTATTACCACCGGTGATCAAGCCAACCTTGTTGGCGAGCTTCATGGGCAATCCTCCCTCTTCGTTGTGTGCAGCAGCAGATCCTGTCCAACCTGTTGGACGCTATAGCGCCGAGGCAACGGGCCTAGGTCAAGCGGCTTGCACTCGGGCTCAGCCAACGGTTTCTGCAGCGGCCGAAATTCGTTTCTTAAAGCAACCAATGCTAGTACTAGTCCTTCCATATTTCCCCCTGGTGGAATATCTTTATCATCCTGGGAGATTATGTATATAATAACAGCGGAAACGAAGCCGCGGGATAAACCGAGAGAGTCGAGCCGAGGGCAATGACGAGGTCGGCCAGTCGTGCAGCCTTTTAGTTTGGGTGCTTGCTCCAAAACGTCATCGGGTGTTGGCAGCCGGAAGACAGCGACGCCTCCGTTGCTTGCTTTAGGATTTCAGGATTTAGATTTTGGCCGAAACTAACTGTTGCCGGTTTCAGAAGGCCTCCGCAACTACAGCGCGGCGGCTTACGGTGCAGCCGAAAATATTCGTAGTCGGTTCCGGATCACTTCGCTGAAAACAAGTTTGGCATTCTATCAATGCGTTGGTGCCATGGAGTTCAATCAGACGGTTAGTTTCTGCTAAGGCAATCCATCAGTGAGTGTAAATTTCAGTCCTCAAGGCGATCGGATCTTGGTCGCTTACTGGAACGGGTTAGCAAAAGTCTGGAAGCTCAATGGAGAATTAGTCACGTCTGCCTTGTTGCGCAAGATTTAGCCTTGCTGACCAAGGTTCGCACTCTCATCCACGAGGAGATTTCGCGCCTTGCCGTGCTTTATTTCCGTTTCAAAAAAGATCCCTTTTCTTAACACGATAAAATACATTTTCGTGTTTAAAGAAGGATTAAACCATGGGAGTTGGTTCCGCTTAAAAAACGCAGTTCTGACTGACGCGCGGAATATTCGAAGCGTCCAGGATGGCCCAGGATCGACGTTTCTGAGTGACCCGCTATCCTGACACCCGGCTTTTTTTAGATCGTGATCCGCTCGATTTCATCGAGCGAGATTTCGTCAGTGCGGCGGTCATAAAGCTTGGTTGTCCGCGGCGATTCGTGGTTAGCGATCTGCTGCGCCACTTCCAACTTGCCGCTGTTCTTTAGATACGCCGTAATGCCGGTTGCGATGACGCGATAGCCATGCTTCTCAAAGAACAGCAACTGCCGGTCCCAGTCGTCCGCGGTCAGTGGCCAGCCGTGCGAAAACACGATCGGGTGCCCCTTTCCCCAGTCCTTATCGTAAATCTGCGTGCCGTCTTTGGTCGCGATAGTGCTCATAGTTTGAAGAATGGTACTGTTACAGAGTCTTACAGGATTCAACACCACATCCCGGCGCTTTCTTGCCTAAGGCTTGCTGAAACACTTCAAGGAACGTCCGAGGCATTTGCGCTCCCGAAAACGCCGGCACGTCGTTAACGACGAAGAAGGGAACCCCCTGCGGTCCAAGCTTGAGTCCCTTCAATGCTTCCTCCTCCACCTCTTTTTTTCCTCCGTCGCTGTCCAGAAACACAATCGCTTCGGCCTGCGAAAGGCCAACTTCGGCTGCGATTTCGGCCAGAACATCGTGTCGACCTACGTCGCGACCTTCCGTGAAATAGGCCCTGAAGAGCGCTTCCGCGAGATGATCCTGACGATTCTGTTGTTCAGCCCACCACAACAGCCGATGCCCGGCCAGCGTATTGGGCGTCACGAGAACCTTGTCGTAGTTAAATTCGATTCCGAGACCCTTGCCGGTCGCGGCCACTTCGGCATCCATGACCAAGGACCGCTCCCAACTGCCGAATTTCTTGGTCCGGTAGGTTTTGCGATTCATGCCCTCAATCGGCATGTCGGGATTGAGTTGGAAGGGACGCCAAACGATTTTGGGAGTGAACTCCTTGCCAAGGAGTTTGAGGGCCGCCTGCATCCGACGACTACCGATATAGCACCAGGGGCAGATGGGGTCCGAGTAGATTTCGATTTTCATTCTATTCATAAAATGGCGGCTTCGGATTATGGAAACTGAGAGCGGTTGCCCAGGGCTCTGCCGCTTCGTTCGAGATGTCTTCCCAGCGCCAGCTGAGCGGCTTCCCATTCGTTGAGAGCCGCATCGATGTCATCTGGAAATTCCTGTAAGGCGCGTCCGAGAGCCAAGGCATTCGCTCCTGCCTTGGCGGTGCTTGCCGCAGTGTGTGGGCGGGGAATAAATGCTGCGTCGCCAAGGAGGACCACCCGACCCTGCACCATTTGAGGCACCGTCAGGTCGAGAATAGGCTGTAGAAATGGCGTTTCGGTCGCCCGCCACAATTCTAGAAACTGAGGGCAGAAAATGTTCGCCGCGATAGCGTCCTGTTTCTTAAGCCATTCCTCGCGCACCTGACCTGGAGGGACGGAGAAGTCCCGTTCGCGTCCGTCCACACCGGTCATAAGTTTCGGAAGTTCCGCCTCCGGCACGTTCCAATACCAGACCCAATTGATACGGCGCTTTCCCGGCTCGGTCTCTCCCTCTGCCCCGGGAATGAGGTAGCAAAGGATATGACTGCGTTCCATTTGCTGGAATGTGAAATGGTCAACAAAGGTTTTGGTCAGGAGCTCATTAGCTGAACTCTCGGGAACAACGCCTCGCCAAGCGACATAACCCGCGTAATGCGGCTTCACGTCAGGCATCAATTTCTGGCGAACAAAGGAGCGGGAACCATCCGCTCCCACCAGGATGTCCGCGGTCAGGTCACTTGCGCCCTCAAATGTGGCTGCAACTCCATGATCCGTTTGAGAGAAACCATTTAAGGAGGCTCCCTGATGGTAATTCGTGTTGGGAAAAGCCCCCCGTAGAGCCCGATAGATGAGACCCCAGGAAGTCATGCATTGGCGCATTTCTTGATAACTATCCGGGGTTCCCTGGCGATTGAGATATTGCCGGTATTTTAACCGGACTCCGGTTTGCTCCCGCCTTAAACCGGCATACTGCGTAAGAAAAGTTTCGGTCTCGGCCTGCATGACAATGCCCGCACCACGATCATCGAGTACCTTGGGAGACCGCTCGTAGATACGCGCATCCACGCCTATCGCCTTCATGACGATTCCCGTCATAAGTCCCGCTAGTGAACCCCCGGCGATGATGGCTTTACTGCTCATAGTGATCGTTTAATTGCTAATTCAATCTCCCGCACTAGTATACTATCTGCAAGTAGGCACATTTTTAATGCCTAGTATCTAAAAAGGTACTAAACCGGTGAAAGTTAGGACTAGAGATGAAAAAAAACAAAGAGATCAGCGCGAAGAGTCGCGGGAAATATTCGCGCACAGGCTACACCTCTCCCATCGATGCAACCCTCGAGGTCATCGGTGGAAAGTATAAAGTCGCCATTCTTTATCACCTCTGTAAAGGCGCGCAGCGATTCGGTGAACTGCGACGTCTCGTCCCTCTTGCCACCCAAAGGATGCTGACCAACCAACTCCGCGAGCTTGAGAGCGATAAACTGATTCATCGCCAAGTTTTTGCCGAGGTGCCTCCCAAGGTCGAATACTCACTAACTCCACACGGGAAAACATTGGTCCCCGTACTACAGGCACTCTGTAACTGGGGAAAGTCGAGGATTGCCTCTAACTAACGTGCTCGAGGAAGGAGAGATCCGCCTGCGGCGGAGGCTCGACGGGGAGAAAGTCCTTTCTCCCATCAGCTGGTTAATGCACCTCCAGCACAATGTCTTCTGGGCTTTTGTCATCTCTCCAACCGAGAAATGTTGTCTGGCGCAACTGTTCGTCAGCCGTTAGTTCTGCATACTCGATTTCGCACACAAGCTTAGGCCGCACCCACTGGATTTTCTCTTTGATGTTAGGGGGACTAACAAAAGGGCACTTGTCAGTGAAAAGCGGCTTCATTCGGTCTACCGCGTCCTTCAGACCTACAGACATCGTACTCATAAGAGAGCGGGAGATTCCGGGGGGTCAAATTCGAGGCGATACGTGTGGCTGAGCGTGGGTAATCTGCCGGGCGTGTCTGAACCTTCTCTATCATCCATCACGATCTACCAGTTTCGCGTCGTGCTTTGTGGCGTGAGTCCGCTGGTGTGGCGGCGTTTGCTCGTGGCAAGCGACACCACTCTCGCCGAACTCCACGAAATTCTTCAGAGTGCCTTTGATTGGAGCGGCGAACATCTGCACCGCTTCCTTATTCATGGCGCGGCCTATGGGATTTGCTGTCTGGGCGGCATCGTCTTCCAGGAAGATGCTCGACGCGTGCCACTTTCCCGTTTCGATCTGCGTTGCGGCGAGCGATTTCGCTATGAATACGACTTCACGGCCGATTGGATATTGGACATTCGACTTGAGAAGGCTCTTCCCTTTGGTCAAGACTGGGCTCTTCCATTGTGCATCGGCGGAAGCCGAGCTGCCCCGCCGGAAGACTGCGCTGTAGCCTGGGATTATCTGGAGCGTCTGGACCGCCACAAGTATCAGCTGCCTATCGAAGAACTCGGAATTATGGCTGAGGCGATGCAGCGATTTCTTGATTCCGATGGCGACCGCCACGCCATTGGTGATCTCGACGAACTGCGCCAAGCCGTCGACCGGGTAAAAGCCTACCAGGATTTCCAACCAGGCAAGTTCAACCGGCGAAAACTCAACCATCAATTTCGGGCGTTGGCCCAAGATCGCGAGGTGCGGCGATGATCTGCAAGATTCAGGTGGTTATCATCGGCGAGGACGGCCGCGAAGAGACGCGCGAGCTCGCTTGCCTGGAGCGAACCGATTTGAAGCCGGAGACGCTGGGTCTGACCTTGGCCGAAGGCAAAATGATATTGAAAGGCCTTCAGCAGATCGTAGTTGAACGCCAAGTGTCGAGCTCACTGTTGCCAAAGCGAGCTTGTCCTGATTGCGGCCAACCGCGTCACAGCAAAGGTAATCACACCCTTTCGCTGCGCACCGTCTTCGGTCAGCTCTCGGTGCGCAGTGCGCGGCTTCATCAGTGCACGTGCCAACCGCATCAAACCAAGACCTTCAGTCCACTGGCAGAGATGCTTCCCGGGCACACGACCCCGGAGTTGCTGTTTCTGGAGACCAAGTGGGCCTCGCTCATGAGCTATGGGATGACGTCGAAACTCTTGCAAGAGGTGCTGCCGATTGACGAGCCGGTCAGTACCTTCACCATTCGCCAGCACGTTGCGGATGTAGCGGAGCGCTTGGAGCGGGAATTGGGTGAGGAACAAAGCTGCTTTATTGACGGCTGTCAGCACGATTGGGATCGGCTCCCTCCACCGGACGGTCCACTGACAGTGGGAATCGACGGCGGCTTTATCCGGGCCCCACGCAAGGAAGGCCATTTTGAAGTGATCGCTGGCAAAAGCATGTTGAGCTTTCAGCGCTACGAAAGACCAGGACCAAGGGGAGCCTGCTGGCAAGTGCTTCGCCTTTGTACAGACCTTCGATGAGAAACCCAAACGCCGCCTCTTTGAATTGCTCAAGAACCAGGGGATGCAGGAGAACCAACAGATCGTGTTCCTTTCCGATGGCGGCGAGGACGTGCGCAATTTGCAGTTATATTTGAATCCGCAAGCCGAGCATCTGCTCGACTGGTTCCTCGTGACCATGCGGCTGACAGTCCTGACTCAGACCGCCAAAGGCCTGCCCGAGATGGTCGGAGAAGGGGAAGACCAACAACCGCTGCGCTCTGAGGTGTTGGAGACGCTCGAGAGCATCAAGTGGTACCTGTGGCACGGCAACGCGTTCCAGGCTCTCCGACATCTGCAGTTCGTGGAAATGGATCTGGAGAGCGCAGCGTTCGAGAGCCACGAGGAGACCACGCGGAGACTGCTCAAAGTGGTTGAGGAATTCCGCACTTACAATCGAACGCAATGGCGGCTCTATTCCGAACTACGGCGAGCGCTACCGCAACGGTGAGAGGATCAGCACTGGCTTCGTGGAGTCGGCAATCAACCAAGTGGTAAGTAAGCGCATGGCCAAGAAGCAGCAGATGCAGTGGACACAACGAGGGGCGCACTTGTTGCTGCAGGTCCGTACTCGCGTCCTCAACGAAGAATGGGAGGACGTATTCCGAGGTTGGTATCCCGATTTTCGTCAACAACGATTGATGAAAGCTGCCGCGTGACCCCCCGGAATCTCCCGCTCTCGCTTTAGGGAGAAATTGTTGACTGAGCCCTTTAGTGTCAGTTCAGTTTTCAAAAACTACTGGTAGTACGCTGATGCATTCGGGAAAGGGTTATAGAGACTGCGGCTATTCCGCGCAGGGGCGTACACAAATCCGTAGAGATCTTTCTTGATATCGATCGGCTCGAGGAACTGGCCTTTGTTACTATCCTTTTTGGTGTATTCGATCAGAACTCGCGCGGTGCCATTGATGCCCCAGATCCTAAATCCCGTCCCAAGAAATCCGCCGTCAGGGTATAGCTTTTCCAGCGCCGCCATCGCGTGGAAACAATTGATCGCGATTCGATCCTTGTGATAAAGGCGGTCATCGGCTCGATAACCGATAGTTCCTCCGTCGAGCAACTGCTTCCGTTTCGCGGCTAGGTTAAACGCCTCCTTCTTGATCTCGTAGGGTCCCCACATGCCAACGGCATCTTTGACATTAACCGCAAACTTCAGTGTCTTATCCAGAGTGAAGTTTCTCCCGATGGAATTAGGAGTTTTGTTCATTTTCGGGTCAAGGAGGCTGCCGAAGCCTTCGAAAACGCGCAGGTGCGGATTGGTATCAAAATCGTAAGGCATCCAGCTGATCGTAAATGATTCGAAATCTCCGTTCTTCAATCTCCCTTGCGTGAATCTCGACGTCAGGTTGCGCTGCTTGCGGTCTACGAGCACCCGTATCACCGTGAGGAAAGAGTGCGCCGACTCCGGGTTATTCCCTTGGTCTTGGTAAGCCAAAGGAACAATAAAATAGCGGTCTTGCATATTCCCGCCCTCTCGCAAGCGCGCGGTAACCTTGGCCTTGATGCGGTCGACGACTTGCCGGCGTAATGGCGCATTATAGTTCGAGAAGTCGACATCCCCTTTTGGCAATCCTGGGTGAACCAGAACGCACGGGCTTAAAAGCAAAGCCCATATTACGATCCAACTCGCAAGAGCTTTGACTCGTCTCGCCGAGATTCTCACCCTACCTGATGGGTTTCGTCGCGCCACCAATATACTCCTTCGCGTATGCGCCTTGAGGGACAACTAAAGAAGGTCTTACCGATTTGAGCCACTTCTCTAACATCTGCTTCTCGTAATAGAGAAGCTCGGAACCGCTTCGGCGGTGGTCTAACAGGTTATGGCTGGAAGTGTCAGTAATTCTAGTCCAACCGCTCGCTACGATTCGACCGCCGCTATCTTGCAGTAAAAAAGCGACCCACATTCGCTCGGGTCCTATCGGTCTGCGAACCACTCTAACGCCTAGCCCTGACCGGCCGAAGGTTCTGTAATTGTAAGCCAGATTAATGTTGGTAAAGCGGAGTGTGAGCTTACTACCTGGAAATTTTTCGTTCAGTGTTGGCTTAAGATCGTCACTGATCTGCCTGGCGAAGAACGAAGCCGACCATTTGACATCAAGTCCATAAATGCGGAAGTCGGCGAATTTCTCGGGACTAACAAATTGGATGGCCACGTCACCAGGCTGTGCGCTGAGGACCCGCGCAAATAACATCGCGGCCGTTAAAAATAGGATTCGGCGCCTTTTCATTGTGACACCTCCCGAAATTAAGATCCAAGCACACCACAAGCTCGCTGTCCGTGGATTGGCAAGCTCTGCTCGTCGGTTGGCAGGCAGCCCTATTAGGAGACCGGGAAAAACCGGGGGCTAGTGTGGATTGCTTCTTCTTCGGTGTCCATGGAGGGATGCCAGCGTAAGAGCATTTGGACGGAACATAGTACACCAAGATCAGCTTCGCCCCTCTCTCAGCCCCCGGTTTTTCCCGGTCTCCA
>Ga0209240_1000765_pt1 | contig 13200 bp, 9 predicted proteins | sample GraSoi_2013_80cm_FD_185828 | JGI IMG/M metagenome (GOLD analysis project Ga0209240, IMG submission 185828) | Grasslands soil microbial communities from the Angelo Coastal Reserve, California, USA - Sample 9_17_2013_80cm (SPAdes) (version 2) | ecosystem: Environmental > Terrestrial > Soil >...
TGGAAGAATAGCAAAACAAGTGATGGCGTGCGCGGTCGCGGGATCGGCTTTGCCAGGTATAAGAATCTTGCCTCCTACGTGGCCGTGGTGGCGGAGGTCGAAGTCGATCGCGACAGTGGCAAGATCCACGTGCCGCGCGCGACCGCCGCGGTCGATGCCGGTCTGATCGTCAATCCTGATGGGCTCACCAATCAGATCGAAGGTGGAATCATCCAGTCCGTGAGCTGGACCTTGAAGGAGGAGGTGCGTTTCGACCAGGGCGGCGTTCTGGCGCGTGACTGGCAGAGTTATCCGATCCTCACCATGCCGGAAGCGCCGATCGTCGATGTCGAGCTGATCAATCGCCCGAACGAACGCTCGCTCGGTGCCGGCGAAGCCTCACTGGGCCCGGCGGCCGCCGCCGTCGTCAACGCCGTCGCGAAGGCAACTGGCAGGCGCATTCGCGACCTGCCGCTTAGTCCGGCGCGGGTCAAGGCGTCGTTGAGATAGCGGGCAGCGCGAAAAGAAGCTCACAAATAGCAGCGGCCCGATCGCGCGGCCACGCCCCGTTACATCCCGCCGTAAAGCCACGCCATACCGACGTAAGCCTCTTCCGGCGTGCGAGGGCCGAGCATCTGGTTGCGCAGTTCCGCCGCGGGCCCGCGCGCGTGGTAAAACTCGCCATAGACGCGCGCCATGATCTGCACCCGCGCGGTGCGCAGGTAACGCTGCTTCACGTAGGCACGGAACGCCGCGGGGAGGTCTTGCGGATTTTCGCTGGCCTTGTCGGCGAGCCAGACCGCGTCTTCGGTCGCCATGCAAGCGCCTTGCGCCAGGTATTGCAACATGGGGTGGGCCGCGTCCCCGAGAAGCGTCACGGCCCCTTTGCTCCATTCCCTCACCGGCTCGCGGTCGCACAGTACCCACATGCGCCAAGTCTCGATACGCTCGAGCATGCGCAAGACTTCGGGCCGCTGGCCTTCAAAGTGCGCCCGCAGTTCGCCGGGATCGGCCTCGGCATTCCAACCCTCGACGTAACGCTTGGAGTGGAAGACGGCCACGAGGTTGTAGATCTCGGCGCGGCGCAGCGGATAGTGGACTAGGTGTGTGCGCGGACCGGCCCACAGGACCACATCGGGACTCCACAGATCGTCCGGCACCTCCTCGCGCGTCAGCACGGCGCGGTAGGCGATATGGCCGGATACCAACGGCTTGCCGTCGCCCACGATTTTGTCGCGCACCTTCGACCACATGCCGTCGCAGCCAACGAGGCCACGGCCTCGGATGCGCTCGCCCGACTGCAGGATTACGGTGACGCCGGCATCGTCCTGGTCGAAGTCCTCGACCGTGCGATCGGTCTCCAGCGTGATCAGATTGTTGCTCTTGCAGGCATTGATGAAGACGGAATGGAGGTCGTGCCGGTGAGTGACGGCGTACGGCTGCTGAAAACGCTCGGTAAAGCGCGGGTCATCGAGTGGAATGCGGGTCACGCGCTCGCCGCTGAGCGCGCAACGCATCTCTATTCCCGGTGGGCGATGAGCATCGGCGAGCACCGCCTCCTTAAGGCCGAGTCGCTCAAGCGCGCGGAAGACGTTGGGGCCGAGCTGGATGCCGGCACCGATTTCGCGGAATTCAGCGGCCTGCTCGAGGACCCGAACCGTGAACCCTTTGCGCGCGAGTGCGTGCGCCGCCGCCAGCCCCCCGATGCCGCCGCCCGCAATTACGATCGGCAGTGCTTGACCATTCGATTTTGCCATCAGCACTCCAAAAACGCCGTACGGCGCCGTCGGCCATTCTGAGCCCGTTTCGCAAGCGCTTCAATTGCGCCATGGGTGGGCCAGCTCGAGTGTTGGCGCGCGACGTGGTCCGCCACGATGCAGGAGAAAACGCTGAGTTCGGCGTCGGCGGAGAAATGGTGAGCCCGGTTGGGATCGAACCAACGACCTACTGATTAAAAGTCAGTTGCTCTACCACTGAGCTACGGGCCCGGTGCGCGGGTGTGTAGGGGCGGCCTGATGCGGGGTCAATAGTGGGGCCGCAGCAGGCCTGTCCAAGTGGAGCGCGTCGGCTTATCCTGAAGATGGGGGCCGGTTGCACGCGCTGGGAGGAGTGGGCTGATGCCGATCGTCAACCGGATTGCCGCCATGCAGGGCGACGTTACTGCCTGGCGGCGCGACATCCACGCCAACCCCGAACTCCTTTATGACGTGCACCGCACCGCGGCCACTGTTGCCGATAAGCTCAGAAGCTTTGGCTGCGACGAGGTCGTGACCGGGATCGGCCGCACGGGCGTGGTCGGCGTCATCCGTGGCGGTAAGGGAAACGGCCGGGTCATTGGGCTGCGCGCCGACATGGATGCCCTGCCGATCGAGGAGATCGGTGATGTGCCGTACAGATCAACGGTGCCGGGCAAGATGCATGCCTGCGGTCACGACGGTCATACCGCCATGCTGCTCGGCGCTGCCCATTATCTCGCTGAGACGCGCAACTTCTCCGGTACGGCGGTCGTCATTTTCCAGCCGGCGGAGGAGGGCGGCGCCGGCGGCAAGGCGATGGTTCAGGACGGGCTGATGGAGCGCTTCCGCATCGAGGAAGTCTACGGCATGCACAACTATCCCGGCCTTCCAGTAGGGCAATTCGCGCTGCGACCCGGTCCGATAATGGCGGCCGCCGACCGTATTACGATCGAGATCGAAGGCCGCGGTGGCCACGCGGCGCGGCCGCATGTTGCGATCGACACGGTGCTGGTGGGCGCCCAAATCATCAACCAGATTCAATCGATCGTGGCGCGCAATGTTGATCCGCTCAACGCCGCGGTGATCTCGATCTGCGTTTTTCAGGCCGGCTCGACCGACAATGTCATCCCGCAAACCGCGCTCCTGCGCGGGACCGCCCGCAGCCTCACACCCGACGTGCGCGATCTTTTGGAAAAGCGGCTGCATGAGGTCGTGACCGGAACGGCAGGCCTCTATGGCGCCAGCGCCAAGCTTACTTACCGGCGCGATTATCCCGTGACCCGAAATCACGTGCGACAGGCCGAATTTGCGGCGTCGGTCGCGGCCGAAGTAGTCGGGCGCGAGCGAGTCGAGGAGGATGTCGCCCCGGTCATGGGCGCGGAGGACTTTTCGTTCATGCTTGAGGCGCGGCCCGGTGCTTTCATCTTCGTTGGCAACGGCGATAGCGCCGGTCTTCACCATCCAGCCTACGATTTCAATGACGAGGTGATCCCGTACGGCGCCTCGTACTGGGTTAAGCTCGTTGAAACGGCATTGCAGGGGTGAGATAAATCGCAGATCAGTAATCAGCGAGCCACGGCCATCCTAGGCGCTGCTTCTTGAGTCCCGGTTCTGATTACTGATTACCGATCACCGATTTTTGTTCGGCCGGCGCCTCAGCGACGCCGGTAGGCTGCGGTAGCTGGGCCGCGACCTTTGCCTCGACGCTTCGCCAATAGGCGAATTCGTTGAAACGCGAGTCTTCCAACAGGGCCAGCGCCACGGCGGCAAGGAAGGGTAGGCTCTGCACCAAGAGTACCGCCGCGAACACGTGGAGCTCACGAATTTGTTTGTAATTAGTGGCGAGGATGACTACCGCGCCGACCACAAGTAAGCTTCCGAGTACCGCCTCCCAGAACGCTGGGAATTCCGCGCTCTTGCAGGTCGCGCCGCCTTTGGCCGTGCGCGTGAACGGCATGGTTTCCTTCCATACGCCGCAGCCGACCGCGCGCGCGACCGTCCATTGCACCGACATAGCGGCGATTACGGCACCGACCATCTGGGCGGGCCGGATTGCGACTCGCAGACGATAAAGCGCCACAAAGTGCCCCAGAGTGATCACGAATGCCGCAAGGATCGGGACGGTGAGGATCTTGTCGGGAATGGCGATACCGGCAAACGCAACAACAGGCACCCAGACAAGATTGAGCATTGCGACAGCAACCCCGATCGACTCCGCTCCTAGCCAATTGAGCCAGCCAACTGCAAATTCGCGCTTCTGCTCGCGCGTCAATGCGTTGGCGCGCGGCAGCAGGTAACGCCAATGCTTGCGCAGAATCTGCAAACCGCCATAGGCCCATCGGTAGCGCTGCTTCTTGTAGGCCTCGAATGTGTCGGGCAACAGGCCGTGTCCGTAGCGCCGGTTGGTGTAATGAATCTGCCAGCCATGCTCGAGCACCAGCAGACCGAGATCGCAGTCTTCGACGATTGTATCGCTCGTCCATCCGCCGGACGAGACCAGCGCCGCGCGGCGGATCAGGCACATAGTGCCATGCACGATGATAGCGTTCGCCTCGTTGCGCTGAACCATGCCGATATCGAAGAAGCCGGCGTATTCGCCATTCATCGCGTGATGCATGACGGTACGGTCGCCGTCGCGATGATCCTGCGGCGCCTGTACCATGCCGACTTTCGGATCGGCGAAGACCGGCACTAAGTCTTTGAGCCAATCGGGACGCACGGCGTAATCTGCGTCGATGACGCCGATGATCTCGGCATCGGCAGCGGTATGCGAAAGCGCGAGTCGCAACGCGCCCGCCTTATAGCCGCTGAGGTTGTCTTCGTTGATGAATTTGAACCGCTCACCCAGTGCGCGGCAGTGATCCTCGATCGGCCGCCAAAACGCAGGATCAGGCGTGTTGTTGATGACGACAATGCACTCGAAATTCGGGTAGTCGATCCGTGCCACCGCATCGAGCGTGGCCTTGAGCATCTCGGGCGGCTCGCGATGGGCGGGGACGTGGATCGACACTTTCGGTGCAAAACCCTCCGGCGCTGATAGGGCGTCGGCGATGAGCCGTCGCGGGCCGCGGCCGAAGGCGATGACTGCGATCTCTTCGATGCGCGCGAGCGTGATCATAACGAGCGGAGCAAGGAGGGTAATACCGAGTAGAAGCGCAAAAGCAGCTCCGAGCACGAAATAATGGGTTTGCCAGAACGCGAAAACGGTCGCGAGCCAAGCGCCTACTGTATTGGCGGCGATCGCGAGCGCTGCGGCTTCCCCGAACGTGGCGGCACGCCGCGCCAGCACCGGCAGCGACACCAGCAGCCCCAGCAGCACCGCTAAGGCGCCGATCTTCCAATGGTCTGGATCGCTCACCAATCCGGTCCAAGCGAACTTGGCGTGGCGTGAGGCATCGAACACGCCCCAATACATACCGACGCCGCCTTCATTGGTCTTCCACGGCTGGTCGAATGCCTCGATGACGTTGTAGTCGATGCCGTAAGCCTCGGCGCGGGAAACGAACTCGCGCAGCACGCTTGCCTGCTCGATCCGCCCGGGATCGGCATGGCGCATGTTGTAGCCGGCACTGGGCCAACCAAACTCGGCGATCACGATGCGCTTGCCGGGATGCGCGGCGCGCAGCTTGTCGTAGAACTCGATGGTCTTGTCGACGGCCTGAGTTGCGCTGAATCCGTCCCAATAAGGCAGGATGTGCGCGGCGATGAAGTCGACCGCCGAAGCAAGCTCCGGATGCTCGATCCACACCGTCCAGATTTCGCCGGTCGTGACTGGTACCGGACTTTGGCGCTTTACACGCTGGATGAGCCGTACGAGGTCGTCGACCGACTTCTCCGCGCGCAAGGTGGTCTCATTGCCGACCACGATCGCATTGACGTTGCTGTAGCGGCGCGCAAGCGCGATGGCGGCTTGTATCTCCCGCTCGTTGCGAGCTTCGTTTTTGTCGATCCAAATGCCAAGCGTGACCTTTAGTCCGAACTCGGCGGCAATCGCCGGCACCAGCTCACCGCCGCCCGTCGAAGTATAGGTGCGGATCGCCTGGGTGTAGGGGCTAAGGATCTTCAGGTCGGCACGAATCTGCTCCGCCGTCGGCCGGTCGCCATAATCCGGATGTTGCGATCGCGTGTACGGCGAGTAGGAGATGCTGGCGAGCGGGCCGTCGACATTGGACACCGCTTGTTGCCGATGGAGGAGCGTCCATAAACCGGCATGCACGCAGACGACGAGCGTCACCACGGCTGCGACGGTGCGCATAGAACGGAAACCACGCGGGGCAAAATGCGCAGACCCGAACCTGTCCCCTAGGTCCAACCAAGGTCGTCCTTAACGTACCTTGGCATGAGGCGTTGTTACAAGTAGCGATCACTCATGGCCGATGCAAGGCAGACAACAGCGCAGACAAAAAAATCGTTCGGCAAAACCTCAGCGAAATCATTCTGAACGTTTGTACAGCTTGGCTGCCTCTTGCTGAACGTTCGTACAGACTAGCGGTTGGTCGTTTCGCTCGGTACGGCCGCCGTGCCCTGTGTCTCGGCATTTGGGTTCACCCAACAGCCATGCACGCGGCTGTTGAGCGTGTCGGTCGCCTTCGGGTCGATATTCCCCTGCCGCACGAGGCAGCGGAAAGTCGCCTGGATGTGACCGGCTGGGCAGCCAAACCGGTCATAGAGGTCCAGATGGCGAAAGGCAGTATCGAGGTCATCGCGCCAGAGTAGACTTACGACGCGCCGACCCAGCCACAAGCATTCCGGGTTGGCAGCCGGGCCGCCCAAAAGCCGCTCCGCTTCGGCAAATTCGTCGATTTTCTTCTGGGCCTCCTTCGTGTCGCCCGCCTGCGGCTTATCCTTATCTGCCGGCTTTTGCTCGCCATTTTGGGCCAATGTCGGATTGGCGACGAGCATCATCGCCGCGCCGAGGGCGGCGGTGACAAAACGCATCCGGAAGCGCTGCATGATTGTCCTGATTTGTTGAACCGTGCCGGTCGGTAGGTCCCCCTCCCATGAAGACCTATTCGGTCAGCATTGCGGCAACGGCCATTGGAGCGATCCAATTAAAGCAGCCGGCCGAGGTAACGCCAAGATGGCAAAAGCTGTTCCGGAGAGATACCGCCGGCGTTGCCGTCTGACGGCGCTTGGCACCACCCTTGGAGCACGATAAGCGAGGCGTCATTCTCGAGTAGGGGTCGGGATCAGTCTCCATGGGTATTGCGACGGCGTTTTTCGCGATTGCAGCAGCGGCAATCGCTACGGCATGGGCATGGCTCGGCGCGACGGTCCAGATGCCGCCGTCTCCTTTGGGCGCTGGTGGGAAGCTTTATTGCGTCTCGTATACGCCGTTTCGCGGCGCGCAGACTCCGCTCGGCCCGGACGTTCCAGTTGATCCCAGGCAAATCGACGAGGACTTGGCTCAACTCAAGCACATCACGGATTGCGTGCGCACCTACTCGGTCGATCACGGCCTCGATCAGATTGCCGGAATCGCCAAGCGTCATGGCATGAAGGTCTTGCAGGGTTTATGGCTGTCGAATTTGCCCGAACTCAGCCGAAAGCAGGTTGGGACCGCGATCACTCTAGCCCAGCAGTTTCCCGACGTGATCGCAGCAGTCATCGTCGGCAACGAAGTCCTGCTGCGAGGGGAGATGGCGGCACCTGATCTCGTGCGGACCATCCGCGAAGTCAAGGCGCAGGTCGCAATGCCAGTTACCTACGCGGATGTGTGGGAGTTTTGGCTGCGTTACCGCGATGTGGCGAGCGTGGTCGATTTCGTCACCATCCATATTCTGCCCTATTGGGAGGACTTTCCGATTCCCGCACGGAATGCGGCAGCCCATGTCGATGCCATCCACGCGCAGATGGTCAGGGCTTTTCCTGGCAAGGATGTGTTCGTCGGTGAATTCGGTTGGCCGAGCGCCGGCCGCATGCGTGAAGGGGCTTTGCCCTCGCCGGTGAATCAAGCCCGCTCCATGCACGAGGTGCTCGATCATGCCAAGCGCGAGAACTATCGCGTGAACCTCATCGAGGCGTACGATCAACCCTGGAAGCGCCGGCTCGAAGGGACCGTCGGCGGCCATTGGGGGTTGTTCGATGCTTATCAGCGAGAGCCAAAATTCGCCTGGGGCGGCCTCGTCTCCAATCATCCGCACTGGCCTTGGCAAGCGGCCGGCGGGGTGGGGCTCGCAACGATAATTCTCGCAAGCGCACTGGCTGTTCGCCGCCGGATCGGTACTGCCGTCGATACCTCTTGCTGGTTGCGTATCGGGACGATTGCGATCGTAGCCGGCATCCTGATCGGTTGGACGGTTGCGAACGTTCCAGTCGAGAGCCTCACGGTCGCGGATTGGCTGCGCAACGTCGCCTGGGCTGCCACGGCCCTGACATCACCTGTTGTCGTTGCCGTTGCCGCGGTATCAGGCGTCACCGCTCCCTGTTTCGCCCAAATGCTCGGCCGCGCTGCGCACCGCCCGCGCGAGCTGGCGGCGCTTGCCCTGGGCGTTCTCCTGATCGCCCTCGCTGTGCTCTCGGTGCAGGCGGCGCTGGGTCTGGTCTTCGACCCACGCTACCGGGATTTTCCATTCGCGCCGCTCACCGCCGCGACAGTCCCGCTCTTGCTGCTGAAAAAAGCAAAGCCCGCGGTCAAGGCAAGCCTACTCGCAAGGTGGAAGCAGCGCTTGCAGGCGCCGGCGGCGGAGAGCGCGATCGCGGCGACACTGACGGCGTCAGCGGTCTATATCATTTGCAACGAAAGCTTGGCTAACTGGCAGGCTATCTGGTTTTCAACCGCCTTGCTTGCGCTTGCATTTACTCTGCTGCAGGCGCGGGGCGTGCCAGGCTAAGCATCAACAGCGCAGCGGCCAAGCCGGAGAGATTGGCGTTGTGCAAGACCCAACCGAACGGGCTGGCGACGAGCGCTACAGCGAGGAGCAGGATCGACGGCCGCAACAGATTGAGCAGCGCCGCGCCCAGTGCAACCCAGCCGAAGGCGGAGTGGTTGAAAAGCACGATGGTGAGCCGGAACGCAGCGCACAGCCACGTGTCGAGGCCGGCCTGACAGGCGAGCGATACAGGAGCGTACTCGATCGCCATATAGCGGAGGTAGAGCGCCTCGCCCAGAGAGAGCAGGGCGACTAGCGTGAGCCAGTTCATCTGGCGCGCGGTGGGCAGAAACAGCGCCGGCTGCATGAGCGAATGCATTATGCCGCGCGCGCGTTTACCCTACAACCAGGGGTCTACTCGCCCTCGCTTGCAGTAAGCGGTTGCGCACGATTGGTCTTTCCGTGACCGGGTTCCCCGCGCATTCCGCTTTTCCGCAGCGGCGCACTCAGATATGACGGCGCCGGCGGCCACAGCTACGTGGAGAATGCTAATTGGCGATTCAACGCACCTGCCTTGCGATTGTGCTTGCGGCCGGGGAAGGCACTCGCATGCGCTCGGCGCGGCCGAAGGTGCTGCACGCGATCGCCGGCCGCTCGCTCCTCGCTCATGTGCTGGATGCTGTACGCGAGGCGGGCGGGACCATGACAGCGGTGGTTGTTGGGCTCGGCGCCGACGCAGTGGCCGCCGAGGCCCGGCGTATCGTGCTGGATGCTGAGATCTTCGTGCAGGCTGAGCGGCGCGGGACTGCTCACGCCGTGCTGGCGGCAAAAGCTGCGATCGCGCGCGCGCCCGATGACGTGCTGGTCATTTTCGGCGACACCCCGCTCATTCGGCCGCAGACGCTCACTCGCATCCGCGGGGCTCTCGCCGAGGGGGCGGCGGTCGTGGTGCTTGGCTTTCGCGCGAAGGACCCGACCGGGTACGGCCGGCTTGTGCTCGAGGGTGGCGAGCTCCTCGCTATCCGTGAGGAACTCGATGCCAGCCCGGCCGAGCGTGCGATCAAGCTGTGTAACGGCGGTCTGATGGCGTTCGCCGGTCCGACCGCGCTGGCGATCCTGGAGCGGATCGGCAACGATAATCGCAAAGGCGAATATTACCTCACCGATGCCGTGACCATCGCGCGGGCGATGGGACACAAGGCAGCCGTGATCGAGACTGAGGAGGACGACGTGCGCGGGATCAATACCAATGCCCAACTTGCCGAGACTGGCGCCGTTCTCCAGCAGCGCCTCCGCCAGGCGGCGATGGAGGGGGGCGTGACACTGATGGCGCCGGAAACGGTTTTCCTGTCGTCGGATACCAAGTTCGGGCGCGAGGTGATCGTGGAGCCATTCGTCGTGTTCGGACCGGGGGTCACGGTGGAGGACAACGCCGTGATCCGCTCCTTCTCGCACCTGGAGCGGGCGTACGTGGGCAAGGGGGCGATGGTTGGACCTTACGCGCGGCTGCGCCCCGGCGCGCGATTGCAAGAAGACGTTCACGTCGGCAATTTCGTCGAGATCAAGGAGGCGGTGATGGAGGCCGGCGCCAAAGCCAATCATCTGAGCTATATCGGCGACGCAACTGTGGGTGCCGGCGCCAATATTGGCGCGGGCACGATCACCTGTAACTATGACGGTGTAGCCAAGCATCGCACCGAGATCGGCAAGAACGCGTTCATCGGCTCGAATTCCGCGCTGGTGGCACCGGTGAAGATCGGAGACGGCGCTTACGTGGGCTCCGGCTCGGTGATCACCCGCGACGTGCCCCCGGCTGCGCTGGCAGTCGCGCGGGGACGGCAGGTGGTAAAGGAAGGGTGGGCACGACGCTTGCGCCAGCGCGTGTCGCTGGGCAAAAAAGGCGCACCGGCAAAATGACGGGTGCGACGAGCGTGTTAGGCTTAATTCTCAGAAGTTGCTTGATTGCGCTTTTCGCCTTGATGCCGAGATATGCTCGTCGGGGTAGGTCCTGCGCGATCGGGTGGCAGTCGTTCAAATGTGCGGAATCGTAGGCATTCTCGGGCGTGAGCCGGTTGCCGGCCTGCTTGTCGATGCACTCAAGCGGCTCGAGTATCGCGGCTACGACTCCGCCGGCATCGCCACGCTGGAAAGCGGGCAGCTTTCCCGCCGGCGTGCTGAAGGCAAGCTGCGCAATCTCGAAGCCAGGCTCGCGCGCGAGCCGCTCACCGGCACGATCGGCATCGGGCACACCCGCTGGGCGACCCATGGCCGGCCGACCGAAGGCAACGCGCACCCTCATGCTACCGAGCGCCTTGCCGTCGTCCACAATGGCATCATCGAGAACTTTCGTGAGCTGCGTGACGAGCTGGAGAAGACTGGGACCAAGTTCGACTCCGATACCGACACTGAGGTCGTCGCTCATCTCGTGACGCAAGAGATGAAGAAAGGCCGCTCGCCCGCCGAGGCCGTAGCGGCCGCACTGCCGCGGCTGCGCGGCGCGTTCGCACTCGCGTTTTTGTTTGCGGGAGAGAACGATCTCATCATAGGCGCGCGCAAGGGCTCGCCGCTTGCGATCGGCTATGGTGATGGCGAAATGTATCTCGGCTCCGATGCAATCGCACTGGCACCGTTCACTGACGCGATCTCCTATCTCGAGGAGGGCGATTCGGCGGTGCTTACACGCAAGAGTGTCGAAGTCCGCGACGCGAAAGGCAGCAAGGTCGAACGCGCCGTACTCAGATCCTCTGCATCGGCGTTTCTCGTCGACAAAGGCAATTACCGCCACTTCATGGCGAAGGAAATTCATGAGCAGCCGGAGGTGGTGGGCCACACGCTCGCCCATTACATCGACATGGCGGCAGAACGCGTGCGGCTGCCGGCCGAGCTGCCGTTCGATTTCAGCAAGCTCGAGCGGGTCTCAATCTCAGCCTGCGGCACGGCATATTACGCAGGATTAGTCGCAAAATATTGGTTCGAACGTCTTGCGCGGCTGCCGGTCGAGATCGATGTAGCGTCCGAATTCCGCTACCGCGAGGTTCCCCTGATGCCGGGCGGGCTCGCCATTTTCGTGTCGCAGTCAGGGGAGACCGCCGACACGCTCGCGACGCTGCGTTATGCCAAGGAGCGCAAGCAGCATGTTCTCGCGGTCGTCAACGTGCCCACCTCGACAATCGCACGTGAGAGTGAAGTTGTGATGCCGACGCTTGCCGGGCCAGAGATCGGGGTGGCCTCGACCAAGGCCTTCACTTGCCAGCTCGCGGTGCTCGCCTGTCTCGCGATCGCGGCTGGTCGCGCGCGCGGCGTGCTGTCCGAAGCCGAGGAGGGGAAGCTGGCGCGTGCGCTCATCGAGACGCCGCGCCTAATGGCCGAGGCGCTCGCGCTCGAGCCTGAGATCGAGCATTTCGCGCGCGATCTCGCAAAAAGCCGCAATGTCCTCTATCTCGGTCGCGGCACCAGCTTTCCGGTGGCGCTCGAGGGGGCGCTCAAGCTCAAAGAAATCTCCTATATTCACGCCGAAGGGTACGCCGCAGGCGAGCTCAAGCACGGCCCTATTGCGCTCATCGATGAAAACATGCCGGTGATCGTCATCGCGCCGCACGACCCAGTATTCGAGAAGACTTTGTCCAACATGCAGGAAGTAGCCGCGCGTAAGGGAAAAATCATTCTGGTCACCGATCCTCGAGGAGCCCGTGACATACATTTGGACTTGCTATCCAAGCTCACGCTGCCGGCAATGCCCCCAACTGTGACGCCACTCGTATATGCCATACCAGTGCAGCTGATCGCCTATCATACGGCGGTGGTGTTGGGCACCGATGTCGATCAGCCGCGCAACCTGGCGAAATCAGTCACGGTCGAATAATAGGGCAGCGACGTTTGTGCATATCGCCCTGGTGCGTGCGCAAGTAATCTCATCGATTCGAACGTGATGTACGGTAAAAGCTTCCAACATGAACCAACTTGATCGGGATCCTGGGATCGCGCCTGCGGCGGCGCCGGTCGCCCCGCCGCCACCTGCTAGGACTGGGCCCTTCCACCACGGCCTCGTCGGCCGGCTGCGTACCTATTTCCTGACCGGGTTGATCCTTGTTGCCCCCGCTTACATCACCATCAGCCTTACCTGGTGGTTCATCAACTGGGTCGACGATCTGGTACGGCCCTTCATTCCGGTCGCGTACCGGCCCGAGACCTATCTGCCGATAACAATTCCCGGTACTGGGCTCATCGTCGCCTTCGTGACGCTCACGCTATTCGGGTTCCTGACCGCCAATTTCGTCGGTCGCAAGCTCGTTGAGATCGGCGAAAACATTCTTAACCGCATGCCCATCGTCCGGCCCATCTACAATAGCCTGAAGCAAATCTTTCAGACGCTGTTTGGAAAAGGGGGGTCGAGCTTCCGGCGTGTCGGGCTCATCGAGTTTCCCTCGCCCGGCATGTGGTCACTGGTCTTCCTGTCGAATCCCGCGAGTCCCGAGATTGCAGTGCGATTGCCAGACACCGAGCACGTCGCGGCTTTTATGCCGTGTACGCCCAATCCGACCACCGGCTTCTTCTTTTACGTCGCCCGGCGCGACATTATCGATCTCGACATTACCGTCGAGGCGGCGATGACGCTGTTAATGTCGGCCGGAATGGTGCAGCCGGGTGACCAGCAACGCAAGCTCGCGGCGCTG
>Ga0209240_1000767_pt1 | contig 13192 bp, 9 predicted proteins | sample GraSoi_2013_80cm_FD_185828 | JGI IMG/M metagenome (GOLD analysis project Ga0209240, IMG submission 185828) | Grasslands soil microbial communities from the Angelo Coastal Reserve, California, USA - Sample 9_17_2013_80cm (SPAdes) (version 2) | ecosystem: Environmental > Terrestrial > Soil >...
TTTGGGCTAGTTGGATGTGCGCCGTGGAAATGAAACCGAATCGATTGATGAACTTTTGGACCATCAACTCGGCGTTTTCGATCCGTTTGGAAATCTCGACTTCCTGTTCCCGAGTCAGTAACGGGACCTGACCCATTTGTTTGAGATACATCCGAACCGGGTCATCCAGGATATCTAGCTTTTGATCCTTCTCGTCCTCTTCGTCATCGAGATCCTTTTTGCCGTCCTTATAGCGATCGACTTCGGAGGCTTCGATGATATCAACTTCCATGGACCGAAGTTGAGCGAAGATCTGGTCCATCTCGTCCGGATCCGCCATCCCTTCCGGCAACGCTTCATTGATATCGTCGTAGGTGAGGTAACCTTGCTCTTTGGCGAGCTTCACCAGCTCTCGCAGACGTTCCTGCAAATCGAAGCCCGTTTCAGTATGGGTCATGCGGAGGGGAGCAACGTGGTCGCCGTTAGTGGCCGGAGTTTCTGTTGAGGGACTCGGTGCCGGGATAAGCGCCGGTTTCTTAGGAAGTTTTCGGGCCGGTCGAGATGATCCATTTTTGCTTGAGTTCGCCGCGGCCGCGCCCTCAGGTCTTGCCTCTGCAGAACCGTTCTTGGCTCTCTTGAGAGCTACAGGTTGACCTTTATCCGGATTAGAAGTTGTGACTCTCGGCATATGAACCTGCGCTCGTTGGAAGATTAACAGGGCCAGAGCGGAGTATTTGAGCGATGGTAAGACACAGGGTTAACGACAACCGACCCAAAAGCCGCGAAATATCTGTGAACACCTTCCCTAGGTCAAGGGATTCTTTCTGCTGGCTGATTAATAGCCGAGCGCAATGACGTGCAACCTTTGGGGCGATGCAATCTTTCGGCCTAACTATCTTCTTTGAGGTCTCCGAAAATAGTAGCAAAGCGTGATTCAAGCTCTACAGCCTGATTGAGCTCGGCTTGGGCCTGCGCGTAAGCTTCCGGCTTATCCGAATTCAGACGTAATGCCCCCTGGATCCGGCTCTTACGAAGCTGGATCTCTTTTTGAACGAGACCGCACCAATAGCTGCGTCGAGCCGCCTCAATCGGGCGTAGAGCAAGTGCGCTGGACAAGGCAGCGGCGTCCTTCGGCGCCAACGTCGCCAGAAACGCCGATACCGACGCCGAGTTATCCGATTGCATTTCCGATTCTAAAATCTTCGTCAGAATCTCTGTTCCTGGGACCCCAGGCAGAATCTCTTTCCAAGGCTGTTCCCGGACCCAGCGAAGGGTGGCTACATCGGTCATGAAGATATAGCAAAGCGCGGATATCTTATGTTCCGGGGGGGCAATACCCGTTTCGATAGGCTCTAACAATCGGCTTCTCCCTGTTCCTTTCCGATGGCTGGCGATGGCCTGTTCAACGGCTTCCCGTGATAGCGACAGGCGGGCCATTAGTCGGCTGATGGTCGTGTCACGCAAGACCGGTTCTGAGATTAGTCCAACAAAACGCGCAATCCGGTGCGCCGACTCAACCCGTTGAGCGACGCTCTGGTCTCTGGTGGCGCTACGCTCGAGTTCGTGCTCGAGAAAATCCTTCGCTTGAGTGATCCGGAGTCGAAATTGTTCTGCGCCTTCCTTCCGCAGTAACGAATCGGGATCTTCACCTGGCGGTATTCTGCCCAAACGGACCTGTAGACCCGCCGCGTACAATACTTCGATGGCGCGCTCCGACGCCCGCTCCCCAGCCGCATCGGCGTCGAAAAACAGGATAGCTTCAGTGGCAAATCGTTTGAGCAGTGAGGCATGCCGTTCGGTCAGGGCCGTCCCAAGCGGAGCCACTACGTTTTCAATTCCCGCGGCGAACGCCACAATGAGATCGACCTGACCCTCTAGGACCACTGCTTGATGAGCGTGGGCGATCGCGCGTTTTGATTTTTCTAGTCCAAACAACAAGTTGCCTTTGGAGAACAACGGCGACTCGGGGGAGTTAATATATTTTCCGCCCGGGGCGTTCGGCTGTAGAACTCGACCACTGAAGGCAACGACTTCGCCCAGTTCGTTGGTAATAGGAAACATCAAGCGGTCGCGGAACCGATCGTACACATCAGATCGAGGATTACCTTCGTCCCGCAATTTGACTAACCCGCTGGTTACCAATTCCTCTTTGCTGAAACCCGCCTCCGAGGCCCAGCTCCGAAAAGCACTCCAAGAGTTGGGTGCGTATCCGATGCGCCACTGGCGCGCAATCTCGATGTTAAGTTCGCGGCCGCGCATGTAGTTGCGCGCGGTCTCACCCGCTTTGGTACGCAGTAAATTCCGGTGAAACCATTCCGCGGCTTCGAAATGCAACCGAAGGAGCCGTTTCCTTTGATTTTGTTTCTCTTGTTCTTCCGGACTGGGTTCATCCTCTATGATGGGGATAGCAGCACGATGCGCTAGCCGGCGTACTGCCTCCGGGAAATCGACATGTTCGTATTCCTGAACGAATTGGAAAACGCTGCCACCGCGCCCACAACCAAAACAATAGAACGTTTGCTTATCTGGGTTGACGTAAAAGGAGGGCGTTTTCTCCTGGTGAAACGGGCAAAGCGCACGAAACTCGATACCGCTTCTTTTGAGCGGGAAATAACTAGCCACGACATCAACAATGTTCAGTGCGGCTGCGACTTGCTCGATGGTTTCAGGAGAAATTCGCGGCATGGCAGGTGACGGTGTGACTGTTCGCAGTTCGCAGTTCACTGGTCGCGGTTCACAGTTCACGGTTCGTTACCGACAAGCGGTGCGCTCGAAATGCTAAACCGATTGTAACGCGGCGCCGAATAACTGTGAACTGCAAACGGTGAACCGTGAACTGCGAACCCTAGATCTAACCCCCGGCCACCATGTTGATGATCTCGACGCGGTCATCTGCTTGTATGCGCTGGTCGTCGAAATCATCACGTCCGACCGGTTCGCCGTTCCGCTCAACCAATACGCTCTTGGCGGGCAGACCAAATTCTTGCAGGAGGTCGGAGATGGTTGATCCCTCCGGTACTAACCGGGGCTCGCCATTGATAATCGCCGTCATGCGTTCAGGATAGCAGCATCCCAATCTTTCCAGACTGGATCGATACCCGCTTTAATCAATGCTTCGGCGACTTCTTGCGGGGACCGATGATCTTCGATCTCGAACTGTGGTTCCGCGCTGCCGTGAGTTTCGCTAACATTTTGGATGCGGCCCCGTACCGTTAAATGCAGCGATTCGCTGCCCTGGCCGGTATAGCCGCCGGGAGAAGTCCGGCTGCCGGCGCTCATGGAAGTTACGCCCAAGTGAACGAGGGTGTCGCGTAGGGAAACTGATTCTCTGGTACTGAGCACGATGCCGACCTGAGGGAAGGTAACCCGGAATGCACAGACTAATTGAATCAACTCGCGATCGCTCAGTGCATAATGAGGTTGGAAGCCGCCGGCGGCAGGTCGCAACCGAGGGAACGCCACCGTAATCTGTGAACGCCAACAGCGCCGGAGCAGGAATTCGACATGACTGGCCAGCGCGATCGCTTCTTGGCGCCAAGGCGCCAGGCCGAAAAGGGCCCCTAACCCAAGACGGCGAAATCCGGCTGTGTAAGCGCGCTCCGGGGTTTCCAGGCGCCAAAAGAAATCCTTTTTCGGGCCGGCCGTATGCAAGGTCTCGTAAATGGCCGGGTCGTACGTTTCTTGATAAACAATCAGTCCTTCCGCGCCCGCGCTGATCACGGTTCGATATTCGTCCGTCTCTAAAGGCGCCACTTCTATCGAGACGGAAGGCACCATTCGGCTTACGCGTCGTACGACATCGACCAGGTATTCATTAGGGACGAACTTGGGATGTTCTCCCGATACCAAGAGCAAACTGCGGAATCCGAGGCCGGTGAGAAAGCGCGCCTCGCGTTCCACCTGGTCGAGAGTCAGCGTGACACGCAAAATCGGGTTATCGCGAGAAAAACCGCAGTACGAACAGCTATTTACGCATTCGTTTGAAAAGTACAGGGGAGCGAATAAGCGCATCGTCCGCCCAAAGAACCGATGGGTGGTTTTTTTGGCGCCGGCGGCCAATTCGGTCAGAGCCCGGTCGTCCATCGGTTCAACTAATTTGGCGAAGTCAGCCGAAGTCTTGGTGGTCGGTGCGGAGTTGCTTTTTAAAAGCTGTGCGAAAGTCATGGAAAGTGGCGGACGGGAAACACTAGTCCGGGCTGCGGGGTGTGTCTATGGCGTGTGGGCGTGTTGGCGTATGGGCGTATGGGCGTGAGCAGAACGGGCGAGTGGGCGATGATGCCCCCTGACCCGGTGGGGCGAAAAACTCGGCGCGTCGAGGGTGTGGTTGCCCTACCGGATAACCGCGCCGGTTTTGAGCCGTTCCGTGCGTGTGGCATCGCCGATGCGCTTCCGAACCTTACCTAAGCCGCGGCTACGACCGAGGTTTCGCTCAATCATTCGGTGATGCCGCCCCCGCGGAACGGCTCAAAACCGGCGCGGGACAATTTAAACGGTTAGCCATACCGTGGGCGCGCCGAGTTTTTCGCCCCACCGGGTCAGGGGGCCTAGCCGGCTGTTTTCAGCTGGTAGTTCGGGAAGCGAGTCCTTAGCTCGGTTAGCGTTTTGTTGGCTTGAGCCTCGTTGCCGGATTGGTGGAAGGCCATGTAGGCTTTTTCCAGCGCTAGGGGCGTCACATCCGGATCTTCGTAAAGGACGGCGACGCTGAGGTACGATTTGGCCGCGTTCTCGTAATTACCTCGACCAGACTCGACGTCGCCCATCGCTAAGCGGGCTTCTGCGTTGAGGCGGCCTTCCGGTTGTAGGGTCATGGCCTGTTCGGCCGATTTGGTGGCGTCGTCGTATTGTTTTGCGCCCAATTGGGCAGCAGAAAGTGCAACAAATGCTCTGGCGCGGTCGGCGGGATCAGTCACCAGTTGTAGATAGGCACTGATCGATGAGGCGGCATCCGGATAATGTTGCAGCTCAGTCTGGGCTCGTCCCAACGTGAGCCAAATGCTCTTCTCGATTTTGTCTGGCTGCACATTTTTGGTGAGCAATGTCAGGAATTTCTCTGACTTATCGTATTGCTTCGCCTCAAAATAGCGTTGTCCGAGCCAAGCGCACGCGTCCGCGACCGTGATTACGCGTTTCAAATCAGACTGGATGAAATTAGAGACTTCGGTAGCTGCATCATCGAGGTGACCGAGAGTCTGGTGGCAAAAAATCAGACGAAGAGTTACCCGGTCACCGTATTCAGTTGGATTCTTTTGCCGGGCGGCAGCTAGCGGGCCGATGGCCTCCTGATAACGTTTTGCTTCGAAGGCCGCCCAACCTATCCAGAAGTTGGCTTGGGCGGCTCCAGGACTATTGGGGAACTTTTGCAGGAGCTCGGCAAATGTTTCCGTCATCTGCTGATACTCACCCTGCTGCCCTAAGGTCAGTCCTTTTTCTAAGAGCGCTGTCTCGCATTCGGGGGAGGTAGGATATTGAGCGATGATCTTAGTGAAATCAGTGAGCGCCGAAGTATAGTTTTTTGTTTCTTGATAAAGTAGCGCTCGTTTCAAAAGCGCCTTTACCACCAATTTGTACTGAGGATAACCCCCTATTAACCCGGAGAACGCCTCGATCGCGGACAGGTTATTGTGAACCTGGCTAAAGCCGTACCCGGCGGCATAGTAACAGTCAGGTTTGTAAGCGTCCGGTAGCGAGGAGTTGGTTAGTTCCAGGTAGAGCTTGGCGGCTAAAGCGTACTGATTTTGTTGGAGTAGCGCTTGAGCTTTCAACAGGGTGGCTTTATCAGCGCGTTCTCGCGGCGGGTTCATTCCCAGATAGGCATCTACCTCTCTGACCAAACTGGGATCCTTTAACTGATCGAGTGAAACTAGTCGTTGATATCTCCCGTCGACCGCTTCTTGCGTGCTCGGATATTGGCGGACTAGCTGATTGTAAAAATCGAGCGCTTTAGCTTGCTTGCCCAGTTGCCGGTAGGAGTTTGCTACTATTAACAGAACGCTCGGCTTGGTTTCTTCACCCAACGCATTCAGGTTCTTGGCGTAGGTATCAAGCACCTGAGCGAACTTGTCGCCATCGTACTCGATCTTCATGAGTTCGAGCTGAGCAATCTGTTTCCATTTTCCTTCCGCGTTTATCCCGATGGCCGTCTTAAACAATTGCTCGGACTCGTCTCTTTTCTTTAGGTCCTCGCCCAGGATCCCGGCCCGAACTAGAGCCTCTACCCGTACGGCCGGCTTGGCTGCGTCCGCGCCCAAGCTGTGAAAAAGCTCAAACGCCGATTCTTTTTGGCCATTCTCCAACGCGAAATAGGCCACGGACAGACGGGCGGCGTCGCGGAAAGGATTGTTATCTCCTGTCTTGGCTACTTCTTCATAAATCGGACGAGCCTCACCCTTTCGGTTCATCAATTCCAAGCTCTTTGCTTGGTAGTACAAGGCTGTGATCTTAATCTCGGCAGATTTGCTATTGTCGTGTGCCTTTTCGTAAAAGTTCGCGGCGCTGCCATAATCTTTTTGGTCAAAAGCACGCGACGCTAAGCGGAAAGCGGCACTACCGACGAATTCTCCTGATGGAATTTCATTGATGAGCATCCGGTAGGTGTTAACTGCCGGAGATTCCTGCCCGAGTTTGGAATAACAATCCGCTAGCCGATACATGGCCGCAGCGCGGCCAGAATCATCTTGATAACGGCCTAAATATTTCTCGTATTCGGGCGCTGCCAGATCATAGAGCTTCCTGGCATATAGCCCATCCGCGATAGCTAGCTGAGCCTTGGCTGGATCGGATGCGTTCTCGGTGCCGCCTTCGGGTGCGAGCCGGATTTCATCACCTCCGCCTTGATCTCGGGTCCGATTTTCGGGTTCGGCAGCGCTGCCGTAGGAGTTCCCGCTGTTCTGATTCCCGCTGTTTTGAGAACCAGAGCCACGGCCATCAATCTTTTGATCTAAGATGGATTGTCCGGAGCTCGGATTTACCGGCTGCGCCCGTGGCGCGGCGGTTTCTCCGGGAGTTGGAGTAGCCGGCAGCGCTCTACGCACTTCTTGGGCGACCCCGAGTGTAGCCTGGCTGATTAACCCCACGCACACTAATTCGGCGGCTAACCGACCAAAATTTACGACGTACATTCTCTCTCCTTTCCCCGCAACCCACTGACCTCGGCCACACCCAGCGATGTTTCAGCAGTCAAATAGCCAGAGCGTAGGGTACCGCATTGGTTCACCCGGTTCATTGTTCGGGTTTGCCCGTGGCGAAGGCCACGTTCCAGATGTCCGCCTGCCGGCAGATATCTAATACCTCGACAATGTGCTTGTAGTCTACTGCCTCATCACCTCGCACGATCACCGCTTGATCCGGATACAATTGGGACAGCTTCTTCAGCTGATCCAATAGCTCTGCTGACGACTTCGGTTGACGATTCACTACCACGGTGCCGTCTGATTTTACGTTGATCACCACTTGACCTACGTACGGCTGCGGTTCGTTGGCTTTGGCTGCGCTGGGCACCCGAACATCGAGTTCGTTTTCAGCGAGAGCGAAATTCCACGTGACGATGAAGAAGCAAAGGATCACCAATAGGATATCCACCATTGGTGCGATCATGAAGCCGATGACGCGTGGCTCAGCCTGGGTGCGGAAGTTCATTTGTCTCTAAACATCATCGTTCTCCAGAACTCCGGAAGGCTCGATCCGGCGAGAACGCTGAGTAGCCAAGATGTTGACGATATGGGTGGTAGCTGCTTCCAAGTCGGAAATCATTGAAGAAACTTTCCCTCTGAAGAGTGAGTAGAACGCCATCGCGGCGATACCGACGATGAGCCCGGCTGCAGTCGCCACCAGGGCCTGAGATACGCCACCGGCCAGAAGAACCTGACGCGGCTGAGTAGTATTCCCGGCCAACAAACCGAACGAGTTGATGATGCCAACCACGGTACCGAGCAAACCTAGCATGGGAGCCAGGGTCGCTAAGTCAGCTAAGTAAACGACTCTTTGATGCAGGCTGCTGCCAAACCGGGTCCCCTCGGTTTCCGCTACTTCACGAATCGCGGAGGGTGGGGCCGAGGGATGTTTGGTGGCGAAGTCTAGGGTCCGGGCAGTGATCCGGGCGATAGCGCTCGAATGCCGGTTTGAGACCGTGATCAATGCAACGTAATCCCGTTTACGCAGCAGAGCTTCAGCCGTTTCCATGTAGCGGCGAGTTACCACCGCACCGCGACGGAGGGTGAACAAGCAAGCTAGAATCAAGGTTAAGGTGATGATCGATGCGCCGATGAGCGGAATCATTACCCAGCCGCCCGCCTGCAGTAATCTGAGGAGCGTCTCCTGAGTCCGTCCGCCGGTCGGGCTAGGTTGAGCGATCTGGGCTAGGATGGGCTGTAGCAAAAAAACGAACGAATTCATGCCGATCGGGCTTTATTAAACCGCACGATCTGGCCCAGTGCAAACTGAAGAGGAGTCAGGAGCCAGAATCCAGGAGCCAGGAGGGTCAGGGGTCAGGCGAGGGACGGGCGGCGAAATATCATCGGGGAGCGGTGAAAGGTGAAAGGTGCGCCATGGGAGAGTGCCGACTTTCGCTCCGCGAAAATACCTTTCACCTATCACTTTTCACCTTTCACCCGGGATCACGGGGTATAGCGTGTGCCTGACCCCAGCACCTCCTGGCTCCTGGATTCTGGCTCCTGGCTCCTTTGATTGACTCCCCTCCCGGCGTTGGCGATGTTGGAGTGACTCGATGCAACCGGTTTTACAAAAGAAATCTGATCTGATTGAGAAGCTCAGGGATGTTCCTCATAAGCCTGGAGTGTATCTCATGAAGGATCGGCTGAATCGAGTGATCTACGTAGGCAAGGCGCGGGATCTAAGGAAGAGGCTGGGAACGCATTTTATGCCGTCGCGCCGGGCGACTGCCGACCTAAAGACGCGGGCGCTGCTCGATAGTGTCTGGGATTTCGATGTCCACTTGGTGCGCAATGAACCGGAAGCGTTGCTCTTGGAGGGCAAGCTCATTAAGGAGTTTCGACCCAAATACAATATCAGCTTCCGGGATGATAAAAGGTTCTTGTTAGTAAAGGTAAACTTGGCTGATCCCATCCCGCGTTTTCAACTCACGCGCCTGAAGAAAGATGATGGGTGTCGTTATTTTGGCCCCTTTGCTCACGCCGGCGCATTGCGGTCTACTCTGAGCTGGATGCGGAAGCGGTTCGGAATCCGGTCCTGCCGGACGCCGGAACCGGGCGAGCTGGATTACCGGCGCTGCCTGGATCACATCATTAAGAATTGTTCGGCTCCGTGTATCCGGAAAGTTTCTCTTGAGGAATATCGGCAACGGGTTTTGCAAGCCTGCGAATTTCTGGAAGGCGAAAGCCGAGAGTTGCTTGACCAATTGGAGGCGGAGATGAAGGTGGCCGCCGAAAAGCTGGATTTTGAGCGGGCGGTACAGATTCGAAACATGTTGGAAGACTTGCGTCGTACCACCAAGCCGACCCGACGGTTTACCAGAGGTTCTCTTCCGAGCGCTGTAGATCCGGCTGCCGATCTAAAAGCCTTAGCTGATGCCTTGCTGCTGGCTGGACCGCCGCACATCATGGAATGTTTCGATATTTCGAATATTTCCACCACTCACGTGGTCGCTTCGATGGTTTGTTTTAAGGATGGGGTGCCAGACAAATCCAATTACCGCCGATATCGAATCCGAAGCGTTGCCGGCCAAGACGACTTCGCGAGCATGGCGGAAGTAGTACGCCGGCGGTATTCGAGAATTTTATTGGAGAGCAGGGAAATCGCGCCGGATCTGTCGGAATTCAATCAAGAGCCGGTGGAGGATGCGGTAAAACGGGTAGAATCTCTCGGCAAGCTCGAGACAGGTTCTCTCGGCAAGCTCGAGACAGGTTCTCTCGGCAAGCTCGAGACAGGTTCTCTCGACGAAGCGGAGCCGGCGTCTCTCGGCAAGCTCGAGACAAGATCTTCCGACCAACCCCAAACAGATTCTCTCGATCAGCCTGAGACAAGAAGTGTCGGCAGGCCAAGGGTCGGGGAAAGATTGGTGCGGCTGCCGGATTTGATCATTGTGGACGGTGGGAAGGGCCAGCTAAATTCGGCTTGTCGTGAACTACAGCGGTTAGGGCTAACTGACCGGCCGATCATCGGACTAGCCAAAGAGTTTGAAGAGATCTATCGGCCTGGCCGGCCGCTCCCTTTGCGACTTCCGGAAGATTCGGGCGCATTGCAGCTTTTACAGCGAATCCGAGACGAGGCGCACCGGTTTGCGAACAGTTATCATCAGCTGCTAATGAAGAAGCGCATCGCTGAAAGCATTCTCGATGAATGCCCTGGCGTTAGTGATAACCGGAAACAAGCTCTGTTGGCTAAATTTGGGTCGGTGGAACGGCTGCGGAAAGCTTCAGTCGAGGATATCGCGGCTGTCGAAGGGATCAGCGAAAAGCTGGCTGAAACGATCGTGCGCTTTTTGAACCGGTAGAAAACCTATTGCGCAGCTGCCGGTCTAGTGGTCTTAATCGGTGATGAGGTTGCTGCCCATCCGGTGGATTATTTTCACCGGTATCGTCTTGGTTTCTTCAACTCGAGCACAGGAAGTCCGTCCGACTCCGACAGAGTCGCCGGATATTAGGCCGAGTTGGGAGACCCAAAAGCAGGTGGCCGAGTACGCCTTGTCGATACCGGCTCCGAGAGGACAGATTACGGATCGCAATGGCCAGCCGCTGGCGCAGAACCGGGTCAGTCACAATCTCAGTATTGTTTTTCCGACGCCGCTCGATTTCACCGATCAGCAGATCATCCAGTACGTCGAGCGCGAGATTTCGTTAGCTAAAACTTTAACCTCGCGTTCGATCAACTGGTCAACGGAAGGAGCGATTCAGCATTACCGGAACCGGGGCGTTATTCCGTTTGATATTGCTACCGACTTGTCGGAAACCGAAGTGCAGAGCCTGAAAAAAAATCTGCCGGACGGTCTCACCTTGCGGGCGACGTATGTCCGATTCTATCCGCAAGGCCAGTTGGCCGGACATGTGGTTGGCTATACCGGAAGGACTAGCGGTAGCAATACAAAGACGCTGCAAAATGCGGATCTGCTTTGGCCGGATAGCGAAGGGCGCGACGGCCTTGAGCTAACGTTCGATGATCAACTGCGAGGTAAGATGGGCCAGTTGCATTTGATCTTCGACAAGAACGGTCGTGTGACCGGACAGAATATCGCGGTCGCTCCGGAACCAGGTTACAACGTGGTCACTACGCTGGACATGGATATGCAACGGCTCGCCGAGAAAATTCTTCAGAAGCGTTGTAAACGCGGGGGTGCGCTCGTCGTGGTCGATCCGCACACGGGAGAAGTGTTAGCGATGGCGTCTTGGCCTACCTTTAATCCAAATGATTTTGTCCCCACGATCAGCCAGGAAAAATTTGATAAATTAAACTCAGACCCGAACATTCCGCTGCTGCCGCGGGCGTTCCGATCCGCCTATCCGGCGGGCTCTACGTTTAAAGTCTTTGTGGGAGTGGCCGGATTTGAGAGCCATAAGCTTGCCCCGGATGATGAGTTTGGCTGTCCGGCGTCAATGGACATTGGGAATCTGGTTTTTCATAACTGGAGGAAGAGTGACGGAGGGGACCTCAATTTTCGAGATGCGTTGACGCAGTCGTGCGACACCTGGTTCTATCAGTTGGGACTGAAGTTGGGAGCTCCTGTGATGGTCGAGTGGGCCCAACGATTGGGCTTGGGGCAACGCACCGGCATTTTGCTTAACGGCGAAGCGGAAGGACGGATCCCGACTGATCAATACATGCAGGTGACTTATCGCCGGCATTTTTTGGCTGGAGACCTAGCGAATTTCTCGATCGGTCAGGGAGATATCTTGGTTACACCGTTGCAGATGGCGCAAGCCATGGCGACCGTGGCCAATGGCGGCACTTTGTTCCAGTCACGGATCGTGCGGCAAGTCCAAACGTTAAGCGGCGAGGTGGTTTATACCTACAGCCCGAGAGCCAAAGACTTGCTGAAGTTGGGGCCGGTCACGCGAGAGGAACTGAAAGAAGGCATGATAGGGGTGGTGAATAGCAAGAGCGGAACGGGCGGGTCGGCTGGACTAGACAATGTGAAAGTGGCGGGAAAAACCGGCACTGCGCAGTGGGGACCGAAGAGAAAGGAACGCACGGCTGCTTGGTTTGCGGGGTTCGCGCCGGCCGATAATCCGCAGTATGCGTTCGCTGCCCTCTACGAGGGCGCAGTCGGTGAGCAAGTCCATGGCGGGTCTCAAGCCGCCCCAATGATCGGTGATTTGCTCCGCGAATTATTTAAGGACGTTGCTAAGAAACCAAGCAAAAGCGAGCATAACGATCAGGACGAGGATTCGGATCAGAGCGACTAAGGAACGCCGCGAGCGCCGCGAACGCCGACAACGAGCGGGAACGTATCACCCTCGCGCTCACGCTGTTCACGGCGTTCACGGCGCTCACGGCGTTCACGCTCGTTGGCGGCGTTTTCCCCTTGCGGGTTCTATTCTTTGCGTAGAGTCTGCTTCGATGTTTATGAAACGGACCCCTATAATTATAGCCGTTCTGGCGCTGGCTTCTGGAGTCTATGCGGAGGACGCGAAGCCGAGCCCGTCTCCAGATGGCAGCCCTCAGGCATCGCCGAGCAGCGCCTTCAAGGACGACAAGGACAAACTCAGTTACACGATTGGCGTCGATATCGGTAAGACGCTCCAACGGATTCCGGCCGAACTAAATCAGACGGCCCTAACTCAGGGGATCACGGATGTGCTGGGGAACAAGCCAAAAGCCCTCAGTGACGCCGAGTTGCAACAAGTGATGCAGTCCTTCCAGCAGAAACTCTCCCAGCAGCGCGAGGAAGCCATGGTGCAGAAACAGCAGGATATGAAGGCCTCGGCCGAAAAGAATAAGGCCGCCGGAAAGAAATTCCTGGATTCAAACTCTAAACAACCAGGCGTTACAACGTTGGCCGACGGTCTTCAATATAAAGTTGTCAAGAATGGTAACGGCGACAAACCGAAGGACACGGATGTCGTGGAGGTCAATTATCGCGGTACCCTTATTGACGGCAAAGAATTTGATAGTTCTGCGAAGAACGGCGGTCCGGTTTCATTTCCTGTGAACGAAGTGATCAAAGGCTGGTCCGAGGCGCTGAAGTTGATGCCGGTCGGTTCTAAATGGCAACTCTATCTTCCGGCAGAACTAGCCTATGGAG
>Ga0209240_1000768_pt1 | contig 13186 bp, 10 predicted proteins | sample GraSoi_2013_80cm_FD_185828 | JGI IMG/M metagenome (GOLD analysis project Ga0209240, IMG submission 185828) | Grasslands soil microbial communities from the Angelo Coastal Reserve, California, USA - Sample 9_17_2013_80cm (SPAdes) (version 2) | ecosystem: Environmental > Terrestrial > Soil >...
TGGCTTCGCCGAGCGATGTCTTGCCGGTGCCCGGCGGTCCGACGAAGCAGAGGATCGGTCCGTGCGGATCGCCGCCGCGCAACTTTCGCACGGCAAGGAACTCAATGATGCGCTCCTTCGCCTCGCTCAACCCGTAGTGCCGGTCGTCGAGCGCGGCCTCGACCTTTATGAGCGCGATCTCCTCGTCGCCACTGCGCTTGTTCCACGGAAGAGAAAGCACCCAGTCGAGATACGTGCGGATCACCTGGTATTCGCTGGACGCATTGCTCAACTGGCGAAGCCGCTCCGTCTCACGCCGCGCTTCCTGCGCCACGCGATCGGGAAGCTTTGCGTCCTCGATCTTCTTCAGGAGTTCGACGGCTTCCTTCTCCCCGGGGTCGGTCTCGCCGAGCTCCGCCTGAATCGCGCGCAATTGCTGGCGGAGATAGAACTCGCGCTGATGCTGCTCGATCTTGATCTCCGTCTGGCGCTTCACGTCCTCCATCACCTTTGCGCGCGCTACCTCCCGCTCGAGCCGGTTCAGGATGAACCGAAGTCGCTGGCCGACGTCGAGCCGCTGGAGCACTTCGTCCTTGTCGGCGATGCGGAAGTTCATGTTCGTCGCCGCCAGGTCTGCAAAACGTCCTGGATCGGAGACATTCATCTTGAGAATCGCGGGCACCTCGTCCGGAATGCGGTCCACCAGCTCCGCGAGGGTTTCCGCGGCGGAGATCACGCGAGCGACGAGGTCGTCCAGCTCCGCCGGTTCCGGCGGCGTCTCCTTGGTGGGCCGAATGGCCGCGACGGGATACGGCTCGTTCTGATCGATTCCCTCGACCACGATGCGGCGCAGCCCCTGGAGGGTGATCTGCACCGTGTCGCCAGGGAGGTTGATGCGCTCGTGCACGCGCGCCGCGACGCCCACGCGGCCGATGAACTTCTGTGAGTCGATCGGATCGTCGTGATCCCCGCTGGCGACGACGAGCGCGACGACGAGACCCGGCTCGTCGTACGCGCGCAGCAGCGAGAGATTCTCCGGCGCGCCCATCTGCACGGCGATGGTGCCGAGCGGATAGACGATGGTCGAGCGGAGCGCCATCAGCGGGAGCGATGGCGGCAGCTCGGACTTCAGGATTTCCTCTTTGCGCTGGGGCTTGGCCATGGGTGCGGAAGATAAGGGCGCAGAGGCGTGTCGCGCAAACGCCGAGTTGACCTAAGCCTCACGCTCACTTACGTTTAACGGCTATGTTCGATCAGCTCTCCGAAAGCCTCGAGGCCGCATTTGCGAAGCTCCGCGGGCGCGGCGTCCTCACTGAAGCAGACATCAAGGAAGGTCTGCGTGAGGTCCGTCGCGTCCTGCTCGAGGCGGACGTCAACTTCGCACTGACCCGCGAGTTTCTCGAGCGGGTCGAAAAGCGCGCCCTCGGCGTTGCCCAGCTCCGGACCGTCTCTCCGGCTCAGCAGCTCGTCAAGATCGTCCACGACGAGTTGACGCACATGCTCGGCGAACGGCGCGAAGGCCTCAAGCTCAGCACTGTTCCACCCACCGTGGTGATGCTCGTCGGCCTCCAGGGCTCGGGCAAGACGACCACGGCCGCGAAGCTCGCGAACAAGCTCAAGGGCGAAGGGCGACAGACGCGCCTCATTGCGTGCGACGTCTACCGTCCAGCGGCCATCGATCAGCTCGAGACGCTCGGTCGGCAGCTCGACATTCCCGTCTACGCCGAGCGCGGCGAGCAGGACGTGGTGAAGATCGCGCGCGACGGCCTCGATCAGGCGCGCCGGGCACGCGATCGGGTCGTTCTGGTCGACACGGCCGGTCGTCTCCAGATCGACGAGACGATGATGGCCGAGCTCGAGCGCCTCAAGGCGGCCATCAAGCCGGACGAGATTCTGCTCGTGGCCGACGGCATGACGGGTCAGGACGCCGTGAAGATCGCGCAGGGATTCGACGAAAAGCTCGCGGTCACCGGCGTGATTCTCACGAAGATGGACGGCGACGCACGAGGCGGTGCAGCGCTCTCGATCTACGGCGTGCTCGGGAAGCCGATCAAGTACATCGGCGTAGGCGAGAAGACGGACGCGCTCGAGGACTTCCATCCCGACCGCATGGCCGGCCGCATTCTCCAGCAGGGCGATATCGTCTCGCTCGTGGAGAAAGCGCAGTCCACCTTCGACGCCGACGAAGCGAAGAAGATGGAGCGGAAGGTCCGCAAGGAGGGCATGGACCTTCAGGATTTTCTCGGGGCAATGAAGCAGATCGAAAAGCTTGGACCGCTCGAGGGGCTGTTGAAGCTCATGCCGGGCGTCAACACGAAGATGCTGAAGCAGGTGAAGGACGCGGATCCCAGGCGGATGAAGCACCTGGAGGCGATCGTCCTTTCCATGACGCCGGCGGAGCGAAAAAAGCCGGACGTCATGAACGGCTCACGCCGCGCGCGCGTGGCGAAGGGCAGCGGACGTCCCATCAGCGAAGTGAACCGGCTGCTGGAACAGTTCCGCGAAATGCAGAAGATGATGAAGAAGGCAGCCGGTGGAGCAGGTGGTCGGATGAGGATGCCACCGCTTAAGTTCAGGTAGGACCGTTCAATCGGGTGCGACCCGGAAATGCCGGGTACGCGAGGAGCCCGAAGCAGGAAACCCAGTCAGCAGAGAGACCCATGGCCGTCAAGATCCGCCTTCGCCGCGTTGGCAGAAAGAAGGCACCGACCTACCGTATCGTCGTCGCAGACTCCAAGAGCCCGCGCGACGGAAAGTTCATCGAGATCGTCGGCCAGTATGCGCCGCGGATCGGTGAGCAGGCGCTCAATCTCAAAGCCGAGCGCGTCAACTACTGGCTGGACAACGGTGCGCAGCCCACGGACACCGTCCGCTCGCTCCTCCGCAAGGCGGGCGTGCTGAAGCAGCGACACGAGGGCAGGCTGGCCGCGAAGCTCCAGAGCAAGGCCGTGCCGCTCGCCGAGAAGGGCGACGAGGCCTAGCGCCGACGCGAGTGCCATGACAGCGCCCGAGTTCATCATCGTCGGGCGGGTCCGCAAGGCACACGGCATCCGCGGGGAACTCGTCGTGGAGCCGATCACCGATGCGCCGGACGTCGTCTTCGCGTCCGGCCGTCGTGTCTTTGCCGGCACCGTCACGGGCGATCCCTTGCCGTCGCGGCTGGAGCTGCGCGTGCAGTCGTCGCGCCCGTTCAATGAGGGGCTGCTGATTCGATTTGACGGCATCGCGGATCGCACTGCGGCAGATACCTGGCGCGGACGGTATCTCCTCACTCCCGCAGGGGAGCTTCCGCCACCGGATGAGAACGAGATTTACGTGCATGACCTCATCGGCATGCGCGTGACGCATCCGTCCGGCGAGGTCGTCGGCACTGTGGAAGAGCTGTACGAGCTGCCCCAAGGACTCGCCATCGACGTCCGACGCACGCCTCCCCGCGATGCGGAGACGGTGATTCTGCTGTACGATGATGCGACGATCGCGTCCGTCGACAAGGACGCACGCACGATCGTCGTGACACCGCCGGAGGGGCTGCTCGAGTGAAGATCAACGTCGTCACGATCTTCCCGGAGTTCTTTGCCACGCCGCTCGCGCTGAGTATTCCGGCCCGCGCATCGGCCGCGGCGCTCGTGTCGTACAACGTCGTCGATCTCCGCGACTTCACGCACGATCGTCACCGCACGGTGGACGATTACCCATACGGCGGCGGGGCAGGGATGATCATGAAGGCCCCGCCGTTCTTCGAGGCCGTCGAGTCGCTGGACGTACGCGCGCCGATTGTCCTCATGAGCGCCCGTGGCCGCAGGTTCACGCAGGCCGACGCCGTGCGCTTCGCCGCGGGCGACGAGCTGACGATTCTCTGCGGTCACTACAAGGACGTCGACCAACGGGTCGCGGATCATCTCGCCACCGAGGAGTTGTCACTCGGCGATTTCGTGCTGACCGGCGGCGAGCCCGCTGCGCTCGCCGTCATCGATGCCACCGTGCGGCTTCTGCCCGGCGCGATGACCGATCACGAGAGCGCATTCAGCGACTCGTTCTGGGAACGCGGATTGTCCGCGCCAAGCTACACGCGTCCACCAGAGTTTCGCGGCCATCCGGTGCCTGACGTCCTGCTGAGCGGCGATCACGCACGCATCGCCGAGTGGCGTGAGCGCGAAGGACTGCGGCTGACGCGAGAACGCGGGGCGAGCGACTCGACGTGAGCCCCGGCGAGCCGTTTGCCACGGCCGCGATGCTCACGGCATTCGGCGCGCTGCTCGCGTCCAGTGTCGTCCTGAGCCGCGCGTCGGCGCGATTCGGCGTGCCAGTCGCCCTGCTGTTCCTCTTCGTCGGCGTCGCCGCGGGCACCGAGGGACTCGGCCACATCGCGTTCGACGACTATCACTTCGCGTTTCGCGTGGGCACGGCGGCCCTCGTCCTGATTCTGTTCGACGGAGGGCTCAACACGCCGGTCGGCGCCGCGCGCGCGGTGCTCGCGCCCTCCATCGTGCTCGCGACGCTCGGTGTGCTGGCCACGACCGGCCTCGTGTCGGCCGCTGCGCACGCCCTCGGCATCGCCTGGACGAAGGCACTGCTGCTCGGCGCCATCGTGTCGTCCACGGACGCCGCCGCCGTATTCTCCGTGCTGAAGGCCACGGGCACCCGGCTTCGGCAGCGCGTGGGACACACCCTCGAGCTCGAGTCGGGCTTCAACGACCCGATGGCCGTCATCCTCACCACGTCGCTGACGGCCGCGCTCATCGGAGGCGGCCATCTCGCTGCGCTTCCATTGGCCGGCGAAATCGCTTTGCAGCTTGCCGTGGGAGCGGCGGTTGGTTTCGCAGCGGGCATCGCGGCGCATTGGGCCATTCTCCGCATCCTCTCGTTCGGCGTCGCGACGCTGCTTCGCGGCAGCGGATTTCTCGCCGTCTATCTCACCGGCATGACGCTCGGCGCCCGTACCCTGCCGCACGCGGTCGGCATCAGGCGCGTGCACGATGCACTCGGATGGCTCAGCCAGGTGTTGATGTTCCTGTTGCTCGGCCTTCTGGTGTATCCGTCGCGGCTGCTGCTGGTCGCGGGGACCGGGCTTGCGCTCGCCATTTTCCTCGCCATCGTGGCGCGTCCGCTCGTGACCGTGTTGTTGCTTGCGCCGTTCCGCTATGAGTGGCGCGAGTCCGCGTACGTCGGCTGGGTGGGGCTGCGCGGCGCAGTCCCCATCGTGCTCGCCACCATTCCCGTCATGGCGAGGTTGCCCGGCGCGCGCGAGCTCTTCGACATGGTGTTCTTCATCGTGGTTGCCGGCGCGGTGGTGCCGGGTGCCACGGTCCCATGGGTGACGCGAGTGCTCGGCGTCCGTTCGGACGCACCTCCGCCGCCGAAGACATCCATCGAGGTGGACGTCCGTTCGCATCTCGGCGACGAGCTACGCAGCTACTTCGTGTCGCCGCAGCTTGCCGTGAGTGGCGCGCATATTCGCGACGTACCGTTTCCGACGGGCGCCGCCGTCAGCATGATCGAGCGGGGAGGGGCACTGATTGCGCCGTCGGGCTCCACGCGCATCGAGCCCGGAGACTACGTGTACGTCATCGCGCCGGAGGAAAGCAGGCCCGAGGTGGAGCTGCTTTTCGGCAGCGCGGAGGAGCATTGACGAGCAAGTAACGACACAACAGCAGTACCCGGAGGGAACACCAGTACTCGGAACTCGGCACTCGGTATTGGAGTATTCCGTAACTGCGTTTTCGGGTCGGGCGTCGCTGTATATCATTCCGCCGTTGGCAGCCACGCGTTGGTGGTCGTACCAGATACGCTCGTTTACCGAGTGCCGGATACCGGATACTGGTCTTCACTACTGGTCTTCGCAGGCTATTCGGGCCCTGCCAACACTGGACGTCCAGCCCGAATCCGGCTAACTTCCCCAGTCTCTATCAGTTAGCCTCCAACCGGGCCCTGCCCCGAGCGTCATATGCATGCCTTCATCGAAACCCAGAAAGAGTGGCTCCGCGACGTCCCTCCCTTTCGCGCCGGTGACACCGTTCGTGTCAACGTTCGCGTCAAGGAAGGTGAGAAGGAGCGCATTCAGGCCTTCGAGGGCGTCTGCATTGCGCGTCGCGGAGCCGGCGTGAGCGCGACGTTCACGGTCCGGAAGATCTCCAACGGTGTAGGTGTCGAGCGCATCTTCCCGCTGCACAGCCCCATGCTGGCAGAGATCGACGTCGTGCGCCGTGGCCGCGTGCGCCGCGCCAAGCTGTACTACCTGCGCCACCTCACGGGCAAGGCCACGCGCATCAAGGAAATGAAGGCCAAGACCGCGCCCGTCGCGGCCGAGTAAGCGCTCGAGGCACGGCCTCGTGCCGCGGGGCGGTGGCCGCTGGAGCCGGATCGAGCGCGAGTTGCGCGACGCCCGCGGGCCGCTTCTCGCGGGTGTCGATGAAGTCGGACGGGGCCCTCTCGCGGGCCCCGTCGTCGCATGTGCGGTCGTCATGCCGGCCGATGCGCAGGCCATCCGCGGAGTGGACGACTCGAAGGCGCTTACCGCGGCGGTGCGCGACAAGCTCGCCGTCCGCATTCGTGAACGCTGTCTCGCGCTCGCGATTGGCGCTGCCAGCGTGCGTGAGATCGACCGGCTGAACATCTACCATGCGTCGGTGCTCGCCATGCGCCGCGCGATTCAACGGTTGTCCGTGACACCGGATCACGTGGTCATCGACGGAAACCGCATCCGCACCCTCGGCATCGAGCACACGGCGGTCGTCGGCGGAGACGCGCGCTGTCACTCGGTGGCTTGCGCGTCGATCGTGGCGAAGGTGACACGCGACCGACTGATGCACGCGCTCGCGAAGCGGCACCCATTTTATAGATGGGACACCAACGTCGGGTATGGCACTCGCGATCACTACGCCGCGGTGAACGCGCGCGGCCTGACCTCCCATCATCGTCGGTCGTTCCCCGTGCTACAGCAGCTCACGCTCGAGCTGTCGTTTGCGCCATCTGACAAGGAGCCTGCGCTGTCGGCGGCACTGCTGGATGCGCTCGAGCACAACCACGCGCTCGACCCGGAGCTTCTGGCATGACCGAAAAGTTTCCGCCGGCGCAGGACGCCGGCGTTTTTCGTCCGGGCCTCTTTGAGGGACAGGTAGCGCTCGTCACCGGCGGCGGCAGCGGCATCGGGCTCGGCATCGCGGAGCTGCTCGCGTCCCTCGGCGCCCACGTGGTGCTTGCGAGCCGCAAGCTGGAGCGTGTGGAGGCGGCCGCCGCCCAGATCCGTGCATCAGGAAGAAGGGCGAGCGCGATTGCGGTGGACGTTCGCGACGTCGATCGCGTGCAGGCGATGGTGGCCGAGGTGAAGGCCGCGCACGGGCGCATCGACCATCTGGTGAACAACGCCGCGGGAAACTTCTACGCGCCGTCGGAGTCGCTGTCGCCGAACGCGTGGCGGAGCGTGATCGAGATCGACCTCTACGGAACCTTTTTCTGCGCGCAGGCTGTGCTGCCCGTGATGCGGGAGCACGGGGGTGGCTCCATCGTGAACATCTCGATGACGCTGCACTATCGCGGGTGGCCGCTGATGGCGCATGCCACCGCCGCGAAAGCGGGGATCGATGCGCTCACGCGCACGCTGGCACTGGAGTGGGCGGCGTACGGAGTGCGAATGAATGCCGTCGCGCCGGGTCCGATTCCGACGGAGGGTGTGCGCAAGGCGTTCACGCCGCCCACGTCGTCCGGCGTGCCGGACGTATTCGCGATCGAGAAGGCGATGGACAGCCATGCGCGCACGATGATTCCGCTACGGCGCTTCGGTTCGCCGGCGGACATCGCGAACATGGTGGCCTTCCTGAGCTCACCGGGTGCGTCGTGGATCACGGGCGCCATCATGGTGGTGGATGGGGGGGAGTGGCTCGCGAGGCCGCCGCAGGGCCGGCCGGAATAGCGCTTGTGGCGCGCCTTTTGTTCGCGCGGCGACTTTTTTCCCGACCCATGTGACGGTTGCGGGCATTGTGGGGTGAGCCCTAGCGGCGCCGTCCTGCCGGAAAGGGGACGCGTACTGCCGCTCCCGCGGCTGCGTGCGAGGGCTCGGTCAAATTCCGGGTGCGGACACGGTTCTGGCCTTCAAATCGGCGTCCTCCTGGACGCCGCGGGCTTTGTTGGACTCTTCCTCCTACGGGAAAAGGACTATGACATCGTTTCGACGGAGTAGTGTGGTCGCCAGGCTGCGAGCCGCGCTCGTGACTGTCGCGCTGAGCGCTCCTGCGCTCGCCGCGGCGCAGTCCGGCACGATCACGGGCCGCGTCGTTGCGGCGAGCAATGGACAGCCGCTCGCCGAGAGTCGCGTGTTCGTGGTGGGAACGCAGGCGGTGGCCACAACGAACGCCGATGGGCGGTACACGCTGCGCACCGCACCCGGCACATTCGAGGTTCGCGTCATCCGCGTGGGCTTCCAGGAGCAGAAGAAGCCCGTGACCGTTGCAGCCAACGGAAGCGCGGTCGTCGACTTCTCCATGGCAGTGGCCATCGTGAAGCTGACGGAAATCGTCACGACGGCCACCGGCGAGCAACGCCGCATCGAGCTCGGGCACTCCGTGCAAACGCTCGGTGACATTGGCAACAAGGTCGAGACGCAACCAGTGACCAACCTCGCCGACCTGATGGTCGCGAAGGCGCCCGGCGTCGTGGTGCTCCCCGGCAACATGACCGGCTCCGCGCCGACCGTTCGCATCCGCGGAATCAAGTCGCTGTCGCTCTCGAGTGAACCGATCTACGTCATCGACGGCGTTCGACTGAATTCTTCGGCGTTGGCACTCGGGACGGGCGGCACCACGGTGAGCTTGCTCAACACGCTCAACCCCGAAGAGATCTCCGACATCGAGATCGTGAAGGGTCCCTCGGCTGCCACGCTGTACGGCACCGATGCCGCGAACGGCGTCATCGTGATCACGACGAAGAAAGGTCAGGCCGGCGCGACGCGTTGGACCTGGCACGGCGATCTCGGTTCGGTGCAGGATCGCAACAAGTATCCGACGCAGTATGCGCTGTGGGGCCACAACGCCGCCGGCGCGCTCTCGCGCTGCGTGCTCGTGACCGTTGCCTCTGGCGCGTGCGCGGCGGACAGCATCACCTCCTATAACCTGCTTGCCGACGAGCAGGTGTCGCCGAAGTCGCATGGCCTTCGGCAGCAGGGCGGCGGACAGGTGAGCGGCGGCACGGACATGGTCCGTTATTTCATCAGCGGCGACGCGGAGCACGAGCGTGGGCCGCTCGAGATGCCGGCCTTCTATCGCCAGTACTTCGACAGCCTCGGCCAGAAAGTCCGCGAGGAGTGGCTGCACCCCGAGAGCTTCAAGCGGAATTCGATGCGTGCGAACGTGAACGCCGTCCTGACGCCGAAGCTCGACGTGAGCGTCAACGCGGGGTACACGAAGACCGACCAGCGCCTGCCGCAGGTCGATAACAACACGTTCAGCTACATCTATCAGGCCTTCAACAACCCGGGCTTCAAGCCCACGGTCGGCTGTCAGACCAACTCGGCCAGCTGCCTTGGATACACGAACAAGGGCGGTCTGGGCGAGATCCTCGGCGGTTTCGTTCAGTTCACGCCGGGACAGCTCTTCCAGGTCTTCAACAATCTCGACGTCGATCGCTTCATCAACAGCGCCACAGCGCAGTATCGTCCGATCCCCTGGATCTCGGTGAACGCCACGGGTGGCTTCGACTATGCGCAGCGCGATCGCTTCCAGCTCTGCCGCTTCGCCGAGTGTCCCGCTTCGGGCACTACGCGCCTGGGCTTCGTCGGCGACACGCGTGCGAGCGATCGCAATCTGTCGCTCAAGGCCAGCGGTGCGTCGACCTGGCAGCCGCGGGCGACGCTCAATTTGCAGACAACCGTCGGCGCCGACTATGTGAACCAGCAGTCGGAGTTCGCCACGGCGAACGGCAACCAGCTTCCCCCGGGCGCACAAAACGTTGGACAGGCGGCCATTCAGACTGCCGACAGCCGTCTGCCGCAGGCGAACAAGACGCTCGGCTACTACGCGCAGGAGCAGATCGCGGTGCGTGACCGCCTGTTCCTCACCGTCGCGGCGCGCAGTGATCAGAACAGCGCATTCGGCACCAAGTTCCAGAGCGTGCTGTATCCGAAGGCGAGCGTCTCGTACATCATCTCGGATGAATCGTTCTTTCCGCGCATCGCGTTCCTGAATTCTCTGCGCCTGCGCGGCGCGTACGGCGCCTCCGGTGTGCAGCCCGGCGCCACGACTGCGCTTCAGACGTACGCGTCGCAGACGGTGAACATCGCCGGATCGACCGTGGCCGTCACCGGCACCGACTCTCCCGGTCTCCGCGCCGACTCGCTCGGCAATCCCGACCTCAAGCCCGAGCGCTCCACCGAGCGTGAGTTCGGCTTCGAGTCGCGGATGTTCGGCAGCCGCGTGAACCTCGATGTCACCTACTACAACAACGTGACGAAGGACGCGCTCATCAATCAGCCGATCGCAGCGTCGGCTGGCGCTTCAGCATTGGCCGTGACGCGCAACCTCGGCTCGGTGCGCAACAGCGGCATCGAGGCGACGGTCACCACGACCATTCTCGACACCCGCAACTTCGCGAGTCGCTGGGTCTCGATCCGACCGGCAAGCCGAACCCGACCATCGGAACCGGTGCGAACCGCGATTCGCTCGGCCTGCCGATTCGCGGCGTGTTCGCGCGCAACTTCACGTACAACGACGCGAACAACAACGGCATCATCGAGCCCAATGAAGTCACGGTGGACAATTTCTTCACCTTCCTGGGCTATTCCGTGCCGCGCGACATCGTCACCGTGCAGAACGGATTCGATGTGTTCCAGCGCAAGCTGCACCTGAGCGTCCTGCTGGACTACAAGGGAGGCTTCAGTCTCTTCAACAACACCATGAGCTTCTACTGCCAGCAGTCGAATCTCTGCCACGACGAGACGAACAAGGACACGCCGCTGGAAGATCAGGCGCGCAGCGTGGCGCAGCGCTATGCGAACCCGACGGTTCCCGGCGCATTCACGACGAACCGCGGGTACTGGGAGAACGGCCAGTTCTGGCGGCTGCGCGAAGTGGGCGCGACGCTCACCGTGCCGCAGGCAATCAACGATGCGCTGCGCGCTCGCGATGCGTCGTTGACGTTCACGGGGCGCAACCTGCACGTCTGGACCGCCTACAAGGGCACCGACCCGGAGTCGAACTACTCCACGGGCAACGTGCAGACGGATTTCTCGACGACCGCACCACCGACGTACTTCACGGTGCGCCTGAATCTCCACTACTGAGCCAACCCCGACGAGGACGATAGACATGCATACCAGATATTCAGGTCGTGCTCGACGGGCAGCTGGTGTGAGCGCAGTGGCGCTCGCCCTGCTGGCGGTCGGAGCGTGCGACAATCCGCAGGACGTGTTGCTCGAGCAACAGCAGCCGCAAGTCATTCTCCCCGGCGACGTGCAGAATCCGACAGCGGCTGTGGGACTCTACACCGGTGCGCTCGGCCGCTTTCGGTCGGCGCTCAACGGCGGCAACAACAACCAGGAGACCATCTGGAACTTCGCCGGTCTCATGACCGACGAGTTCAAGTCCGGTGACACCTTCTCGCAGCGCAACGATGCCGATCAGCGCGTAACGCAGAGCAATGACGGCGTCATGGCGTCCACGTACAACGCCGTGCAGCAGTCGCGCGGCCGCGCACGCGACGCCATCGTGGCCCTGAAGCAGTACGCGCCCACCGAGACCGTCAAGATCGCCGAGATGTATCTCGAGATGGGCTTCATGGAGATGACCCTGGGGCAGGACTTCTGCAACGGCATTCCGCTTGGCGAAACGGTGTCGGGACAGCCGGTCTACACGGATCCGCTCACGAACGCCCAAGTCTTCACGACGGCGATCGCGCGGTTCGACTCGGCGTTGGCATCGCTCGGCAGTGATGCGAGCGCAGCAGCGACCCATATCCGCAACGCCACGCTCGTGTCAAAGGCACGTGCGCAGGTGGACCTCGGCCAGTTCTCCGCGGCCGCAACCACCATCGCCGGCGTCGCTACCGGGTATCAGTATCTCGTCACCTACTCGCAGACCACGCAGAGCAACGAGTGGTGGCAGATGAGCACCAGCACCAAGCGGTATGCGGTAGGCGACAGCGTGGACATCACCGGCATCGTGAAGAACTCGATTCCGTTCGCGTCGATGAAGGACCCGCGCGTAAAGGCTGTGGCGAACGGCACGAGGTCGTTCGACAACCTCACGCCGTACGTCGAGCTCCAGAACTATGCGCGTGAAGATCCGATCGCACTCGTTTCCGGCACCGATGCGCGGCTCATCGAGGCGGAGGTCAAGCTCCAGTCGACTGGTACAGACATCGCCGGTGCATTCACGATCCTCAACGCGCTGCGCGCTGCACCCCCGAAGATCGGCAACTATCAACCGGCCGCAATGGCTCCGCTCACGCCGCCGGCCACGCTGTCCGCGGCGGTTGACGTATTTTTCCGTGAGAAGGCGCTGTGGCAGTTCGGTCGTGGCGAGCGCCTCAGCGATCTGCGCCGTCTCGTGCGCCAGTACGGGCGGACGCAGGACAACGTCTATCCCACCGGACCGTTCCATAAGAACGGTAACTACGGCACCAACGTGACCTTCCCGGTACCCGATGCGGAGTTCAGCAACCCGAGCTTCCACGGCTGTATCGATACGAAGGCGTAGAGAGAACGCTGGCACAAAGAATGGCCCCGCACCGATGGTGCGGGGCCTTTCTCTTCTCATTCGGAGATGACCGGAGTGGGAATCGAACCCACGACCTGAAGATTAAAAGTCTCCTGCTCTGCCAACTGAGCTATCCGGTCCCGCCGCTAAAGATAGACCGCCGCGCGTCTCCAGAAAGTAGGTGTGGAACGCGCGCCAGCTCATTACGAGCCACGTGATGCCGATCAGCAGCCCACCCACCAGATCCGTGGGCCAGTGGACTGCAAGGTACAACCGCGAATAGGCCGTCGTCGCCATCACGGCCACCGTCACCACGAACGGCCACCGCCAGCCATACTTCCTGTACAACATGAGAGAGATCGTGAAGTACAGCGCTGGCGTCAGAATGAGGTGGCCGCTCGGATATGCCTCCCACGTCCACATGCCGCGCATGGGATAGAGCGGCGGGCGCGGACGCGCCAACAGGTGCTTCATCGTGGGATTCAGCGAGAGCGAGCCGAGCGCCACGACGATTAGCTGGATGG
>Ga0209240_1000774_pt1 | contig 13138 bp, 19 predicted proteins | sample GraSoi_2013_80cm_FD_185828 | JGI IMG/M metagenome (GOLD analysis project Ga0209240, IMG submission 185828) | Grasslands soil microbial communities from the Angelo Coastal Reserve, California, USA - Sample 9_17_2013_80cm (SPAdes) (version 2) | ecosystem: Environmental > Terrestrial > Soil >...
GTTGTTAGTCACATCGAGTTCTACGACATTGATCCCTTTGCTTTGCAGCGCTTCAGCGTGGGACTTATTGCGACCGGCACTGTCTCGAAAGGACGCAAAGACGCTATGACCTTCGCGGGTTAGGGTCTCAGCAGTATCTCGACCAAAACCACTGCTTGCGCCGGTGATAAGGATTGTTTTGGCTAACTTTGACATAACTTTAATTGCTTTGATTGTTTGTTGGTTACCACTTTCGAGAGCCGGCAAAATTCTTGAACTCTTGAGACGACTTCCTTAGTCAAACTCGAGGAAAGTTGTCTTGGCGTTATTACCTCGTTTTTCGAGCCTTTGATGCCTAATCCCTCATGTAAGTCGACTCGTACGATGTATCTTTACTTTGCGCAAGTAGGCACAATTTTCTGCTATAGTATCAAAAATGTTCCTAAAGCAGGTAACAGCTTCTCAGCTTTACTCGTCGAGCGCACAATGAAATGCCTAGACTAAGTTTGACGTCGAAGTCTTAGAACTGTGACAACTTCTGCGTTTGTGTCTGTGTACCAATTACTTACACCGAACCGAGCAGCAGCATAAACAGCGGCAGAATATTCGGCATAGCCCCTGGCTGCATTTCTTTCTCTCTAGAGCGCCGCTAGCTCGTAGTCACACCTCTGCGCACTTCGCGTCAAATCTAGTGTAGGACCCGATGGTCTGAAAAGTGAAACGCAACGACATAGAATCGCACTATAATGGCCAATGCAGAACATACCGTGCAGACGACTTTAGTCGCTTTAACACAAGGGGATTTCGTTGGAGTGATGGAACACTTCAAAGATCAGTTCATCTTCATCGATCATGCAATCGAACTCGAGTTTGCGGACAAAGCACAGTTGATTGATTTTCTGACCTTGAACCGCAAGCTTTTTCCGGACTCAAAACGAGCAGATAAGATAATTTGTAGCAGTGGCGATTTGGTGGTGACCGAATGGGCCCTCACCGGTACGAAGAGGGAGCAGTATTTCGGACGTATGCTGCAATTGCCGTTTCACGCAAGAGGCGTCTCGATCGTACAGGTAGACGACGGTAAGGTCTGCCGTTGGTCCGAATATTATGATCAAACGCTATCGCGGCGCTATAGTCTAGCCGCTTCATTCGTACAATTCGATTGAACTCGAATTTTCTCGTTGCTGCAGAGCGTCTGGTTGCGTGCTTCCAAAAGCATCTTCGCCACTAAATGTTTCTCGCGGCAAAATAATTAAGCGCAAGTCAGTGCAAAGGCCCAAGTTTTCTCCACGTCACTTCTATCATCTCGCGGAGCCTGAGAATTTAGGCTCGATTTGTCGGTACGGTCTGTTGAGCACTGAACGTCTTTTAGATTTGGCGCTGATACCAGAGAATGAACGACAGATGATTCTCCGCCAACACCGTCCCGAGTCACTCGTGTTAGCTAATGGAATAGTCATTCGCGATCAAAAACCGATGCCGCCTCACCTGATTGCGCGAGCGTTACCAAAAGATCTGCCAACATCTGCCTGGTATCGTTTCCTAAATCGGTTCGTTTTTCTGTGGTCGAACCGCGCACGAGTCGAACGTCATCTTGGCGCCTTTGGAGGAAGACCGCAAATCCTGCTTGAGTTCGGCGCGTCGGAGCTTTTAGACAAACTCGGAGATAGGATCTATCTCTCACCGATTAACAGCGGCAATGCTCGTCGCCGACCGGTTCCACGCTCAACCTCAATTTTTGTTCCCTATAGGGAATGGATCGAATCGGGCTGGCGAGCAGTGGCTGGCAAAAACCGACCGCACTCTTGTCCGCCGGCAGAGATTCTGGTGGAAGGAAGTGTGACGCTAGAACCGTTTCTAGCGTCGGCATCTTTGATCCGATATGGATCGCTTGGATCCGAGCGAATCCAATTCCTCTGCAATATGATTTGAAGCCTCATTGATGGCGCAAATTTGTCGGTCGTTATTGGTTTCGAAGGTGCTCGGCCATGCCGAGATGCTCCGGGTGAACGCCCAGCCATTCCTTAGCCTCGTCAGTGAAATTGAATTTGGCCCCAATTTGTTGGAGCTTGGACAACTCAATTATGCATCCTTTGTCCGACGAGTACGACGAAAGCAAGGACCAGAATCTGGTTTCCGAGGCACGCGCTGGTTCACGGGAGGCGATAGAGTCGCTGGCCCGGGCACATCAGCGTTTCATTTACAACATTGCGTTGAGGATGGTGAGAGACCCTCATGACGCTGCGGATCTCACACAGGAGATTCTGCTCAAGATGCTGGCCAATTTGAGCAAGTTCGAAAACAAAAGCAGTTTTCGGAGCTGGCTTTATCGAATGGCAGTGAACCATTTGATCAGTGCTACACGAAGAAAGTCAGAGACAGAAGTACACTCCTTTGAAGATTGGGGAGACTTTCTAAACAAAGTCTATGCAGAGGAAGAAATGTCACCGGAGGAACAGTTGGCGCGGCACGCTGAGATTCGGGCGGTGCGTGATCGTTGTATGACGGCGACGCTTCTCTGTTTGGATCGCAAGCAGCGAATCGTTTTTATTTTGGGAAGTATCTTTAACGTCAGCTCAACGATCGCTGCAGAGATCCTCGATATTTCACCAGAGAACTTTAGAAAGCAGCTCTCTCGTGCGAAGGCCGATTTGTTCCAGTTCATGGAGGCAAATTGCGGCCTCATAAATCCAAGGAATTCGTGTCGGTGTTACAAGAAAACGAAGGGATTCATCAGAGAAGGCAAAGTCGATGTTCTGACTCAGCAGTTCTTCCCTAAGGTTACCGAGACAATCCACTCGGTGGCGGGAAGAAAAAATGAGGAACTCGACGCTTTGATGGAAGGGAAGTATCTCAGCCTCTTTAGGTCGCAGCAATATCACGAAGAGGATCTCGCCAAAAACCTTTTGATGGACGAGAATGTGAAGAAGCTATTTCAACTTAATTAACGAGTCTCTCGGATTAGTCGTAACGGTCTTGCCAGTTTTTCCCGAACTGGGGTTTTGTTAAGCATCCGGATGGTCATCGCAGCTGCTCGAATCGTAAGTACTTGGCGCACGCCATGAACGCGCAAGTTGTCACGGTTCTAAGACAGCTGCTTTAGGAACAGTTTTGATACTATAGCAGAAAATTGTGCCTACTTGCGCAAAGTAAATATACGTCGTATGAACCGACTTAAACGGAGGATCAGGCATTAAAGGTTCGAAAAACGAGGTAGAAACGCCAAGACAACTTTCCTCGAGTTTGACTAAGGACAGTCGTCTCAAGAGTTCAAGAATGGCGCCGATTTCTCCGTAAATGGCGACCAACAAGAATCAAAGCAATAAAGTTATGTCAAAGTTAGCTAAAACATTCCGCGATCTCCATAGCTCAACCAGTTTACTCGTTCTCCCGAACGCTTGGGATGCAGGCAGTGCTCGCTTATTCGAGAACACGGGAGCGAAAGCAATCGCTACGACCAGCGCGGGGGTAGCATGGGCGCTCGGATATCTGGACGGTAACGTGCTTCCGGTGGAGAAACTAGCTGCCGTCGTTGCCAGCATTACAAATGTTATCGAGGTGCCGCTCTCTGTAGACATCGAGGCTGGCTATACTGCTGAACCCAAGAAGATCGCAGATAAATTGAAACCTATCATCGAGGCTGGAGCTGTTGGCATCAACATCGAGGACGGTGAAGGCAGTCCAGATTTGCTTGTACTCAAAATCGAGCAAGCTCGGAAAACAGCGGACAGCGCAGGGGTAAAGCTCTTTATCAATGCTCGTACCGATGTTTACCTCAATGGCCTCGGCACGCCTGAAAGTCAGAGAGATGAAACAATCTCACGCGGGGCTCTCTACCGAGCTGCTGGTGCAGACGGGATTTTCGTTCCTGGTCTCTGCGAATCCGCTGCGATCAAAGCCATTGCTTCGGAAGTAAAAATGCCACTGAATGTTATGGCCTGGTCCGATCTTCCATCCGCGACCGAATTGTCCAAGCTGGGTGTCCGTCGCTTAAGCTCAGGTGCAGCAATAGCCCAAGTGCTCTGGAATCATGCCGAGGAATTGGCAAAGAGCTTCTTGCAGACTGGAGATTCTGCCATCGTTTTGAAAAACGCTATGGGTTATTCCAAACTACAGAGTCTGTTTGAATAATAAGCTCTCCATGATCTCTGCTGCGCCAAGAAATTCGAGGATCTTGGCGCAACTGCTCGATAGGGCTAGCTCGTAAATGTTCCTTCGATAGGCACAAATGGCGTATATGTGCAATTTTTCACCTAAGGATTGCGGCTTTGGGCTTGCGCTCAGGCGTAGGTTTCAGCCGATCCTTGGGTACTCTAGTGAGGAAATCTTTTCCCCATTGAAACATCGCGTCGATAATCGGTTTAAGGCTCTCGCCGCGCTTGGAGATTGAATATTCGACCTTAGGGGGAACGATCGGGTAAACTTTGCGTTGAATTATCCCGTCTTCTTCCAATTCGCGTAGCTGCAGCGTCAGCATGCGTTGAGTCGCGCCTGAAACAAGCTTGCGAAGCTCTCCGTAGCGTTTGGTACCGGTGAAAAGGATGTAGAGGATTTCTCCTTTCCACTTTCCTCCGATAACTTCGGTGCACGCCTCTACAGGACAGCCCATTTGGTCATAGCTTCTGTGTCTCATCGAGTTTTCACCTCCTTTGGGAACATTTTTGATACTATAGCAGAAAATTGTGCCTACTTGCCAAAAATAAATATACCACGTATGTGACGACTTAACACGAAGGATCGGGCATCAAAGGCTCGAAAAACGAGGTAAAACAAATTGAAGACAAATTCATTCAAAGAGCTTCACTCCAACATAAGGGATCTCGGAGCACGTCTAATCCAATCACGCGACACTAGTGCAGTGGCAACGACAAGCGCAGGTGAGGCTTGGTCACTGATATACAGGTACGGCGAATGCATGTCGGCGCCGCTCCAAGCTCGCATAGGGGAGGAAGGCCTTAACGCTGAGGAGTTCGGCGAGGAAGCGATGCACTACTCGCAATTGCAGAATCTTTTCGACGGTCGGGAGTAAGAGGTAAGAGCTATGCAGAAGAAGTTATTCACTCCCGTGCAGATTGGACCAATCACACTCAAGCATCACGTCGTGATGCCCCCGATGAGTCGACTTCGAGCTCAGTGGCCGACTGGCATCCCGAGCGACTTGCAGCTCGAATATTACAGCCAACGAGCCTCTGACGGTGGATTGATTCTGACTGAAGCGACGGCAATCTCGACATCCGGGCGCGGCTACCGAGGCGCACCAGCACTCTACAGCGACGAGCAAGTAACCGGCTGGAAGCGCATTACGAACGCAGTCCACGCCAAGGGTGGCTACATCTTCACTCAGTTGTGGCATGCGGGACGCACAACCCACATTGCCATAACCGGAGAGAAACCAGTCACGGCGTCTGTCGATCCAACGTATTGGGCAAATCCAGCGTTCACTTTCGTTATGACTCCAGACGGTCTTTCACAACCGTCTCCACACCACGCGCTAGGGACGTCTGAGATTGCAGGAATTATCGAGCAATACCGTGGCGCTGCGATCAACGCGAAGCGAGCCGGCTTCGACGGCGTCGAAGTCATGGCCGCCAATGGTCATCTGATCGACCAGTTCCTCCAGGACAACAGCAATAAGCGCACTGATGACTACGGCGGTTCGATTGAAAACCGGACGAGACTCCTTGTTGAAGTAGTCGAGGCATTGGCTGACGTATGGGGAGCCAGCCGCGTTGGAGTTCGCATCGCGCCGAGCGGGACGTTCAACGGCATGGCAGACAGTGATCCGCGGACACTATTCCGTTATGTCGCAGGGCGACTCAACGACTTTGGACTGGCCTACCTTCATGTTATCGAACCCCGGATAAAAGGTGGTGAATTGATTGGCGAAGGGCAAGAGCCGGTTGCAGCACAGGAACTGAGTAAGATCTTTCAAGGTCCTCTCATCGCTGCGGGCGGCTTCGAAGCTAACACAGCGGAAGCTACCGTCGCCAAGGGCGATGCAGATCTCATCGCGTTCGGCCGTCATTTCATCGCAAACCCGGACTTACCCAAGCGGATCGAGTTGGGACTTCCCTTTAACCGCTACGACCGAAGCACCTTCTATGGCTTTGAGGCGCACGGGTACACAGATTACCCCGCATATGAGGCGCGTGAAACAGATCACATGTGAATACCCAAAACGTCGGCCGTTGCCCCTGTGCGCGCTTGGCTACCGACTTGCCGGTGATCGTTTCGCCGCGTTTAGGAAAACTTCGTCGATCCAAAGCCGATATGATTCACACCATCTGATTTCTCTGGAAGCGACTAGGTATTGCTTCTGCCCAATTTTAAGAACTATGAAGATTCCATCACTGAATCCACAACAAGATCGTGCAGCTGGCTCGCTGCTTGGCGCCTTTATCGGCGACGCGATGGGTCTCGGGCCGCATTGGTATTACGATCTGGATGAACAGCACCGCGACTACGGAACGTGGATCACCGATTACACTGCACCCAAGCCGGACCGCTATCACGGCGGCCTCGAAGCTGGGGATTCGTCTCAAGCGGGGCTGATTCTAAAGCTGACTATTGAATCTCTCGTTTCGCGCAGCGGCTATGATGAAGCCGATTTTTGCCGTCGACTCGACGAGGATCTGTTCCCTGAGCTCGACGGTACGCCCTCACACGGACCTGGTGGCTACACCAGCTACTCAATCCGGAATGCGTGGCGAAAGCGCGTGGCGGAGAAGATCCCGTGGAGAGGATTCGCCGGCAATGCGGACACCACGGAGGCCATTGAGCGAGCGTTGGCCATTGCTATCCGCTATGCTAACGCACCGAAAGAGCTAGTCGAGTACGTCGAGTCTAACGCGACTTTGACTCAATCTGACGAGACCGTGCTGGCGCTGACAATTGCATTCTGCTTGGTTCTCGGTCTGCTTGTGACCGGGCGCCGGTTTGATGAGAACATCGGCGAGACGCTCGTGCAGATGGTAGAAGATGGCGTTATGCCCTTTTTCCCAAGAACCGACTCCAACGCGCAATCCCCAGCGCCAGGCGATGCTTGGTTGCCTCTCGCTGGTCAGTTTTCGTCGCCAGACGCCCTGTTTCTCCCGAGATGGATGGCAGCGACCGCGAACGATCCAGCGATTAAAATCGAGCCGGCCTGGAAGGTTTCGACTGTCTACGGCATGCCGTGCGCCATTTATAACCTGCTGCCTACAGTCTACTACCTCGCCGCGCGTTTTCGGCAAGACTTCGAGAGTGCCATTTTGCACGCCGTCAACGCAGGCGGCCATAACCAAGCGCGCGCCATGCTGACCGGCAGCCTTGTCGGTGCTCAAGTCGGATTGAGCGGCATTCCGACGCGATTCCTCGAAGGGTTGAATGACTGCGAAGAGCTAGTTTCCTTGACTGTCAGGCTTGCCCAAGCAGAGGCGGACTGAGGTGAAATCGGATTGCACGAAAACGGTATCGCCTGCCGGGAACGCGGTGTGGAAGTTCATGGTAAACAGGGGTCGAGATTTCTTTCCGAAAATCGAACACGTGGCGATAGGGCGCAAGCCTGGTGGTGGCTTGACCATGTTCGCACGAACACTATTATTGCTGAATGGAAGAAATGGATCTGCCGGCATTGCAGCTTCAGCTAGAGCGTTCGAGAGCAGCCCGGTTAAGGGCATGGGCAGTGCTTGTAGAATTGAGTGCGATCTTACCGGGAGCGGGCCAGGAGCTTGCCAAACCGGCTGAGAAGAGTTTTGAGAAAGAGGGAGAGATCTTAGAGCGAGCGTTGAGAAAGGCGCTGAAGGACAGGGATGAGGCGTTGCGGGAGTTGGCCACGGCGGCGCGTTGGGTTGATCGCTCGGCGTTCGGAAAAGAAGAGGGCTCTGCCCAGGCGCACCAAGCGCTACTGAAGGCTTTAGAGAAAGCGGGCGACTTTGTTTAGTCGATTTCGCGGCGAACCGCTTACTGCGCCCTGGGTTGGCGCGCCGATTTTTTAGGCACTGTTGGATCCGCGCGAAGAAAATCGGCTAAGGCCAGAGCAACATCAGCGCGGGGGCTACGCCGGCCGGACTCCCAATTTTGCAAAGAATCTAGGGTAACAGGAATACCGGTGTTGTTTAGTACCTTAACGGCATCAGATTGGCTGAAGCCGTTTTCTTCGCGCCAGTGTTTTAGGCTGATAATCAGTGGCAGAGGTTTCTGCGGCATGAAGGTTTAATCATGCCTCAGAGGGCTAAATTTTGCTAGTTGATCGGGGGGGCGGATATCGTATGGAAGGGAAATGCCGGGTTCCCGGACGAACCCGGCGCTTCCGAGTTGATTACTTACGAAGGAGTTCAGGGAGCCAGCGGGTGCCGGTAACGGATTGTTCGGCTTCTGCGGCTAGGGCTTGTTTCTTCAGGCTACGGAGCCTTTCTTTAACGGGAGCTCCGGTTGCTTCTTGGATGGCTTGGAGAATTTGGTCCTTCTTGATGCGCGCGAAATAATTGGCGGCGGTTGGTTGCCACCAGTTGGCCATGTCGAGAGCGAGTGCTCGAGCTAAGGCGTCTGCGGCAGCTAATCTGCCGGTAGAAGCGTCGTCGTGTGGACTCTGGATAGCGTTGACGGTGTGAGCAACGGCCACTGCCAGAACCTTCAAGAGAACATCCTGGGGCTGTTCCAGCGCCCAATCCCAAAGGAGCTCTAGTTCAGGTGGCAGGAGATTGCGAACGTCCTTGGTTTGTTCGGTGATCGCTTTGGCGGCTTCTGATTCGGCGGCTGCACGGAGATCGAATCCATCCGCATGTGCATCGGTGCGGACAGTCAATGAGCTCTGCAGCAGGTACGTCTGATCATGATCTGCGCGGCCAAGTTGTGAGTGATCGCGATCAAGGCAATGTCGGGTCTAACCGACAGGGCCGCGCGGAGAGCGGCCGTTCGCTGAGTGGTGAGGTCCTGAAGAAGCGTGGCAGAAACGCCAATTTTTCCCTCCTTAGGCGAATCGCTGTCAGCACCGTTGGTAGACGGCCCTTTGGCATCGCGGACGATCGCCTTCGTCTGATCTTCACCTGCTGCCATCCCGCTCTGCCTCCGGAAGGACAGGCGGCGCTCACTCTTCGCGAAATCTGCGGCCTGACATGGCTAAAAAAAATGCAATGGCTGTCGATTTCGGTCTCTCCCAACGACTATCTGATAGAAACAAACCTAAACCGGAGAAAAAAATGTCTACCACCACCTATTTTATCGATCCAGCCGAACTGTTGCTCCAGCCAGTAGAGGAAAAGAGCCGGGAAACAAAACCCTCGTTTGTTAAGGCTTCGTCCGACAGGGCGGCTCGGCCAAGCTCAAACGCCGTAGCAGAAGAACGGCTGTGGAAACTGACGCAGCCAGCAGCTTCCACCAAAACTACTATCGTCGAACTGGCGTTTCTGCTGCTGGTATTGGCATTGGCGATGGCAGCGATGGCTGGCTGCTGCACAGAGTTGTTTCATCTGATGCAGAGCGACGCCATCGGTCACGTAGCTGCCTTAGCTCTGGGCGCAGGCGCATAACCAGGTCTGATCGCGAATTAATCAGATGAGAGTGAACCAATGACAATGAATCCCGCCTTAAACATAAGTCCTAACTGCGGCGCGTTGGCCGTAGATAAAGCACTGACGGTTGTGGCCGGACAACCGGAATGGCGCGTCGCCCTCGATCAGCGCAGTGGCGGCCACTGAATTGTGGGTGGAGAAAAGCCCGAGCGCATTTGTGTCGATCTACTCCGCTTGCTAGGTTGGCGTAGATGCCACCGCCTGCGCCTGAACAACTCAGCAGGACCATTGAGACTCTTTACCGGTCGGAATCGGGCCGGGTTCTGGCGACGCTTGTGCGCCTCCTCGGAGATTTGGATCTGGCCGAAGAGGCCATGCATGAGGCATTCGCCGCCGCTCTGGAGTCCTGGACGCTGGCTGGCATTCCGGACAAGCCACGCCCGTGGCTGATTTCAACGGCACGCTTCAAGGCCATGGACGCCATGCGCCGGCGCGCGCGTTTCGATGGAGCACAGCGAGATCTGGTTGCCCACATAGAATCGCGCGTCAACGACGCCCCGCTCGAGGAGGAAAAGATTGAGGACGATCGCCTCCGCCTGATCTTCACCTGCTGCCATCCCGCTCTGCCTCCGGAAGGACAAGTCGCGCTTACTCTGCGCGAAATCTGCGGCCTGACCACAGAGGAGGTTGCCCGGGCATTTCTGGTTACGCCGGCAACGCTCGCCCAACGTATCGTGCGCGCCAAGGCAAAGATCCGAGAGGCATCGATTCCCTACGAGGTGCCGGCGCCGCAGGAGTTGCCGGAGCGGCTGAACGCGGTGCTTCAGGTCATCTATCTCGTCTTTAACGAGGGATATTCGGCTGCGGCGGGAGCGGAGGTAACGCGGGCCGAGCTAACCGGCGAGGCCATTCGATTGGGACGGCTGCTGACCGAACTTCAGCCGGAGCCGGAAGTCATCGGGTTGCTTTCCCTGATGTTGCTGCAGGAATCCCGTCGCGCCGCGAGAACCTCTCCTACCGGAGAGCTGATTTTGCTGGAAAATCAAGACCGCTTGCTCTGGAACCGGGAGCAGATCGCGGAGGGAGTGGCATTGGTGGAAAAAGCCCTGAGTTCCCGCCGCTTCGGTCCTTACACGCTGCAGGCTGCGATTGCAGCCGTTCATGCGGAGGCGGAATCGACCGCTGCGACCGACTGGCGGCAGATTGTTGCGCTTTACAACCAGTTGGTACGAATTCAGCCTTCGCCAGTGGTGCATCTCAATCGCGCCGTGGCCATTGCCATGCGCGATGGTCCAGAGGCAGGTCTGACGCATATCGACGCGGTGCTGGAGCATGGCGAATTGGCGAATTACTACCTGGCGCATTCAGCCCGCGCGGAGATGTGCCGCAGGCTGGGCAGGACCGCTGAGGCCCGGTCCTCTTATGAGAAAGCTCTGGCGCTGACCCAACAGGAACCGGAGCGGCAATTCCTGCAGGAGCGGATTCGGCAGCTGAAATAAAAATTGGGATAGCTGTCGATTTTCCGTCTCCCCAACGACTATAGGACAAAAGAACGATGCGCTACGGTTCCTGAGTGAACAGGAAACGAGTCATCGGAAACAAACCACAAAAAAAAGGAGAAAAAGTCATGCCACAGTATCTTGTTTGTAACTACCTCCCCGACGACGACCCGTCCACCGTGCCCGAAGCGATGATGGAAGAGATCCACGCGCTCAACCGCGAATTGATTGCTGCCGGCGCCAGAAAGTTCGCCTGCGGCATTTCCCCGGCCGCCAAAGCGAAGACGGTGCGGAAGCAGCCCGACGGCGGGGTGCTCGTCACCGACGGACCGTACACCGAGACCAAGGAGCACATGGGCGGTTTCTGGATTCTGGAAGCCGCCAATCTGGATGAGGCACTTGCATGGGCGAAGAAGGCTGCCATCACCTGCGATGTGCCCGGCGAGGTGCGCGAGCTTCTTTTCTACCCGGACCCGAAGGGAGCAACGGAATAGTCTGGCCGCAGCGACTTCGGAAATATGCACCGTATTGACCATGGGATGAACGAGCCAGCGCGAAGCTACGCCGCTGGCTCCCACCCGGAAGAAAGAGGAGAAGAACAATGAAATACCTCTGTTTTGGCTACTACGACAAAGACAAATTCGATGGCATGACTGAGAGCGAGCGAAACGCCATGTTCGATACATGCTTTGAATACGACGACCATCTTCGCTCAAACGGGCACTGGGGCGGTGGAGAAGCGCTTCAGGGGCCCGAAACCGCCCTGACCCTGTATTGGAAGAACGGCAAAGTGGCGACTACCGATGGTCCCTATGCCGAAACCAAGGAACAACTCGGCGGCGTTCTCGTCCTTGAGGCGCGGGACATGAATCATGCTGTACAGCTCATCGGCCAGCATCCGGCGCTGAGGTATGGCAACATTTTCGAGATTCGGCCAGCGGGGGACATGAGCGAAATCATGAAGGCAAGCGAGCAGCGACGGAGCCAGAACCCTGCACGCTGAAGAAGGTTCTACTTTGTCACCGGCGGAATCGGCCAAGTACTGTCAGTCAACCGTCGCCAACAGACCTTAGCGCTCACTCACCATGGTTTATGCGTTGGGTGAGCGAATCGGTGCAGAGGATAATCGCAGCTAGGCGCGTTCGATAAACTCGCTCAAAATAAACCTCACCAAATTCCCCTCCCGCTCCTGGCCATCATCTTCTCTTTTAAATCCATTTCTCTCCAACAATCTTATGGAAGGAACATTATCGGCCGAAGGGAAAGCAGTGATAGATTTCAACTGCAACACCTGGAATCCGTAATGAAGAACCGTGGTGAGGGCTTCCTGCATAATGCCCTTATGCTGATAGAATGGATGAAGTTCGTACCCAATTTCCGCAGTAGTTTGGTCGCTTGAAAAATCGAAATAGCAAATTGTTCCCACCGGTCTGGGATTTTCTTTTAAGCAAATTGCCCAATAACAGCCCTCATTTCTATTTATGATGGCGAGGATCTTTTCAATGAAGGTAACGGCGTCTTCAATGGAAGTGGCGGCCTGCCTATCTAGATATTGATTCACCTGTTCGTTGGATCGAAGATCGAAGATCTCTTTTGCATCATCCAGCATTGGTTTTCTCAGGATCAGCCTTTTCGAACTCAATGATTGAAATTTCAATTCTTCCATAGGCCATTGCTTACGCTGCAATTTTATTCTTTTCTATTGTGAGAATTAACTCCGAATAAGGGAGGGCAAATTGTTAGCCTCCATCCCCGCCGGGCATAGTGTTCTAAGGAACACATTACGTCGCTCGACTAAACCGCAATGGTAAGCTGGTTTACCGTTGTGGCCGATTGTGACGATAACTCCGGCCTGGCTCTTTTGTTCGCTGGTGAACTTCGTTGCTCCGGCTTCGATTTCGTCGAGCCGGTTTTCAATCTGATCTCTGCGATCTTCAGCTTCCTCTGAAGCTTCCTCCTCCTCAGAGGCCTGGTCGATAGCGTCAAGCTCTGCTCGCAGCTTGTCGGCTTCGGCAAGGAGTGCCGGGTCGAGCTCGACCGGCGCTGGTCGAAGGGTGTTGTACTTTTCTAAGGCCTCCCAATAATCATTCTCAAGGTGGACTTCCGCCCAAGCCCATCCCTGAGCCTGTAAATCCGCTACCAGACTAGCAGAGCGTTCTGTGACTAGCC
>Ga0209240_1000775_pt1 | contig 13130 bp, 12 predicted proteins | sample GraSoi_2013_80cm_FD_185828 | JGI IMG/M metagenome (GOLD analysis project Ga0209240, IMG submission 185828) | Grasslands soil microbial communities from the Angelo Coastal Reserve, California, USA - Sample 9_17_2013_80cm (SPAdes) (version 2) | ecosystem: Environmental > Terrestrial > Soil >...
TAACCGATTGGCAACGGAGTTGCAGCGAAACAGTCTCCATCCGAAAAGTCATTGTAAAATATAGGCTTAGTCGCTGTCGTTCTGGCTGTCCTGATTGCTGGGGCCGGCCTCAGCGCATCTTCGCCTTACTTCTTAGCGCCAGCAGAGCAACCCAGCCCCCGCAATCCCGGAGAACGTTGTATGGTCCATTGGAGATATCCAAGAGACCTGCCACTTCTAGGGGCTCTTGCCGGCGTCTACTTCGTCGCCGGAAAACTGGGTCTAAAGCTGGCCTTTGTAAATGCCAGTGCGACCGCGGTATGGCCATGCACGGGGATCGCCCTCGCGGCCTTCCTGATCCTCGGCTACCGCGTGTGGCCAGCGATCCTGACCGGGGCGTTCCTGGTCAACTTAACGACCGCAGGGTCCGTGGCGACCTCGATGGGCATCGCGGTTGGAAACACCCTCGAAGGGGTGGTGGGCTGCTACCTGGTGACCCGTTTTGCTGGCGGCCCGCATTCTTTTGAAAGGGCGCAGGACGTTTTCAAATTTGGCTTTCTCGCAGGGATGGTTAGCACCGCGGTGAGCGCCACAATCGGTGTGACCAGCCTGGCGTTGAGCGGATTCGCAGAATGGACGATGTACGGACCGATCTGGTCCACCTGGTGGCTTGGGGACGCGGTCGGCGCTGTCGTTGTGACTCCCTTTGTGCTGCTGTGGAGAGAGAATCCCCGGCTGGATTGGACGCGGAAGCAGATGCTTGAGCTTGCTTTCCTGTTCGGGGGACTATTTTTGACGGGCTGGATTGTATTCGGAGGCCGTTTTCACTTTGCGCTCAAGAATTATCCATTCGAGTACCTCTGCATTCCTTTCCTCATCTGGACGGCGTTCCGGTTTGGCCGTCGTAAGGCGACCACGGCAATTTGCGTCTTGGCCGTTATTGCGGCCTGGGGCACGCTGCATGGGTTTGGGCCATTTGCCAGAGAGTCTCAAAACACGTCTCTACTGCTACTGCAAGCGTTCATGGGCCTCGTGGCCGTAACGACCCTGGCTCTCGCCGCCGAAGTTACCGAACACAGACACGCGGATGAACACATTCGGCAGTTGGCGGTCACTGATCCGCTCACCGGGCTTGCTAACTATCGGCGGCTCGTCGACGCGTTTGATTCGGAAATCAAAAGATACGGACGCACCGGACGACCCTTTGCGCTGTTGCTGCTCGATTTGGACGGGCTGAAGAAGATCAATGACACCTATGGTCATCTGGTAGGAAGCGAAGCGCTCTGCCGGCTGGCAAACATTCTCCGGATTCATTGCCGCGCAATTGATACCGCAGGGCGATACGGAGGGGACGAATTCGTGCTCGTTCTTCCTGAAACGGAATTCGGAGCGGCTCGGCGTGTTGCGGATCGAATTTCCGAACGATTGAGAACCGACGGCGACGAGCCACCCGTCTCCGTGAGCACAGGTATAGCGGTATATCCGCAAGATGGCAGAACAATGGATGAGCTATTCGGCATGGCGGATCGTGCTTTGTACGCTAAAAAGCACTCTTCCAAAACGAAATTACCGCTGCAGACATGATGCGAGATGCCGCAGGTTCAGAGGGCGCGGCTTCGAGATTGTCGGGAGATCAGGCGGACTGGTCGATCAGGCGGTGGTGGATGGCGTAGAGTGCGAGCTCTAGACGGTCGGAGACGCCCAACTTGTCAAAAATGTTGTGCAGGTGATTTTTTACGGTTTGCTCGCTGATAAAGAGCTTTTCGCCGATTTCCTTGTTGCGAAAGCCTTGCGCGACGAGCTGCACAATTTCCTTTTCACGGTCGCTGAGCAAGGGCTTTTCGCGACGCGGGCCGGATTCCGAAGACTTGGAAAAAGCCTTCATCACCTCGGCAGTCATGCGATTATCCAGCCAGATTTCACCGGCGTGAACGCGGTGAATGCTCTTCACCAGCAGGTCCGTGGCGGACTGCTTGAGCACGACGCCGCGAGCGCCCAAACGCATGGCGCGAACTACGTCGCGGTCGTCTTCCGCGGCGGTAAGCACGACGACGCGCGTCGGGAGGGTATCAAAATTAACTTCCTCGAGGACGGCCAAGCCGTCTTTATCGGGCATGCGCAAGTCGAGAAGAAGAATATCGGGCTTGAGCTTGGTAAGGAGCCTGATGCACTCCGCGCCGTTCTGCGCTTCCCCGACAATGGTGATATCTTCGTCGGCGTCGAGGAGTTTGCGGAGGCCATCGCGAAAAATCGCGTGGTCATCCGCGAGGAGGACACGAATCTGCTGTTTAGTCTTGGCCATGTCAACCGAGTGGAATCTCGATGGTTAGACGCGCTCCATGGCCTGGGTTGGACTCCACGGTCAACACGCCCCCCACAGTACGCGTACGCTCCTTGATGGAAATAGGGCCCAGGCGAAGGCGATCCAGTTCATCCCCGGTGAACTTGCCTGCGAAGCTAAAACCTTCGCCATTGTCGTCAACCACTAAGACGAGCCGACTGTCGTCCTGCGACAGTTTTACCACGACATGGGAAGCCTTCGCATGCTTTTTTATGTTGTTGAGTGCTTCACGGTAAATCTGGAAAACCTCGCGGCAGACGCGGTCCGGGGCGTGCAACTCCAGCGAATCGATGAGCACATCCAGGGCCAAGGCGGACTCGTTGCGGTAGCGCTCGGCAAAACCGCGCATTAAATCGATTAAATCCGCGCTCTGCACGCGCAACGGGCGCAGGTCGGTGACCATGTGGCGCAACTCCGCGGACTCGTTCTTCACCGTTTGCTGCAGGTTGCTCAACCCCGCCACGGTGTGCTCGGGCGACCCCGCCACGCGGCGGCGCAGCACGTCGAGCTGGATTTCGATGCTGAGCAGGGTTTGTAGAATGCCGTCGTGAAGGTCGCGCGAGATGCGGCTGCGTTCACCTTCAATGGCGCGCGCGCGCAAATGTCGCAGCAAAAAGATATTTTCTACCGAGGGACCCACGTGCCGCGCAACGCGCTCAAACCACATCAGGTCCTCGCGCCGGAAAGCCCGCCGGCCGTTTAACAAGAACAGCCGCCCGGCCGGCCGCCCCATCTGGTCGAAAGCGACGGACATGAAGGAGCGCAGCGCCAGCACCTGCTGCGTCACTAACGGCAGCCGCGGCAGAGTTTTTAATGTGCGGCCATCGCGACGATCCCAGCCGAATCCCGTGCCGGCACCCAGCAAGCTGTTCCAGCAAATCGTCGCGTCCAGATCGTCCAGCAGAAAGCCGTCGGAGCGCGCCAGCGGCAGGTTTTCCGGAATCAGCCGCTCGCACTCACCCGATTTCAACTGCCAGACAAAAATGCGCTCGAGGTCGGAGTCGCGATACACCAGCATGGCGGCATTGGTGTTAAATGCCTGCGTCAATTCGTCCAAGAGCAAACGCAGCGATTCCGAGAGACCTTGGTCCACCTGCATGGTGGAGCTGACGCGCGCCAACAGTTCATTTTGTTCGGCGAAGCTGCGGCTGAGATCTCCCAAAAAGGCGCTGCCGCCGCCGGCGGCCAGCGTTGCTCCCACCAGGCCCATCCAGGCAACCACACGCATGAAATGGATTTCGCCCTTCACCGCAGTGATCATGACCAGCAGCAGCGCGAGCCCGCTGGCCAGCGGAAACGCCACGCGCAATCCCCAGCGAATTCCCGCCGCATAACACACGAATAGATACGGAAACCACGCGGGCACCGTGGTCGGGCTCAGATACATGAAGAAGCCCAAGGCCAGGAGATCGCAAGCCAGGGGTAGATGCCACGTCAAGCCGCTTAACATTTGCTCGAAGAGCAGCGCAAACACGGACAGAAAGAAATAGGCGATCAAGAAGTAGATAGGGCGCTGCGCGTAGTTGGTGGAGGTCTGTTGAAACAATGCGATCAGCGCCAGCAACACGATGATCGGGCGCGCGTAAGCAATCTGGCGCTCAATGTGCCGGCGATCCGATTCGTGGGGGCTCATGCGCGGGGACGCAGTTCCTATGCGGCTAGTCTAGCAGCGTGCAGGACCCCCGGAGCACGGCTTGGTGGGGCAGTTTTCAAGATTGCAACGGGAAGGCAAACTAAGATCGGGCACGGGAGCCAGTAATCGAACGTCCCGCAAACACTGCGGACGGGGAGACCGCTTTTGAATTGGTTGGCTTGGAGGCGTGGGGAGCAGTAATCGCGCGCCGCACGGCCGCCAGCGGCGCGTCTTCGACGGAGCGAACACTTCTTCCCTCCGCTACGATTCCCAATTCCTTCCACATCGAGGCCAGGTCAACCTGCACCGGGTTGTCCTTCCATTTGGCGTACAAATCGCTGAGCACAGAGGTGCCCGTCGCCTGATCACCGATTTTCAAAGTTCTTGCGAGCTCCCAATCATGGGTGATGTCGCCGCCGGCCTCCAGAATTCCCCGCAGGGCGTCTTGCAACCCCTTTTGATTGTGCGTTTGCTTGCGAACCTCGACGTCCGCCACAAAACAAAAAAGCGCACCACCCCAGTATGTCCGGCCCCAACTGCGCGTGTGATCCAGCCCGCGGTCGCCCTCCTGCGGCTCGCCCTTCGGCATGTCGCGCACAAGGTCGGCCCACATCTGTTCCGCGCTCATTTGCTTCGCCTGGATGCGCGCGATCGGCTCGACGTAAACCGCGATGCCCTCTTCTATCCAGTGATGCTCGTCGGCCATGGACGGAAATGACAGGTGCACCATCTCGTGGGTCAGCATCCAATCGTTGGCCAGCTCAGCGGCTTGGGCCTGAGCCCCCACGCGAATCTTGATCAGCCCGCCGTCGTATCCAAATGTTTGTCCATGCCCTACGCCTGACCCGTCCACAGGAATAATGCGGATTTGCACATGCGGAACAGGATAGCGGCCGTAATACGTAGCGACCGCTTCTGCCGCGGATTGCACCCAGTGCAGCAACTCCGGGTGCGTAAGCTTCATCTCGCCCGCTTCGATGCTCACATCGATCTTCGAGCCGCCGATCAGTAGAGTCGAGGTCATTTGTCCAGCTTTCGATGTGACGGTTCGTGCGATCAAAAACAGTACGCACAGCGCGAGGAACGCGGTGATTGCGTAAAGTCGTGCCTTGAGGAGCATCCAGTAATTATGATCGATTTCCCGCTGCGATAGTTGCTTAGCAAGCTAGCGCAGAGCATGTCAGGCTGCGGAACGAGTTTCGCTCGCGTCCGTTTGTCCCGCCACCTTATCGAGCAAGGTATCCAGCGAAACCTTGCCGGGGCCGAAGATCAGGATGATGAGGGAGGCGATGAGGAAGACGTAGGGAGCGGCGGCATAGAATTTGTCGGGGTCGGAGAAGAAGGATTGCAGCGCCTCGCGGTCGGCGATGACGTAGGCCATGATCATGTTCACGGTGAGAACCAGTGCGGTGAGCCTGGATAGCAGTCCAACGGCCAGAAAAATTCCGCCAAAGAATTCCACGCAGGAGATGAACAGCGCCATTTGCCCGGGCATCGGCAGATTTAGGCTGGTGAAAAATTCCGTAACCTTCGGCAAATTATGAAGCTTGCCCCAACCGCTTTGAATGAGTTGCCAGCCCCAATACAGGCGTACGGCCAAGAGAAACGGCGAGCGCAGGTAATCGACGACGCCAAAAAAGCGCTGATAAAGCTGTCTTAGGCGAAGAACAAGTGCTTTCATAGGAGCAGTAAAATTCGCACCTTTCGAAAAAAGTCTGGATCGTGGCCCGGGAACTCAGGATGAAGAATTTGCCTTGGAAGCCTCTAAAGCTCCGACCAACAGTGGATCTCGGTTCTGACATCGTAAAAGCCAAAAGGACGGGCCGCAAATCAGTGTGAACAGAACCAGCCGAGCGTCGCCCAATTTTGGAACCACTGCTGCACCAACGCGGCGCGCTCCTCTGCTGGAACCCGGCTCTTGCGAAATGCGGTCTCGATTGCCTTTCCCAGCGCCTTTCCATCCCGCAGCGCGCTCAGAATGGCGAATTCCTCTCGCACGATTCGCCGGAAATATACCGAGTCATCGACCCGGTGTACGGCAAGAAAAATCTCCGCCGGCTTCAGCTTTGCCACTGCTTGCACGCGCTTGCGTTTGTGCCGCTCCTGAAACGCGTTGCTCGCGAAATCCGTGTCTTCGTCCTCTTTACGCACTTCCAGCAGCAAATCGTCGACTGGATATTTCAAATCCAGCAGCCGCACGTACGGCTGCAATCTCAGCTTCAGCTTGGCTCCAGCGTCTGCATGAAGATCCTCCGGCCGGAGCGCCGGCTCCGCCTTGCCATCGAAGGCCTCGATGTCCGCCCATTCCAGCCGCGCAATATCGATCGCCAAAGTCTGCTTCGGCCCTGCCCATTTCGTATGCTTGCGCAGCCAAGCTTCCAGCCGCGCGCCAAGGTTGCGCAGGGTAAACGATTGCGACGGGCAGTCCGCCAGGTATGCCTTGCTCATCGCCTCAAATCGTTTGTCGCCCAGCACCGCGCGCAAGCCCGGAAAATCTTCGATCATGCTGGAGAGCACGCGAAACCAGTATTGCCGATTGTAAATTTCCAGCCGTTCGAACGAGGTCAGCCGGTCATTGGGCTTGATGAAGCGCGAAGCATACGCGCGCATGGATTTGCCGTCGGGCGCTGTATTTTGCATGCGCTCCGACGCCGTCAGCGGCTGCATCACCGCCCGCGCCATCGTTCGTTGCAGCGCCGCGAGTCTCATACCGCCGTCGCCAGCAAGGTGGAAGACAAAAATTTGTTGGCTTTCAGGGCCTCGTCGTGCACTTCATCAAAGGAAGGAATGCTGTCGTCCCATTCGAGCAACGTAGCGGTATGACCAATCCGCTGAATCGCGCGTTCATACAATTTCCATACCGGGTCGATCACCGGATGATCGTGCGTATCCAAAATGTAGCGCCGGTATTTCGAGTGTCCCGCGATGTGAATCTGCGCCACGCGCTCCGCTGGAACGCTGTTCACATAATCGAAAGGATTGAAGGTGTGATTCTGCGAGGAGACATAGATATTATTCACGTCCAGCAAGATTCCGCAGTCCGCGCGCTCCACCACCTCGTTCAGGAACTCCCACTCGGTCATCTCCGAAACGTGAAACTCCGCATAGCTGCTCACGTTTTCGACCGCCACCGGAACTTCCAGGAAATCGCGCACCTCGCGCACTTTTTGCGCGGTCAACTTCGCGGCCTCAAACGTGTACGGCATGGGCAGCAAATCGTGCGTATATCGGCCGTCCACACTGCCCCAGCACAAATGGTCGGAGAGCCAGGGCGTTTTCGTTTTCTTCACCAGTTCCTTCAGCCGCCGCAAATGCTCGCGGTTCGGCTTCTCCGCGGACCCGAAATACATGGACACGCCGTGCTGCACCACTTTGTACTGTTCCAGGATCTGATCGAGGATGCGCAGCGGACGTCCGCCATCGATCATGAAATTCTCGGAAATAATCTCGAACCAGTCGCACACCGGCTTGCGCGTCAAAATGTGGTTGTAGTGCGGCGCGCGCAGCCCAATTCCAATCCCATACTCCGTAAACCCATTAAATCGATTTGCAGGCATTTCCCATGGACTCCGACTGCAGTAAGTAAAAGGAGGGCCAGCGATGCTCACTAGCCCCCCAACAGGCGAGAAGCGTTCGTTTGCGGCTGGTTAAGAGGGCTTCTTCTCTTCGGCCGGCATCTTGCTGCCGTCGGTTGCGCAGCCGCCCTTGCCCTTGCAAGAGTTCTTGCCCTTGCAACCATTGTCGCTTCCCTTGCAGCCGCCCTTGCCCTTGCAAGAGTTTTGGCCCTTACAAGCGTGCTTTTCCTTCGTTGCCTTGTCAGCCTTCTTCTCCGTGTCCTGAGCGGAAGCGGAAGCCTTCCCCCCGGGGAACAGATTGGAAGCCTGGATGCTGGCGCTGGTGCCCGCGAGCAAGCCCGCGACCGCCGCACCTGTTAGCAAAAAGCGATTCGACTTTGTCATTTTCCCCAACGACCTCCTGGTGAATTTTACTGCTTTGCGCTTCGGGCAGCGTACTGCCCAAAGACCGTTAAACCACTGGGCGCAATGGTCGGGACGTAACCATTACAGAGCACGTGGGCTGACCAGGACCTGAGCCTAGGGGCATAACGGAAGTCCACCATACCCCCAAGTGGCCCGAGCCGCCACAAAAACTTTTCTGCGACCTATGTAAAATTTTCGTCATTGCGCTGGACCCTGCTCTTGGGCCCTTGCTCCTGACTCTGCCCTTCCATTGGACTTACGTGAGCGAAGGGTCTTTGGATGTGCTGTCACATGTAGTTTCCGGGCTTAGCCGCTCCCGCTTTTCCGGCCGTGCAAACTAGCGTAAACTGACTTACGCCGGCGGTGGGAGTAGCTCAGTTGGTAGAGCGTCGGACTGTGGCTCCGAAAGTCGCGGGTTCAAATCCCGTCTCCCACCCCAACCTCGTAATGAGTTTCGATCGACAACTTGACATTCTCATGGCTATCTTGGCCTCGGTAATCGCTTTGTCGGCTGTACTTTTATAGGTGCAATACCTGTCAAGATCAGCTTGCTTATCTCCGCATGCGTGTTGTTGGCTGGGCTTATCTTTGGCCGGCGCGTCGCGGAAATCGTCAGTAGTATTTTCTAGACTTCGCCATCTCCCCAAGCCCTGGACTCCCTCGTCAATTTGAGTCGTTGGCGCCGAGGGCGAACTCGCGATGCGCGGTGAGCAGCGCTTGCTTCATGGCGCTGTCTTCCACCACGAACGAAATGTTGGTCTCCGAGGAGCCTTGGGCAATGGCGATGATGTTCACGTTGTCGCGGCCCAGCGCGGCGAAGGTGCGGCCGGCAATGCCGCGCGTGCCGCGCATATTTTCTCCGACCACGGCGACGATGGCGATTTTCGGATCGATGGTGATGTGGTCCACCACCTCGTGCGAAAGGTCGCTCGCAAACTCGCGCCGCAGCGCTTCCACCGTGCGCTGCGCGTCGGCGGCGGCCACGATGAAGCAAATATCGTTCTGCGACGACGACTGCGAAATCAACAGCACGTTCGCGCGAAGCTCGGCGGTAGTGGAAAAGGTGCGCCCGACCACGTCCGGCACGCCCACAATCCCCGGACCGCCCACACTGATCAGCGCGACGTCGCGAATCGCGGTCAGCGCCTTCACCCCGCCGCCGATGCTGCGGCCCTGCTGCGAAATTTTCGTGCCCGGCCGCTCCGGAGCGAAGCTGTTGCGAATCCAAACAGGAGTCCCCGCGGGCATCACCGCACGCAGCGTCTTCGGATGCAGCACCTTCGCCCCGAAGTAGGCCAGTTCCGCGGCCTCGCGGTAGGAAATTTCGGGAATGGTGCGCGCGTCGGGCACCAGGCGCGGGTCCGCGGTCAGCACGCCATCGACGTCGGTCCAGATGATGACCTCGTCGACGCCCAGCGCCGCTCCTAGAATCGTCGCCGAGTAATCGGAGCCGCCGCGGCCGAGCGTGGTCAGCACGCCGTCGGGCGTTGCACCGATGAAGCCGGTGACCACGGGAACGCAGGTTTCGTTGAGCAGCGGCCGCAACGTGGCTTCGCAGCACGCGCGAGTGCGGTCCATGCGAGGCTCCGCGCCTCCATGAAACGTATCCGTCACGATCAATTCCGTCGCAGCGATGGCGCGAGTCTTCACGCCCAACTCGGCAAGGGCGCTGGCGAAAATCGGCGCGCACAAACGCTCGCCAAGGCTCGAAATGGCATCCAGCGCGCGAGGCGTAAGCTCGCGGAGCAGCGCCGTGCCGTCCAAGAGTCGCTGTCCCTCAGCGAAAATCTCATCCAGCGCGCTGGTGATAACGGCGCGCCGCGTTTCGTCCGAAACCAGCGCGCCCAGCGCAGCGGCGTGCTGCCGACGAAGCTCCGCAATCAGCGCCGAACCTGCTTCGCGATCGCCGCTTCCCGCGCGATTCGCCGCCTCCACCAGCCGGTTGGTCATGCCGCTCATCGCGGAAACCACCACCACGACCGCTTTCTCGCGCGCCGCTTGCGCCACGATCCGCGCCGCGCGCGCAATGCAAGACGCATCGCCCACCGACGTCCCGCCAAACTTCATCACTTGCACTTTCGATTTCATCTTTACTCTGAGCTTGCCTGCGCACGCAGGCTCCGAAGGTTACCCTGAGTTGCCCAGGGACGGCCATCGCCGCCCGCAGAATACCAAGTATTGTCGACCTTATGAGTGTCCTGTGAGATCCCGTTTCGCGCCGTTACTTTCCGCAGAACAGCGTCTCGACTTCGTACCTCATGAAAGCAGTATCGGCGGTCAGCAAAACCATCGTTTCGCTGCACGCCTGCGCAATGAGCATGCGATCGAAAGGATCCCGGTGGTGCGGTGGCAGGGCGCCGGCCGCGAGGGAATGAGAATGGGAAATCTCCAACGAACGGAGAGATAGTATCCGCATTGCATCAGGGATGAATCGCGAAGGCGGGCTCGGCAACTTGAGCGAGTGGAGCGCGAACCTGATCGCGATTTCCCAGGAACTTGCTGCCGACAGATAAACTTCCGATGATCCAGAGGACAAAACAGTTGTGGCTTGCCTGTTCAGTTTCTCGGGAGCGCCACTGCTCCAAAGAAATATATTGGTGTCCAGCAGGTACTTCACGATTTCTTTCTTTTTGTTTTTCCACGCCGGACCTTGCCCTCAAAAGCGTCCAGGATATCGGCGGGAAGGGGAGCGTCAAAATCATCCGGAATGGTCATCTGACCGCGAAAGAAACCGAGCTTGCGCGTGGTCTCTTCCGCCGGGACCGGCACCAGGCGCGCCACGGGTACTCCGCGATTGGCAATCGTGATTTCCTCCCCGGCAGCCACGCGGCGAAGGAGCCGGGAAAAACTTGTCTTTGCCTCATGAACGTTCACCTTGCTCATACGCTCTATAGTGGACTAAGTCTGTGGACTAAGTCAATATGAAGTGCGGCGCTTTACTAACGCCTTCCGGCGCCCAGCGTCAGCGCCGGCGTTTCGCGGAGTCACTACACAGAATCGACGCCTGAATCTGGGTATCATCGAATGATGAAAATTCAATGCCGCGGTGTGCTCTTCGATCTCGACGGCGTCCTGGTCGATTCCACCCCCGCCGTCGCGCGCGTTTGGACCCAATGGGCCACCATGCACGGCTTCGTCCCCGAGGAAGTCGTACGCCAGGCCCACGGCCGCCCCAGCATCACCACCATACGCGAACTCCTTCCCCACGCCGATCACGACGCCGAAAATCGCGAAGTCGAACGCGCCGAAATTGAAGACGTCGAGGGCGTGATTCCCCTTCCCGGCGCTCTCGAACTGCTGCAAGCGCTCCCGCAAGATCGTTGGGCTATCGCCACCTCCTGCAGCCGCCCGCTCGCGGAAGTCCGCATCCGTGCAGCCGGCCTCCCATTTCCAAAACACTTGATCACCTCCACCGACGTGCAGCGTGGCAAACCCGATCCCGAGCCCTACATCAAAGCCGCGAAAATTCTCGGCCTAACCCCCGCGGACTGCATCGTCATCGAAGACGCCCCCGCCGGCATCCGCGCCGGCAAAGCCGCAGGCGCCCGCGTCTTCGCCCTGCGCACCACCGCGCCCGACAGCGAGCTCATCGAGTCCGGCGCTGACTGGATCGCCAACAATCTCGCCTCACTCCGCCTCGCCTCGGCAAATGGCGACGGTTCCATCAATCTCGTTTTCACCGAACGGTGATTCACCTGATGTGATAAAAGGGACGGCCTAGCCATGATAAGGAAACTTGGCGTTGGGCTGGTAGTGGCGGCGTATGCGGCGCTGCTGTATACATCGCTCGCGGCGCCGGCGTACGCCAAGGCGCATCCGCAGCTGGGCGCGGCAACGCTCGCCGAATATGCTGGTCCGTGGCCGGTGGCGCTGGCCTGTTCGCTAAGCATGATGGGTATGATGCTGGCGCTCATTCCCATCCGCCGCGGAGAACGCTGGGCAATCTGGACGTCGCTCGCCACGCTGATGATCCTGCTGGGCACGCGGATGGTCTCCGATCCCCGCTGCCTGGTCGTGCTCGATCCGCACCAGCACGGCTGCCACACCTTCATGATCGCGGTGTTCCTCGGCGTGACAGGGCTGCTGCTCGCCCGCTTTAGCCGGCGAAAACCACTGACTTCCGAGCGCCGGCTTTGACTTGCCTCTCTGGCGACGTATAGAATCATGCGCCCGAATCCCAATCTCTCTTTTTGGAGCAACAACGATGATGAATCGCCTTCACCTCAGCGCGTTCGCTCTCTCTTCTCTTCTCGGTCCTGCCAGCCTGCGCACAGGAACGCGCCCAGGAAAAAGAAACCAAGACTGTCGAGAAAGAAAAGCCCGCTGAGCCCACCCCGCCTGCTCCCAAAGAAGAGTCCTCGGTCACCGAGCACTCCATCAAAATCGCCGGCCAGACGATTCCCTACAAATCCATCGCCGGTACCATCCTGCTGAAAAACGAAAAAGACGAGCCGCAGGCGCTGATCTATTCCACTTCCTACATTCGCACCGATACCAAAGACTCCTCGCAGCGCCCCATCTCCTTCATCTACAACGGCGGCCCCGGCTCCGCTTCTGTGTGGCTGCACATGGGCGCCTTCGGCCCGCGCCGCGTGCTCACCGCCAACGCTGAATCCACTCCGCCTCCCCCCTACAAGCTCGCAGACAATGCCGGCACGCTGCTCGACAAGACCGACATGGTCTTCCTCGATCCCGTGGGCACCGGCTTCAGCCACGCCGTTGGCAAAGCACAGGACAAGGATTTTTGGGGCGTCGATCAGGACGTAAAATCCCTCGCGCAGTTCATCACACTGTACGTCAGCCGCAACGGCCGCTGGAACTCTCCCAAGTTCCTGATCGGCGAAAGCTACGGCACCTTCCGCTCCGCCGCTCTCGGCAATTACCTCCAGGAACACGACGGCATGGACTTCAACGGCATCGTCCTAATCTCCTCCGTGCTGGACCTCGGCACGATTTCTTTCCATCCGGGTTCGGACATGCCCTACATCTTCTATCTTCCCAGCTACGCCGCAACCGCCTGGTATCACAAGGTGCTGAAAGACCGCCCTGAAAATCTGAACGCCTTCCTCGAGGAAGCACGCAAGTTCGCCCAATCTGAATACGCTTCCGCTTTGATGAAGGGTTCGCAATTGACCGCAGCGGAAAAGGCGGACATGGCAAAGAAGGTGTCCCGCTACACCGGATTGGCGGAAGATTA
>Ga0209240_1000776_pt1 | contig 13129 bp, 11 predicted proteins | sample GraSoi_2013_80cm_FD_185828 | JGI IMG/M metagenome (GOLD analysis project Ga0209240, IMG submission 185828) | Grasslands soil microbial communities from the Angelo Coastal Reserve, California, USA - Sample 9_17_2013_80cm (SPAdes) (version 2) | ecosystem: Environmental > Terrestrial > Soil >...
CCTCAAACTATCGCCGGTGCTTCATGTCCATGACCGGTGCCGGCACCCGCCAGTCACCCCCCCATGCAATAGACGCGCCGCGGGCGCATTCGGTGCACCCGCCGGCTGCGCCGGCCGCGTGCCATTCAGCTCACCGTGCGCAGGCAGACAGCAACCAAGCAACCACCGCACTGACGCACCCATCGAGCCATATCGGATCAGGAGCGTCAGTGCCCGGGATAGTGATAACGTTCCATGACTGAAGATGCCTGGCGGCTCCGCGTTGTCTCATTAGCCGAGCATCGCCTGCGACGTGAGACACCGGCATTTAACGCGCCCTTTCGGGAGGGTGCCGAGTGTCTCAAGAGCACATTTCCGGGTTGCAGGCGTCTGATGAGACAACGTGAGTTCAGCCGCTCAATGCGGCGGTGTGACCACGACCCGGCAGGCAGAATGTCCATTCGGTACAGCCCTGACGCTTTGCAAACCAACCCGCAACTACATACGTAACGGCGGATATCGCGGTCGGTGTTATCCCGTCCGTCAGAACGCGTGACCGTGATAGCGGTCACCGGGCAGTCCGTGACGCCGCGACTACGCAAGTTGCGGTGACCGCCGACCAGTCAGGGCGGCGAAAGTAACAGCAGTGCTCGTCATCAAGCGTTGCCGAACCGTCCTCACGGAGCTCTACCGCTATATCAGCAAATAGCGAGGCCGCTAACACAAGTCCGACCGGCTGACGTTCCTCGATCGTCCAGCCGAGCAGGTGACCCGGAACTGCTTCGCCAAGCTCTCATCCTGAGTACCTGCCCCGCAGGAAATGGTTATCGGTACACGCCATTATGGCCGAGCGAAATCCGTCCGGGTTGGGGGAACAGGGACAGCCCGTGCGGGCTTGAGCCGACGTTGATGACGTGCAGGACTTTTCCGGTTCGGGTGCTGATCACTGAGACCGAGGCGTTGAACCGGTTGGACACCCACACTTGATTCCCCCCGGGGGTCACCTGGATCATGTCCGGGCTGCCGCCCACGTGCCAGGTGGCGATCACCTTGCGGGTCGCGAAGCTGATCACGGACAGCGTTCCGGCGAGGCGGTTACTCACGTAGAGGTTCTTGGTGTCACGGCTCACCGCCAGGCCGTGCGCGCCTTCTCCGGTGGCGAGGAACCCGATCCGCCGCAGCGTTCTGGCGTCCAGGATGGTGACGCCGCCGAGCCCCTGGTTCGCTACGTAGAAGACCTTGCCGTCGGGTGCCAGCTTCACGTCTATCGGCAGGCCACCGACGTAGCAGCGGCCAGTCACCCGCATCGAGGTGGTGCTCACCCGGATCACCCAGCCGCTGAACTCCGCGGACACGACCAGGGACCGTCCATCGGCGGAGAAGTCCATATGATCGGGGCCTACGGCGGGGATGACGGCGCTCTTCAGGAAGCGCCACGTTCGGGCGTTATAAAAGTCCAGGCGCTGGTACGCCTCCGCCACCACGATGGCCTTCTGCCCGTCCGGAGTGAAGTACAGGTTGTAGGGATCGGTGACTGGAATGACCTTCCCGGTGGGCCGCCCGGTCCGGGGATCGATGACGGTCAGCGTGTTCGAATCGGTGTTGTTGACATAGAGCCAGCGCAGGTTCCAGGACGGCGTGATGTGCTGAGGGTACTGCCCGACCGGGTAGTGCGCGATGACCCTGTACGTGCTGGGGTCGATCACGTCGACAGACGCGGACTCGCTGTTCGGCACGTAGACGCGCTCCGGCACCCCGGCTGCCGCGCGACTCATGTCACCAGGGAGCGTGTCGCCGTACACGTTAGAGCTCCCCGTCCTCGCGGCCGCCGCGGGCGCGGCCGAGGGCGAGGCCGTGTGCGACCGGGTCGCCCCGGGCGCCCTTGGATCAGCCGGTGAGCTAGCCGCCCCAACAGTGCAGCCGTTCACTACGACGATGACGGCAGATGCAAGCAGTGCGCTGATCAAGACCATGGGTCGCGAGCGAAGTCGCGCTGGCGGGCTCACGCGCGCTCTCTACCCGTCGGGTACGGTCCCGAACACGACCATCGGTCCTCTGCCGGAAACTACGCATCATCATGTGGGTTCCTTGACCCGATCATGAGACCGACGTGCGCTTCGCAGCGAACTCGCTAGCAACCCGCTGGTTCGGAAGGCTAAGCCGCTGACCCTCAGGCCGCCGGCTTGAGCGCCCGGATGCGTTCGACCGTGCCGAGCTTGCTGCGGCGGCTGTCAGTCACGACGAAGCCGACCTGCTCGACCAGCGGCAGCGGGTGGCGGGTATGGTAATCCCCGATCGTGCGGAGGGTGAACTGCTCCCCGAGCCGTTGCAGCGTTAGGAGTTTCGGGTTGGTGGCGGCCACATGGTCGAGCAGCAGGAGCTGGCCGCCGGGGCGCAGCACCCGGCGCATCTCGACGATCGCGGCGCGGTCGTCGGCCACGCTGCACAGCGACAGAGTGCACACCGCGGTGTCGGAACGGACGCCTACCAGGCCAAGGACCTGCCGACCGCCCCCACTACGCTGAGGGACGGGCTGGCGCTCTTCGCCGACAGCCCGCTGGCCGCGTCGGCGCTCAGCGGCCCGGTGCACGAGCACCTGGTTAACTTCGCCCGGCAGGAGCTGGAGGCGTTCGATCACGAAAGTGTGACCGACTGGAAGCGGATCCGCTACTTCGAGCGCATCTGACCGCCGTTCGAAGAATGCCAGCAGCCACATCTCGGGCGCCCGGAGCATCTCGATCCACAGCCGCACAGCGCGGCGGGATCAACAGCCATAAGCTCTGGACCGATGACTACCTCGCCGCGTTCGCCCAGGTGGCCGGCGCGACTCTGGCCACTCTCGACCGCAAGCTGCACTACCGCTACCCCTCCGTCCGGGTCGTCACACTAACCTGACGAGACCGCCGGACGGGTTGCGCGGTTCCGGAGGCTCCTGGCGCGCGCATAAAGCGGTGTGCCGGGAGGCATTCGGTCCGCTGCTGCCTGACATGGACGCAACCGGGCAGACCCTGCCGGATATCCGGGAAGAGGCGCATCATGACCGCGGCGAGGATGCTGTGTGCGCCTGGATCCGGGCAGGCGCGATGGGCAAGGCATCGAGGTCTGGCTGTACTGGTCGCCGGTTGACCAGCTCTACTACCCGGCTGAGCAGCTGCAGAGCTGGGCCGGGGACGTGCAGGTCGATCCACGGCGGCGTCCGTGGCCCGACTGCCCGGACCATCCTGGCTCGCACATGCTCATGCCGGATACCCGCGATCAGATTGCCGTCTGGTGCTGCCCGCAAAGCGGGCGCGTGAGACCGGACACTGCTGGGGCGCTCGTTTGAATTTGTGTCAAGGCGACGGTCACAACTGCGACAACACGGCAGCATTTGCCTTGACAGTGCAGGACCAAGACTACATTCTGATCATACTCTGTATGCAGAGAGAGGCCGGTCATGCTCGTAGGCATCAGTCGTCGGGATCTCCTCAAGCGCGCAAGCTTGCTCGCTATGGCCGTCCCTGGCCTGGCGACCGTGCTCGATGCCTGCGCGTCAGCGGTTCCCACCGCGAAAGCCAAAATCCTGCGAGTCGGCTGGACCATCGAGCCGGACACGATGAACCCGCTCACGACGTACAGCACCGAAGCGGTGGAGGTGCTGCAGCTGATCTACGACCAGCTCATGCATTACGACCTCGACCTCAAGCCCCAGCCCGGCCTCGCCACTTCGTGGACCTACAGCCCGGATGGCAAATCCATCACCTACACGCTCCGGCCGGCCACCTGGCATGACGGCAAACCGTTCACCTCCGCCGATGCCAAGTTCACCTTCGACCTGATCAAGTCGACCAAGACCAGCGCCTACTACCAGTGGGTGACAAGCATGGTCTCGACCGAAGCACCTAACGCGACAACCCTGGTGCTGCACTTCTCGCAGCCGCAGGCATTCAATCCTGGTCTCGCGGTGCCGATCATCCCGCAGCACATCTGGACCGGCATGGACGCAACCAAAATCCAGAAATTCGTCAACTCGCACCCGGTCGGAACGGGCCCGTACAAGTTCGTGAACTGGATCAAGGGCACCTCGATCGAGGTCGAGCGCAACGAATCCTGGTGGGGCACTAAGCCCGCGGCGGCGAAAGTGTCCTGGACCTTGTTCCAGAACGAAGACGTGATGGCACAAAGCCTGAAGACGGGCTCGGTGGACATCTGTCCGGAGATTCCGCCGACGATCTGGCGAGGCCTGTCCAGCGCGCCGAATCTCAAGACAGTCTCGCTGCCCTCGTTCTCATTCCACCACATCGGCATCAACGTGTCGGACAACCCGAAGTCGGGCGGCAACCCCCTGCTCAAGGACCGTAACGTCCGGCTCGCACTCAGTTACGCGGTAGACCGGCAGCAGCTGGTCAACGTCGCGCTGGCCGGCCTCGGCACTCCTGGCAGCGCGCTGCTTCCGGCCGGCTTCGGTGAATGGCATCTTGACATTCCGGAAAGCCAGCAGTTCAACGCCAACCCGGCGAAGGCGGAGGCGCTGCTCACGGCCGCCGGCTACATCGACCGCAACGGCAGCGGTGTCCGGACTTCGAAGGGCGGCAAGCCGCTCAGCTTCCGGCTCATCGCGATCCAGTCCACCTCGGTCGACGTAGCCGCCGCGCAGTTGTTCCGCAATGCGTGCGCCAAGGTCGGCATCCAGCTGAAGCTCACACTGCTGGACGCCAACTCGCTCGGCAACACCGTATATAACGCGCAGGCGCCGAACTGGGACATCTTCGTCTGGGGCTGGGACGCCGGCGTCTATGACCCCGACTACATGCTCGGCATCCCGCTGTGCAATCAGATTGGCGCGAACAACGACGTCTACTACTGCAACCGGCACTATGACCAGCTCTATAACGAGCAGTCGGTCACCATTGACCACGCGGCCCGGCTCGCGCTGGTGCATCAGGCACAGCAGTACTACTACGACGACGCCGCATACATCGTCATGTGGTACCAGGACAAGCTGCAGGGCTACCGGACCGATACCTGGCAGGGCTGGCAGCCGGTGAACGGCGGCATGGTGCTCAACTTCACGCGGGACAACTACCTGAAGGTCCGGCCCGCCTAGGCGGCGCCAGGCACGCATGGCGCGGTTCCGCTATCTCGGCCGTAAGGTTGCCTGGCTCGCAATCACCTTGTACGGGGTCGTGACGTTCAACTTCGTGCTGTTTCACGTGCTGCCCGGCAACCCGGTCCGGCTGCTGGCCAGGTCCGGCCACCTCACCCCGCAAGCGGTGGCCGCGATCACCAAGGTGTACGGGCTGAACCATCCGCTCATCGTGCAGTACGCCATCTACCTGGGCGATCTGCTCCGCGGTCAGCTTGGTTTGTCGTACACCTACCGGGAGCCGGTCGGCACGCTGCTTGGCCAGTACCTGGGCAACACCGTTCTACTGCTCGCCGGTGCGACGCTGCTGACCATCGTCCTGGGCGTACTGTTTGGCGTGATCGCGGCCAACCGGCGAGGCGGCAGGTACGACTCGCTCACCGTCACCACGTCGGTCATCGGCTGGTCACTGCCGACCTTCTGGACCGGCCTGATCCTCGTCTTCCTCCTGGGCGTATGGCTGCACGCGTTCCCGATCTTCGGATCGCAGACGCCGAACGCCGTCTACACCTCACCCTGGCTGCGGTACGAGGACATCGCCGCGCACCTGTTCCTGCCCACGCTCACCCTGGTCATCGTGAACATCGCCCAGTTCGTCCTGGTGGCACGGGCGTCTGTGATCGAAGTTCTCGCCGAGGACTTCATGCTCACCGCGCGGGCGAAAGGCCTGGCCCGGCGCCGGATCTTGTGGCGGCATGCGGTCCGTAACGCCATGCTGCCGATCGTCACGTCGTCTGCCCTGCTCGTCGGCCTTGTGGTCAGCGGCGCTATCGAGGTCGAAACCGTGTTCTCCTGGCCGGGCATGGGCCTGCTGGTCTACAACTCCGTGCTGAATCGCGACTATCCGGTGATCGAGGGCGCCTTCCTGGTGTTCGCGATCGTTGTGCTGCTGGTGAATTTCGCCAGCGATCTGCTCTATCAGGTGCTTGACCCGAGAGTCCGGGAGGCGTGATGGTGCGCCCGATCATCACGAGCGGCCACGTGCCCGGTCCGGATGACGGCCTCGTCCCGGCTGTGGCCGCCGAGCCGGGCCAGCGCGGGCAGCTCGGCAACGTCTGGGGGTACGTCTGGCACGACCGGCTCGGCCGCGTCGGCGTGGTTGCCTTCGTGCTGGTCGTCATCATCGCGGTTGCCGGGCCTTTGCTCTTCCCGTTCAATCAGGCCGCGGTCAGCAGCACCTCGGCCGGGCTGCTGCTACCGCCGTCCGGGCAGTACTGGCTGGGCACCGATGAGCTCGGCCGGGACGTGTTCCGCGAGTTCCTCGCCGCCGCGCACGTATCACTGATCGTCGGCCTGGCCGCGACTGCGATCTCGATGATCCTCGGTGCCGCGATCGGCATCGTGGCCGGTTACTACGGCCGATGGATCGACAACACGCTGATGCGGCTGACTGACTTCTTCCTGGTGCTGCCGCAGATCCCGCTGGTGATCGCGCTCGCGGCCTTCTTCGGCCAGAGCCTGGGCATCATCATCCTGGTGATCGGGATGACCGGCTGGCCGACCACCGCACGGATCGTCCGGTCGCAGACACTGTCCTTGCGCGAGCGGCAGTTCATCACCCGGGTCCGCTCGCTCGGGACCCCGGACTCGCGCATCCTGCGCGTGCACATCCTGCCCAACGTGATGCCGCTGATCTTTGCCAATACCGTCCTGGTCATCGGCGGCGCGATCCTGGCCGAGGCGACACTCTCCTTCCTTGGCCTCGGCGATCCCATTCAGGTCTCCTGGGGGACCATGCTGCACTTCGCCTTCGACTCCGGCGCGATCGGCCGCGGTGCCTGGTGGTACTTCGTCCCGCCGGGCATCGGGATCGTGATCGTCGTACTCGCCTTCACGCTCACCGGCCACGCGATCGACCAGGCGCTCAACCCGAGGCTGCGGGGATCGCGATGAGCGGTCCGCGCGGCCAGGCGGCCCTGCTGGAAATCGTCGGGCTACGAGTCGAGTACGCCACCCCGTCCGGCCCGGTCACGGCAGTGGACGGCGCCAGCTTGTCAGTAGCGGCGGGCGAGGTGGTGGGGCTGGCCGGCGAGTCCGGCTGCGGCAAGACCACCCTCGCGCTGGCAGTCCCGCGGCTGCTCGCCGCGGAGGCGACGGTGACAGGATCGATCACATTCGACGGGCAGAGCCTGCTCGGCATGACCGAGGACCAGCTCCGTGCTATCCGCTGGCGCAGGATTGCCGTGATCTTCCAGGGCGCGATGAACTCGCTGAACCCGGTGCACACCATCGGCGCCCAGATAATCGAGCCGATCCTGGCCCATGAGCCGGGCACCGCGAAGAAACAGGCCGCTGAGCGCGCCGCGGCGCTACTGGACTCGGTCGGCATCGACCCGGCCCGCGCGGTGGCATTCCCGCACGAGCTGTCCGGCGGGATGCGCCAGCGGGTGCTGATCGCGATGGCGCTGGCTTGCCGGCCACAGCTAATCGTCGCCGACGAGCCGATCACGGCGCTCGATGTGATGACCCAGGCGCAGATCCTGGACCTGATGCGCAGCCTGACCGACCGGCTGGAATTGTCGATGATCCTGATCTCGCATGACCTGTCGGTGATCGCTGAGGTGTGTGACTCGGTGAACGTCATGTATGCCGGCAAGATCGTCGAATCGGGCCCGACCGCCAGCATCTTCGCTCCCGCGGCGACGGGCTGGGGTCCCGCGCATCCGTATACCGCCCGGCTCCGGCATGCCTTCCCCGACATTCGCCGGGAACGGACCTTCGTGGAGGCCATCCCCGGGCAGCCGCCCGACCTGCACCAGCCGCCGACCGGCTGCCGTTTCGCTGACCGGTGCGATCTCGTGATCGACGAATGCCGGACAAGAGAGCCAGAGCTGGCGATCGTCCGCCCCGGTCATCGCGCCGCCTGTCACCGTAGCGACCTCGTCCTCGGGGGGGTTACGTGAACACCCCACAGCATCCCAGCGGTACGCCCGCGCCCGTGCCGAAGCCGCGCGATCCCGAGCCGCTTCCGGCCAGCGGGGCCGGGCCAGCTGCGGTGCCAGACGGGCCGTTGCTGGAGGTGACGGACCTGGCGGTGACCTACCGCAGCCGCCGGGGGCGCCGGTCGCGGCGCCTGGTCCGGGCGGTGGACGGGGTTAGCTTCGCGCTCGGGCGCGGGGAGATCCTGGCGCTCGTGGGCGAGTCCGGGTGCGGCAAGACATCGATCGTCCGGGCAATCGCCCGGCTCGAGGAAGCCCGTGCCGGACAGATCCTGTTCCATGGCCGGAACATAGCGCACGCCCGGCGACGGGCACTACGCCAGCTGCGCCGCGAGATCCAGGTTGTGTTCCAGGACCCGTTCGAGTCGCTGGATCCGCGGCTCACTGCGTTCGACACTGTCGAGGAGTCACTCCTCGTTCACCGGCTCGGCGGTGACACGAGACAGCGGCGCGAGCAGGTGCTGGACGCAATGCGGCAGGTCGGCCTGCACCCGGCGGCGGAGATCGCACGGCGCTACCCGCACCAGCTGTCTGGCGGCCAGCGGCAGCGGCTGGTGATCGCCGGCGCGATGGTGCTCAGGCCGGAGCTGCTGATCGCCGACGAGCCTGTCTCCATGCTCGACGTATCGCTCCGGGCCGGGGTACTGCGGGTGATGATGGACTTGCGGGAGAGCCAGGGGATCTCAATCCTGTTCGTCACCCACGACCTCTCACTGGCCTGGGTCCTAGCGGACCGGGTGGCGGTCGTCTACCTCGGCCGGATCGTGGAGGTCGGCACCCCCGACGAGATCATCAAGTCGCCGCTGCACCCGTATGCCCGGGCTCTGGTGTCGGTTATCCCCGTACCTGAAGCAGGCCGTCGTGACGGCCGCATCCTGCTCAGCGGCGAGGCGCCGAATGCCGCGCACGTACCGGAGGGTTGCCGGTTCCATCCGCGTTGCCCCCTCTACCGGGAACTCGGCGAGCCTGCGCGCTGTCGGACAGCCGACCCGGCCCTGACCGGCCAGGCCACCGGACGCGCCGTGGCATGCCATTTCGCGAAAGGACAAGCTGATGCCAGTCACGCCCGAACAAGTGACCCAGCTCCTGACCAGGCTCGTCACGATCGAGTCGGTGACCCCGTGGTTGATCCCGACTGGGTCCGGGGAGGCCGCCGTAGCCCGTTACATCGCCGACTGGCTGGCCGACACCGGCGCGGAAATCGAGGTCGTCGAGGTTGAGCCGGGCCGACCGAATGTCCTGGCCCGGCTGCGAGGGACCGGCGGCGGGCCGACGCTGTGCCTGAACGCGCACACCGACACCGTCGGCTTCGAGGGCTGGCCGGACGAGGCCCTGGTACCGCGGATCGACGGCGACATCATGTACGGCCTCGGCGCAGCCGACGACAAGTCTGGCATCGCCGCCGCGATGTTGACCCTGCGCGCACTGGCCGAGTCTGGCACCAGGCTGCGCGGGGACCTGCTGATCGCTTGCGTCGCGGACGAGGAGGGCGCCTCCATTGGCTCGGAGCATCTGGCCGCGAACCATGATGGAATTGACGCCAGCATCGTTCTCGAGCCGCAGCCCAACGAGGAACTCGTCGTCGAGCACCAGGGATTCGGCTGGATCGACGTGATCTGCCATGGCGTGGCCGCGCACGGATGCGTACCAGATCAGGGCGTGGACGCGATTGTCCAGCTAGCCGAGGTCATCACGCGGATGCACGCGCACGACCGCCAGGCATTCGAGCCCGAACCACATCCGATGAGCGGCCGGACGGTATTCCACACTGGCACCGTCACCGGTGGCACCGACTACGCCACTTATCCGAACTACGCCAAGGTTGGCATCGAGATCGGTACTCAGCCCGGGGAGCACCTGTCCGACCGGGTAGCCGAGATCGAGCGGATGTTCGCCGACGTGGCGCGGACCGAGCGCGGCTTCAGCGGCGAAGTCATCGTCCGGCTTGACCGAGAGCCGTTCGTCGCCAGCGGGCACCAGGCCCTGCAGGAGGTCGTGGTCAGGGCGATGACCGAGGTGCTCGGTCATCCGCCCACGATCACCGGCATGAACGGCTGGACCGACGCCGCACTGATGCAGGCAGCCGGGATCCCGACCTTGCTGATGGGGTCGCTCGGCGGGAACTACCACACCGCCGGGGAGTGGACTTCGATCAGCGGACTGGTCCAACTCTGCGACATTCTGGTTCGCGTCGCGACCAGCTACCTGCGGTGATCGGGCCGCCCGGGCCGGACACCCGGGCTCCTGAGCCTGACCGGGCCGAGCGTCCCGGGCTGAATTCCGAACGGATGGCCGAACGGGAACTGGACGACGCGCTGTATTACCTCGGCACGAATTGCGTGCCGTGTGCCGAGCGGCATTTCGCGAAGGCCCGGCTGCTCGGGGCAACCGAGAAGGCGATCGCCGCGGTACGCGCGAAGCATGCCGCGGCCGATCGGACGGTGCCTGATCATGGGACGCCCGTTACACAGCCGTCGGCAGTGCCCCAGCTCGGCATTTAGCACATCGAGGATGTCAACGGCCGTCATCAAGCCGCCCGGGTGGCACGTGTCTGTGTCATTTAGTATGCAGAGTATACAGTGTATGCTCTTAGCTGGAATGTAATGCTTGTGACATAACTGCGGTCGAGGTCCCGCCTAAAGGAGTGTGCTCGCGTGAGCTTTAACGAGCGATATGGCGCCTGGGCGAAACGCTCGGGCGAGCTATTCGCGGAGGCCAGCACAGTTATTCCGGGCGGCGCGGGCAGCAGCGCCCGGACCGTGAAATTCGGTTGGAAGCCATACCCGCCGTTCATGGCCAGCGGCACCGGGTCGCGGATCCGCGACGTGGACGGCCACGAGTTCGTGGACTACCTGCTCGGCCTCGGCCCGATGATCCTTGGTCACCGGCACCCGATAGTGACCGCGGCGGTCGCCGATGCGATCCAGGTATATGGCACCTGCTTCGGCTTGCCGTATGAGCTCGAGATCGAAGCGGCCCGCAAGGTCGTCGACGCGGTTCCCGGCATCGACCTGATCCGATTCACCAACTCGGGCAGCGAGGCGGTCGGTAGCGCCGTCCGCATCGCCCGGGCCTATACCGGCCGACGCCTGATCATCAGATTCGAGGGGCATTATCACGGCTGGCAGGACACGGTCTACTGGTCCAATCATGTAGACCCGGCGGTGGCCGGCCCGGCCAGCCGCCCCCGGCCAGTGCCGTCCGGTCCCGGTGTCCCGGCCGAGCTGGAGGGCACGATGCTGGTGCTGACCTGGAATGACCCAGAGAGCTTCGCGGCCGTGATGGCGGAGCGCGGCGACGAAGTGGCCGCGGTCATCACCGAGCCGACCGTCTTCAACACCGGCTGCATCTTGCCTGAGCCTGGCTATCTCGAGCTGCTGCGCGAACTCACCAAGCTGCATGGAGCCTTGCTGATCTTCGATGAGGTCATCACCGGGTTCCGGTTCGCCCGGGGAGGCGCGCAGGAGTACTTCGGCGTCAACCCGGACCTGACCACACTGGCCAAGGGCCTCGGCGGCGGATTCCCGGTCGCCGCGGTTGGCGGCAGCGAGGCGGTCATGTCGATCATCGCGGACGGCCGGTACTCGCATTCAGGCACCTACAACGCCAATGTGGTGGCTTGCGCCGCCGTCTCGGCGACGATGGATCTGCTCGCCGAACCTGGCTTGTACCAGCGGCAGCTCGCTCTCGGCCAGCGGCTGATGGATGGCCTGCGTGACCTCGCCGAAGACGCCGGGCTCCCGGTGATCGTCGAAGGGCTTGGCACCGTCTTCCAGCTCTGGTTTACCGAGCACCCGATCCGGAACTGGCGGGACGCGGAACGCTACGCCAGGGAGGACATGTTCACCACGTGGTGGCAGGAGATGCTGCTGCGGGGCGTCCTGTTCCACCCCAGCCAGTTCGAGAATCTGTTCCTGTCCCTGGTGCACGACGACGCCGACGTCGACCAGACGCTGACAGCTACAGCAGACGCATTTGCGGCGGTCCGGCGAATGCCCCAGCTAACCGGCGCGCACGGCTAGGGTTTCGCCTGATGAGTTACCGTACGGAAATGGCCCGGCCCGGTGTGGCGGCAGTCGAAGCACTGTTCGAGCCGTGCCGGATCGGGCAGGTTGCCATCGGCAATCGTTTCGTTCGGGCGGGGACTTCAGAAGGAATGGTCGATCGCCGCAACCTTGCCAGCGGGGATCTCGCCCTGCTGCTGGGTGAGCTTGCGCGGCTGGGGGTTGGGCTGATCATTACCGGTCACATGTTTGTCGACCGCCGCGGCCAATATGACGACGATCAGACCGCGATCGATACCGACGAAGCCATCGGCCCGCTTGAGGCCGTCGCGGCCGCCGTTCACCGGCATGGCGGCAAGATCTTCGCGCAACTCTCTCACGCAGGCAGCCAGTCGGTGGCGGCAGGAAGCCGACCGATCGCGCCATCTGGTGTGCCGAACGTGATGACTGGCCGAGAGGTGCCTGCCGCCACATCCGGGGAAATCGAGGCCGCTGTCGAGGCGTTCGGCGCCGCCGCGCGCCGGGCGGTCGCGGCCGGCTTTGACGGCGTGCATCTTCATGGTGCCAACGGGTACCTCCTGTCGCAGTTCTGCTCGCCCCTGACTAATCGGCGCGACGATGGCTGGGGTGGCTCGCCCGAGGGACGGGACCGCTTCGCCATCGAGGTCACCCGCCGAGTCCGGGCCGAGCTCCCGCCGACGCATGCGCTGACTGTGAAGCTTGGGTTCATCGACATCATGGAGGGTGGCCTTGGACTCAATGAATCGATCCGCCGAGCGAAACTGCTTGATGCCGCCGGGGCCGATGCTTTCGAGGTCTCCTGCAATCTGATGACTTCCTATGCCGACAACATCGTCCCCTACGTCGCTGTCAACACGCGGCGGGCCTTGGCGGACCTGCTGCCGCAGCGCCTCTTGCGCGCGCCAGCCGCGGAGGCCTATTACCGCTGGATCGCGCGTGCGCTCCGCCCTGCGGTCCAGGTTCCGCTCGTGCTCGGCGGGGGCATCCGCTCAGTGTCGACCATGGCAGACATTGTCACCAGTGGTGACGCGGACTTCGTCGCGCTCGCCCGGCCGTTCATT
>Ga0209240_1000780_pt1 | contig 13082 bp, 15 predicted proteins | sample GraSoi_2013_80cm_FD_185828 | JGI IMG/M metagenome (GOLD analysis project Ga0209240, IMG submission 185828) | Grasslands soil microbial communities from the Angelo Coastal Reserve, California, USA - Sample 9_17_2013_80cm (SPAdes) (version 2) | ecosystem: Environmental > Terrestrial > Soil >...
TAGCGACCCCATCGACATCACTTTTATCCCGTACCGTTCGATCGGAATAATTGTGTTGTCGGCGGTCGCCATGGGTTGTTCCTGGCTAGCGCCGAACATCAAAGCGATGCTGGGTCCATAGATATCGCAATCGCAGAGGCCGGTTTTAAGTCCGCGCTTTTGCAAAGCCGCCGCGAGATTAGCAGCCACCGTCGATTTGCCGACGCCGCCTTTGCCGCTAGCTACCGCGATGACGTGTTTCACTCCGGTGATGCCCGTGGCCCCAGCTCCTGCACTACCTTTGCCTGTATCCGGAGGGTTTAAAATATCGATAACAACCCGGGCTGAGGTGACGCCAGGAGTCGCGCTTACCGCGTTTTCGGCGTCGCGTTTGATCGTTTCCGGAACCGCTGGGTTACTGGTTGCGATCGCCAGGCGGACTAGCACATCCCCTCCTGAAAGTTTGACCTCTTTCACCAGGCCAAAACTCACGATATCCCGGCTATAACCAGGGAATTTCACCGACTTAAGGCGCTCAATAATGGTGGATTCAGTGAGAACAGACATTCAAGAGACCCTCATTTTCTAGCCGCAGCGGACTTCGGGATCACCAACCAAACGCAGAACTGAGGAAAGTCAATGCGCGGGTTGGTAGGACCGTGGCTCGGCGATCCGTCGTTCGTTAAGGTCCAACTATGGGTCCATCGGTGCCGGCGAACCCCTGCGTTATCGACGCCTTAGAATCACGCCGTTCCCGCTTCGTTCCCGGCGTTCCCGTCGCTCTCGCTCGTTCCCAGCCATCAACCGTTTGCTTCTTCCGGCATTCGGCCTTTCAATAACGATAGGGGGTAAAAACTGATTTTCTCTATGAATCCTATCGAAACTTTAAAGAGACCGGACCTTCTTCGGGAGCAATGCTTTGTGGGAGGCCGTTGGATCCAAGGGGACAAGGCGGTCGATGTCCAAGACAAGGCTACGGGCGAGCGAATCGCCGGAGTACCGTACTTCGGGATAGACGAGACGAAGCAGGCGATCGAGGCCGCTCGGCAAGCGTTGCCAGGTTGGCGGGCGAAAACTCCCGTTCAGCGCTCAGCGTTGCTAAGGAAATGGTTCGACTTGATGACGGCCAATGTCAGTGACTTGGCCAAACTGACCACCGCGGAGAGTGGAAAGCCCTTAAAAGAGGCCGAAGGAGAAGCTGCTTACGCCGCTGCCTATATCGAATGGTTCGCTGAGGAAGCGAAGCGCATCTACGGCGACGTCATTCCCAATGCGAATCCCGATCAGCGGATCGTTGTCATTAAGCAAGGTGTGGGAGTCTGCGCGGCAATTACTCCCTGGAATTTCCCGCTAGCAATGATCACCCGGAAGGCGGGCCCTGCGCTCGCGGCCGGATGCACCATCGTCATCAAGCCGGCTACGGAAACCCCGTTGAGCGCTTTGGCTCTGGCTGTTTTGGCTGAAGAAGCTGGTTTTCCGCCGGGAACTATCAACGTCCTAACCGGCGACGAGATCGCGATCGGAAAGGAGCTAACCGGCAATTGGGATGTCCGCAAAGTGACCTTCACTGGGTCGACCCCAGTCGGGAAGTTGATCGTAAAACAGAGCGCTGACACGTTGAAGAAGGTAACGATGGAGTTGGGTGGCAACGCGCCGTTCATTGTTTTCGCCGATGCCGATGTGGATAAGGCGGTGCAAGGGGCGATCGCAGCGAAGTACCGAAATGCGGGACAAACCTGTATCTGCACCAACCGGTTCCTGATTCACAGCAAGGTATTCGATGAGTTCACCGACAAGTTTTCCAAGCTGGTTGCCAATTTGAAGGTCGGGAACGGATTTGAGCCAGGCGTCGACGTCGGGCCTTTAATCAGCGAAGAAGCGGTTGATAAAACGCGGTCGTTCATTGCCGATGCCACCGACAAAGGGGCCCAGGTCACGATTGGCGGCCGGCCGCACTCACTGGGTCGCCTGTTTTTTGAGCCGACGGTCATTACTAAAGCGACTCCGAAGATGCGGTTTTTCCAGGAAGAGATCTTCGGTCCCGTCGCTCCTCTTTATTCGTTTGAGGAGGAAGGCGAGGCGATCGAGTTGGCCAATAGCACACCATTCGGGTTAGCGAGCTATTTTTATGGTCGCGACATCGGCCGGGTTTGGCGAGTCGCTGAAGCGCTCGACTTCGGCATGGTAGGAGTAAATACCGGTCTCATCTCCAACGTCATGGCTCCTTTTGGTGGCGTAAAGGAATCCGGGTATGGCCGGGAAGGCTCAAAGTACGGCCTGGATGACTATATGGCCATCAAGTACATCTGTGTGGCTGGGGTAGAATCGTAAAGCAGGGTGTTTCGTTGCGGAGCTCGCGGTTTATACGGAACTAACCGGAACTAAGGGGTGAGCTCCGCGGCTTCGTTTCCGGACCGGACCTATAGCTTAAATAGGACCTATAAATTCTATAGGCCCTATAGGTCTTATTTCGTGCGCCGTGAAAATCGGTTCACTAGATCCTTCTCTTTAATCGCCGAATCCGGTATTATAAGATCTTAGCAAGTACATTTGGTTAGGAACGTCATCTCTACTGTGTGATGGCTAAGAAGCAAACTTCCCGGTCATAAGTGCATTCAGAGGAGATCCAAGATGGAGAATACGAAGCTCATCGAGCTGCGAAGGGTATACGAAACGGAACTCGCTGCGGGCAGATATTCAACTGCTGAGCAAGTCTGCTGGCGAGCTTTGGAGATCTGCGGTTATGGCGGACCACGCCGGAAATTCAGTTACTGGCTAACGTCAGTGCGTTTGAAGAAGGCAATGGCTGAAGAGAAATCGTTGTGGCAATGGGCGTGCTCACTCGCGGATATCTACTACGACCTGGGCAGGTATTCAGAAGCCGAACCGGTTTACGCCAGGCTCGCTGTGATATGGATGAGTTCACCATCGGAATTGAAGGGCCGAGCCGCAAAAGCTCACTCTGTATTGCCTGAGCTGTTACGAAAATTGGCGGGCGCCGAAGCATTTGTGGGAAAAGAGCAGCGAGCGGGCAAGCATTGGAAACTAGCTAAAAAGCTGTCCGGAAAGTGCAATGGTGTTTCAGCTGGCCTGTCGCTAAGATCTCTCGACGGCGGCAAAATGCCCGCGCCGGCAACGATATCGAGGGGAGCGACTTCGAGGAAGTTGTTTAGTAGATGGGAGTCGATCGCCGCCCATCGGCGTTTTCGGCGAAGTCGGTAGGGTCTGTCCCGAAGGGACTATAGGACTCAGCCCGGGGTTTCAACCCCGGGAACATGTCCACATAATGTCCCCGCCCCCACAAGGCGCTTCGTTCTCGTTCTCGTTCTCGTCCTCGTCGTCGTCCTCGTCCTCGAATCCGGCCGCGCGGAGTGATGGCCCGCCCGCATCGCTACGCGAAGCGTTGCGGGCGGGAGTGTTGGAGTACTGCGCCAAGTCCGAATTGCACCCGCGTAGCGGGTAGGGATGCTGAAGGGGCGGTAGGACCGATGCGATACGACCCAACACCAAACGAAACGCCGGAACGACTTGTCTGCCGCCCCTGCAGGGCGCCTCGGCATATTACACTGGCTTCAAGATCAACAGCTATCAGTCTACCGGCAGTTATCCGGCCCGGAGAGTTCCCGTGACATGTTCCAAAAAGCTCTATTCCCGATAAAACCGGACTTCTAGAAGCATTACCAACCCGGACCCCAGGTATCCCCGTCTCCTGACGACCGAAGTGACCGAAGACATTGATTTTGCCTTTTCCTGAAGATGCCGGTGTCCACAGCCCAACATCGGTGAGCAAGATCTCGGTGGGGCGAAGATCTCGGCGCGCCGAAGACGTTTCTCTTCCCAACACTTCTCCGCGCCGGATTTGAGCCGTTCCGTGGACGTGCCATCCCAAAAGACTCATCGCGGCCGATCTCTTGCGTTAAGGGGTCGATCCTTCAAATCTAAATAGGTATTGTTGAAGAGACCTACAGTACCGGATAGTCACCTGTGAAAACAAACCGTTTAGCTGCGCTACTATCGGCCAAGTTCGGCTGGCGCACCTTTAAGACTGGGCCGACTGTTATCTCGCCCGGCATTCCATGATTCCTCCCTTCGACAGACGCGAACTCTAGGGCTCGTCCAAGAGGTGTGCCAATCGACGTGATCTCCAAAAGTTGGTTTCGAATCTCCTGATCCGTTGAGGATAAACGGACGTCTATCGTTTTAGGATTATCAGGCTGGCTGGCTAGGGCCGATCCGCTGAGGCCCGTTGCACCGCTGAGAAGAATTAGAAAGATGTGGAGATGCCGCCGCAACTGAAGAATGCCAACTGATTGACGGGGGTGGTGCATAGCTGACCGACGACATGGATTCCTTCTCCTAAAAGCCGGATAGAAGCCATTCGAAAAAACTGAGAGCCGGAATAAGTAAAATCAATCGTCGACCTCCGCCTCACTGGTTTCGATCGATGTAATTTCTGCGACTACCAGCAAAATACTGCTCGATCTTTGACTTCAAAAATCGCACCGACTCGCGCAGGTCGTCCATTCCGTTCATCCCGTCCTCGATCGAGATCCACGAATCAAATTCAACCTCACGCAGAATCGCAAAAATCGCGTCATAGTCGTTAAGGCCTTTCCCGATGACGCCATGGGCCAGCCGGCTGGCGTACCCGATCTCGTTTTCTTCCTTTCGCAGATCCTCGATCGTCCCGCTCGTAAGATAGCGATCACTAGCGTGCATCGACACAACCCGATGTTTAATCCTGTTGAGTAGTTCAATTGGATCTTCCCCCGCCAAAAGCGTGTTAGACGGATCGAAATTCACACCAAACCAGGGCGAATCGATCTGCTCCACAATCTCGAGAAAAACATCCATCTTTTGCGCAAACTCCGGATACCGCCAAAAGCTATCCTTATAATGATTCTCCATGGTTAGCACGACATCGTGCTTCTCTGCGAACGGTAGGAGTGACTTGAGGACGCTAACCACTTGGGCTACGCCGGCCTCACGAGACAGACCTGGATAGCGTTGACCCGAAAGTACTCGACAAAACTTTCCGCCGAAGAAAGCGGTAAGCTCGATCATCCGCTTTTCCCGTTCGATTTCTGCATTCAACATTGCCGGGTCCGGCTGCGGAAAATCCGGCGAACAACAGAGTATCGGCATTACTAACCCATGCTGCTGCAGACGATCTTTGACCTCGCCGAGAAACGCCGGGTCGTCTATCAAAAACCCGGAGTAAAATTCCAGCCCGTCGACCTCGAGTGTGGACGCCATTTCGATCCAATCGAAAAGCGTCATCGTGTGGTTAACACACAATTCGTGTATAAAGCATTTCGGAAAAGCAGCGAGCTTCGGTTTGATCATTCGTGGGGAACTTGGACGAACGAATCATACAGAAGTCCCTTACTTGAGCCAGTTTCTTCAGACGCGCCCAAAGGCTTCGACGACTCGACTGAGCTCGCCGAACGTCCTGAGCTCAGCCGCGTAGTAGCGGCCCTCGGTATCCGGTTGCCGATGAAATTGGGTGACGTAATGTGAACTTATGGCAATCGTATTTCAGCTCGATAAGTCCGGGAATCCAAGCCCGGAAATAACTTGCGACGGTTGCGGTGGCCTGTCCGTCGACGACCTGACCACCTCTCCGCTTGAACCGGTAATCGCGATTCGTTAACGGCAATCCGCAACGATTGTTGCGCTGTTTGCCATAATAAAGCATTTAGGAAAAGCAGCGACCTTAGGTTTCATCATGTCTGGGGGGATTCGAGGGACGAATCCTAAAAACTGCCTTGAACTCCTTCTGATCCGCCAATTACTATCCGCCCAGCGCCATGGATACTGCTTGGATCAGTGCGTTTTCGGCGGTCATGGGTTCACTGGTTGGAGCCTTCACCTCCTTCGTTACGACCTATGCGAATCAACGGGCTCAATATAAGCGGGACTTTCTGAGCCGACAATTTTCTCAACGCGAGACTCTCTATGCCGAGTTCATTAATGAAGCGGCCCGTCTCACGATTGATTCGTTAGAGCATCAGATGGAAAACCCTAGTTCATTGGTGACCATCTACGCCCTGGCCAACCGGATCCGCCTAAGCTCCTCAGAAGAAGTCGTGCAAGCGGCCATGAGTGCAATCGAAACGATCATTGAGGCTTACCGGCGGCCTACCATGACGGCCGAGAAGATTCGCCAGGGCGCCTATCTTGAGCTCAAAGACCCAGTAAAAGAATTCGGTGAAGCCTGCCGCAAAGAGCTTAAGCGGCTCTACCGCGCAGCTTCATAAGTAACTGGGGACGACCTTCGCAGCAATTATGGCAGCAACGCACGACGCGTTTAAGGGAGATAGTGTCCATTTTTCATGCAAACGCGTCCGCCTGGCATTCACCTGTGGCGATCAGCTTGCGCAGATTGTCGTTTACGAGTGTGCCCCATGCGTTCGAGCAGCTATCGAAGCATTCGTATTCCGGGACCAGACCGGCGTGTGTAAAACGGACTTCCGTTTTGCCGTTTTTTTCAGAGATCTCAAAAACAATCTCCGTACCGGTCCACTCGCTTTGATCTTTAACAAAGCTGAGCTGGCTATCCAGCACCTGCCAGACAACTCTCTTGCCAGGAACAAATTCCGTTATCTTTTGTTGGGAACGATGTACATCTTTGTAGCGGTACGTGAACTCCGCGCCGAGTTTGTCGGTGTTGCCCTCGATTTCTCCTGACCACCAACCGCGAACGTTATTGACGGCAGCGAACGTTTCTTCCGGATTTTGGTCCACTGAAATAGTCGTCGTGAAACCCGGATTCTTCATGGTTTGTTTTTCTTTTTCGTTGTTAGCCATGAGGTAGATCTAGCGCTGGGTACAGAGACAGTGTGAGTGACAAATATGACGCGATTCAGATGAACTCGTGACGAATACCCATTGACCCCAAGCAGGATTCGCCCTTTCATAGGTGTCGTTCAGAGGCCTTCACTAAGGGCATTTCTTCTGACCCCTCGCGACACGGACGTTTCCTGGAGAGTGAGAAACCCCAAAGCCGGCCGCTAAGCGACGCCTGATCTAAACTCCCAGAGACAAAACAATGAATGCTCTAGAAGTTGTCCAACGCTCCTTTGACGCCTGGAATAAGCACGATCCCGACGCCATTCTCGCTCTATACGCTGATGGCGGAACCTATAGCGCCCCCCGCGCCGGCGAGGCACTCACGGGGCGGGCCATTGCCGAGTTTGCCAAAAAAGCGTTTACGGCCTATCCCGACTGGTCAGCAGAGATAGTCACTATCGGGGACACGGGTGGAGGCTTGGTCGCCACTCAGTGGGTGTTACATGGCACTCACACCGGTCCGTATTTTGATGGCTCACCGCCTACCGGCCGTACCCTTACTCTTCCGGTGGCTTCCTTCACTCAGGTTGAGGGTGATAAGATCCGCTCTGACCATGCATACATCGACCGGCAAGTGGTGACTGAACAACTTGGGTTCACACCCAAAAAAAATTAAGGCGTGCCCCTAGGTGCCTAGGTCTAGAATCGACGGCTCATCTTCCGAAGGCCGATCGACTAAACAATATCACTGGGGGGTCGCTTCTTCACCCGCTTTTGCGCTCAACAAAGAAGTGCTTGACTCGCGTCTGAGTATTTCGATATTTGCAGAAATACAAAATATGGCGACAGCAAATCCCAAAAGAGAGACAGCTGAACGAGTCGTCAGCTATGCGGATATGTTCTCGGCTATGGGAACAGAAGCCCGACTACGCATTATGCAGCTTTTACTGTCAGCGCATCCTGACGGGCTGGTTGTCGGCGAGATTGCTAGCGAGCTGGGCATTCCGAGCTCAACTCTTTCTCACCATCTGGAGAAGCTAAAGAACGAGGATCTGGTGACGGTGCGCCGGGAAGGGACGTTTCTCTGGTACTCCGCGAACACTGAAGCACTCAAAGAACTGCTTGGCTTTCTTTACGCCGAATGCTGCACACGCAATAAGGCGATCGAGCCTCGAAAGATCATTTCCCTCTGTAAGTAACAAAAGGAAAATCTATGGACACACCAAACTTAAAAGATGTTGTTCGAGAAAAATATGGGCAAGCGGCTCTAAACGCGACCTCCGGTTCTGCCGGATGCTGCGATGGTTCAGCTGATATTTCTTGCGACCCTATAACCTCTAACCTCTACGATGCAGCACAGGAAGGCGAAGTACCGGAAGCAGCCAAGAAGGCCTCTCTAGGCTGCGGTAACCCCACAGCCCTTGCCGAATTGAAGCCTGGGGAAATCGTGCTGGATCTGGGATCAGGTGGCGGTATCGACGTTTTGCTTTCCGCTCGACGGGTCGGATCAACGGGAAAAGCCTACGGCTTAGATATGACAGACGAGATGCTGGCATTGGCGGAACAAAACAAGCGCGAGAGTGGCCTAACCAATGTTGAATTTCTGAAAGGTGAGATTGAGAACGTTCCTCTTCCTGACAACTCCGTGGACGTTATTATTTCCAATTGCGTCATCAACCTCTCAGGTGACAAGGATCGTGTGCTCCAAGAAGCGTTCCGAGTGCTCAAGCCGGGTGGGCGCTTCGCAGTCTCTGATGTAGTAGTCCGGGGCCAAGTGCCCGCCGAAATCAAAAAAAGCATGGAGCTATGGGTGGGTTGCGTGGCGGGCGCTCTCGCCGATGACGAGTACCGATCAAAGCTCTCCAAAGCGGGCTTCCATGAAATCGATATTGAAAGCACGCGGGTTTACAAAATCGACGATGCTCGGACCTTCCTATCACACCGAGGGCTCGATGTCGAAGAACTGGCCAACGAGGTGGATGGTAAGTTTATGAGTGCCTTCATCCGCGCCAAAAAGCCCGACGTGGCGTGCTGTGCGCCAAGTTGCTGCTCGTAAGGGAGATACTCGGTCCATGACTCTTTCGCGCCGTGCCGTCGCAGAAGCTCTGGGAACCGCTTTCCTTCTAGCAACCGTGGTGGGCTCCGGTATAACGGGAGACAAGCTGGCCGGTGGAAACGTTGCCTTAGCGCTACTAGCTAACACACTTGCCACTGGCGCTGCGTTGATTTGCTTAATTCTCGCGCTCGGACCTATTTCCGGCGCGCACTTCAACCCTGCCGTAACCCTTGCCGATGCCTCCCAAGGCGGCATTAGTTGGAACGATGCTGCTACTTACATTATCGCCCAGGTTACAGGCGCATTCATTGGCATAGGTGCTGCACATCTGATGTTCGGCGAACCCCTGCTACAAATATCCCAACATGTTCGCGCCGGGGGAGGTCAGCTTTTCAGCGAGTTCGTTGCAACGTTCGGTTTGCTATCTATTATCTGGGGTTGCATGCGATTGCGTTCGCAGGTGACTCCGGTGGCGGTTGGTCTCTACATCACAGCTGCGTACTGGTTTACAGCGTCCACGTCATTCGCCAATCCAGCGGTTACGCTCGCTCGCGGCTTTACGGATACATTTGCTGGGATACGACCCGCTGACATACCAGGGTTTGTTGTGGCTCAACTGCTCGGGGCCTTTGCTGCGACCCTGCTTTTTCGCTGGCTGGTGCCCTTACTTCCTTTAGAGGCAAAGCAGGTAATACTGCCACACCCTCAGCCTCGCAGTGAATGAGATAAGATGTCTGAAAGAGAAAGGGTATGAAGAAACGCGTTTTGATTCTCTGCACCGGTAATTCGGCTCGTAGCCAGATGGCCGAGGGATTACTAGCGCATAATGCGGCAGACCGATTCGAGGTCGAAAGTGCCGGTACAAAACCGGGTCACGTAAGACCGGAAGCGATCGCCGTCATGAAAGAGCTTGGGATTGATATCTCTAATCATCGTTCCAAGCACGTCGATGAGTTCCAAGGCCAACACTTCGACTACGTACTGACGGTCTGCGACAACGCAAAAGAAAGCTGCCCGTTTTTTCCCGGTAGCTCAAAACGCCTTCATAGGGCATTCGACGACCCGGCAACATATCAAGGCACCGATGAAGAACGCTTGGCTGTGTTCCGACGAGTGAGGAAAGAAATTCAAGAATACTTACAGACTTTTCCCTCCTGACGAATGAGCACACATCGGCTTTTCAAAAGAGACACCGCAGAGCATCCTGTTAGGGTCACGCCTCATCGGGTCGGTCGAGTTCAATTACCGGCCTTACGCAAACCTGAACGGCATACCTCGGCCACGCCGCTGTCCGTTCCGTAAGAAGAGCAAGGCGAAATTCGCAAGGTTAGAGGTGATACATTGCGGCGCGTTTCTCCTAGGTGTGGAGCCAGCTGCGCTGCAGAGGTTCGGCTGATTAGGGATTCTGTCGATAAATGAAGCTGTCTATGGCGGGGTGATCTGCTCGCCGATCAGCAACCTCCCGGACGAGGCGATGATGCGGCGAGAACTCGCACGCAGGATCCGTGTTGCAAGGATCACCGGTCAGCAATGCGGCTTGACAGCGGCATCCCCCGAAGTCGATCTCCTTCTGCGGGCAGGAGCGACATGGGTCTGGCATCCATTCTGTCCCTCGAAAACGGTTGAAGCTTTCGGACATTTTCCAGATCCAGGCTAGCGATCTTTCACGGACCGTATCAAACCGGAGCCCAGGTATTTCCCAGGCGGTCGGGCACGGCAGAACGAATCCGCTGGGATTGACCGTGAGATATCGTTGACCCCAGCCGTTCATACAAGGTTTTGGCCGATTTGCGAAATAGTCTGGCAAAACGTACAAAACCTTCATCTTGCCCGCCAGGCGATGGCGAGCCTCGAAGGCTATCCGCGCTGCCGCTTCGACCTGCTCGCGCGTCGGAATCAGCATCGAGCGATTTCGATATGCCCACCCGTAGTATTGAGTGTTCGCAAGTTCTAAGCGCGTCGCACCCAGATCTTCCGCGAAGGCAATGATCTCGCCTAGGCTGTCAATGTTAAAACGATGCAACACTACGTTCAGACTCAGAGCTAGCCCGACGCGATTAACAATCTCAGCAGCGCGCAATTTTCGTTTGTGAGCATTCGGTACGCCCGCAATGCGGTCTGCTAAATCATGTTCTGCGGCTTGAAAACTAACTTGGACGTTGTCCAGCCCAGACTCCAGAAGTCGGGCCGCACGGTTTTCCGTTAGACCGATTCCACTTGTTATGAGATTTGTGTACAATCCGGCTTCGCGCGCGACCTGTACGAGGTGCTCAAGATCTGTTCGCTGCAAAGGCTCACCCCCCGAGAAGCCGATTTGCAACGCCCCTAATTCTGACGCCTCTTGAATTGTCTTCTTCCATTCTAGCGTATTGAGTTCGAACGGTTTTTCCCACCGAACCGAATTCGAGCAGTAGGGGCAGTGCAATGGGCAACGATAGGTAAGCTCCGCAAGCAAACCATAAGGACGATGGGTTAGATCCATTGCAAGAGCCCTCTCTGATTGAGTTTCTCGAGATATTCTGACACCTCCTGCGTCAACGTCGTTTTGGCGATCGAATATCGCGTTCCTAACCCGTCGATAATCGCGGCCACGCTTCGAGTACCGTCACACTGCTCCAAGATTTCGTAGCCGGTTCTGTTGAGCAGTATCACTGCTTCCTGACTCAGCAAAACTGGTTTTCCGCTCACTGGATCGATCTGCAACCGCGCTCGTTTTGCGAGACATGGACGGCTAAAAGGCCCCGTACAACCATCGCTCAAATCTGGCATGACAGCGCGTCAAGGATTGACCACAAAACTTCGCATTTAAAGCGCAGGGCACCCACGGCTGCTTCCTGCATGCCCCGGTCGTCGCAGTATTGCAAAGTAGCGGTCAAGGCGAACTCTGAATCCTCTTGTGCCTGAATGAGCCTCGCTCGGAAGTAGTCGAGCCCCTCCGTTGCGATCCAGGGATAGTATTTTGCAAAAGCGTCGAGTCGCTTAGCCATCAGATCGGGCGCGAAAAGCTCGGTCAATGAAGATGCGATTGCAATCGGCCAGGGTTTCGTCCTTGCAAAATTCACATAGGCATCCACGGCGAAATGCACACCGGACCGGACGTGGCGCTCGTCCATCATCCCTTCGCGAGTGAGACCACAAGCAGCTCCCAGCCGGATCCACTTCTCTATTCCACCCTCCTGGCCTTCCTTGCCATCATGGTCAACAATCCGCTTGATCCATTTCCGCCTCACCTCTTGAAGCGGACAGTTCGACAAGATCGCGGCGTCCTTCATCGGGAGACAGCGCTGATAGTAGAACCGGTTAGCTACCCAAAGCTGTATGGATTCTCGATCCAGGCTTCCATCATTCATGCGCACATGAAAAGGATGGAGGTGGTGGTACGCGTGAATTCCCACGTTTCGGAGGCGTTCGAGAAACTCCTCTCTGCTCCAGAGCCCCGACTTCACAATTCAAACTCCATTCCGTCCGCTGCCACCTGAATTCCAAACCCATCCAGCTGTTTACGCTCCGAGCTGTCATTCCACAGAATCGGATTGGTGTTATTAATGTGCAGATAGACTTTTTGCTTCGCTGGCGCTCCGGCGAGCGTCTTAAGACTACCCGTGGAAATCGGCAAATGACTTCGCAGAAGTTCTCCGGTCGAAGGATCCGCAATACCCGATTTCTGAAAGTCGTCACTTGACCAGAAAGTTCCGTCGAAAAAAACAAAATCGGCTCGATTTAACTCGGCCAGAAGCTGAGGTTCAAGGGTTGCTACTCCTGGAGCAATGAGGACAGATTTAGCTTTATCTAGCTCGCGGAGAATATACGCAATATGGGGACAGTTTTGTCCCATTCTCTGGTATCTTGGACTTGGGCCTTGAATCTCAATGCCCTTATATTCCAAACCGCTGGCGGAGCCGTCTCTGCAGAGGAGCGGGGCGAAGTCAAGCGGTGCCTCGAGCCACCGGATACCGCAGTACTTGTCTAATACTTCAGTCAAACGAAGACCTTCTTCCACTGCTTTTCTAATCGCTTTCGACGCATGTATCAGCAATTCGGTATTGCTCTCGCGCAAAAGAAAGAGACCGAGTATGTGGTCCAGATCAGCATCCGTGAGCAGTACCGCTTCAATAGGTGTTTCGCGCTGGCCGGGAGCAGGTTGCGCCGGAAAACAAAGTAGCTGAGAGCGGAGGTCGGGCGAAGCGTTAATCAGAACCCAGCGTCCGCCGTCGGCGCTCACGGCGACGCTACACTGGGTTCGCTTTTCGATGAT
>Ga0209240_1000783_pt1 | contig 13048 bp, 10 predicted proteins | sample GraSoi_2013_80cm_FD_185828 | JGI IMG/M metagenome (GOLD analysis project Ga0209240, IMG submission 185828) | Grasslands soil microbial communities from the Angelo Coastal Reserve, California, USA - Sample 9_17_2013_80cm (SPAdes) (version 2) | ecosystem: Environmental > Terrestrial > Soil >...
TATGTCCGGGTCCGTGCAGATCGCGCTCGCTCCCGAGCCCGGCGGGCAGGCGAACTCCGGGCAGCGGCAGACCGCCTACGACCGCTCACTGATGTCGGCCGTTGTCATCGGCAACGGGATCGCCGGTGTCACTGCGGCGGACTTCCTCCGTCGCGGCCATCCCTACTGCGAGATCCACCTGGTCGGCAGTGAGTCTCAGGTGCTCTACAACCGGATGGGCATATACCGGCTGGTCTACGGCCGGTCGGCCATGCGGGGCCTTTACCTGCTAGACGAGTCCTGGTACGACGAGCACGATATTGCCGCCTGGCTCAATACGCACGCAACGGAGATCGACACATCCGTCCAGCGAGTGCGGCTGGGGACTGGTGACGTGCTGTTCTACGACCGGCTCATCCTGGCTATGGGCAGCTCCAGCGCCCTGCCCGCGATCGACGGCTTCGGGGCGCTGGGCTCGTTTGTCTTGCGGGAAGCCGTCGACGCGATGGCGATCCGCAGTTTCGCCCAGCAGCAGGGCGCGAGGCGGGCGATCGTGGCTGGCGGCGGGGTGCTCGGTATCGAGGCCGCCTGCGCGTTGCGGGAACTCGGGCTGCATGTCACGGTACTGGAGCGCGCCCCGTACCTGCTGGCGAGGCAGTTCGACGAACGGTCCGCCGAGCTGGTACGAGCGCACCTTGGCGGGCTCGGCATCGATGTCCGGCTCGGTGTGGAGGCGGCCGCGCTGCGGGGCAGCGGGCGCGTGAGTGGGCTCGTGCTGCAGGACGGCGCGTCGCTGCCGTGTGACATCTTCCTGGCGGCCGTGGGCATCCGGCCCACCATCGACCTGGCCGCGGCCGCAGGCATCGCGGTCAACCGCGGCGTGCTCGTTGATGACGGCATGCAGACCAGCGTTCCTGGCGTGTTCGCGGCGGGCGACGTAGCCGAGCGCAACGGCCAGGTCCCGGGTCTGTGGCCGGTCGCCGTCAAGCAGGCCGAAGTGGCGGCGATCAACGCGCTCGGTGGCGACGAGCGGATGACCGCTGGGGTGCCGACCACCATCGTTAAGGGAATCGGCCTCGAGCTGGCGTCCGTCGGCCAGCAGGAACCCAGGCCAGGGGGCGAGGTCATCGTCGTCGAGGATCCCAGCGTGCCGTCGTATCGGCGGCTGGTCCTGGCCGCCCATCGAGTTGTGGGCGCTACCGTGCTCGGCCGCCACCCGCTGGACCTCGCCGCCGCCACGACGGCGGTCAACCAGGGTCTCGTTCTCGACGCCGCGGCCCGCGCAGCGGCGCAAGGTGGCGACTGGTCGGTGCTCGCCAAGCAGCCACAGCCACCCGGTGCGCTACCCGCGGCGGTGTGACGTGCGTCGGCACCAAGCCTTCTCAGGAAGCTCGCCGTCGCGGTCGTTCAACCCACCCGGAAGATGGCCTGTCCGCCCAGCTCGAGTTCGCGGCCGTCAGGGACCGAATCGCCCGCGGATCGCGTACGGATAGGAGGACTGCTGCCAGATGACAGAGAACCGGCCCAGCGGGCTGGAGGCCACGCGGACGACGCGGCCGTCGGAGGACAGCGTCCGCAGCGGGCCGAACGCCCCGGATGATGCGAACCTGCGCGCGTAGGCCTTGCTTACGCCCAGCGAGTCGCTGGGTCCCTGCCACACGGCCAGGCCCGCCCCATTATCGTCGACCGCGATGGCCGGGCGGTCACCCGTGCCGAGGCGTCGGTTACAACCCTTGCGCGGGCTCGACGTTACCGATCATGCACCGGCCTTTGATGCGGTCGGCACGGCTCACGACCACTTCGGCCGGCTCGACGTCGTGGTCAACAACGCCGGGTACGGCCTGCTCGGCATGATTGAAGAAGTCGGCGAACAGCAAGCCCGCGCCCAGATCGAGACCGACCTGTTCGGCGCGCTGTGGGTGACCCAGGCCGCCCTGCCGTACTTGCGGGACCAGGGCAGCGGCCACATCATCCAGGTGTCCTCGATCGGCGGCATCACCGTGTTTCCCAGCGCTGGCCTGTACAACGCCTCGAAATGGGCCCTGGAAGGACTCAGCCAGGCGCTGGCCCAAGAGGTCGCCGCCTTCGGCATCAAATTAACCCTGATCGAGCCGGACGGCTACGAGACCGACTATTTCGGCTCGTCCGCCGTCCGCGCCAGCCCGCTGTCGGCGTACGACAGTGTCCGGCAGTGCACCGCCGACCAGCTGGCCCCGCGCATGGCGTCACTGGGCAAGCCTGAGGCGACCCGGGAGGCGATCCTGAAGGTCGTCGATGCCCGGGAACCGCCCCTGCGGATCTTCTTCGGTGACAGGGCGCTCGCCACCGTCACGGCCGACTACCAGTCGCGGCTGGGCACCTGGCGCGAATGGGAGCCGGTCTCGATCGCCGCGCAGGGCCGCGCCGCCTGATCGGCGCGGGACCGGGATGCCACGCTGGGGTAGCCGTGAGCGAAGCCGGGCTTCCTAACGCAGACCTCCGCCGACAAGACGGCACCGCGTCTTGCCAGCGATATCGGAGGGGAGCTTGATCGCCGCACCCGTGGGCCCGTCGCCTGGCGGCAGATCGTCCTCGCTAAAGCGTTCGGTCCAATGACGCTCCCCGGCCCCGAGCGCTTCGCGCCTTTTGTCGGCCTCCGCGAAGGCCACCCTGCCCTCGGGCCTGGACCTGGCTGGCTTGTTCACGACGAGGCCTCGCCGGCCCTGAAACTGGGTCCGGGCAGCGCGCGCACCTGCGCAGCCGGACTGAAATCGGTACCCGCCCTCGATCCGATCACCGGGACTCAGGTCGCCGCTGGCGGTGTGCGTCACAACCGGATGGCTCACGGGGCTGATCGGCTATCGGCCTTCGGTTATCCGCCGTGGGTGACCCGGATGATCGTCTTGCCGGATGCCCGGCGGCCGGGGGCGAACGCGGATGGCGCTTCGGCGAGCGGCCGGACGGCCCCGATGATCGGGTTCAGCCGCCCGGACCGCACCCGCTCGGCGAGGTCCGCCAGCCGGAACCGGTCCGGCTCGACGACGAAGAAGACCGCCCGGCCGTCGGCGGGCCGCACCATCGGCGGGCCGACGATCGTGACAAGCGTGCCGCCGGCGCGTACCAGCGGGGCCGAGCGTTCGAGGACCTTGCCGCCGATCACGTCGAACGCCACGTCGACCTCGCCGGCGTCCTCCAGCCGGTCGGTCTGCAGGTCCACGAACGCGTCCGCGCCCAGGCCGAGGGCGGCCTCGCGGTCCCCGGCACGACCGGTGCCGATCACGCGGGCGCCCAGCTCGCGGGCGAGCTGCACCGCGATTGACCCGACGGCGCCCGCGGCGCCGTGGATCAGGACGGTCTGGCCCGTCGTGAGGCGGCCGTGGTCGAACAGGCCCTGCCAGGCGGTCAGCCCGGAGATGGGCAGGGCGGCGGCCACGGTGTGGTCGATGTCCGCCGCGAGCGGGGCGAGGTTGCGGGCCTCCACCGCGGTGTACTCGGCCAGCGACCCGTCGCGGGTCCAGTCGGCCAGTCCGAACACTCGCTGGCCCACGGTCAGGCCGGTGGTGCCGTAGCCCAGCCCGGTGACTACACCCGACAGCTCGTGTCCGGGCACGCTCGAGGCCCGGTCGCGGCCGGCGCGGTCGGTCCATGTGCCCGGCCAGTCCAGCTCCCCCGGGGTGAACCCGGCCGCGTGGACGCGCACGATCACGTCGTTTTCGGCCGCGTGGGGGCGGGGGATGTCGCACAGCGTCAGCCCGGCGGCGCCCGCGGCACGGTCTCCTGCGGTGATGGCTTGCACAACGGTTCCCTTCTGCGGCGAATTCAGGTTCTGACGCGCTCCTCCGGCACGCCTGGCGCGCCATCGCCTCGGCGACCACTGCACCCCCATCGCCGCTCTCACACCGGCGCAGACATGCCAGACCACCCCGCCGGTGCGCTCGAGCTAACCGTGGTTATCGCCGGGGCTGGCTTGATCAGAGCGTGCCCGCCCGCCCGCTTGCCTGAAACCGCCCCGACCAGATGCTGCGCTGCCAACGCCGGCAGGAGCCCGTGCGCCGCAGCATCGGAAGCCCTCCGAGCGGCGCCGGCGGGCAGCCGGACAAAGCTCAGATCTGGTCGATCTGCTTTCCGACCCAGTTCCAAGCACCAGCACAGCCGGTATGCCGCAAAACATCACCCGTGAATTAAGCGATTCTCGCGCCGTTCCCGTACCGCCCGTGGCGCTCGTCGCTTTGGTGGCGCTGTGCTGGTCGGCGACGTGCCGCGTCTGAGGTGCTATGGCAAGCATCGCTGGCGTAGAAGTTGACGAGTGTCGGCTCGCGGATATCTGCGAGCGGTACGGGATTGCCGAGCTGCAGGTCTTCGGCTCGTCAGCCCGCAGTTCGGCGCGCCCGGATAGCGATATTGACATCCTCTATACCGTCATGCCGGGCATGCGTCTGGGCTGGGAGATCGAGGATCTGGCGGACGATCTGTCCGATCTCTTGCGTCGTCAGGTGAACTTGGTGTCCAGGCGTGCCTTGCATCCACTGCTCCGCCAGGGTGTTCTCGCGGATGCTCGGTCCCTGTATGCGGCGTGACGTTCTGCTTCTGACCGAGATGATCGATGCCGCCGATCAGGCGGGGCGGCTGGCTGACGGCATCACCGCTGCCGACCTAGAGCAAGACCGGCGGCGCCGGACGCCCTGCTGTGGAACTTCACCGTGCTCGGCCAGGCAGCGGCCCGGCTTTCCGAGGAGACAAAGGTCAGGTTTCCGGACGTCCAGTGGCAGCGGCTCCTCCCGGCCCGCGGGTCCGTCGTGAGAATGCGGGCATGAGCTGCTCCTCCCTACCATCGACCGGCACGCCATCGGTGCCGCTACTCATCTCGACGGATGGCGGCGTACGGAATCGACACCCGCGACATGGTCGGGCTTTACCTGAAGCCTCCCGAGAACGCGGTCAAGTCCCGGCTGCGGCGATCATGGCCTGCTGCGCGTCTAGCGCGGCGGTCACGGATGGGTGCAGCCCGACGATCTCGTGGTCCATGCCGAGCTACGGAGCTTGTCGGACAGGACCGTGGTGGAGGCTGCACGTTTCGGCCTCCGCCTCGTTCGCCGTGGCCGCCGTTGGATTTCACGGTCGCCGGGGTTTAGGCTGCGGGCGTCGGCCGGAAGGCGGCCACGCGGGGAGGCTGGGCCGCACCTGGTGGGGCTGGCAGAGCCGTACTATGACGCGTTGAATTACCGGAGCCGGCGACATGATCACAGTGGAAGCTCCCGCCCTTTCGTACTCCTCGGCACAGGGCCGCTGGGTGCTGGCGGTAACCGTGCTTGGCTCGGGAATCGCGGCGCTGGACGCGACGGTCGTCAACATCGCCTTGCCGACCATCGGGCGCGAGTTTCACACCGGCGTCGGTGCCCTGCAGTGGGTGATGAACGGCTACACCCTGACCCTTGCCGCGTTCCTGCTGATCGGCGGCTCGCTCGGTGACCGCTTCGGCAGGCGGAAGATTTACTCGATCGGCATCGTGTGGTTTGCCCTGGCCTCTGCGGCATGCGGGTTCGCCCCGAGTGCGGTGTTCCTCATTGTCACCCGGGTGCTGCAAGGTGTCGGCGCGGCGCTGCTGACGCCGGGAAGCCTCGCGATCTTGGAAGCGTCGTTCATGCCCGCCGATCGTGCCCGGGCGATCGGCGCATGGTCGGGCCTGAGCGGTGTCGCTATCGCTGCCGGGCCGCTGATCGGCGGCTACCTGATCTCCGCGGCGTCGTGGCGGTGGATCTTCTTCATCAACGTCCCCGTCGCGGTCGCGGTCATCGCGCTGAGCGCGAGACATGTCCCCGAGTCGCGTGACCCGAGCGTCTCCGGCAGGATCGATTACGCGGGCGCGCTGGCGGCAGTGGTGTTCTTGACCGGCATCACGTTCGCGTTCATCCAGGCTCCCACGCTTGGCTGGTCGTCGCCCGCGGTGCTGGCGATGATGGTGGTCGGCGCCGCGGGGCTGGCCGCCTTCCTGATCCGCGAACACACAGCGGCCGCACCGATGCTGCCGCTTGCGGTCTTCCGGGAGCGGCAGTTCGCGGCGACCAACGCCGTGACGTTCATCGTGTATGCCGCACTGACAGGGGCGACCTTCTTGCTGCCGGTCCAGCTCCAGGTCGTGTCGGGTTATTCGCCGCTCGCCTCCGGCCTCGCGCTGCTGCCACTGACCGTCATCATGCTGGCGCTGTCCGCCCGCTCCGGGAAACTCGCGACCCGGATCGGGCCCCGCCTGCAGCTGAGCGCCGGCCCGGTGATAGTCGGCACCGGCCTCGCCCTGCTCGTGTTCAGCAACTACGGCTCTAGCTATGTGTTGTATGTGCTGCCGGCTGTCGTTGTCTTCGGGCTCGGGCTCGCAGTCACGGTCGCGCCGCTCACTTCAACCGCGATGAACTCAGCACCCGGGGAGCATTCGGGTATCGCGTCCGCGGTCAACAACGATGTGGCCCGGTTCGGCGGCCTGCTGGCCGTCGCTGTGCTGCCCGCGCTCGCCGGCATCACCGGCACGGCCTATCTGCACCCAGACGCGCTCGCCGCAGGATTCAGGACCGCCGTGCTCATATCCGCCGCGCTGTGCGCCGCTGGCGGCCTGCTCGCCGCGTTCACGATCACCAACCCGCCACGGGCGCCACGCCTAGCCGGCGCACCCGTGCCCGGCCAATGCCTGCATTGCGGCCTTGAAGCGCCACCGCTAGCAGCGAGCGTTGAAGCCAGATAAGCCAAACGGCGGCCACCGAATCACCACCCACCTATGCACGGGCCCGACGGGCTATTTGACGATCCCCGGGACGCGATCGTCATCGCGGTCACGACGGCGATCAGCAGCGTGATCACCAGCACGATCAGGCCGGCGGGGCCGGTAACACGCAGCCCCGGCCCACTGTCCTGGCCGACCAGGAAAACCGTGGCGGCCGGGGAAACCTGGGCCGCCAGACAATCCCGGCACCTGGCGCGGACGATAAAGGGAAAGGAGGGTACCCACTCCTCTCCACTCTCAACATATAGCGCACAGGGGGACTTGCGGCAAGACCCGGGTCGTGCCGTAGAGTCGCCGGCCGAGGCCAGAACCTGCGGACATGGGAGCCACGAAGTGCGTGTGTTGTTGTCGACGATGGGGTCGTGCGGGGACGTCGAACCGCTGGCGGGACTCGCGATGCGGTTGCGGGCACTCGGCGCGGAGGTGCGGGTGTGGGCGCCGCCGGACGAAAAATTCGCGAGCGGCTAGCCGGTGTCGGCGTGCCGCTGTTGCCGGCCGGCGCGCGGTCGGTGACCGAGAAGCTGGGCATCCGCTACGTGTTGGGCCGGCCGGGTGGCCGACCTGGGCATCGGCGCGGCACACGACGGTCCGGCTCCGACCACCGAGTCCCTGTCAGCTGCGCTCAGGACGGCCCTGACCCCCGAGACCGGCGCGCGAGCGACCTCCGTGGCGGGCGCAATCCGCACCGACGGGGCGACTGTGACCGCGACGCTGCTGCTCGACGCGGTCAGCTGGGAAAGGCCGCCAGTGTCTGCGTGAACCACGCGGGATCGTCGAGGCAGGACCAGAACACGAGAACCTGCAAACCGTGGTGGCCTGAACCGACAACTGCCACGGGGTCGACGTCAGGCACAGCGTTGCTCGTCATGGCCACCAGGTTCGTCACGCCAGTCCAGGTGCCGTGCTGCGCCCGATGGTTGCAAGCGACCTCAGATCGGAGCTGATGCCGTGAACCCCCTGGCTACCAGCGCGTTTGACCTTCCCGACCACCTCACCGCCAAGGCCGACCCGACGCTGATCGCTGGCGACGAGCAGCACTTCGCGGCCATAGCGGAGAGCCTCGAGCAGTCGATCGCCGACCTGTCCGACCGCCTCGAGGCCGAGCGCATGGCGCCCGGCGGCATAGGCCAGGAGGCGATGGACCGGGACATGGAGATCCACCGGCTGACCGCTCGCCTACGCGCCCTGCGTCGCTTCGGTTTGGATCTGTGCCTCGGACGCATCGTCCGCGCAGACACCCCCGAGCCCGCGTACATCGGACGGCTTGGCCTCACGGACAGGACGGGTCGTCGGCTGCTGCTCGACTGGCGTTCCCCCGCGGCTGAGCCGTTCTTCGGAGCGACCCACGCCAACCCGATGGGTCTGGCCAGCCGCCGAAGGTATCGCTGGACCCGAGGCTGGATCAGCGATTACTGGGACGAGGTGTTCACCTCGGACGGGCTTGAGGGTCACGCCGCGCTCGACGACCAGTCCGCCTTCATCGCCAGCCTGGGCAGCAACCGGTCGGCCCGCATGCGAGACGTGCTCGGCACCATCCAGGCCGACCAGGACGCCATCATCCGTGCGGGATCCCGCGGCGCTCTCGTCGTCGACGGCGGTCCGGGTACGGGGAAGACCGTCGTCGCTCTGCACCGCTCCGCCTACCTGCTCTACGCCGACCCTCGCCTCGGTCACCGCCAGGGCGGTGTGCTGTTCGTCGGTCCGCACCAGCCCTACCTTGCCTACGTCGCCGACGTCCTTCCCAGCCTTGGAGAGGAGGGTGTGCAGACCTGCACCCTGCGGGAACTGGTCGCCGAGGGAGCCACGGCAGCGACCGAAACCGACCCGAACGTGGCCCGCCTGAAGTCGTCCGCGAATCTGGTGCAGGCGATCGAGAAAGGCGTCAGGTTCTATGAGAATCCGCCCACCAAGGGGATGATGGTCACGACACACTGGTCCGACATCTGGCTGAGCGCCGACGACTGGGCCGAGGCGTTCGAAGCACCAGATCCCGGTACTCCGCACAACGAGGCGCGCGACCAGATCTGGGCGGAGCTGCTCGCGATCCTGACGGACAAACACAACGGCGACGTCTCGGCTGATCTGCTCCGCAAGTCGCTGCTGCAGAATTGGGAGCTGCACGCGGCCCTCAACCGCGCGTGGCCGCTGATCGAGGCGGCTGACCTCGTCGGAGACCTGTGGTCAGTACCCGCCTACCTGCGACTGTGCGCGCCCTGGCTCAGCCCCGATGACGTTCAGCAGCTGCAGCGCGAGGACGCTCAGGCCTGGACGGTGTCCGACCTGCCGCTCCTGGACGCGGCACGGCAGCGGCTCGGCGACCCGGAGGCATCACGACGTAAGCGCCGGGATGACGCCACTGTCGCCGCTGAACGCGAGCAGATGGCCCGGGTCGTCGACGACCTGATCGAGGCCGCGGACGACGAATACGGTGTAGGTCTGGTGACGATGCTGCGCGGCGAGGACTTCCAGGACGCCCTGGTCAATGAGGCCGCACTGCCCGGTACCGATCCGGACCTGCTCGCCGGCCCGTTCGCGCACATCGTCGTGGACGAGGCTCAGGAACTGACCGACGCAGAGTGGCAAATGCTGCTGCTCCGCTGCCCGTCCCGGAGCTTCACCATCGTCGGGGACCGCGCCCAGGCCAGGCACGGGTTCACCGAATCGTGGCAGGAAAGGCTGGAGCGGATCGGGCTCGACCGGATCAGCCTGGCTTCCCTGAGCATCAACTACCGGACGCCGGAAGAGATCATGGCCGAAGCCGAGCCGGTCATCCGGGTCGCGCTGCCGGACGCCAACGTGCCGACGTCCATCCGCAGTACCGGCGTTCCCGTCGTATACGGGTCTGCTTCGGATCTGGGCTCGATCGTCGACACCTGGCTCGCCGCGCATGCCGACGGGATCACCTGCGTCATCGGCGATCCCGCGTTCGCGGCGACGTCCCGGGTCCGGTCGCTGACCCCGGAGCTGTCGAAGGGGCTCGAGTTCGACCTGGTCGTCCTCATCGACCCAGAGGCGTTCGGCACGGGCATCGAGGGAGCGGTCGACCGCTATGTCGCGATGACCCGAGCGACCCAGCAACTGGTCATCCTCACGAACTCCTGACGTCTGCCAAGACAATGTGATCGCCGCCTGACGATCATGAGGAGTGCCACCGAAGTTCAACGGCACGCGGAACAACCTCACCGCCATCCACCTGCACCAATCATCGGAGGCATCAATGAGGTCGGCTGGCAACACAGCGGCGACATCCGGGCGTGGCCAAAGACCACGGCATCGCGGTCAGCTCCCGCGGCCGGATCCCCCCCAGGGTGATGGAGCAGTACCAGGCCGCCGCCACAGGACGCTGAACCAGACCAAGACCGGTATGTCTGCTGTCCGCGGTATCGGCTCTTCCGTTTCGATCGGTAGCTCTGATGGGTCCGGCGTGGCCCGCCACGTCGGCGGAGTGTCCGGAGTTGATTCATGGTCCGATGCGTTGCGGGCATGCCGGCGATCTACGCTGCCCTGCGTGACTTCGGAGCCGTCTGCGGGTCCGGCCGCTCAAGCGGGTTGGGCTCGCAGCGATCACGGGGGCAGCTTCTTCACGCCGTAGCGGCGTCACCCCGGGGCATGATGACTTACTTGTCAGCTACAAATTACAGAGAGTGACGAATACTTCGTGGCGGCATGGAAGCAGTGACCAGAGTCATGTGCTGCCAGGGGAGCGCCAGCACGCCGGGCGGCTTCGTCCGGGTGAATCGACGGCCCTGACGGTTAGTCAAAACTGCCAGCAAAATAGTGCGCACGGTGAAAGGTCGGGACCGCCGTCACCGGCCGCCGCGCCGGGCGCCTGAACGTCTGGGTGGCGCTAGCCGGCCCAGGAATCTGGCTATACTTCTAGCCATGACCATCAGCGAGCAGATGTCCCTGGCGGATGTGAAGAACCGGCTGTCCGAGGTGGTCGACCAGCTGGAGCGCGAGCATGGCCGGGTGGTAATCACCAAGCACGGGCGTCCTGCAGCGGTCGTGATGAGCGTGGCGGACCTGGAGTCGCTGGAGGAGACGCTCGACATCCTGGACAGCGAGGATCTGCTCGCTGATATCCGGGATGGCCTGGCCGAGCTGGCCGCCGGAGGGGGGCGGGTGCTCACCAAAGACGAGGCCTTGCGGCTGACTCGGGGCCAGTAACTGGTGAGCGGGTATGCGGTTGCGTGGACGGCGCCTGCCCGCCGGGCGCTGAGCCGGCTGCCGGAGAAGGTGGCGTCGGCGGTCGTTGAGTTCTGTTACGGGTCGCTGGTGGCCAATCCCCGCCGCGTCGGCAAGCCGCTGAAGCTCGGGCTTGAGGGACTGCATAGCGCGCGGCGCGGCGATTACCGGGTGATCTATCGCATTGACGACCAGAATCAGCGGATCGACATTGTGGCCGTCGAGCACCGTGCCGATGTCTACCGCCCGCGCCAGCCATAAGATCCGGCGCCGTGATCAGGCGCCAGCGACTTTCCGATCGCGATGCCGGACGGACTTCCTAGCTGTGGACCTTCCGCAGACCGAGTCACGCATTCTCAGCAACGCGAAGCCTGATCAGCTCGAGCGTGGTGCATCATCCATCTCGATCCTGCCGATAACCGTGCCAATGGGAGCCGCGCGAAACGGGCGGACTGGGGGAGTGCTGACGCGACTGTCGGGACGTCAGCGCTGGTCGGGGAGCCAGGGAGGCGATTCGTCGGGCTCATAATCCGCCGGTCGTGGGTTCGATCCCCACCCGCCCCACTTTGAGGTTTTCACACTTCACCAGTGTCCAGGTTCACATATGGCTCTGACATTGTTGGCCTGGTCGCTGCGGTCGCCGGCGGGAGGGCTGATGGTCGGCGGGGCGTGTTCGCCGTGCCTGTGACCGGGTTCCGGGCCGGGCTGGCCGCGTGCGGGACCGTGGTGGTGTCCGTTTCTGGTTGACGCGGCGGGCGGGTTGGTGGCGCGGGTGCTGGCCTGCGGGCTATGGCGGGGTGGCGGCGAGGCTGGCGAGGGTCTGGCGCCGGCGTTTGCGGGTCTTGGGCGGGAGCCCGGCGGCACCGCGGCGGGCGGTCTCGGCGTGGCGGGCGTGGCCAGCGGGCCAGCGGGCAGCCGACCCTGCCCGCAGCCGGTGAGGACAGCCGCGAGCAGGGCCAGCACGGCCAGGTTACGTATGGGACTGGACAACGGTCCGCCATGCCTTGGACGGCACCGCGTTCGTGCCGCACACGAAATTCTTTTGCGTCGCGTTCGCGAAATCGTATTTGAGGCTGGCGTTGCTGTCGTACCCGGTCCGGGCCGTGGCCTGGAAGCCGATGCCGACGATGTCCAGTCCCAGGGTGTTGTCCCAGGTCTTGGCATGCTCGTCCGAGGTCTCGAAGTAGCTGCCCGGCCCAGGGTAGTACGGCGCGCAGTCATTGGAGTTCGTCGCCGGCAGCGGCCCGCCGGTGCGCTACCCTCTGATGGACGCAGCCGTGAGTGGTGATCACCGTGCGATCGACGCGCAGTGCGCTGGTAGCGGGAATGCTGATGCTCGCCGTCTCGGCGTGCGGAGCCTCCAGGGAACCTCCGGCTCCGGCTCCGTCTCCCGCCGGGAATGGCGCTGGGAATGGACTATCTGCCGTCTCCGATAGCCTGTGGGGGGTCGCGGCTCTGGGCCAGTCTGATGCCTGGGCTGTCGGGAAGAGGGAGCTCGGGTCAGACAGTGGTGTGGTCCTCACCTTGACCGAGCACTGGGACGGCCAGAGCTGGAAGGTGGTGCCGAGCCCGAGCCCGGGGGGTATCGGAGAGCAAGCCCGCGGCATCTTGGAAGCGGTGGCCATCGACTCGCCAGGCGACGCTTGGGCGGTGGGCACCTGGTCGCCAGCGAACCATGATCCGCGGACGGCTCCGCCAGTGCACGTGCTGATCGAGCACTGGAACGGGGCTAAATGGACCGTGGTGCCGGGCCCGAGGCCAGGCGGTCACGCGACTGAGCTGACCGCAGTCGCGGCGATCTCCCCGACCGAAGCCTGGGCGACCGGCCTCGGCACCGCCGGCGGACACGAGATCACGGTCTTCATGCGCTGGGACGGCACCAGATGGCGGTACCTGCCCAGCCCCGCTGGCACGGTCGGGGGGCTGGCAGTGATATCCGCCCACGATATCTGGGTGGTGGGGGCGAAGGGGCCGATGAAATCCGCGCCGAAGTATCGCACCCTGGCCGAGCACTGGAACGGCTCGAAATGGGCGATCGTGCCTGCGCCGTATGTGGTCAAGGGCCGGAAACCGAACATCGGCCTGTCCGCTGTCGGCGGCTCGTCTAGCAGCAACGTCTGGGCCGTGGGCCAT
>Ga0209240_1000785_pt1 | contig 12967 bp, 7 predicted proteins | sample GraSoi_2013_80cm_FD_185828 | JGI IMG/M metagenome (GOLD analysis project Ga0209240, IMG submission 185828) | Grasslands soil microbial communities from the Angelo Coastal Reserve, California, USA - Sample 9_17_2013_80cm (SPAdes) (version 2) | ecosystem: Environmental > Terrestrial > Soil >...
CACCTGCTGCTGCTGCTGCGCCGCCGCGCGAGCTTGCTCGGCTTCCTGCTTCTGCCGAACTGCATCTTGCGATGCCTGCTCCGCTTCCTGCTTCATGCGCACCGCTTCCGCCTTCGCCGCCTCTGCCGCCGCTCGCGCCTGATCCGCCTCCTGCCGGCGCTTTACCTCTGCGTCCGCATCAGCGCGCGCCCTCGCCTCGCGTTCCAGTGCGGCTCTCTTTTCCGCCGCCATCGCGCCCTGCGCATCTTCCTCGGCCTTCTGTTTCACCGCCATCACGCGCGCTTCTTCCGCCGTCTCCACGACTTCGCGTGCCGCCGCATCTACCGACTTTTTATCCCGCCCGGAGCGATACACGTCCTCCGCGCCCTTCAGTTGTTGATCTGCCTTGCTCATGATCGACGCCGCGTACTTATCCGCCAGCGCGATGCGCGCGATTCTCACCGCGTTGCGCGCCTCAAACAGCTCCAGCGGCGTTTTGCGGTCGATCCCAAAAATCGCATTCTCAATCTTCGTGTTCGACGACGAGTAAATCCCGCGTCCCAGCAGCTCATATCTCGCATCGATATTCTCAACCTTCGACAGCGTGTCCGCCGGAATCACGTTCTCCAGCACCACCACGTTCCCCGGCTGCGTCACCGCGAAATACGGCTCCGCCGTCACGATCATCCCGAACGTCTGCATGTCGCTGATCGCCTTCACATGCCCGGCGCCATGATTCAGCACCACTTCGCCTAAATTCACCGCGCGCCCCTGTGGCGATACGGCCCAAAGCACATACGTCAGGTATTCCAGCCCAAATTTCGTTGCCTCTTCCAAGCCCTCGAATTTCGCGTCGATCTCAATCCGGTTGCTCTTGCTCTCCACCTTCGCCTCGCCGGAAGCGATCTGCTGCAATTCCGTACCTTGGAAACTAAGCTTGGTCGACCCGCCCGCCCGCCGGAAGTTCACCGCCTTCGTCGTGCGCGATACGCGCGACGCTGTCGGCGCCGAACCACCACTCTGCGCAAACGCCGGCGCCACCGCCGACCCAAGAATCCCTGTCACTACCAGGCAAAACGTTGCCGTTTTCACGTCAGTTCTCCTCTTCGCCCATAAGCGGCCACGAAGCCGCCCAACCAGAGTGCTCTGGTTCGCGGCTCTTCGCGGTATTTGGGGACCCTGTTACGACCTAGTGCGTCCGGCCGCGCGCTTCTCAACAAGGCGTATCGCACGGCCAGTAAGTGCTTGCGTGACTTCAGGCTAGCAGAGATTCCGAAGGAGGAAAGAGCAAGGCAAGACCCGTTTGCACAACTAATTACCGGCCAATCGTCCAGTCGGCCCAGCAGCGTCAGCCAAAAAAGGTGCGCGAGGGCCGAAACCCTCGCGCACGGTGAAGCAGGGTTAACCGAACTCGTTAGAAGATAATCTTCGCCACGAGCTGCATGTTGAACGCCTCGCCAGGCCCAATCCCTGGCGCGCCGTTGAAGTCTCCAATCGTATCGCTCACAAGCCCGAAGCTTGAACTGGAGTTGCAAGTAGCACCTGGGACCGACGTTCCACAGCTGCTGCCCACGGATCCCGGTCCAGAGGCCAGATTGACGCGATTGAAAAGATTGAACATCTCCGCCCGGAGCTGCACTTTAACTCGTTCGGTTATTGGGATGTTCTTGATAACGGAGAAGTCCACTGCTCCGTAGCCCGCGCCGTAGAACTTGTTGCGAGAGAGATTGCCGCAGAATCCGGTCGAGGTGTTCGGACAGAGCGCCCCTCCAGTCGGCACAGCGAACGCGGCGGGATTCCACCACTGCTCTCCGCCGCCTGCGGCAGAGAAGTTGTGAGGGATGCCCTTATAAGGATCCCCAATCAGGTTTAATCCCGCAAGGACCTCGTCGGATGGTTGCCCCGTGTGAAAATTCCACAAGCTGCTGAGCTGCCAGTTGTTTACGATGCGATCCTTCCATCCTGTGGCCCACGAAGCCTTCGGCACGTCATAAGAGAAACTTGCGGTAAACAGACGCCGAGTGTCGTAGTCACTGTTGCCGTAGTCCAGCTTAGGGTTGAAGGCATTATCCAGGATAGCCGCGCGGTACTCGCTGATTTCGTCCAGCGAATGGCCCCAGGTGAAACCAAGCTGCGAGGTCAATCCGTGCCAAGACCGAAGTCTAAAGGTGGCTTGGAGAGAGTTGTAGTTGGACGTGCCAATGCTGTTGAGCTGCAAGATTGAGCCAAAATTGGGGGAGATTGCGCTATTTTGGTTAATATTAGAAACGATGTTCAGCTTCCGCCCTTCGCTGCCCACGTAGCCGATCTGGAACACAGCGAAATTGCTGAGCCCCTTTTCGATTTGAAGGTTGTAGTTGTAGAAGTACGGCGTCCGGAAGTTTCGGTTTACCGAGAACAGATTCAATCCGGCGACGTTGCTACAATTCGGATCGGTGCACGCCGTGACACCTTTGAAGATGGAATTTCCGCCCGCCTGGACAGCGTCCCAGTTATAGGTGCTCTGCCCCAAACGATTAGTGCTGTAGGTGGAAACCGGAAAGGCGCCAATCGGGTTGCCCTGTATTCCTTGCGCAGCAGGAATCGGCGGACGGAAATCCAGGAATGGGTTCATATTGATTTGATCATAGTAGACACCGATGCCGCCACGCACGACGAGGTCTGCCCTTCCCGCAGGTTGATAGGCGAAGCCGATTCGCGGCGCAAAGTTGTTCTTGTCAGGCTGAAAGAGGGAATCAAGACCGGCCCCTTGAACCAACAGGCCCTGCCCGGGAATGAAGTTGGCAATGTCCTTTTTGTCGCTGTGGAGCGGCCCGAAATATTCGTATCGGAGGCCGAGGTTGAGGCTTAGTTTAGGACTGAATTGCCACGTATCTCCGACGAAAAAGTCAAACGCGTTAACCCTCACAAAGCGTTCTGGATTGCCAACCGCTATGGCCGAGGAGGATACGTCTCCGGCAAGAAAGTCGGCAAGAGCCTTGGTCGTTGGATCCACGGTGGCGTCATTCGCCCACAGTCCTTGGGTACCGTCAAACACGAACTTTCCAGTCCCGCGGCGGTGATAAAATTCGTTCACACGGCCCTGACGAATCTCGCCACCAAATCGCATTTGGTGCTTCCCAAAGGTATAAGAAACGATGTCCGTCAAGTGCCAGGTCACGTCGTTGCGACCTTCCGGCGGCGTAAGACCGATCTGCTCAAACCCGGCGCCGCTCGATCCCGTAGGCGGGCTGATTACGATGTTCGGAGCTCCCAGGATTGGCTTTCCGTTATTTGTCGCATCCGGGCTCAGGAACAGACCCATTGCTTTCGTATTAAAGCTATTATTGAAATCGCTGAAAACCTGGTTGAAGTAGTTCACGCCAGTGAGGACTTGGTTGGTGAGGCGCGAGGAGAAGGTGGAATTCAAGACGACTGAATAGTTGTAGACGTGGATGGGAGCGACTTCGAAGTAGTCTTTTAGGTTCGAGCTAGCCGTTCCCAGCGCCGGGCTTCCGCCGAGCGGCGCGGTCTGGCTGCCTTGTCCCCCAAACCACCGCGCGTAAATGTGGTGCTTGTCGTTAAAATTGTGGTCGACCTTTATAACCCCGTTGTAGCTGTAGCCGGTGGAGGCAATCGGACTGAAGAAGTTGCCGGCGGTCGCAGGAAGACCGCCAATCAAGCTCCTCGGCCAGAAGCCATTGGGACCAATGGCTGTTGCTGATGCCGTGCTTTCCGGCACGTTATACCTGGCGAGCACCGCGTTAGCTTTCGCGACCCAAGCGTCCGATGGCTCCGTAGCCAAGCCCGAAAGGCCAATAATGTACTGCTGCTTTTCATAACTTAAGAAATAGAAGGTCTTGTTCTTTATGATAGGTCCGCCCACGGACAACCCGTAGTTTTCGTTGCGTAGCGGCGGCGCTTTCGGGACTGTGGCACTCTTCTGGAAGAAGGGTGACGCCGCGCCGTAGAACTCGTTGCGATTGTAGTAGTAGACCGAACCATGCAGGGCGTTACCGCCCGACTTAATGACCAGGTTCACCGTTCCCCCCGCGTTACGCCCGGCCTCTGCACCCGATTGCGTCTGCGCAGAAAACTCGTCAATGGAGTCCACCGGCAGCACCACGCCCGCGATCCCCGAAACGCCACCCTGGTTGACCGCTGGAATGTTGTGCCAGAAATCGTTGTTGTCCACTCCATCGATTTGCCAGTTCATCTGATTGGGCCGCGTGCCGTTGAGCGAACCAAAACCACCGACCGAATATCCCCCGTAACCCGGCGCGACGGCCACCAACTGAGTAAAGTCTCTGCCATTCAACGGCAGGTCTTGGACGACGTCTGAAGTCAGAGTCGTGTTCTCCGTCTGGGTCGTCGTATCTAAGGAAAGCGCGGCGGCGGAGACTTCCACCGTTGTCGTGGTCTGCTGTAGCGTGAGTCTGATCGGCAGCGTGCGAATAGTACCGGCCACGACCTCGACCTTATCCACGGTGTGCGTCGGGAATCCCGGCGTCGTCACGGTCACCTTATAGAACCCAAGTGGAATATCCTGAAATGCGAACTCACCGTCAGTCGTCGTCGTCGTCGCGTGGTCTATACCCGTTGCCACCTCTGTCGCCTTCACCGTCGCGTTCGGCACCACGGCGCCCGACGGGTCAGTCACCGTCCCGTTGATTGCGCCGCGGAACGTCTGCGCATTTCCTACAACTCCCAAACTCAAAATCATCAACACTGCGAGGAAAAATCGCTTCATACTTCCACCCCCTGATCGATTTTCAGAGCAGCTCGTTAGCCCCCGGCCACTACTGCCGCGCGCCGCGACGCTGACCTCTGCCAACCACACGCCCCTACTTGAAAAGAACCACTCCCCCAAAATGCGCCAACGCGCAGCACCTGGGTGCACCGCGCCCTTACTCTCGACAATGGAAGAAAGAAAAACCTGCTAGAGCCAATATGGCTTGATTACGGGGATGCTACTCCAAAGCCGTTCGCCCTGTCAAAGCTGATTCTGTGATGCCAGCGATTCGCAAATTCAATAGCGCCGTCGATTCATCTCGGGAAGCCTGACGTCACAAGAGTGGTGTTCTTAAGCGCCGGGAAAGAAACAATCCCTAACACAGATGGCTCTAGCTATGGACCCTCGTCATCTCTTGTGTCAGGTAGCGGATAGCCACGACGCGACCGCGAATTTGGGAGGCCCATCGCGTCATTTGGTGAAGAGCGGCGGTTACTTTTTTGTAGGGGCGCAGCACGCTGCGCCCCAGCTAGGCAAGACCAACTCGTTTCGCGGCCTGTAGCGGCAGGGCGGAGTCCGCGGAGCCCTGCGGCTTGAATTGCGCTGAGCGCAGAGCTCACACTAACCCATTTATACTGTTACACTTACAGGAAATATCTTGGCAAACTAGCTATCGTTCTGGTAAACTCCACTATGTTAGCTCGGATAAGCCACCCAAGTCCTTTCCCTCCTATTACATCCCTGCAACCCCAGCATTATCATGGAATTACGCACTCTTTTGCGCAACGGCAGCCCTCTATCCCTCCTATTTTCAATAGCTTCCGCACTCTTTCTATCGCCACGGAGGTGGTACCCCCCTCACTATCAAAATCCCGAGGAGTATCGTTCTGTGGTCTCTGTGCTCCGATCTCAGTGCCCGCTGTGTTGCGCTTCTTCCCGCATCTGCTCGCCGTCATATGCGCCACGTGGCGCCGCTATCCCCTGTGGATTCACTCGATTGCGCATACTTCCTGTCGCCACAGGGGTGCCCCTCAACCCAGCCATTTTCTCCGCATGCCAGCTTTCGGATACAATCCTTTCGCTCTGCCTCCGTCGCCAGCCGGCAAAGACACAGCCGGCAGCCCTGCGGGTTCCCAGAGTAATCATGAGAGGTGTAACCGCGATGCGTAGTCGCCCCCGGCGAAGGTATCAGTTTGCTTCGGCAATCCTGTCGATTTTGACCTGTCTCGGCGCCTGCTGCGCCGCGCCCTTCGCCCAAGCTCAGGAACGCCGCGACCGCGAGCCCAACAGCGTCTACGCCGACCGCCGCGCCAAGCTCGCCGCACAGGTGGAATGCCCCGTAGTTCTGTGGGGTCTTGGCGGGCGCGAGGAATCTTCGCAAGCGTACATATTCGAGCAGGAAGAAAATTTTTATTACCTGACCGGTCACAACGAGGAAGGCGCCGGTCTGATCATCCTCCCGGCAGCGAAATCATCGAGCAATGAGGCATCGAATGGCCCGCGCGAAATCTTCTTCCTTCCCGCCAAGAACCCTCAGAAAGAAAAATGGAACGGTGTCCGCATGTCTCCCGCCGATCCCGGCATCGAAGCCCGCACCGGCTTCTCCACGGTAAGGCCTTTCGCGGAGATGCGCGCCGCAGTCGAGAACCTGGCGAAAACCTATCCCTCGTTCTACACGATTCTTCCTTACGAAAAAGAGTTGGGCGGCTACCCGCACGAGAAGGAAGTCGTCGACTGGCTCCAACTAGCCGCGCCGCAAATCAAGCTGAAAGACATTCGCGCGCAAATCAGCGCCATGCGCCAAATCAAATCCCGCGGCGAAATTGCCTTCCTGCAACGCGCCATTGACCTGTCGCTCGACGCCCACTTGGAAGCGATGCGCATGATGCGTCCCGGCCTCTACGAATACCAGGTCGCCGCGAAAATGGTGGAAGTGCACAAAATGGGCGGCTCCGAAGCCGAAGGCTACGCTCCCATCGTGGGCGCCGGGCCGAATTCCACCGCGCTCCATTACGACAAACTCTCGCGCAAGATTGAAGACGGCGACATCGTCGTGCTCGACGTGGGAGCGCAATACGCCGGCTACTCCTCCGACATTACGCGCACGCTTCCGGCCAACGGAAAATTCACTTCGCGCCAGCTCGAGATTTACAACATCGTCCTCGCCGCGCAAAACGCCGCCATCGCCGCCATCAAGCCCGGCATGGATCTATGTCAAAAGGGGAGTAAGAGCCTGCACAAAATTTCCTACGATTACATCAATTCCCATGGCAAAGATCTGCACGGAAAATCGCTCGGCCAGTATTACATTCATGGTCTCGGGCACAACATCGGCCTCAACGTCCACGATCCCGGCGAATATTGTAAAGCGCTCGAGTCCGGCATGGTCGTCACCATGGAGCCGGGCATCTACATCCCTGAAGAAAACCTCGGCGTGCGCATCGAAGATGATGTCCTCGTCACCGAGACCGGTTATAAGCTCCTGAGCGAGCGCCTGCCCCGCGATCCCGCCGAAATCGAAAAAATAATGGCCCAAGCCGCCGCCGACCGCGCAAAGAACGTGAAGGGAGACGACGATTGACCGCGCAGAATCGGCCCGTCTATACTGTTTGTTCGCGCTGGATGCTTTTTTTCTCCAGCGTGCCTCGAGCCTGCCCGCGGCAGGCGGGTCATTCCGCGCGCAGCCACAAGCAGTTCTGCGGGCCGCTAGCTGGAATTTCCGAAATCGCAATTTTTAGGAGCCGTTGGCCGCCTCCCCGGCCTTGAAAACTATGAGCAGCGTCAAAGCCACACAACTTCGCCCCGGCATGGTCATCCAGCACGAGGGCCAGCTTTTCACGATTTTCAGCGTCGATCACCGCACTCCGGGCAACAAGCGCGGCTCCATGCAGACCCGCATGAAAAATCTTAAAAGCGGCACGATGATTGACTATCGCTTCCGCGCCGAAGAATTCGTGGATCGCGCCATTCTAGACGAAGTCGAATTCGAGTACCTCTACAACGAAGGCGACGATTTCCATTTCATGAATACGGAAACGTACGAGCAAATGCACCTCACCCGCGAACTCCTCGGCGATACGGTCTACTACCTGATTCCCAACACCATCGTAAAAGTGGAATTTTTCGAGGAAAAACCCATCGGCGTGGACCTGCCTGACACGATGGAGCTCCGCGTAGTCAGCACCGAACCCACACTGCAGAAAGCCACGGCCAGCGCGGTAGGCAAGCCGGCCACGCTCGAGACTGGTCTCGTCGTGCAGGTTCCACCTTTCGTAAATGAAGGCGACAGAATTAAAGTGGATACCACCGAAGCCCGCTACGTCCAGCGCGTGGAGTAGAAGTTGCAAGGCGTTTGCTAAGCGATTGGCGTTGAAAAGAATGGAATAGGGGACGCGTTATTTTTTGCCGGCGGAACCGGCCGCGGATTTTCCGGGCGCCTTCTCCGCGAACACGCGAGCAAATATCGCATCGACATAGCGAAGCTGCCGCTGCAAATCAAATGCGTGCGCCAGCGCCTTCGCGTCAAGAAATTTCGTGATGCGCGCGTCGCCGGCAACGCGCTCGCGAAAGTTCGAATCTGTCTCCCAGGCGGCCATCGCGTTTTCCTGCACAGCTTTGTACGCATCGTCGCGCGGCATTCCCTTTTCGACCAAGTCCTGCAGGAGTTGGCCGGAGTACACAAGCCCACGCGTCAATTCCAGATTGCGTTGCATGCGTTCCGGAAACACGCGCATGTCCGCGACGATCGCGGTCATTTTGGCGAGCATATAGTCCACCAAAATTGTGGAGTCGGGCAGGATTACGCGCTCTACGGAGCTGTGGGAAATGTCGCGCTCGTGCCATAGGGCTACGTTTTCGAACGCGGCGATCAGGTTCGAACGCACCAGCCTCGCGAGGCCGCAAATCTGTTCGGAAGTCACGGGGTTGCGCTTGTGCGGCATCGCCGAACTGCCGCGCTGCTCACCGCCGAAGGGTTCCTCCGCTTCGCGGACTTCGGTGCGCTGCAAATGGCGAATCTCCAGGGCGATTTTCTCCAGCAACGCCGCTATCAATGCGAGCGAACTCAAGTAGTGCGCGTGGCGGTCGCGCTGAATGACTTGCGAAGCCACGGGCGCCACATTTAGTCCGAGCCGTTGGCAAATTCGCTCTTCCATTTCCGGTCCGAGGGGCGATGCGTTGCCTACGGCGCCGGAGATTTTCCCGACCGCCATCTGCGCGGCGGCATCGCGAAAGCGCTGTTGATTGCGTTCGTTTTCGGCGAACCAGTTCGCGATTTTCAAGCCGAACGTAATCGGTTCCGCGTGAATCCCGTGCGTGCGGCCGATTTGCGGCGTATGGCGGAATTCCTGTGCGCGCTTCGCTAGCACGTCTCCGAACTTCACCAGCGCGGCCTCGATCAGGCGCGAAGCATCGCGCACCAGCAAGGCCTGGGCGGTGTCGACCACATCATTGGAGGTTAGCCCATAGTGCAACCAACGCGCTGCCGCCGGATCGCCGATCGATTCGCCGACGGCCATGGTGAACGCGATCACGTCGTGCTTCACGCGCGATTCCAGCTCCAGAATGCGCGTGACGTCAACTTTCGCCCGCGCGCGAATGGCCGCCGCAGACTCCTTTGGCACCTGCCCGGCCTCGGCCAGGGTTTCGGTGGCAGCTAACTCGACGTCCAGCCAGCGCGCGAACTTGTTCGAATCGCTCCAGACGCGGCCCAGCTCTTCACGGGTATACCGTGCAATCAATTTCCGCTCCTCGCGCGGGCAGCCGGTAATCCAGCCCCGCTAACCCGCAAAACCTTTGTAATGATACGGTATTTCCATTCAGGGCGCGACCAAACGGGCAGAAGCAGTAGAAAAGCCTCAGGCCTAAAAGGCACGCCTGACCGGCAGTTCCGGTGCGAGCGATTCGAAGCCTGTGCTACTGGTGCCCGGATTCCCGAAAAGCGGACCTAACCGGAAGGGCGAAATCTTGTCTAATGAACCGGATGAGGCCAAGCGTCGAGACCACCTTAGAAAGCGACGCCATCGCCGTCGAGCGCACGCTGGCCGGTGATCGCGACGCATTTCGCGTTTTGGTGGAGCGGCACAGCCGCAATGTGTACCGGCTGGCGTATCGAATGACAGGAAATCAACAGGATGCCGAGGAAGTGGTCCAGGAGGCTTTTTTGCGCGCGTATCAAAAATTGAGCCAGTTTGCTTCGCGCGCGAACTTTGGGACTTGGGTGTATCGCATCGCGGCGAACTATGCGATCGACCGCATGCGGCAGCGGAAAAGCGAAGATTCGAATCGCCAACAGCCGGCAAGAGAAACAGAGGAAGGTGCGGAGGTGGACTTGATGAGCACGATTCCTGATGGCGCGCCTTCGCCGGAGCGTCTGGCACAGAGCGGCCAGCTAGCCGTGCAAATGCGCCTCGCGCTCAGCCAGCTCACGCCTGCGGAGCGAACGGCTTTTGTTATGCGTCATTGGGGAGGATCGGGAATCGAGGAAATCGCAGACGCGCTGAAGTCCAGCACGAGCGCCGCGAAAAACACCGTGTTTCGCTCGGTGCAAAAACTTCGCAAGGCTTTGGAACCGTTTGTGGAGCGGCGAGGACAAGCACGAGCGATGGGAACAGAACTATGAAACATCCGAAAGAGGAAGAATTGATCGCGTATCACGATGGCGAGGCCCTCGGCAAAGAAGCGATTGCCGCGCATCTGGGCGATTGCCCGGAATGCCAGACGGAACTGGCGCGCATCGATGCGTTGCTCGCCGCGCTCAACACTATCCCCGTGCCTGAACCCGGGGAAGACTACGGCCAGCAAGTATGGCAGCAGATTTCGGCGCGCCTGCCGCATCGCCGCGCGCATTGGTGGGACTTTCTTTTCAGCGAACCCAAGACCGCTCCGTGGCTCGCACCGCGCCGGTGGGTTGCCGCTGGAGCGATTGCCGCGCTCGTACTCGCGGCGTTTATCGCCGGCCGCCTTAGCAGACCCAATGGACCAAGCACTCCCGTCGCGGTTGATGCAAGCAAAGTTCGCGAGCGCATTTTAGTCATGGCTGTTGGCGAACACCTCGGGCGCTCGGAAATGGTTCTGGTGGAGCTGGCTAACAGCGAGCCGCAGAGCGCGGGGCAACAGGTCAATATCTCCGGCGAGCAGCGCCGCGCGGAAGATTTGCTCGAGGAAAACCGGCTGTACCGGCAAACCGCGCTGGAGCAGGGAGACTCCGGACTCGCCGAAGTGCTTGATGAACTCGAGCGCGTCCTTCTGGATGTGGCGCACAGCCCGCAGCAGGTAACTCCCGTGCAGCTAGAAGGCATTCGACAGCGCATCGAAGCGCGCGGCATTCTCTTCAAGGTTCGTGTGGTCGGCAAGGAACTGCAGCAACGCAGCGAATCGGGCAACGCGCCCGCAACGCCGAGCGGTTCCGCGAAAAGCGAAAGGAACAAGGTATGAGCAACGGAGATGTATCGATGATGAGAAACAGAACCTGGATTGTAGTGGCGCTTTTGCTGGCGATGCCCAGCATTGCACCGTACGCGAAGGGTGCTATCGGCTCCGCTATCGCCGCGCCACAAAGCGCCTCCGCAGCGCAGAGCCAAGCCAGCGCCGATGCGGAGCGCAACGAACAAGCCAGCGATATGGAGCAGGATCGCCAGGATCAAGAGCAGGAGAAGCGCGACCGCGAACAAGAAAAGCGCGATCGTGAACAGGAAGCACGGGACCGCGAGCAGGAAAAGAAGGATCGCGAGCAAGAACGCCTCGACCGCTTGACGGAGCTGTACGACGAGGGCCGCGAAGCCTTGGATGAAGACCGCTACGAGCGCGCTGAATCCAAGTTCGACCAGTTGGCGCAGATAAACGGTCCACAAACAGACGCCGCTCTTTATTGGAAAGCCTACGCCGAAAACCGCCTCGGCAAACGAGACACCGCGATGGCGAACATTGCTGAACTGAAGCGCCGCTTTCCACAGAGCCGCTGGCAGAAGGACGCCGCGGCGTTGGAACTGGAGGTTCGTCAATCGTCAGGCCAGACGGTTCATCCCGAAGCGCAGAAAGATGACGAGCTGCGTATGCTGGCCATTCGCGGACTGATGAATAACGACCCGGAGCGCGCTATGCCGCTGCTGGGAAAAGTTCTTGAGAACGGCTCGGCTTCCCCTAAGGAAAAATCGCAAGCGCTCTTCATATTGGCGCAAAGCGGCTCACCGCAGGCCCGCGAAATTCTGGGGAAGATCGCTCGCGGCCAGAGCAATCCGGAGCTGCAAAGCAAAGCTATTCAGTACCTGGCAATGTTCGGGGGAGTGGAATCACGCAAGACATTGGCGGAGGTCTATGCGTCGACTTCCGACCCGGCGATCAAGCGAGCCATTCTGCGCAGCTACATGATTAGCGGGGATCGAGAGCACCTGTTTGCGGCCGCGAAAAATGAAAAGGACGACGACGTGAAGCGGGAAGCAATTCGCCAGCTCGGCCTGGTTCACGCGCAGAACGAATTGCAGCAACTCTATCGCAGCGATAATTCGCCGGCGGTGCGGCGCGAATTGCTGCAGGCTTTTTTCCTGGCCGGCGATGCGCCGAAGCTTCTGGAAGCCGCGCAAAACGAAAAAGACCCGGAACTGCGCCGCGTCGCGGTTCGCAACCTCGGCCTGATCCATTCCGATGAATCGGCCAAGGCGCTGCAATCCATTTACGCGAAAGAAAGCGACCGCGGAATCAAGGAAGAGGTGCTCAACTCGTATTTTCTTCAGGGGAATGCCGCGGCCATTGTGGCCATCGCCCGCGGCGAGAAAGATCCCGAACTCAAGAGAACCGCCGTGTCCAAGCTTTCCATCATGCACTCCAAGGAAGCCGCGGACTATTTGATGGAAATCCTGCAGAAGAATTAACAGCAGGCGAAAGGGAGGAACGAACATGCGCGCCATTATTCTAGGCCTGGGCGTGATTCTCGCAGCAGTGACAGCAACGCCGGTGGCCAAAGCGCAGAGCAGCGATGTTCCGCAGGTGGAAAATGCCCGTGTGGAAAAGAAGTCGCTCGCCGAGCCGCTCGCCGCGGAAATGAAGGCATGGGCGACGAAGGCCGAGCAGCCGCAATGGCTGGGCTACGCCGTGCCGCAGATGGGGCGAGAGCGGACGATGTGCTGCGGCGATTATGACGGCTCGTGGCGAAATGGGTGCGGGCATTGCCGGCTGGAGGATCGCGTCGACGGAACGAATATGACCACGAAGGAAGACACGGGCACAGCGAAGCTGGAGGCGCCGCGCTTCATCGCCGTGCTATTCCGGGCCGAGAATAAA
>Ga0209240_1000786_pt1 | contig 12962 bp, 9 predicted proteins | sample GraSoi_2013_80cm_FD_185828 | JGI IMG/M metagenome (GOLD analysis project Ga0209240, IMG submission 185828) | Grasslands soil microbial communities from the Angelo Coastal Reserve, California, USA - Sample 9_17_2013_80cm (SPAdes) (version 2) | ecosystem: Environmental > Terrestrial > Soil >...
CAGGGACTCGAACCCATGTCAGTCCGGTTTAAAAGACCGGGACCCGTCCTGTCGGGCGCGAACGGCATGGTAGGCAACCCAGGAGTCGAACCTGGCAGTAACCGCGTATCAGACGGTCCCCTTCACCCGTTGGGTAGTTGCCCTTGAGCGGATGCGGCAGGAGTCGGACCTGCAAGGCCGTGAAGCTCACCGGGTTTCAAAACCGGCTCCGTCGCCAATCGGATTGCGCATCCAGAGCGGAAGGAGTGGGGCTCGGACCCACAAGGCCCATCGCTGGGCTCGGCGGTTTTCGAAACCGCTGCCGTCGTCCGACACTCGGCTTGCCCTTCCTTGAGCGGATGGCGCAGGATTCGAACCTGCCCACGGCTCGCGCCGTGACCGGTTTTCCAGCCGGGCGCCTTACCAGATCAGCCAGCCATCCTCGAGCGGAGCATGAAGGACTCGAACCTTCGCACCGGTTGCCCGATGTACGCCTTAGCAGGGCGCTGCCGTAGCCGCTGGGCCAATGCTCCTTGAGTGCCCCACCCCGGATTCGAACCGGGAACCTCCTGGCTCTGAACCAGGCGCCTCTGCCAGTTGGGCTAGAAGGGCTTGGAGTGAGCGACGGGGATCGAACCCGCCCTGCAGCCTTGGCAGGGCCGCGTGCCACCGTCAACACTTCGCTCACATGGAGCCTTCTGGCGGGATTGAACCGCCGGCCTTGCGCTTACCAAGCGCACGCTCTCACCGACTGAGCTAAGAAGGCGTAGCTGACCGTCCAGGCTTCGAACCTGGAGAGTGTCCGCGTTCAAAGCGCGGCGGGTCTGCCAGTTCCCCCAACGGCCATCAAGAGCCCCGTGCCGGACTCGAACCAGCACCTGACGCCTTACAAAGGCACCGCTCTGCCATTGAAGCTAACGGGGCAAGCTCCCACCACCGACTCGAACCCTGCTTGTCTGCCGAGAACGCGAATCGTCCCTGCGTTGCCGGTGGTCCGTGTCCTCGGCAGGATTTGAACCTGCACTGGCCAGCATCTCGGGCTGGTGCCTCTGCCGTTGGGCTACGAGGACATGCGAGCCCCTGACCCGGATCGAACGGGTGCCTGTCGCTTACGAGGCGACCGCTCTTGCCGACTGAGCTACAAGGGCCAAGCTCCCCACCGTGGATTCGAACCACGATTCCCGGGACCAGAACCCGGGGTCCTGCCAGTTGAACGAATGGGGAATGGTACGGGCGGCGGGATCCGAACCCGCATGCCGCGAGGTTTGAGCTCGCGAGGTCTGCCAATTGCCGTCACGCCCGCGTGCGCCGCCAGGGTCTCGAACCCCGTTCCCCCGGGTAAGAGCCGGGTACATCACCAGTCATGCTTGCAGCGCTTGGAGCGGACGACAGGAATCGAACCTGCATGACATGGGTGGAAGCCATGCGCCTCTGCCATTCGGCCACGCCCGCACAGTGGGATCTGCTGGAGTCGAACCAGCGGCCTCCCGGGATTCAACCGGGCGCTCTTGCCACCCTGAGCTAAGGCCCATGACTCGGAATGGCCCGATTTGAACGGGCGGCCTCTGGTCCCCCAGACCAGCGCTCTCACCAAGCTGAGCTACATTCCGTCGCGTCGGGATGGCAGCATTCGAACCTGCGGCTTCCTGGCCCCAAACCAGGCGTCCTACCAAGCTGGGCTACACCCCGGCACCGGAACCAGCCTGCGGGGGCCACCCGCCGGCTGGTCCAGCACAGGCACCCAAGACCTCCGGTGGCGAGCCGAAGGCCAGGTACACCTAGTCGGGCTTGCAGGACTTGAACCTGCGGCCTCGTGCTCCCGAAGCACGCGCTCTACCAAGCTGAGCTAAAACCCGTTGTGTGGAGACGGTGGGAATCGAACCCACTGCGGCAACGCTTGCAAGGCGCGCCCGCTCCCTTAGCTGTCATCCCCATAACCCGGCGCCGCGGCCAGCGCGGAAGCTGGCCGGGACGCCGGGTTGCGCGGCTTTGGCTTGCCGCGCTGACATATCCCGCTGTGGAGTTGTCAAGTACCGATCACATTCCCCCCGAAGGGTGGTGATCCGCAGGGCCGGAGGGAGTCGAACCCCCATCTCGCATGCTTTGGAAGCAGGCCGCCTATCCGCTGGCTCGTCCCTATGAAATTAGAAACCGCCCGCCAGGAGGTGTCCTGGGGGCGGTGCCTGCGTGGCCGCTGACTAGGCGTCTACGTGGGCACCTTCTCCCCTGTCCCGTGCAGCATCGGCTGCGAGAAGGCGTCATATGCCGCTCGCTCGATGCTGGGTGAGCAGGTATTCAACAGGGGACCTTTCATTGTCGTCACATCTATGGTAGGGCGGCCGGCAGCCAGGAGGCAATGGTATTAAACCGGCGAACCCGGAAAAGCTTGGACCAGTGCCGCGTCCGCGCCCGCAGGCCGGTCCCCGATCTTCTCGGTGGGCGGCGTGACAGGGAGCCGCCTTTTGGCAGGGCCTCGGCCGTCTGCAGCTCCAGGCCGAGGGCAAGACCTGGCGCCAGATTTCGGCCGAGCTGGGAGTGTCCCAGCCCTGCCTCCATGCCTGGCGCAAGCAGGAGGAGGTCGACCAGTGACCCGCGCCGAGCGCGAACATCTCCGGGGCTGCTGGAAGTGCAAGGTCGGATGGACTGTTACCAGCGCAAACATCACTGTGGCGCGTTGAGGCGACAGAATGACACTTCGGTGGCCGCGCCTTCTCGGGAGGCGAAGTTCGCTGGCGTCATGGCTCTTGCAGATGCGGATGATGGTGCCCGCCGCCGGCTGAGCCCGGGTTCTGCGGCGGTGCCTTCGGCAGGTTCGCCAGCGTGGTCCCGGGCTCGCAAGTGGCGCCTTTCTGGCCGGGCTTGCCGCCGGGCAGGCGCATGAGCACGCTGTCGCCGGGCGTGGCGCCCGCAGCGTCCAGCGCCTCCAGGGACAGTCACCTCGACCAGGCCGAGGCCGCTGCGCTCGTTCATCGGGTTGATCCCTTGAACCGGCGGCGCAGCGCCCAGGCGTCGTCCGCGCTCGCGACAAGCACGTTCACGTCAGCCACCGCCATCGGACCGGCACCCTGGCGCAGCTGCTCCCAATCCCGGCGGCCGCGTTCCAGCAGGCAATCGACCCGCCCGTACGACGTCGTGATCGTGACGATCGGCAGCTCGGCCAGCCGGCGCGGCGGCGGGACATCCCGCGGCCGCAGCGCGACGCCGGCCAGGGCGGCGTGCAGGCAGGGCAGGATCTGCGCGCCGGGCTCGATCACCACGTCCATATCGGCCACGGTCACCGCTGCGCCAGCTGATCGACGCGGGCGAGATCCGCGATGTCGGCCTCTCGGAGGCGGCCCCGGGACGATCAGCCGGGCTCACGTCGTGCACCCGGTTCGAGACGGTGGATGCCGAAGTCGGCGCGGCCCCGGCCCGGGTAGCGCTCGCGTGGCTGCCCGGCCAGGGCGACGACATCGTGCCGATTTCCGGCACCAAGAGAGTCTCCTGCCTGGAGGAGAACGCAAATACCGGCCAGCAAATAATGGAAACATGGCAAAACGTGGGTTAGTACGGCAACTGTGTTTCGAGATCGGCGCTAAGACGCCTCACGCCCGGAGATGATTGCACCACATCAGGCAGAACCCTCGCCGGCTCGGCCGGCCGGGCGGTGCAGCCGCCGCTTGAGGTGTATTCGCGTTCCTGCCATTCCGTGCCGCGGCCGGCGGCGCCTGGTGGCAATGGACGGCAACACGTGAGCTTGATACAGGCAGCGCCGGCTCGCCGTGGCCGGGGCGGAGTCTGGTGCGTCACGATGGCATCTTCAGGGCTGTCCGGTTGACCGTTCGCTTGGTTCTGGGTCGCTAATCATATTCTGGTGGCATGGCCACCCTTCGGCGCTGGCGGGAACGATCTCCGTCTTCGGTACGAGTCAGTGGCTGAAGGTTGCCACGTGCCATCGCCACGCTTGAGGCTCGCGGCGAGCCGCGGTCACCGGCCATGAACTCGCCAGCACGGGAGCAGACAGAGGACAGCTTGAGAATGCCAACGGCGAAACGCGGCCACGCTGGAATCGACATTGCCGCGCCGCCTGAACGTGTTTTCGGACTCATCACCGACGTCACCCGCATGGGCGAATGGAGCCCGGAGTGCTACCGCTGCGTCTGGCTCGATGGAGCAACAAGCGCGTACGTCGGTGCCCGTTTCCGCGGCTACAACAAGCTCGGCCGGTACCAGTGGGCGACCACGGCGGTCATCGCCGCGGTCGAGGAAAGCCGGCTGTTCGCCTTCACCGTCGTGCACGACAAGACCGGCAGGGACGAGACTGCCTGGCGATACCAGCTCACCCCCTCGCCGTCCGGAACGGTGCTCACCGAATCTTTCGAGTTTCTCTGGTGTCCCGTCACGAATCGCATCGCCGAGCATCCGATCCCCAGGGGCAGCCAGGTCAACCGCGGCATCCGGCAGACGCTCCGCAATATCAAAGCGGCCGCCGAGGCGTAACCGGCCCGGAACGCAGCGTCGCGGTCATGGACGTCGAAGGCATGCAGCGGGCGTCGGAGCCCGTGCCACGGCGAGTTCCCGGGCTCACCGCGAGTGTTGATGAGCGTCGGCACGGGCCGTGCGCCTGTCTGCCAGCGTTGGCCTTTCCTGGGCGGGTTGGATCGGCAGGCCGGCTGCGCGCCAGGCCTCGAATCCGCCGGATACCTCGGTGACGCTGGCGGCGCCGAAGTCGAGGAGCGAGCCGCGTGAGCGGGCCGGGGACGATGCGGGTGCCGTCGGCGCTGCCAGGGAGCCGAGCTCGATGTGGGACGCGCCGGGGATGTGCCCGGTGCCGTATTCGGCGTCCTGGCGGATGTCCAGGACCGGGCCGGTGATCTGCCCGGCGGGGACCAGGGCGACGTGCGCGGTGGGGCAGCCGACGTCGAGCACCCGATCGGATGCGGCGACCTGGGCGGCGGCGAGGAGGCGGTCACCGAACGAGGCGAGCATCGTGTCGTAGCGGAGTCGGTGGGTGACCCAGTGGCCCGCCTCCTCGCCATTCCAGGGCTCCGCGTGTCCTTCATTCGCCATGGGATTCCGTCCCTGCCAGTCCCGCCGTCCCGAAGGCCGCCGGCGGCGAGGCGGTGCGGCCGATGCGGAGGCGGTCCACCAGCCCCGTCATCGCGGGGCCGTCCTGGCTGGTGGCAGGTTCGGCGAGGGCCCGGCCCAGCTCGTGCAGGAGCAGCCGGCTGGTCGCCTGGGCGATCAGGACCCGGCCGCGCCTCAGGAGCGCCACGACGGCCTCGTCGTCAGTCCTCTCGCCGAGTTCCTCGCCGAGTGTCGCCGCAAGCGTGTCGGCGATGCCCCGCACTCCCGCCGAGATCACCCCAGCCACCGCGAAGGCGCCGTCGACGCTCACGCCGTTCGCGATCGCGTCGTCGAGCAGGCCAAGAAGCGACGGCGACGGCACACAGTACTCATCCGCGGTCCGCTCGATGACGACGCCCAGGCTGACAAGTTCGCCCCGGCGGCTCGCCGGCAGGTGGGAGACAGCGGCCTGCAGACTGGCCCGGTCCAAGACGACTGGCGCCTCCTCGGCAAGCGCGCCGTCCGGGCCGGCGAGAATGCCGGCCAGGTCCTGCCCGGCCGCCCAGGCATCGAACAGGTCCCGGATGCCGGCCAGCGAGTAGCCCCTGTCCTGCAGGCGGGCGATCAGCTCCAGCCGCCGCAGATGCGCGTCGCCGTAGAAAGCGACCCGGCCCCGGCGCACCGGCGGCTCGAGGACGCGCAACGTCTGGTACTCGCGGATCGTGCGCACGGGCAGGCCCGCCCGGGCCGCCAGCTCCTCCACCGGCCAGCCAGGTTCCTCTGCGGCGATACTCATGGCTCGACAATACCGGAAAACACCGTTACGGTAAACACCGTGATAGTTGACGAGCAAGAGTTCGGGCGGCTGGTCGAGCTGCTACGAGCCGAACCCGGCTTCGAACGAGCTGAGCTTGCCAGCGCACCGCAGCGACTCACCGGCGGCTTCTGGGCCTCGATGAGCCTGGTGCGCCTGGCCAACGTCGCGCCGCCAGCGGACACGATGGTCTTGCGGGTCATGCCCGACCCGTCCCTGGCCGCCAAGGAAACGGCGATCCAGCGGGAGATCACCCGGCAAGGTTTCCCCGCTCCCGTAGTCAGGCTCGCCGGCGGCACGGACGCTGGCGTCGGCGGCGCGTTCATCCTGATGGACCTGGCCCCCGGTGCGCCGGCCCTGGCAGGACTGGACGGAATCACCGCACTGCGCCGCTTGCCGGCCCTCGCGCGCCGCCTCCCGGATGCCCTGGGTCACGTCAGCGCCGCGCTGCATGCCCTCGACCCGGCCCCGCTCCGAACAGCGCTCGCCGACGCTGGCGTGACCGCGCCCAGCGACGTCCCCGCCTTCCTGGCCTTCCTCACCGAATCCGCCGACCAGCTCGGCAGCGCCGACCTTCGCGCCGCCGCGCTCTGGCTAGCCGGCCATCCTCCGCCGGCGTCGCGGCACGTCATCGCCCACGGCGACCTGCACCCGTTCAACCTTCTGGTCGACCGGGAGAGGTGGACGCTGCTCGACTGGACCACCGCCCTCATTGCCGACCCCGCCTACGACCTGGCATTCACTACGCTCATGCTCCGCCACCCGCCGCTCACCGCCCCTGCGATTCTCCGCCCGGCCATCGGGACCGCAGGCGCGGCGGTCGCGCGGCGGTTCCGCAGCGCCTATCAGCGGCACGGCGGCACCATGCCGGACCAGCAGACACTCGACTGGTATACGAGCCTGCACGCACTGCGGATTCTCATCGAGCTCGACAGCTGGCACCAGACGCCCGCCGGATCCGACTCCGCCCACCCGTGGTACGCCGCCAGCCCAGTAGCCGTGGAGATACTAAGCCGGACAACGAGCATGACGCTTGGTACCAGGGGGCCGGATTCAGTTTGATCTCCCGAATGCGCTGATCGGCCGCCTGGTCAGCATTCTGGTGGTAGCGATCGGTGCCCTTACACCTATGGTCGGGAACTTGCTGGCAGCAGCCGGAACCTCGCCAGGACTTGCCGCCCTCCCAGGCGGACCATGCGGCGATCCCGAGGGCGACGACGGGATCAGCCGGCCATCCGCCCGGCCATATGCCGATCACGATCAGGCCGACCAGCACCACGGCGGCTTGCGCGGCGCAGATCAGGTTCTGGGTTCCCTCGCCGGCCGCGGTACGAGAGTGCAGCCGCTGTCCGAGTCGCTTGGGCATGCCAAGCAGAGCCGTGCCCGCCGTGTGAAGATCGCAGCCGCGGAAATCACGGTTTCCTCTCGGCCGAGTGCCGCTGTGCCGACCCCGGCTCTTCACAGCCCGCGCCTGGCCGCAGGCCGAGCGCCGGCGAGAGCGGCCAGCCGATGATCTTCTTCGGCTCGGGCGGCGAGAAGGTGGAAACTTTGCTCGTCTTCAGGCCCAGGCCGATGATCGCCTCGGGCAGCCGGACGGCCGCTCCGACTCCGTCCACCACGGGGACGTGCAGTTCGGAGGTGATCGCCTCCTCCAGCCCGGCCATGCCGGCACAGCCCAGGCAGATGACCTCAGCGTGATCGGCCCCGACGGCCACGGCGGCCTCGGCGACGATGGCGCGGATCGCGGCTGCCGGATCGTTGTCCACTTCCAGCGTGCTCATGCCGCTCGCCCGCACCGAGGCGCAGCGGTCCCACAGGCCAGCCAGGCGAAGCCGATCCTCGATCGCGGGCACGGAGCGCTGGAGCGTGGTCACCACCGAGTACGCCCGGCCGATCATCATCGCCACGTGCGCTGAGGCTTCGCAGATCTCCACGACGGGCTGCTCGATGAGTTCGGCGATGCCGTCACGGCCGTGTTCACCGAAGCCGGCGAGCACCACGGCGTCGTAGGGCCCGTCGTAGGCGAGGACGCGATCCACGACCGCCACAGCCGACAGGTAGCTCTCGAAGTTGCAGTCCACCGCCTCAGCCCCGAAGTACGGCTGAAGCGCGATGATCTGAGTGCCGGCCGAGGCGTACCGCCTGGCCCCCGCTTCGATCACCGATGTCATTGTCTGGCTGGTGTTGACGTTGACGACAAGGATTCTCATCTCGCTGTCCCTCCCCGCGCTGTAACCGTACGAGTCAAGGCCCGCGCTGCCCGAGCGGCCTCATGGAGAGCGCCGGCAGAGCAGCTGACCGCGCGGTCGCGAGGGCTCGGTGGGCTCGCCGCGAAGAATGGTGCCGCGGACGACGCCGTCCAGTGCGCGGCCCGCGTACGGAGTGCCAGGGTGCCGGTGGTGGCTGTCGGCCGGATCGACGACGAAGGACTCGTCCGGGGCGAAGATGCAGAAGTCCGCCTCGTAACCCACCGCGATCCTGCCCTTCCCATCCAGGCCAGCCAGGCGTGCGGGACCCGCCGACATCCAGCGGGCGACATCGCACAGCGAGAAACCGCGGCGACGCGCGGCGGTCCAGATCAGCGGCAGCCCGAACTGAAGTGAGGAGATCCCGCCCCAGGCGGCGCCGAAATCACCGCTGGCCACGTCCTTCATGGCCGGCGTGGCGGGAGAGTGATCGGAGACGATGAGGTCAAGCGTCCCGTCTCGAAGGCCGTACCACAGTAGCTCGCGATTGGCTTCCTCCCGGATCGGCGGCGAGCACTTGAACGCCGTCGCGCCGTCCGCGATCTCCTCCGCTGTCAGGACCAGGTAGTGCGGGCACGATTCCGCGGTCAGGGCGACACCGTCCCGGCGAGCCGACGCGATCATCGGCAGCGCGTCTGAGCTCGACAGGTGAACGACGTGCGCGCGGCCGCCTGACCGGCGGGCAGCCTCGATGACCTGGCAGATGGCGAGATTCTCGACCCCTCTCGGACGCGACGCGAGGTAGCCGGCGTAGCTCGGGCCGGTCGCCGCCGGAATCGCCGCTACGGCCTCCGCGCTCTCGGCGTGAACCAGCAAAGGGGAATCGAGCTCACGAAGAACGCCGAGCGCGTCCCGCATCTCCCGGTCGGTGACTGGCGGGAAGTCGTCGGACCCGGAGTCGGCCAGAAAGCACTTGAATCCGAGAACGCCGGCCTGGTGCAAGGGCGCGAGGTCGCCGAGGTTGCCGGGGATCACACCGCCCCAGAATCCGACATCGACGTGACACTGACCCGCGGCCGCCTGCTGCTTGATGTCCAGGGCCGCGACGCTGACAGTGCTGGGGACACTGTCCAGAGGCATGTCGACCAGGGTGGTAATCCCGCCGGCGGCCGCGGCCCGGGTGGCGGCCGCGAAGCCTTCCCATTCGGTGTTGCCCGGCTCGCAGATGTGCACGTGGGAATCGACCAAGCCCGGCATGAGCACGACGGACGAATCCAGCTCGAGAACGCTTGGCGCCGCGGCCGCACGGTCCATCGGCATCACGGCGGCGATAGAGCCCTCCCGTATCCCGACTGCCGCAGCGATCTCTCGGTGACCGGAAATCAAGCGAGGTGCCCGGATAACCAGATCGAAGCCATCGGTCATTCGACGGCCGTCGGCTCCGACAGCCCCTCCGCCGGGTCGTTGCCGATCCGTGAGTAGCCGAGCAGGGCCTTCGCCCGCGGGTTGCGTGCGATCAGCGCAACAGCCGCCAGGTAGACGGCCGCGCCCGTTGCCCACGCTTGCAGGGCCGGGAACCCGATATACGTCTTCCCGAAACCCGCTGTGCCCGGGACGAGGCCCCCGGTGAAGGCACCGACGGCCGTGCCCGCCAGCAGGGCGACGATGGCCGGCCAGTTGGCGGTCGCCAGCTCGTGCCACGCGGCGACCCGGTGCAACGGCCGCTTCAGCCCGAACACGCGCTTGACGACGAAGACGTCCATGGCCATGATCGTGCTGGCGACCGGCACAGTCACGGCGCCGATGCCCGTGACGATGTTGAATGTCTTGGTCAGGCTGGGCAGGATGAACGTCAGGCCGGCCGCGGCCGGGCCCAGCCCGATCACCGTGTACTCGCGGCGCCAGCGCGGAATGCGGGACAGCAGGTTCTGCGCGCCGTTGATGGCGATGTAGAGGTTCCCATCCTGGACCGCCCACTGATTGACGAGCAGGACCACCATCATCAGCCCCGCCAGCCCGAACAGCGTGAAGTTGGCGAAGTACTTGATGCTCTGGGCGAAGTCAGGCTGGTCCGACAGCGTCGCGATCAGATAGCCCATGATCGGGAAGATGAACGCGCCGAGGATGTACGGGATGGCGATCGCCGGCACGTTCCACCACGACGCCCTGCCCGGCTTGGCGTAGCGGAAGATATCGGGCTCGTTTCCCCACGTCGACAGGCCGACCATCGCGCCAGTGACGAAAAAGATCGATACCGGGGCGCTCGCATGCGGCACCGCGGACAGCGCATGACCGGACACTGAGGTGAACGCCTTGATCGTCGCGTAGATGCCCCACACGGCGATGACTGGTACCGCGACGAACTGCGCGAAGCGCTGCAGGCCGGTGAAGCCGAAGTAGTTGTTGAAGATCATCACGAACGCCAGCAGGGCGGTGATCAGGGACACCGCCGCGATAGTTCCGAGCAGCGCCTGCCCGAGCGTGATCACGAACAGCACGGTGAAGAGGTAAAAACCCATTCCGTCGATGACCAGCAGCAGCGAGACGATCGCGCTGCCGACCGTGCCGAAGACGCTCCGCGTGGTCACGGCATGCGTCTGACCAACGACCGCGCCGACGTTCGCTGATCCGATGCAGTACGCGGTCATCGTTACGGCCGCGATCGTCATCGCCACGATTAGGCGGCCGAGGGAAAGGCCCTCGAACCGGGCACCGTAGCCCACCAGCACCGCGCCGAACACTAGCTGCATCGAGCCGAATGTCAGGAACATCCGGAAGTTCGACCGCCGTGCGTGGCGCGGCACTACCGACTCGGTGTAGTCGGCGACGACCGACTGCCCCTTGACTTCCTGCTTCACGCTGTCGGCATGATTGGACGGAGGAATTGCGGTGTCGCCCGATCCGCCCATCTCGCACTCCACCTCAGCCCGCGAGACAAGCCCGCGCATCCACATGCCATGAGCTCTGAGGGTCCGGCGACTCGGACGACCCGGCAGCAGACCTGGCGAAAACCGTAACCGGTAGATTGCGACAGGTCAATATGCGCCGTTAGCCGCAACTTGCGAGGCTGTGGCCACCGTGCGGTAGCGACGATGCGTCGGACGGAACTAGGGCGCTGGTGACCGGGAAGGGCGCCGTTGACGGCCCCGACTTTGCCATCGGTAACCCGCCTGGCCGCCGGAAGAGTCAGATCGACTCGGTGCTCAATACCGCCTTCGGCTCCGCGGTACTCACGAAGTAGAGCTCAACCAGATCCGGGTGGCAGCCGCCTGACCTGCGGAACACCCGGCCGTCCCATCCCAGGGAGGTCTCAGCGAGGTGGGGCGGCCGATGAACTCTCCGGCCTTCTGGGCGACGCCGCCGCGCGGGGCAAGCATTACCGATACGAGATGATCTGACATGGGTGCGGCTCGTCCTCGAGGGAGCCTGGAAACCTGCCGCCGGCCTGGCTACACTCCGGCGATATGGCCGGGTTCTTTGACGCCGTCGAGCGGGCACGGCTCAGCGACCTGTTCGACGAGCTCGGTCCCCAGGCGCCGACGCTCCTCGCGCCGTGGACGACCCGCGACCTCGCCGCGCACCTGGTCCTCCGCGAGCGCGACTACCTGGCTGGCCCGGGGCTTGTCCTGCCCGGCGGGTGGGGCCGCTTGGCTGAACGACGAAGAAGAGCGCTCGCGGTGAGGGACTTTACCTGGCTCACCGCGACGATCCGATCGGGACCGCCGCCAGGCTTCTTCCGCATCGGATGGGTGCGCCGGGTCCCCAGCCTCAACGAGTTCTTCGTCCACCACGAGGACGTACGCAGAGCCAACGGCCGCGGCCCCCGAACCAGCGAGCACGCACTGGACGTGGCCCTGTGGCGCAACGTCAGCCGCGCGCCCTGGTTCCTCGCGCGGCGACTGCACGGCGCCGGACTCGAGCTTCAGTGGGCAGGGACCGCTCAGACCGTCCGGGCACGGCGAGGGGAACCCGCTGCCCGCATCGCCGGACCTCCGGGCGAACTGCTGCTCTACCTCTTCGGCCGGCAAAGCGCCGCACAGGTCGAGGTGAGCGGACCTGACGCGGCGATCGAAGCCGTCCGACGCGCACGATTCGGCATGTAACAGCAGTCCCAGGCCCTCACCCAGGACCGATACGCCCCCACCGCCCGGCCGATTCGCTCACTCCACGACAGCCGCACCCATCGGACACTCAACCCGCAGCCTCAACCTGCTGACCAGTCACGAGGCAAGCTGCCAGCCCATCTGACGGGCGCAGTCGCGGCGGAACCCGCCGTTGCACTAGCGCCAGCTACGCAACGTGACAGAAAGTACGGGGGCCCTCCGCGCCCGACCGCCGAATATTTGCGTCTCTCCGGGGACGGCCGCCATCGCCGGACGGCGTGCAGATCAGCCCGTTCGGGGCGGCCCACAGCGCAGCGCGGAGCCGTGCAGTATCCACGGCGGCTGGTTCGCGTGGCTCGCGGTCACGAACGCTCCGGCAGTCGGCGGGGATGGCCAGCGCGGTCACGGTAATTGGCGTTCGGCCGTCCTGATGGACGATCCGCACACGGGCGCCGCTCAGCGCTAGATTTCCACGCTTACTGTCGCGGGCCCCGCCGCCCGGGAGGCGATCCCGGGCAACTGCCGAGCCACCGCCAGACGCAGCTGCTGCGGGTCTGACAGCGACCGGCTTGCGGCTGCGCCGATGATCATGATTCCAGCACAGGGCGGGCAGGATTCGATCATCGAGATCAACGTAGAGTGCCGGTCAGGAGGGCGCCGATATTGTTCTCATGAGTCCGTCTTGTCCTTGCTACCGGGACGGTTAACCCTGAGAATTCACGCCGATTCCGAGCCGAGCGGCGCGGCTATCATGAAAAGTGCTCCTGACCTGGGACGATAAAGGTGACGAAGCCGTTATCTGACCCAGATCGAGGAGCACTTGCCAAGTGAAGT
>Ga0209240_1000792_pt1 | contig 12901 bp, 11 predicted proteins | sample GraSoi_2013_80cm_FD_185828 | JGI IMG/M metagenome (GOLD analysis project Ga0209240, IMG submission 185828) | Grasslands soil microbial communities from the Angelo Coastal Reserve, California, USA - Sample 9_17_2013_80cm (SPAdes) (version 2) | ecosystem: Environmental > Terrestrial > Soil >...
CAGCTTGCTTTTCGGTGAGGGCTTGGCCGGCGGCTTTGTAGGCTTCATCGGTGGCGAGCCAAATCTGGTGGCGGAGAGCGATGGGATCGTCGTCGAGCGGGAGGATGTTGGTTTCGCCCATGCCCTGGTTGTAGTAGCTGTCCTGCTTGTAGTCGCCAATGCGCACTACGACGCGGAGCACGCGATAGCGCACGCGCTGGCTTTCGCGCTGGGCGCCGAAAGCGGCTTCGGCCTGGTATTCGTCGACATCATTTACGCGATATTCGATGTAGTAGGGCGCGGCGACCTGGTCCATTTTGAGCTGCGCTCTGGAACGATCGAGCTCCGTAAGCAAAGCTTCGAGCAGCGTGTCGCCGCCGGCGGCGATACGCGCCGTCGCGAGCGGATCGAGCGCAGGCGTTTTGGTGGCGTCGTCATCATTCGATCTGTGTTTGGCAGCGTAAAGCGAAGTGCCACCTGAAATGAGAAGAGCTGCAAATGCGAAGGTGAACATCGCGCGGGCGATTTTCACGGCTTCACCTCCGACTTGTCTTGGGCGCCTTGCGCCGTGGTAGTGGTGCTTTCAAAACCAGGTGGAGGCAAGATAGGCGGACGCTCGTGCGAATGCCCGCGCTTTTGCACTTCCATTTCAGAGAAGAGCATGGCGGGAGCGACGGCTGAAACAGGAACGCTGCCGCTTTCCGCACCGCAGACACCGTTGAACACGTGCTGCTGATCGCCGGTGGTAACAATGCGGGTGAGCGCCGCGAGCGGAGTACCGACGATGTCGACGCCGCGGACCAATTCATCGGGACGTCCGTCGGCATAGATGCGATAGACGACTACGGGCAAGACCTGGAAGGCTTGCGGGAGTTGGCGGGTGGTAAGCGTGAAGCCACCCTGAATGTCATCGAAGTAGAGGCCGTAGGGCTTGCCCTGGCGCTTTACTTCGTCGATCAGTTTCTGTCGGAGTTGCGCTTCGGGAACGGTTTGCGTGGAGCTGACGATTAAATTCCCTTGGCGGCCGGTAGGCATGAGGCCGGGCTGATTGCGGCCGTGGCCGTTGGAAAGGCCGAAATTCTTGATGGGCATCCGGGACATCAGGAAATTCTTGAGCACGCCATTCTGGATCACTTCAACGCGCTGCGCCGGCGAGCCTTCGCTGTCGTAGTCGTAGGAGCCTGCGAGCTTCACTCCAGCTAGCTCGTGAACCGTGGGGTCGTCCGCGACGCTGAGAAATTTCGGCAGCACTTCCTGGTCGATTTTCTTGGTGAAGGTTTGTCCTTCATCTTCATCGCGCTGGCGATGACCTTCGAGGCGATGGCCGAGGACTTCATGGAAGAAGACGGCTGCGGCGCGTCCGCTGAGAAGCGCGGGGCCGTCGTAGGGCTCGGCGACCGGCGCTTTGCGCAAATCTTTGAGGTCCGCGGCGATCTTGTCGATCTTGCCGGCCAGATCGGATTCGCTGGGAAGGCCGGCGGCGGAAGGGGCTTGAAAGGTTTCGACGCGAATCAGTTCCATGCCGTCATCGGCGCGCGTTTCCGCTTCCATGATCAGGCGTGTGCTGGCGCTGGGTGAGGCGATGGCGGTGCCTTCACTGGAGACCAGGCGCGAATTGGAGTTTTGCACCTGCAGGACGACACTGGCGAAATAGATGCCGGGGTATTTGCGGAACGCGCCGGAGAGGCGGCGAATCTCGCCTCCCCAAGCGGCGCGATCCAAACCTTGCGGCTTGACTGCCTCGCCGGCGTGAGTCTGCGGCGCTTCCTTGGAGAAGTCGGGAGACTTGTCTTCTTCTTCGGCGCGCACGGCTGTGTTGGTCTTGACGTTGAGGAAGGCGGGGGCGGCGCGCTTGTACTCGCGATCGGTGAGCTCCCATAGTACGCGAGAGATGGCGTCGGGATCATCGCCGAGGGGGAGCGTGCCGGAAGTCATGCCGCTGACGCGGCTCTGGCCGTGCGTGTTGTCGAGCGCGGGCGAGCCGACGCGCATGACGACGTCCGCCTGACGGCGCTGTAGCGCGGCGTCAGTCAGCAGGCTGCCGTAGGCCCCGACGAGCACGACGATGTTCTGGTCATTGACCGTGTAGCTCAGAAAATAAGGAGCCGGATCCGTTTTCGAGAGGGAAATGCTGGCGCGAGAGAGCTCGCCCTGCATGATCTTGAGAATGGGATCGCTGGCGTTTGCGGGCGAAGTCTTCGTAGATGCGGAGTTTTTCGCGGGCGCGGCGAAGAGGGTCGGAGCGAAAGAAAGCTGGAGTGCCATGAGGCAGCAGGCCGCAATGCGAAAGAACTCTCGGAAAAAAGACAACTGCAATTGAGAAAAAGGCAACTTCAGTTGGGCTGGTAAGGACCGAATGATTTTCATGAACTGCAGTCTCCCGGTACAGCGATATCCGAAAGGGTTGTGGACCCTGATGAAGTCGAGCTATTTGAAGTGGAACAATAGAAAAGTATGCCTCAGCGTTCCCTTGAGCGCAATTCAGGCGTTATCAAAGCGTTCCCGTTCAGTCAACCTCGCGCCGCTGGCAAATTCCACCGCCGAAATTTGCCTACGCCCTTCCAGTTTGACGGATAGTAGCCGCAATAAGGTTGCGTGGCCACAGGCAATTAAAATTTGGGTGTCTTCCCGGAAGATGGTTCCGGGCGCTCCGCCGGTGAGGGTGCGCAGGGAAAACGGCTCGGCCCAAAGATGGCAGGTCTGCCCGCGGAAAGAGGTATATGCGCCGGGCCAAGGAGCAAAGCCGCGCATGCGATTGTAGATTTCTTGAGCGGGGCGGTTCCAATCTATGCGCCCGTCCTCTTTTTTTAGCAGGGGAGCGTAGGTCGCTTCGTTATTATTCTGCAGACGAGGGGTGAGTTTCCCTTCCGCGATGCCCCGCAGAGTTTCGAGCATCAGCGGCGCTCCGGCTTCCGCCATGCTTTCGGCGAGCTTGGGTGCGGTTTCCTCTGGAGCGATGCCGATTTCTTCCTGCAGGAGCATGTCGCCGGTGTCCATGCCGGCGTCGATGCGCATAGTGGTGAGGCCGGTTTGCGTCTCTCCGTTGGCGATGGCCCAGTTGATGGGAGCGGCACCGCGATATTTGGGGAGCAGCGACGCATGCAGATTAATCCAACCGAGCTTGGGGATTTGCAGGAGGGAGGCGGGAATGATTTGTCCGTAGGCAATGATGACGATGCAGTCGGGTGCGAGCCGCTGCAGCAAATCGCGCGCTTCAGGCGAGCGGATTTTTTCCGGCTGATGCACGGGGACACTTGCCGCTATGGCCGCTTCCTTCGCCGGAGGCGCGGAGATTTGCCTGCCTCGACCGCGTGGGCGGTCGGGTTGCGTGATTACAGCAGCGATTTCGATATCGGGTTGAGCGAGGAGCTGGATGAAGGTAGGGACGGCGAAGTGCGGGGTACCGCAGAAGAGGATGCGCATGGGTTAGTCCGGGGCAGGCATCGTAACGATACGGAAGCGAGCTTGCGGGCTGACATCTTGCCAAGCTGGGGCGCAGCAGTGCTGCGCCCCTACAAAGACGGGACTCTTGCTCACGCTACTACCACTCGCCTTGCTTGCGGAGCTTTTTGATTTTGCGTTTGATCAGGTCACGCTTCAGCATGCTCAGGTGTTGGATGAAGAGAATGCCGTTGAGGTGATCGATTTCATGGCAAAAGGCGCGGGCTAGGAGGTCTTCGCCGCGGATTTCAAAGGATTCGCCCTTGGCGTTTTGCGCCTTGACGGTTACAAATTGCGGGCGCAGGACGTAGCCGCGGAAACCGGGAACGGAGAGGCAGCCTTCCTCTTCGCGCTTTTCGCCTTCCGCGTGAATAATTTCGGGGTTGGCGAGAACGATTTTAGCTTCCGGATTTTTCCCGCCGGTGACGTCGACGACGGCCATGCGCAGATGCAAACCGATCTGGGGGGCAGCGAGTCCGACGCCTTGCGCGGCGTACATGGAGGCGAACATATCTTCGGCCAACTGTTCCAGTTCGGTGTCGAAATTCTTTACAAGTGCAGTGGGCTTTTCGAGGATGGGATTGCCGTACTTGACGATCGGATAGATCTTGCGGGCGGCGGAGACGGTCTCCGGAGCCGGGGCGGCTTGCGTGGCTTCAGAACTCGTCGATTTGTCGGGCATAGTTATCGAAATTCCGTCGCATCTCGGCGAGAGAGTCTCCTCCAAATTTTTGCAGAAAAGCATCGGCGAGCACAAGGGCAACCATGGCTTCGCCGGCAACACCTGCCGCGGGGACGACACACCAGTCGGAGCGCTCGTAGGCGGCCTGCACCGGCTCCTTGGTGACCATGTCGGCGGTGCCGAGGGCGCGGCGCAGCGTGGAGATGGGCTTGAGATAGCCGCGAACGATCACGTCCTCGCCGTTGGTGATGCCGCCTTCGAGACCGCCGGCGCGATTGGAAGAGCGGCGGAAGCGGCGCGCGGATTTGTCGTAGGAGATTTCGTCCTGCACTTCGCTGCCGTAAGAGCCCGCGGCGGCGACGCCGGCGCCGATTTCGACGCCTTTGACGGCTTGGATGCTCATCACCGCTTGCGCCAGGCGGCCGTCGAGCTTTTCGTCCCACTGCGCGTGGCTGCCGAGGCCGACGGGGATATTGTGCGCGATGACTTCGAAAATGCCGCCGACGGTGTCGCCGGCTTTGAGCGCGGCATCCACTTCGGCCTTCATTTTATCTTGCACGGAGGTGTCGACGCAGCGCAACGGAGAATCGAGGTCGGCGTTCGCTCTGACGATTTCGTCCCAACTGGCCTTGCGGTCGAGCTTGACGTGACCGACTTGTACGGTGTGGCTGGCGATTTCCGTGCCGAATTGGCGAAGCAGCAGCTTTGCAAAGGCGGCGGCGGCTACGCGAGAGGCGGTCTCGCGAGCGGAGGCGCGCTCCAGGATGTAGCGGGCGTCGTGAAAGTCAAATTTTTGAGAGCCGGCGAGGTCGGCGTGACCGGGACGCGGCGCTACGAGTTTTTTTGTGGGCGCGTCATCTTCCGAGGAGTCTTCCACGGGAAGAATTTTCTCCCAGTTGGCCCAGTCGCGGTTTTCGATCCGGAGGGCAACGGGAGCTCCGATGGTCTTGCCGTGGCGTACTCCGGCGAAGATGTCCGCGCGGTCCTTTTCGATTTTCTGACGGCCGCCGCGGCCGTAGCCGAGCTGGCGGCGATGGAGCTCGTGGTTGATGAAGTCCACGTCGATCGGAAGGGAGGCGGGCAATCCGGAAACGAAGGCCAGCAGCGCCTGTCCGTGCGATTCACCGGCAGTGTAGAAGCGCAACATGGGGAATTAGGAACAAGCAGTGTAGCGGCGGTGCGCTCGCGCGTCCAGTACGGGGGGGAGAAAATGGTCGACAGTCAACAGTCGAAAGTCCCAAGATCAAAAGCTAACGCAGAGACGTTGAGAAGGCAGAGGAGCACAGAGCCGAAACTTCAGAAATTCGTTCTGAGACGCGAAGACACTCCGGCCTAGTACTCCAAAGCACGTGGAGGGAAGAGCACAGAGGGCGCAGAGACGGCTGGTCGGTTTGATCGAGGAAGTGATGCTTGACGTGGTTGGTGTTGGCGGTTACGCTTTTGGCTTAGTGTTTGTCTTACAATAGTTTGCGGTCAAAACGCCGTATCGATAGGGAATTGTGGCAGACACTCCATTCCAGGTAGCGGGTGGTCAAGCCAAGCCCGTGGAACGCATCTCCATGGGCGAGGTGCTGACCGACGCCTTCAAACATTTTCTCGCAGACATCCAAGATTATTCGGAGATGTCCGCACGCGCAGTTGCAAACCTGGCCAGCGGACCGCGCTACTTCCAGGACATCCTCGACCAGATGGATGACATCGGCGTGGGGTCGCTGCCGATCGTGTTGATGTCCGGTTTCTTCATCGGAGCGGTGATGGTATTGCAGACGGGCTCGCAGTTCGTGCGCTTTGGCCAGACGGCGCTGACCGGAGACGTGGTGGCCATCGCGTTGGTGCGCGAGCTGGGGCCGACACTGACGGGAATTCTGGTGGCGGGACGATCAGCATCTGGCATCGCGTCGGTGTTGGGCTCGATGTTAGTAACCGAGCAGGTGGATGCGATGCGAGCGATGGGCACGGATCCGAGCCGCAAGCTGGTAACGCCGCGGGTGCTGGCGGGCATCTTGATGCTGCCTTTGCTGACCGCGCTCAATGATTTCATCGGCTTGCTCGGCGGTTGCGTAGCGTCGGTGTTTTCGCTGCGCTTGAACGCGGTGGAATTCTGGACGCGCGCGATCAATGCCCTGGATTTTGCGGACATTATGCAAGGGATGATGAAGCCGCTGGTTTATGGATTTATTCTTACGACGGTGGGTTGCTACAAGGGGCTGACCGTGCGCGGAGGGACGCAGGGTGTGGGCCGCGCGACCACGCAGGCCGTCGTGGTGGCATCCGTGATGATCATCGGCGCGGACCTGTTCTTGACCAGACTCGCATTATATCTCGGAGATAAAATCTTTTGACGACCACCTCGCCCGACACCGAGACCTCCGCGGTCGTTACTTTCGAAAATGTAAGAATTGGATTCGACGAAGAGGACGTGTTGCGCGGTGTGTCGTTTGAAGTGATGCCTCGGGAGACGGTGGTGCTCTTGGGGGAAACGGGAACCGGAAAAACGCTGACCCTGAAATTGGCGGCGGGGCTACTGCGGCCGACGCAAGGCGAGATCGAAGTGCTGGGTCAGGACGTGTCCTCGATGGGCGAGCGAGAGCTGCTGCCGTACCGCAGGCAGTTGGGATTTGTATTTCAGGAGGGCGCGCTATTTGACTCGATGTCCGTGGCAGAGAATGTTGCCTACCAGTTGCGCGAGGATCGGAGGAGCGAAGAAGAGATCGAGCGGCGTGTGCGAGAGGTCTTGCACTTTGTGGAGCTCGAGCAAACGCTTGACATGCTGCCGTCGGAACTTTCGGGCGGCATGCGCCGGCGCGTCTCGATCGCCCGCGCGTTAGCGGCGCGGCCGCCCGTCATGCTGTACGATTCGCCTACCGCGGGACTCGATCCGGTGACGGCGCAAACGATCATCACGCTGATTTTGCGCTCGCGCGACGTGTTCGGCGTAACAGCCATGTTGGCCACGCAGCGAGTACAGGATGGATTTGCGCTGGCGAACTTTCGGTTTGATGCGGAGAGCAAGCGCGTAGTGCGCCTTGCAAAGAGAGAAAGCACCGTTCCCACAGGAGGGGAAAGCAGCGAGCCGGTAACCAGATTTGTGGTTTATCGAGAGGGACGAGTCTATTTTGAGGGTAAACCGGAGGAGATGGCCGAGTCGAAGGACGCGTATTTGCAGCGGTTTCTCGCGGGAATTTGATAGGCTGTGAAAGCGGAAAAGCTGGCGAGGGCGAATTGGTCGGGTAGATATTGTGCAACGCTGGCGCACGGGGACCGGGGTCGATGTGTGCGCAGGGCTGAGTCAGAAAACGCAGGAGGGAAGAGGAAGATTTCATGGCGCAGCGCAAACAACTGACCTGGGCGGAACTGCGCGTCGGTCTATTCGTGCTGGTCGGACTGTTTGTTCTGGCTGTCGGGATTTTTTATGTCACCGGAGCGAATTTTATTGGCCCGAAGTATCGGCTGAAAACATATTTGCCGGAAGTTTCTGATTTAGCCAATGGCGCGCCGGTACGCGTGGACGGCGTCGAGGTCGGAAATGTAGAGTCCATCAGGCTTGTGCCGCGGACGGCAGGGCGCGTTCCGGAAAAGAACAAGAACATCGAAGTCGTGATGCGCATTGACCGGAGGTTTCAGGGCGACATCCTGACGGATTCGACCGCCAGCTTGGTCACGGAAGGTTTGCTTGGCAACCGCGTTGTGAACATAACACGCGGCTTCACCGGAGTACCGCTCAAAGAAGGTCAGGAGATCCAGGGAGTCGAGGAAAAGGCCATCAAGGAAGTGGTTGAGCGCAGCGCGGACGTCCTCGCGAATTTGCAGGCGCTCTCCGATAACGTCAAGGACTTGCTGGCTGGCGTGCAGCAAGGTCGCGGAACACTGGGGAAGCTGCTCACCGACGATCAGGCATACAAAAACCTGAATAGCGTTCTCTCGAAGACCAACCAGATAGTCACGAATGTCCAGGAAGGACAGGGTACTCTGGGGAAACTGGTTGTTTCCGACGAGTTGTACGGCAAGGTGAACACCGCGGTGGACAACGTTAATGTGATCATGAGCGACGTGCGCAGCCAGAAGGGCACGCTCGGCAAGCTGCTGTATGATCCGTCGCTCTATGACGAAGCGAAGAAGGCACTCAGTGGCGGGAACGCCATAATCAGCGACGTCCGCGAGGGCAAAGGGACGCTGGGCAAGCTGGCCACCGACGATGTGCTCTACAATAAGCTCCGAGACACGAGCACCAATCTGGCGAATGCCACAGCGAAGTTGAACGACAACACGACCAGCGTAGGAAAAATGTTTTCGGACCCCAAGTTATACGACAACCTGACCGGCTTGACGGGCGATCTTCGCTTGCTGGTCGGGGATTTCCGCCAAAATCCCAAGAAGTTCCTGCACTTCAAGATAACTGTATTTTGACGATTGCCCGTTTTGCGGGGACGCCCCGCGCTATGTTGTAATGACTTTGTAACAAAAACGCTATAGGCTCCAGCCGACCGAGTCGATTGTGCCCACAAATGTGACGGAAACACCGGATCAAAAAACGGCGCCGCGCCCGGAGGCGGCAAAATCCACGCTGCCGCAGCCAGGGCGGCCGGTTCCCAGCCGTGCCTATCCGGGGGCGCTAATCGTCGTGGAAGGCACGGATGGCTCCGGCAAGAGCACGCAATTGTATTTGCTGAAGCGCTGGCTCGAGATCGGCGGTTACCGGCTGCACTTCACTGAGTGGAATTCTTCGCCGCTGGTGAAGTCCGCGACTCGGCGCGGCAAGCAGAGGCGGCTGCTGACGCCAACGACGTTTTCCTTGCTGCACGCCGCGGATTTTGCGGACCGCTGCGAGCGCCAGATCATGCCCTTGCTCCAGGGCGACTACCTCGTACTCGCGGACCGCTATGTCTACACCGCGTTCGCGCGCGATGCGGCGCGCGGCTGCCCTCCGCGTTGGCTGCGCAATCTTTATCGCTTCGCGCCCATTCCGGACATCACGTTTTATTTTCGCGCGCCGCTGGACGTTGCCGTGCAGCGCATCCTGAGCGGACGCCCAAAACTGAAATACTACGAAGCGGGCATGGATCTGGGATTGTCGTACGACCGCTCCGAAAGCTTTCGCTTGTTCCAGGCGCGCATCCTTGAGGAATACGACAAGATGGTGGATACCGACAACTTCGTGGTCCTGGATGGCACCATACCGGTCAACAAACTGCAGAAGCAGATGCGCGACATCGTAGCCTCCAAAATAGATTTGAAGCGCTTCGCGCCTCGGTTGGCCGAAACGGAATAGCAATGCCCGATCAGGAAAAAGACAAAGAGAAGCCGGCGGCCACAACGGCGGCTCCCGACGCCACATCCGCGCCCGTGCCCGGTGCCGCAGCGACGAAGACAGCCACCGAAGAAGATGCATCGCAATATTTTTACGGCGAAGCGCTGGTCGGCTTCGACCCCAGCGAAATTACCGGCAGCTTGATTGTGATCGAAGGAATGGACGGATCCGGCCGATCGACGCAAATCGCGTTGTTGCAGGAATGGCTCGAATCGGAAGGGTTTGCTGTGCAGACCAGCGGTCTGCGGCGTTCGAATCTGGTCGGGCGCGACATCGACGAGCTGCTGGCGAAGAACGCCGTGACCCGCCTGACGCTTTCGCTGATGTACGCCACCGATTTCTTCGATCAGGTCGAGCATCGCATCCTCCCGGCACTACGTGCCGGCACGGTCGTCCTTGCCGACCGCTTCATCTTTACGCTGATCGCGCGCGGCGTGGTGCGCGGCATCAATCGCGATTACATCAGCGGCTTGTACGCGATGGCGCTGCGCCCGCACCTCACGTTTTGGCTCAACGTGCGCCCGGAAACGGCCTTCGCTCGCGAATTCAAGAAAGCGCAAGCCATCAGCTACTGGGAAGCTGGACGCGATATGTCACTGTCGCACGACCTGTATTGGTCCTTCATCCGCTACCAAACCATGATCAAGCGCGAGTTTGAAGTCATGGCCAAACGCCACAGCTTTCTCGAGCTGGATGGGGAAGCAAGCGTCTCCGCGGTGAACAAGCAATTGCGCCAGCGCATCGCCGAGCAGTTGGGCATTCGGGCCACAAAATACACTCCATCCTCTGCGCTGGCGCATCTCTGGCGGTAAACTCTGCGCATGTCTGAGCCGGTCCACATTGCCGCCATCGACGCCGGCTCAAATGCCGTGCGCCTTTCCGTGGCGCGCGCCTATTCTGCGTTGGACATCGAGCCGCTGCACAACGAGCGCTACTCGCTGCGACTCGGCGAAGGCGTGTTCCTTCGCCACCGCTTCAGCGAAGACATCTTCAAAAAGGGTGTGAAAGCTTTCCGCCACTTCAAGGAAGTAATGGACGAGTTTGGCGTAACCCGCTATCGTGCCGTGGCCACCAGCGCCTCTCGCGAAGCGCGCAACCGCGACGCCTTCGTCCGGCGCATTAAACAGAAGGCCGGCGTTGCGCTCGAAGTGATTAGCGGAGCGGAAGAATCGCGGCTGGGAAGGGAAGCGGCCCTCGCGGCGCTCGGACCGGAATCTCCTCCGCGCTGCATCGCGGACCTGGGTGGCGGAAGCCTGGAGATCAACATCCTGCGGGATCACACCGTCGAACAGACCGCGCAATTGCCGGTCGGCACGGTGCGTTTGATGACCACGCTGAATATTCCGGGCGTAATTCGTCCCGCGCAAGCGGAGCAGGTAAGACTATACGTGCGCGCGCTGCTGGAGTCGCGCCTGCCGGCGCGGCCTAACCTTGGCGAAAGCATCGCCGTGGCGCTTGGAGGGAACGCGGAAACGCTCATGACCGTCGCGCCCGGCCCGCGCGAGCACGGCGTGCCGACTTTGCAGCTTTCGCTGCTGCGTGAGCGTCTCGACGACATCCTGCGCCGTGATGTCCGCGAGCGCATGAAGGCCTACGCGGTGCGCCGCGACCGCGCGGACGTCATGGGCATCGCGGCGATTACGTTTGTCACGCTCGGCCGCTATCTCAATCTGCGGAGTCTCTCGATTCCGGGCGTCGGCATCCGTGAAGGACTGCTCCAGGAAATCGCGCGCGAGGCCTTCTCGCGCAAGGAGCCGCATCGCTACAATGCAGCCGCGCGTCAGCTGCTCGTCGGCACGCGCAGCTTCGCGCGCCGCATGGAATACGATCAGCGTCACGCCGAGCACGTGCGGGAGCTCAGCATTTTGCTCTTCGATGAGTTGCAGCCGGTTCATCATTTGCCCGCGGAATCGCGCGTGCTCCTCGAGGCCGGCGCGCTGCTTCACGATACCGGTCACATGATCAGCCATCGCGGGCACCACAAGCACGGCGAATACCTAGCGCTCAATGGAGATATTCCGGGTCTCCAGGGCCGAGACCGTGCTGTTGTGGCCGCGCTGGTCCGCTATCACAATCGGAAGTCGGTGCCGGCCGGCCATCACGTCGCGTACTCATCGCTGAATAACAACGATCAGCGAACGGTCCGGCGGCTGGCGGCGATTCTGCGCATCGCGGAAGCACTGGATCACTCGCATCGCCAGCGCGTCACCAACCTCGATGCTTCGTTTCAGCGCGGCGCCGTTGGGGTGCAGATCAGCGCGCGCGGCGATGCGGCAGAAGACCTGCGCGACGCAAACCGCAGTGCCGAGCTTTTTGAAAAAGAATTCCACGTGCGCATGTATTTCCGGCAACCTGGACCTGGACCCGGTCGCGTGTAATCCGCGCGTAGACGAACGGCACTATATTTCTTCGAGGAGAGAAGCCCACCCATGGAGCTCTACATCGTCCGTCACGGCATCGCCATCGATCGCGAAGACCCGAAAGCGCCCGCTGAGGCTGAGCGATATTTGACCGAGGAAGGCATCGCGAAGACCAAGCAGGTGGCCAAAGGCATTGCAGCCCTGGGAGGACGCGCCGACCTGATGGTTAGCAGCCCATACCTACGCGCCATGCAGACCGCCGCTATTTTCGCCGCCGCGCTTGACTATCCGGAGCACAAAATAAGGCAGAGTGAGAGCCTGCTTCCGGGCGCCCAGCCCGTCGCGTTCTTACGCGAACTGGCCCGGGAGAAAAACGCCTCGTCGGTATTTTGCTTCGGTCATGCTCCGCACGTGGACGGGTTGCTGGCCGCGACTGTCGGCGCGCCGCGTCATATCACCTCAATGAAAAAAGCCGGAGTCGCCCTTGTCGAGCTGAAGCGCGTTTCGCCGATAAATGGCCAACTCGTCTGGCTTGTTACGCCCAAACTCTTCCGCAAAGGAAAGTGACGCTAATCCGCGGACGGTGATCGCGTTCGTTCCACGCTTCGCTGCTGCGGGTTTTGCGACGCTCCGTGTTACTCTTTTCGCCGCAAGGAGCTGCCCATGACCGAAAACAACGCGATTCCGCGTCGAAAATTTCTTTCGCAGGCCGCAGCGACGGCCGCGCTGACTATCGTGCCTCGCCACGTGCTCGGGCGCGGTTTCGTGCCGCCCAGCGACCTGCTTAATATCGCCGGCATCGGCGTCGGCGGCATGGGGCGCGCAAATCTCATCAATCTCGCCTCGCAAAATATCGTCGCTCTTTGCGATGTTGACTGGGGCTACGCGGGAAAATCCCTCGACCGCCTTGACTCGGATATTGAGAAACTGCGCACCCGCATCGAGGCTCCGCCTGCGGAGCCCGCACCCGGTCAGGTGGGCGCCCCGTTTGATCGCGAGAAGGCTAAGGCGCAACTTGCGGACATGATTAAGCTAAAGACCGAGCACGTACCGAAAGCCAAGCGCTACAAAGACTATCGCCAGATGCTCGAGCAACAGAAAAACATTGACGCCGTCCTCGTGGCCACTCCC
>Ga0209240_1000796_pt1 | contig 12860 bp, 10 predicted proteins | sample GraSoi_2013_80cm_FD_185828 | JGI IMG/M metagenome (GOLD analysis project Ga0209240, IMG submission 185828) | Grasslands soil microbial communities from the Angelo Coastal Reserve, California, USA - Sample 9_17_2013_80cm (SPAdes) (version 2) | ecosystem: Environmental > Terrestrial > Soil >...
GATCGAATTCACGAGAGACGTGGCGGGTGATATCACCACTGGGTCCGCCAAAGACTTCTTTCAAGTCGAACCAGCGATCGAACATTTGCGTTACGAAGTCGACGGCGCCGAGCTGCATATTTTTGGGGATTTCTCGTTGGGGCAATCGTATCGCCTCACTATTGGACCGGACGTCGTCGACGATTACGGTGCGCCGTTCTCTGGCGATCAATCGAGAACTCTCCAGTTCTCGCCGGTGAAACCTCGGATTTATCTACCGGTTATCTCCGGGGATCAGTTCCGAGGCGGCGCCCGCGAATTTGAAGCGCTGTCGATCAACGTGCGCCGCCTTCACGTTCGAGCATTGCTGGTAGATCCGGCCAGTGGCCCAGCGGCGAGAACCGCGTTTTTTGCTTACCCCAAAAATGAAAAGGGAATTGTCGAGAATGAGACTAACCAACGGATCCCTGAAGGTAAATTTGGCGGCAAACTGATCTTTGATCGTACCGTCGAGGTAACCAACGCGGCGGTAGACAAACAGGTTAAGACCCAGATCAACTGGAACGACGTAGTTGGCGCAAACCGGGGCGGGATGGTGCTCTTCACAATTGATGGTGATCCCATCTCGGAAGCCGGCCAGCAAAGGGTCGGAGCTCAGGCGCTAATTCAGTTAACCGATATTGGTGTGCTCTGGGCGCGGGAATCGGATAAGCTGCGCTTTTCGGTCTTTTCGTTGACCACAGGCTTACCGGTCGGGTCCGCGGCGATTCATCTGCTGAATTCCGACCTCAAACCGGTTGCTAAAATCTCCAGCGACGAGACCGGTACAGCCATCGTTCCGTTTACTCCCGAAATTGAGTGGGCTGAAATCAGCGAGCAGAATGATGCGTATGCTTTACACCTCGGGAGTTCTACAGAAGGACTGCCCGCTGCCGGTTTCGGTCTGGACATCCGCTATTTGTCTTGGGAGAAACACTCCGACTTGGCGAACGCCAGTTGTTTCATTTTCACCGACCGCCCGCTCTATCGCCCGGGAGAAACCGTCCATGTTAAAGGCCTGGTCCGCGCCCTGAAACAGTCAGGTCTGGCCGCAGCGGAAGGTTGGAAGGGCAGCGTGGTGGTGACGGATGCACAGGGCGAATCCGTTTATTCTGCTGATATCGCTACCGATCGATACGGTGAGTTCGAAACCGAGATCCCCCTTAACGAAACATCGGTCGGACGAAGCCAGCTCAAAGCCGTGTTCGAAGACCCGAACGGCGGGGAGCTGAACTCGTACAGCGACTTTGAGGTGGCAAACTACGAACCTAACGCGTTCGAATTGAATTTGGCTATGCCGAAGCAGCTCAGCCCCGACGCGGAAGCCCGGGCAGAAGTGACGGCAAAATATTATTTCGGCGCTCCTTTAACTCAAGCCAAGGTCCGTTGGACGCTGCAGGCAGCGCCGATAAGCTTCAGCGCCCCGGATTTTTCCGATTACTTGTTTTCGCAACCGGACGAGCAAGCGAAGACTACGACAGTGACCGGTTCCGCCTCCTACGACGGTGTGCATCCGGTGGTAATCCAGCCAACGATGCCGGCTCCGAACGGAAAGCCGATCCAAGGGGTTCTTACGGTGGAAATGACGGACGTGAACCAGCAAACGGTGACCGAGTCCCGCGTGTTCCAAAAGGCGCCCGCTGCTTTCTATCTCGGGATAGCCGTGCCGGAGACATTTGTGGTCCACTCCGGAGTACCGATCCCCGTTCAATGCGTTGCGGTGACTCCTGACGGCAAGCCATTGGACCAGGCGGTCGATGTTCAGTTGGAATTATTCAGGAAGCGCTCAGAAACGGTCCGAGTCAAAACCGCGGGGAAGGCGGTTTCTTTTCGCACTAACTCGTTCGACGAGAAAGTTGGGGAGTGGAAAGGCCAGACCCTGCAGCCGGTGTTGAAACTGGCGAAGTGGGCGACGGCCGGCGGCAAAACGGCTGAGGTGACGTTGCCGGCCGCGGGTGAATACATTTTGCGCGCTCACGCTAAGGACCAGGACGGGCGTGAAACTTGGACCGAGTATTCACTCTATGATAGTGGCGATGAAAACGTCAGCTGGAGTTTCCGGAACGCTGCGCAAATCGATTTAGTTCCGGACAAAGCGGAATACCACCCGGGCGAGACCGCGAAGGTGTTAGTTAAGAGTCCTTTCACCGGGGAGGCGATTGTCGATATCGCTCGAGGCGGCGATATATTACGATCGGAGCGGGTCAAGCTCGAGGGTAACACGCCGGAGCTGGAAATTCCGATCACTGCCAATGACCTTCCCGACGTTTATGTTTCCGCGGTGTTAATTCGAGGCGCAACAGATAGCACCCGGAAGATAAAGACACCGGAGTTTCGTTATGGGTTTACAAAATTAGCGGTTAGTGATCCTGCTACCAGACTTCGGATCGAGATCGCGCCCAACCAGACGACGTTTGAACCTGATCAGCCGGTCGAAGTTAAATTAGAAGTTAAAGACGGCTTAGGCCGGCCGGTACCGAACGCGAAGCTTACTTTTTTCGCGGTTGACGACGGTGTGCTGGCTCTGACCGGATACCAACGACCGGATCCTTACAACACCTTTTTTGGCGAAATCCCATTAAATGTTCAGATGGGTATGACGTTGGATTCACTGCTGGCAGAAGATCCGCAGGATCTGCAGTTCACCAACAAGGGTTACTTGATCGGCGGCGGCGGTAACGAGGGTCCGGGGATTAAGCTCAGGACGAATTTCCCGGGGACCGCGTGTTGGTTACCATCGCTTCACACCGATGCAACGGGCCACGTGACCGCGAAATTTACCGCGCCGGATGCCATTACCCGGTATCGGTTAGTAGCCGTCGCCGCGGCAGGGAATAACCAGTTCGGGTCAGCTGAGTCGGCGATAACGATTCAGAAACCGCTGTTAATCATTCCCAGCATGGCCCAATATGCTCGATCTGGCGACAGGTTAGGGGCGCGAGCTGTCATCAGAAACGATAGTGGGCACCAGGAAAACGTCCGGGTGTCATTAAAGCTCGATGATCGTTTTTCCAGTGCCAAGCCGACAGAGGTTACGCTCACATTGGAGAACGGCTCCGCGCAGACGGTCGACTTCCCGTTGGTAGCCGGCAGTCCTGGGTCGAGCCATTGGCAATGGGTCGCTCAAGCTCAAGATCACTCCGATGGGGTAGCGGCTGACACCGTGATCGGGCCGGCGGGAACAACACTGCGCGAGGTTTATCTCAGCGATATTCAGGAAAAGCAACACGACCTGTTTGCGGGGGTTAATCCCCAGTTGCTGGAAGGTCGAGGCGTGGTGAACATTACTTTGTCGAACACGCGTCTAACTTCGTTGCAAGAGGCGGTCGCATCGCTGCGCGCGTATCCTTACGCTTGTTCGGAACAGCTGACATCAAGCTTAGTGCCGTGGCTAGTTAGTGAGCAATTGAAGTCAGCAGTGCCCAACTTGTTAGCGAACGAAACGAGCCGGCGCGAGAGTGTCGATCGGACGTTGAGCGAGCTTTTCAACCGGCAAACCGGATCTGGCGGACTGGCTCTTTGGCCCGGCGGGAACGAGCCATCGCTGCTCGCCAGCGCGTACGCGGCCTGGGTAATGGCCGGCTTACAAGAGCAAGGAATCGAGCTGCCGGTAAGGAAATGGCAATCGTTGTTAGCGTATCTTAGCACCAGCCTGCGTGGTCTGCCGCAGGTCCATGATGATATTCGCTTCCAAGAGCTGGCATTGGCGGTTTGGGCCGTAGCCGCTGCCGGAAAACCAGAAGTCGCCTATGAGGAAGCTTTGTTTCAAGCCAGAAGCGAGCTCTCGCATGAAACCCGAGCGATTGTGGCCTTAGCCTTTCTATCGAGTGGTAACGCCCCAAAGGAGGTGGTTGATGCTTTGCTCGATGCAAAAGTGAGCGCACCGGATGCCGTCTGGTTGTATGGAGGAGGCGCGCGAGAAGATGCGCTCCGTTTGCTAGCCTGGACGCGGTACCGGCCACGGTCTCTGGAGGTCGCTGCGTTGGTTAAGGAGCTATTAGGTCAGAGACATAACGGGTGCTGGAATAGCACTCAAGAAAATGCCTGGTCTCTGATCGCGTTAGCAACTTACTATCGAATTTCAGGAGGCGCCGGTAAACCCGTTGATGGTTTGGTGGTGGCCGGTACCAGGTCGCTGCCTTTTTCGGTCAACCGGAAGACGCCAGCTTGGAACACTGGATTACTCCTGGATCCCGCCAATCCGTTGAAAGATCTGTTGGTCCAGCGCAATGGAACGGGTTCGCCGCTTTTTGGCGAGGCTAAATTTGAAGTCTACCCTGTAGTCGTTGAGCAACCTCGCCAGGATCGGGGGTACGCGGTTTTTCGGACGTACCAGAAGGTTGGTGATGACGGCAAGTTACAGCCGGCAGATAACTTGAAAGTAGGCGATAGGATAGTGGTCACTATCAACATTAAATCAAACCGAGCGGGACGCTTGGTTGTGATCGATGATCCGGTGCCGGCGGTGTTTGAGCCGATTAATCCTAATTTCCGTGCGGCCGCTGCCGATGGATCCTCGGAAGATCTAGGCTATGCGGATTATCGCGTCATCCGCGTTGATCGAGTTGAGATCTACCGTGATCACTTCCCGGCTGGCGACTACAGCTTCACTTATCTTAGCCGGGTGCGTTTTGCAGGCGAAGCGGTTGCTCCGGGAACAAAGGTGCTGGAGATGTATCGTCCGGATCGGTTCGGGCTTGGAGAAACCACGAAGGTCGCGACGAAAGCGTTGGAAGGGGAGTGAGTCGGCGCGCTTCGTTCTCGTTCTCGTCCTCGTCGTCGTCCTCCCGCCTTCGCCAAGCCTACGGCGCGGCAAGCTGTCCTCGAATTCTGGGGAGCAGAGTGATGGAGTGTTGGAGTAATGCGCTCTGTCTCGCAGCAGTCAGCCCCGGTTCGTTAGTCGATCATACTCACTATGGTGTCCGATCCAGAACCAGACGAAGTCGTCACGTTCTTGCACCGCAATCGCTCGATAGTGAATTCCGACACGAACGGACCAAAGCCGCCCGACTTTTTTTAAATGGAGCGACGGATGACGGGGATCGCGCTTCAGCAAGCTATAGCAACGGTCGGCGAGTCTTTGGACATCTAGCGGAAGAGCAAGGTAACAGTCCCAGAATTTGGGACTGGCACGATGTCTCACAGGTCGGTGCAGCGGCCGTCATGCAAGTCGCGCAGCGCCTCCTCGGCTAGCCGATCTAAATGACCGGCCTTTACATCTTGCTCGAACTGATGGTCCCAGGCTTGAGCGTCAAAATCGGCAAACCAAGCTCGAAACGCTGAGAGCTCGTTACTACTCAGCTTGCTTACCGCGGCCTCGATCTCTTCTAAGGTTGCCATGAAGGAATTCTATTGTGCGCTTACCGCCAGTCAAGTCAGGCGACAGGGGTTATTGAGTAAGTCGGCGCAAGAAGTGGACCCAAGACGGGGACAGATTCATGTCCACCAAGAACTTCACGCGGGCTGCACGTCAATTTCTCGTTCTTGCGCTAGCCATGCACCATACCGGATCGCTTCTCGGATGTCCGCTTGTTCCAGGTATGGATATTCCGCCAGCAATTCGCTCTCAGTGGTTCCAGCGGCAATCTGCCCGAGAATCATCCCGACTGTTATCCGCATGCCACGGATGCAGGCTTTCCCGCCCATAATATTCGGGTCCCTTGTTATTCTCGGAAACTGCTCCACGGACCAAAATATACGTTGTTTCTTGAAACGCAAAAGCTCGACAAGACGCGGGGATCAAGCAGAGAATCAGGCCGCGCTGCGGTTCCATCGCATTTAATCATTAAAGATTCGGTAGAAAGCTGATCATGAGTAAGGCTCGCCGACTAAGAACTCGGCCGATCGCCTTGTTCTCGATGCTGGCGCTAATATTTGCGCTAGGTTGGCTTGCGTTAGAGATCGCCTGGCGATTGACGCCTGTCCCTTTAACGCTAACTAACTCACCGCCGCAGAGCGTGGAGTTTGTTGATCGAACGGGAAAACCATTACGCAAGATTCTGCAGGATCAGAGAATTTATCGATCGCGTTGTTCTTTGTCTGATGTCTCACCGAATGCGATCGCGGCAACCCTGAGCGCAGAGGATAAGCGGTTTCGGGCTCACTCCGGAATTGATGGGTTGGCAATTGCCCGGGCTTTGGCCGAAGCGGTTCGTACTGGTCAAATTCGCTCAGGCGCTTCTACCATTACTGAGCAGTTAATAAAATTGAGCTGCCCGGATTCGCCACGTGGGGTTTGGGAGAAGATCAGCGAAGCCTGGGGCGCTCTGAGCCTGGAGCGCCATTGGACCAAGGATCGCATTTTAGAGGAATATCTGAAGCGTTTGAACTATGGCGATCTTCAGGTAGGTCTGGCCGCGGCAGCTGGGATTATTTTGAGAAGCCGCCCAGCGACTTAAGTGCGGCTGAAGCTGCGTTCTTAGCCGCTATTCCGCAGGCTCCTAGCCGGCTCGATCCGTTTACCCATTTCGCTGCTACTAAGGCGCGCCAGCGTTGGGTGCTGCGGCGGATGCAGGTAAATGGTTTTTTGGACGAGGCAACGTATGCGCGGGCCTTGACGGAACCGTTGCGGTTGCGGGAGCATAACCGGGAGTTTGAAGCTCCGCTGTTTGTTGATCTGCTGCTGGAACGGCGCGGCACACTACCTCCCGAAGGTGGGGTGGTAAAAACCACGATCGACCTCTCGCTGAACCAATGGATCGAGCAAGTGATCGCTCGCCAGTTGCAAACGCTCGCCGATAAGAACGTCACGTCAGCAGCGGCGGTGGTTATCGATAATGCAACTGGCGAAGTTCTGGCTCTAAGTGGGTCGGGCGACTATTTCGAGCCCGGCATTGGTCAAATTAATGGCGCCTGGAGTGCCCGTTCCGCCGGTTCAGCGTTCAAGCCTTTTACCTATATCTGCGCACTGGAACGCGGTGCATTTCCCGGCACGGTGATTGCCGATGTGCCCACCGATTTTCCTACGGAGACCGGCCTCTATCATCCGAACAATTATAACCACAGGTTCTATGGTCCTGTTACCCTGCGCTTCGCGTTGGCAAATTCGTTGAACGTAGCGGCAATCAAAGTGTTAGAACAGGAAGGCGGCCCTGAGACTCTATATTCCGCGCTTCAACGCGCCGGGATTACCACGTTAGGACACCCGGCTGCTTATTATGGTTTGGGACTAACCATCGGTAACGGAGAAGTGCGCTTGCTGGAGTTAACGAACGCTTACGCTTCGTTGGCTCGGCTTGGCGTGTATAAGCCGTTCCGGTTGTTGAAAACGAGCGAGAACGAGCGGGATCGAGCGCGAACGAGCGTGAACGTTGCGAATGCAGACACCGAAGGATCGTTCTCGGCGCTCTCGCTCGATCGCGCTCGTTCCCGCTCGTTGTCTACGCGCATTTTCGATGAGCGAGCGGCTTATCTGCTGGCGGATATGCTCAGCGATAACCATGCGCGAGCCGGAACCTTTGGTCTGAATTCTTATCTGTCATTCGATTTCCCGGTCGCGTGTAAAACGGGGACGAGCTCTAACTATCGGGATAACTGGACCATCGGATTCACACCTGAATGGACCGTTGGGGTCTGGGTAGGGAACCCGGACAATTCGGCGATGCGTGGCATCACCGGAGTTACCGGAGCTGCTCCTATCTTTCATGAAATCATGATGAAGCTGCACGACCGCTACGGGACCAGCTGGTATCAGGCGCTGCCTGGGGTTGAGCACTGCTACATCGATCCGCTTACCGGGCATCGAGTCTCTGCCGATCAGCCTCGTGCCGTGGAAGAGATTTATACCTGTGCCCCCGAGCCGGCTCGAACAGAGGATTATGACAGTGCCGGTCGGGTGCGCTTATCCGAGGTTTACCACGCCTGGATTGAAAGTGATCAGAATACGTTGGGCGACCTGTTGGCCGGAGGCCGGCCGGCCAATCATCTTCAAATCCTCGAGCCCGCGCCTGGCGCCCTTTATTATCTTGATCCGGATCTGCCGGCAAAGGATCAACGCCTGGTCCTACGAGCGGATTCGACGGGCCAAGTCGAATGGAGTTCGCCTACCTTGGATTGTCATGCCGAAGGGACTCGGGTCACGATCGGATTGCGCGAGGGACGGCACGAAATTGCTGCTCGAGATACGGCCACTGGGGAGACAGCTTCGACCTGGATCGAAGTGGAGCCGTGGTGAGAGCCGGAGGTGATTGGTGATTACTGATTAGTCACCCTATTTTTTCATGCAGATCAACAACAGACGGACAAACAGGAAGAAAGTCTTTCTGCTTTAGCTCTTCTTTTTTTTGCGGCCTTTGTGCTCTTTTGCGGCTATTTCTCTTCCTCCGCATCTGGGGGTGCGATCTTGACTTTCCTGGTCTGTCTGACATTGTGTCTGACATGAAGATTTCAACCCGATCGCTGGTTCGCAATTTTCCTAAAGTTAAGGCAGCCGCACGCAAAGGACAGATTGTCGAAATTTGCGATGGAAGAACCGGAGAGGCGTTCCTTTTAACCGCTAAGCCCACGCAGACCTTCGGTGAGCTGGCGAGATCGGCCAAAGGAGTTTATTCTGGCCCTCGCGATCTATCTTCTCACGAGGGTTTCGATGCCTGAACATATTCTCGATACCGGCCCGCTGGCCGGATGGATCAACCGGCACGACCAATGGCATCTGTGGAGCGTCTCGGTCATGGAGGGGCTAATACCTCCGTTGATCACTTGTGAATCTGTGATAGCCGAAACGGCTTGGCGTCTTCGCGCCTCGAGAGAGGCGGTTGACCAACTTTACGGCTTGGTTGAAGCGGGAGCTCTGAGGATTGTTCAGCTGCTGCCAGACCACATGCCTCATCTTCGTGCGCTTTCCGCAAAATATCCCAAGATGGATTTTTGTGATGCAGCACTGGTTCGTCTGTCAGAAATGCACCCCAGGGCCGTTGTGCTAACGACGGATACAGCGCACTTCACTATTTACCGGCGCTTCCAAAATAAACGAATCCCTCTTTTGCATCCGAATCAAAGGTAACAACGCGCAACGACGCCGAAAGCCAGGAACGTTATTGCGAGAACCCATTGTTCGGATTTCCTAGCGGACGCCGTATCCGCATCCCCAGCGCTTTCCCCAGCCCATAAAAAAAGGCACGGCGTTTATCTTGTTGCGCGGTGCGCACCGCATCGCGTCGCAAGATTTCGCCGATGAGCAACGGATAATCGCTGAGAGTATGAGTGATAGAAAACCGATAGGTTTCCGTCGGATGAACCTTCCTTCGCCGCAATGACATAAGAGCTCTGCCGAAGCATTGCGGTCCTAGTTATTATCAAAATTATATTGCCCTGCAAGCGTTTTTTTACTTAACCCGTAAATTGGAAGCCAAGTACTTGGCTCACAGAGAAAAAGGACGAAGTGGACAGGGACGGTAATCCTGACGGGTCGATGGAAGAAGCGGGATGGTGAGTGGCTAACGCTCACTGACTGACGTCGTCGGAAATGATCTTCCAACCGTCAGGAAACTTGATGACCTCATCGACCTCCTGATCTTGTTGCGTCGCGAAACGAGAAGCTTGGCCTTGCGTCGGCCGCATTGAGTCGAATGACCAGCACTGCGCTAACAATCAAGACTGGACAGACACCATCGAATTCTTCAAAATACTGAAAATATGGGAACTACGATGATGGGGACGGCTGACTATTTTGTCCATTTCGCGCGCTTAAGTTTACTGTGCGAGAAGGCCTGAGAGGGGACGAGGCAACGGAGAATCAAAAAATAACGGGTAAAAGCATCCGATTCGCCTGCAGTTTCTTTAGGGTTCCATCAGATGGATACCAAGATCGTCAGAATTTTTAACACTTACGGTCCTAGGATGCGCCTGCGGGACGTACGGGTGGTCCCTGCCTTTATCAGCCAAGCCCTCGGCAATGAGCCTCTGACGGTTTTCGGTGACGGTAATCAAACCAGGAGTTTCTGCTACGTATCGGACCTGATCGAAGGAATCTTCCGTCTAGCGACGTCGGACTACCACGAACCGGTGAATATCGGAAATCCGCAGGAAATGACGGTTCTAGACTTTGCCAAAAGGATCCTAGCCATCACCGGATCTGACGCTCAGATCGTTTTTAAGCCGCTTGCTGTGGATGACCCGAAAGTGCGGCAACCCGACATCGGTCGAGCGAAGCGGCTTTTGGGATGGCAGCCTAAGGTTGACTTTGAATCCGGGATTCGCGAGACAGTCGGATATTTCAAGCGCAAGCTGACGGTCTAGTCTTAATCGCTCATCCGCCGGGCAATCACCTTCAATACTTCCCGGATCGATCACCTTTACCAAGATCCTCATCTTCACCGGGTTCGCCTTTTTGTCCATTAAATGGAGATCTGGCGGATTCCGTGAACTTAGTGAAATTGCTTTACAGCCTTCAACCGGACGAGATTTATCACCTCGCTGCGCAGAGCCATGTCCGAGTCAGCTTCGATATTCCCGAGTATACTTCAGATGTCACCGGGATCGGCACGATCCGGATTCTAGAAGCGATTCGGGAAGCAGGGGTTAAATCGCGCTTTCATCATGCGTCCAGCGCCGCGATGTTGGCGAATACTAACACCAAGGCATCTTAGGCGTTCACAGCATGTCCATCCCTGTTTCGACGGCTTGGGTAGTGGAACAGTGAGGCTTCCTGCACAAGCCGCAGGAACGTAAGCATCTCTGCCATACGGGGGCGCTTTTTGGCCCATCCACGGTTCCGGGCACTCGCGTGCCGAGCGCTATCCCTTGATCATATAGGAGGGAGCGGTCGCCCTAAAAGACCAGAATCTCAACGCCGATTTGCCTGGCCGCCCGTTCTAATATTAGTCCTTGGCCGAGGTCTCTCAGAATCTTAGCGTGCCCACTGTGACGGCTTGACTGCGGATATTGCAGATGAAGAACTCCGTTTTCAAGCAGGCACCCTATCGAGCCCTCGACCGCTTTGGCGATGAAGCCTTCGCCCATCCTATTGAGTTCCGCGACTAATTCTCGCTTCTTCGCTTCGCCCAGTTTCTTAGAATCTCCCTTCTTCCCGCTCATAGTGATTATGGGCGCTATGAATACCAGGATAATGACTTAATGCATCATCAAAAAATTTGAAGATGCGAGAGGAGCGATTGGCGTAAACACTGTCGGCCTACTAAACGCATCCCCGATTTCGCGCGCACTCCAGCCATCTAGGGCGCAGTCTTGTTCAGATACTATTTTCGGCTTTTTTACCATAGTAAGCGGGTCTGTGACTGCGTCGTCCGTTCGCGGTTGCAATTGGCCTGGACAAAGACTAACGAATTAAGAAAGTACCCGTACGGCCGACGGTGTTGCCCAGAAAGCAGTTCGTAGAGACGATACGCGACCACAGAGGTACTAAATAACGCCACACGGTTTTACAAAGACTTCCACGGTCAACTTCTTGTGTTGGAAGATCAGGACAAGAATCTGAAGAACATTCACCGGCGGAATGGACGCCCAAACTCCATTTCAAGCCAGCAGAGTCAGACCAATTTCAGGTCGGCACCCGCATCATTTGCGAATTCTATGAAACAGACAGTAAAATCCATTCTACAAAGGATGAAGCGCGTAGTTTATGCCCATTTAGTGAACGAGTTATTAAAAAGTCAGACGGATTCAAAGGCGGCGCAGCTTGTCCTTAAACAGCACTATAAGACTCTAGTGCGAGACCGCACGCTTCCGAGTTTTAGGGAAGTAGGATTTCGCCAATATTCGGAATTTGAGGAAGATGGTATTCTTCTTTATCTGTTCTCGCTCATCACGCCAGAGAGCCGAACTTGCCTCGAGATATGCGCAGGCTATGGGATCGAGTGCAACACCGCTAACCTAATTATTAACCACGGTTGGTGGGGGCATCTTTTCGACGGCAATCCTGAAGACGTCAAAAAGGGAACCGCATTCTACGCGTCTCACAGGGATACATTTTTGCATCCGCCCAATTTCAAATGTGCATGGATCACTGCAGAAAACATCAATCAGCTTATCTCGGAATGTGGCCTCCGAGGGAGAATCGACCTGCTTTCCCTTGATTTGGACGGTGTTGATTACTGGATTTGGAATGCTATTGATGTCGTAGATCCGACTGTTGTTGTCTGCGAGATTCATAACGCGGTTCCTCCAGACCTGGCGCTAACGGTCCCCTATGACCCGAACTTTCGGATTTCGACTTACGATGATTACTTCCGTGGGGCCTCATTGAGAGCCATGACCAACCTTGGACGCTCTAAAGGGTATCGTCTCGTTGGAACCAATCGCTTTGGTTTTAATGCCTTTTTCGTAAAGAACGGCATTGTTGATGACCTACTTCCCGAGGTCGCACCCGAACAGTGCGCTGACGATCCATACACGAAGTTAAATCTGGGCAAACTATGGCCGAAGTTGAGAGATCGAAACTGGATTCCGGTATAAACGCACAATAGTTCCTTCCCGCGCCCCCGTGGTGGGAGGATCCGTTCAAGTGGGGTTACTTCTTGACCGTAGCTGGGCGCTTCGATTCCAGATGCTTACCCTGCGCCTCGCCCGGCTTCGGCTTCGCCACGGGTAAGCTACGTAATGTGCCGATCCTAGTTTCGTTTTTTCTGCTCAGCGGGCCTCTAATTGCGTCATGCACTCTGGGTTGCGATTGGTCTGGACAAAAGACTGACGAATTATAAAGAATTGGTGAGAGTATGGAAAACATAAGGGAGGGGATAAGCAATTCGTGAAACGCGCTTTAATCACAGGAATTACCGGTCAGGACGGATCCTATCTGGCAGACCTTTTGCTGTCGAAGGGATATGAGGTGCACGGAATCATCCGCCGGGCGAGTACCTTCAATACTTCGCGGATCGACCATCTTT
>Ga0209240_1000798_pt1 | contig 12837 bp, 10 predicted proteins | sample GraSoi_2013_80cm_FD_185828 | JGI IMG/M metagenome (GOLD analysis project Ga0209240, IMG submission 185828) | Grasslands soil microbial communities from the Angelo Coastal Reserve, California, USA - Sample 9_17_2013_80cm (SPAdes) (version 2) | ecosystem: Environmental > Terrestrial > Soil >...
TTTTACGGTGCGTCCACTCTGAAAACTTACGACTGAGAGCCAATCCCAACCGGGTCGGTTTTTCCAACGGCACTCGCCAAGACGCTAAAGCGACGTAGTCGATCATGTAGGCTTCCGGCCCGCCGCAATCTTCGGGCGGTGATGCACAAGCCCCACCAACGCAGACTGGGTAGATCTTCTTTCCGCGGATGGGCTGAACGCCTTCGAAGCGGATCTGATGTTGCCACAGATCTCCGAAATCATAATTTTGGTCATTGTTTTGCTATTTACAGGATTTCCGCGCGCATTTTCGGTGATAATGATTGCGTTACATATTCCGATCACCGCCATGTTGATAGGCATCGTGCTGCGCGTTCAGCGACGATGGAGCACGATTTTTGGAATCGCCAGTTTCTTCACACCCTTTTCTCAGGGGTTGACGTTGGGCGCGTTGACCACTGGCGACATCCATTTCGTCGGAGATCAGGTGACTACTGGGTTCTTTGCGGGCTGGCTTACGCCGTTTGCGTTGACGTGTGGGTTATTCGCGCTGGCGCTCTTTGCGTTCCTGGCGGCAACCTATATGACAGTTGATACGCAAGGCCAATCGGATCTCCAAAGCGACTTTCGCCTCCGCGCGCTCTGGGCTGAGGCAGCGTTGATCCCGCTGGCGATTATTGTCTTTACGACCTCAAAATACGGTGCCCCCTTCACGTACCAGGGCCTGACCAATTGGTGGGCGCCGGTCCTGCTCGGATGGACGGCTCTGAGCGCGATAAACGCCACCCTGGCGCCTCTGGTCTCGTCGATTTTATCTGGCCCGAATCGCTGCCGTGGCGCAGGTGACCTTTATTCTCTTGGGCTGGGGCCTGGGCCAATTTCCGCACTTAGTTACACCGGATGTCACTCTCCAGAACGCCGCCGCACCAGAGCCGACTCTAAAGCTTTTGGTGCTGGCCCTTGGAGCAGGTGCGGTCGTCCTGCTGCCGTCACTTCTCTATCTTTTTCAGATCTTCAAAGGTCAAGAGAAGCGTTGACGCGGTAAGTCGACCGAGATTCTCTTAATGAAACATATGCCTATCCAATCAAAGTCGGGGGTCGAATCAAAACCGGACATCGCAAATCGGCACTGGGTGGATTCTTGGTATTCGTGATGTCGCTCTCCTTTCTCGTCACGACGCCGGCGTGCTGGGTGGCTCCGCTCGGCGACGTCAACCACGGCTTTCCGTTCTTGAGCGGGGCCGGACCGCTGGTAATCAAGGATGCTATAACGATGGGCGCTGCTCTGGTCGTGATGGCCGATTCGGCTAAGGCCTGGTTGCGAAAGCAACGGCCGCCAGCATTGGACTCGATGGTCTATAGTCTTTTCGCGACCGAAATACCGGCATGATCAATTTAGGAGGTCTACCATGAAAAAACGACGGGTCATTTGCGTTGCCCTGATCGGTCTTGCCAGTGCTCTCGTTGTCGGCACCCTTCTGCTATACGATCACGCCCAAGCGGATGTGTTGGTCGGGCCGCTTCCTGCTCCACGCTTGGCGCGGGATATCATCCAACTGACTCCGGTGGAGAAGCTCGGGAAGTTGATGCTCTACGACAGCACGCTGTCGAATCCTCCAGGCTACGCCTGCGCGACCTGCCACGTCGCTGAGACAGGTTTTACGGGGCCGAACTCGCAAATCAACGCCTTCTCAGGTCCGCAGCCGGGGATCGTGCCCGGCCGGTTCAGTAATCGCAAACCTCAGAGCTATCTCTACGCCGCATTCAGTCCCGAGGGGCCCTACTACGACCCCGGTCTACGGACTTGGCTGGGCGGCAATTTCTGGGATGGTCGCGTTCCCGACCTTGCTGCGCAGGGGTTCCAACCGCCCATCAATCAGAACGAGATGGCCAATACCCCCGAGGGACCTTATACCCCCGCTAGTGGAGGGTATTCACCGCTCCTCGTTCAGAAGCTCGCGAACCGGCCATATACCCCGCTATTCAAACAGGTGTACGGCCAGGATGCCTTCCAAAAGTACACTCCGAAGCAGATCTACGAACTCTTCGGTGAGGCACTCGCTGCCTACCAATCCTCGGGAGAGGTCTGCGCGTTCAGTTCGAAATACGACGCCTCCAAGTATGGTACGCCGCCGAAGAACTTGTACACGCTCTCCGCATCCGAGGAACGGGGGAGGCAATTGTATTTCGGCCAGGGCCAATGCTTTCAGTGCCACTCCTCCGCGGCAGTACCCGCAATACAGGCGATTACGCAGGGAAAGGATACGTTCACCATGTACTGTTATGCGAACATCGGAGTCCCGAAGAATATCGAGAACCCCTACTACCAGCAGACCGACCAGGAATCCAATCCCCACGGGTATAATCCACTTGGGACCAAGTACGTCGATTACGGTCTGGGTTCCAACCCCAATCCGGCGCCCGATGGGACGAGATTCTACAAGAGTGTTCCGGGCGACATCCCCCAGTTCCGCGGCCTCTTCAAGGCGCCCAGTCTGCGCGGAACGGACAAACGGCCATCGCCAGATTTCGTGAAGGCTTACATGCACAACGGCGTCTTCAAGAGCCTCAAGGACGTCGTCCACTTTTACAACAAACGGAACATCGCTGTGGACCCTGGCGGCAAGGAGATTGCATTCGACCTCCGCAAGGGCCCTCCGTCCGGCTACACTCCGCTCTTTCCGCCGCCCGAGGTCCTCGACAACGTCCAGAACGTCACTGGAGTTCCGCCCTCCCAGGCAACTTCCGCGACCGAGTCCAATGGTCAGGTCGGCAATCTCCAACTCAACTCTCAACAGGAGGCCGATCTCGTCGACTTCCAGAAAATTCTGAGCGACGGATACACCAAACCGAACCCCGTCTCCCCGTGAGGTCCTGTTTATCTGTGTCGATTGCATTAGATTGTAGAACGCAAATGGGCTCCGGACCGATCCCTAACAATGCAGCCGCATTTTCAGCAGCGCTAACGCAAGCGGCAGACAGCTTACAAAGCCACGCGCACTTGAAGCCCCTTTAAACCGGGGCCGTTGCCATACGCACTTTAACGCCCGCAAAAGTGACAGCGGTCGAAAAACGAGGTGATCACTATCAGGTGATTGTGCAAATCAGTGCCAAATACCGAGGCTCGTTTAGGGGTCACTCCCATGTTACTCCCCTATCGCTAGAACTGGATAAGGAGACTGTGTGCCCGTCGGACCAGGCAGCGTAGAGCTTACCATTGGTCGGGTCGACCGCGAGGGTCGGAAAGACGTTATTTAACCCCACTGGCGTCGCAGCATGGAAGACCAGTGTTGCCGTCCAGCTCTGGCCGCCATCGGAGCTGCGCGAGACGAAAATATGGTCGAAGTCCGTGGTTTTGGCCTTTAGAATACCGGTTTCGCCGGCGGCATAGATGTCATAGACGTTGTGGGTGAAACGATCCGCCACAATGGGTCCCTCCTCGTTATTGAAGGTCGCCTCGCCAGTGGCCGGGCCCTGGCTAACAATTGGGTCGCCCACGCGCCGCCAGGTGAAGCCATCGTCATCGGACCGTTGCACGTGGATCAATGGACTATTACCCGAGTCGTGGTAGGAAATAAACACACGCGGGCCGTCGGAGGTAATCCACTGGCGATCGGACTGCGTGAAATCAATTATCTGCGCGACGCAGTTGCTGATATTGAAGCTAGTAGCCCCGTTCGGACACGTAATTGCGGAAACACCAATCTGCGCGGCCTTGAGCGTTGGGTTCACCAGGGCGATCAAGGTCGAGGCGTGAAGCGCACCGGTTGTGCCCATATCTACATCGGCATCTTCGCCGCCGAAGACCTGCTTCCCGCTTCGCTGCAGCGCGGCGTCTATCAAACCCTGAAAAGTAGGTGTTGACCCGAATGGTCCCGTCCACAGACTCGTTCCGAAGCTCAGCCAACCCAGCGCCACAATTGCCATCGTGCTGTTGTTGGCGATGGAGATCTCCGGCTCACTGTTACCATCCGGACGTATTAGGGCTGTGTTGGTGAAGCTGAGGTTGCCGGCAGAGGTACCGGCAAACGCAGCCAGAGCTGGTGTGAGTGCGATTCCAAGCATTACGCCTAACGACCTGAATATTTTGCCGGTGCAACATAGACTTATTGTCCTCTCGTTTGAGTACTGAAGAATAGAGTCCCCCCTTATGTTAGTTTCGTGCAGTGAAGTCAATTCATGAGTACGGTTCCTACGATTATCTCTGGCGGACAGACCGGTGACGGTTACGTACTAGGTATCATTACAGAGCAGTGTGTTCCATGAGACTTTATCGCATGCGGTTCTAACCACCCTCGCCTAACTTAAAGAAGTCAATACGCGCAACAACGTATTGATAGCAACTAGCGTCCGGTCACAAAATAACTCGGATGCGCCCCGTCGCCTTTGGCGAGGCTTTACCCGCCGGCACTCGATTAACTCTTTTCTCGGACGACAAGTCCGACCGCTTCTTTACGGTCATCAAATTTTGGTTGGATGAAACCTTTGGCGTTGTGCTCGCACTCAAGACCGGCGTTCCTTCCTACCAAGTCGAAGACGAGGAAGGCAGAACGCACGTATTGATTCACCTTCCAATTGAGGAAGAGGATGAAGACCGATGGTGTCTCTGGCGGCCGGATCACGCCGGCTTTGATTCCCGGTCGATCTTTTATAGCGCCCTGATCGAGGAATAGACTGGCATTCATGAAAACGCTCTAAAATCCAATTAGAGCGCTTTTGAAAAGGTGCCCGCTATCCTAACACCCGGTAAAACGGTTGCTTGTGGCTTTGGCTCAAAGCGATACTCTCCTTCGTGGCTGAAAACGTTTACGTAGTTCGAATAAAGATTGGAGAAGTGGGGAACACATACTGCTTTCTTGTCGGTATTGAATGCGGCCTCCATCAGCTCACGAAACACGAAACAGCCCAGCAATTCGCGCAATCAGCTTTTCTAGCCAAGCACACTCCAGGACGACAGATTACAATTTACAATCCTGAGCCGTATGAGGGAGCGTCGCTCCCAAGCCTGCCAAAGGTAAATCAGGGGTGTGATTGCTGGATCATGGAGATCTGAGGGTGCGTGAGATAACGCGGTAGGAGTACGAGGTGGGGTTCCAGGCTCGCGCCTAAGGTATGAGAAGGTGCCCGCTATCCTGCCCCTAATTAATGAGGGTCCATCATGCATAAGGCGGCAGATCCGATGTGTAATCTGCGTTAGTCTGCGGATCATCTATTCCGCTTCCTTCAGTCTTTGTCGCAATTCGGCTATACGCATTTGGGCATAGGTGATGCGATCTCCGTAATTGTCCAATGACTCGAGACCTCCGAGCCATGACTGTTGCTGCATCGTTAGAAGTTGCCGATCGTCCTCATTCAAGACTCCGCACACGGTTTGATAGAGACACTCCACTTGCCGGCCAGCCAAGATCGATGCACCAAGAGACTGGTTGGCATTGGGATAAGGCTCAGATCGCTCGAAAACGAGTGCGTTACCACCGGCGTTTATTTGAAAATATAGATCGACTCGTCATGCGTCCGGACCTGAATCAGAATCGATGTTTACGGTTACATAACATTCGTGAGCCGAAATGAAGTGCGCGTCGAGCGTGAAGAGAGTCAATACGCGCAACGACGTATTGATAGCAACTGGCGTTCGGTCACAAAATCACTTTGATGCGACCCGTCGCCTTCGGCGAAGCTTTACCCGCCGGCACTCGACTAACCCTCTTCTCTGACGACAAGCCCGACCGCTTCTTTACCGTCATTAAGTTCTGGATGGATGCAACCTCGGGCGTTACACTGCGCTCAGGACTGGCGTTCCTTCTTATCAAGTCGAAGACGAGGAAGGCAGAACTCATTTGCTAATTCACTTGCCAATTGAGGAAGAGGAGGAAAACCGGTGGTGTCTCTGGCGGCCGGATCACGCAGGCTTTGATTCGAGATCGATCTTTGAGGGTGCCCTGGTCGAGCAATAGACCGGCATCCAGAAAAATGTGCCCTAAAATCCGATTAGAGCGCGTTTGAGAAGGTGCTCGCTATTCTCCTATGTCTAAAGCATCCTCGGTCGTTGCAGGATAGGATTTTCCCAGGTTTCACAATCCTTGCCGAAGGATCACCCCGTCCTGATAGTCAACGCCGTAATGGCGTCCGCCATTCATTTTTGACACCTACGCATACTAAAAGGGGTAGAAACCGTGAAATATCTATTTATGCCTCTCAACCAGCACTTCAATGGCGGTTAGGCGCTACTGGTGAGGCACTCGAGCGGTCTGCAGAGTTACTAAGTTAATAAGAAACAACGAGTAGGCAGATGATGTCGATCGGAATCGGCACGATCAAGCTAATTCGATGTTACCATTAGCCTTTAGCATTGTCTTAATAAACACTCTAAAAGAAGCCTAACCGAAACCACTAGATTCACTAGCACCACCGTAATTGCCAGCCCATAGCGTAGAAATGAAATTCGCGATCACGATGAGGATCGGATAAATAAGAAGCCAGCGGTGAACAAATCGCCGGAAAAAGTGAAAAGGCAAGGCCCATGACGCTAACATATCGACACGGTTTCCTGGCGAATGTCCAGGCAACGGTTTTTAGCCTATACGCCTGGACCCTTATCCTTCCGGTTACGAATTGTTCTGGTCAAGAGCAAATCGACAGTGCTGCCCTCAATAGATATGCTAATCAGTGGCGCGAAGTAGAGCGGCGGAAGGTTTCTCCCAAACTCCCTTTGACTCCAAACACAGCCAACTCTGTGGCCTCTTTTTATAGCTCCTCTTCGACTGGCCAAACTGAGTGGAAGCTCAGCATCACCACGACTGTCTTTTGGATTGGTGAGAAAGCGACCATCAATAACCCGGTTTCGAACGATAAGAGCGCCTGGGATGTTGCTTGGTTCTCCCGCTACGGAGGCTACGATGACCCTAACCCGGGTGCTCGGATGGATTTTATCCCGCTCCGTTTCCCGCCTCGACAAAACCCGTTTTATATCGCATTGCCCTACAATGATATCCAAAACCATCACACCAGAGCGGAAGCCGCAGGGGTGATTCCCTGGTTCAAAACCTCCTTCATTCGAGACGGCCAATCTGTATGCAAAGGCCGATGGGTAGCAGTCCGCCATGGAAACAGCGTCTGCTACGCGCAATGGGAGGACGTCGGACCGTTCGCTACCGAACACTGGAAATATGTTTTTGGTAACGAACGCCCCAGAGCAAATCGTAACCATGACGCGGGATTGGATGTTTCTCCGGCTGTTCGCGATTATCTGGGTCTGCGGGGTCTGGACACCTGCGATTGGAAATTCGTTGACTTTCGCTGGGTCCCACCCGGTCCTTGGAAGAAGTACGGCGATAAGAAAGAAATGTAAGGGGACAAGTCATCTTTCGAGCGCGCAACGACGTATTGATAGCAATGAGCCTTCGCTCAGAAATCACTCGATGCGCCTCGTTGAATTCGGCGAAGCATTAGCTACCGGCACTCGGTTAACTCTTTTCTCCGACGACAAGCCCGACCGTCTTTTTACGGTCATTAAATTTTGGATCGATGCAGTTTCGGGTGCCGCACTTGACCTCGAGGTCGGCGTCCCCTCATATCAAGTCGAAGACGAGGAAAGCAGAACGCACTTACTGATTCACCTGCCAATTGAGGGAGCGGATGAAAACCCATGGTGTCTCTGGCGGCCCGATCACGCAGACTTTGATTCGAGATCGATCTCTGAGAGTGCGCTGATCGAGGAATAGACCAGCATCCAGATGGATCGCTCTAAAATCCGATTAGAGCACTTTTGAGACGGTGCCCGCTATCCTGAGACCCGGTAAAAAAACGATTCCCGTCGCTTGAGTGCCTCGCTATTCTTTTGCTCGGATTTTTCGGGCGATGAGTTGAAGGGCGGCGAGAATCAAGCTACTTGATCGTCCGGTCGGGTTAAGGATTACGCCGCGGTTTCCGTCCCTGGAATTAAGTCTCGTCTTTGTCTTACCCTCTCCCATAACGGGACTTCGACCACAGATGACTTTGGTCTTCATTTCTAGAATTCGGAAGCAGATTTAGAGCGAAAGCACCTAACAGATGATTGTATTGAGCCCGGATTATACGGAACGGCCCCGGCTTGAACAAGGTAATTAGAGCTGTCAGAGAAAACTAGCCGGATTCCGCAAAAGTACGGATTTCGCCGCCCGGAAGCGCTCAGCCTCAATAGCCCATTCTCGCAGCATTAATACAGCAGAAACTGGCTAGCCGATCAAATAGCCTAACCGCGCGCAGGAGTTAAATTAACGGTAGCGCGAGCTGCCCGACCCTAACCTAGATTAAGCGAAGTCAATACGCGTAAGTGCGTATTGATAGCAACTGGCGTTCGGTCGCAAAATTACTGTGATGCGACCCGTCGCCTTCGGCGAGGCTTTACCCGCCGGAACTCGATTAACCCTTTTCTCCGACGACAAGCAACCGCTTCTTCACGGTCATCGAATTTTGGATGGATGAAACTTCGGGCGTTGCGCTTGCTCTCAAGACCGGCGTTCCTACCTATCAAGTCGAAGACGAGGAAGGCAGAACACATTTACTGATTCACCTACCAATCGAGGAAGAGAATGAAGATCGCTGGTGCCTCTGGTGTCCCGATCAGGTAGGCTTTGATTCGAGATTGATCTTTGAGGCTGCGCTGGTCGAGGAATAGACCGGCATTCAGAAAAACGCTCTAAAATCCGATTAGAGCGCGTTTGAGAAGGTACCCGCTATCCCCGACGCACCCGGTAAAAGCCTTCACTTTTTAGGTGCGCGTTTGTTGGCGCGACGACCGTGTTAATACCGATTTACCAGTGAAACAAAGTTCAGGCGACAGGGCTGGTGTTTTCAAACGGCCTGAGCAGAAGGTGCTTCGCTTCTTCGTCAGTAAGAGGCGGGAAGGTTGTGCCGGGAACGCCGATCGTCACGGCTTGGCCCGATTCGGCCGACTCTATGATCCCGAGCATTACCGCCAGTGCGTGTAACGCAAAGCGACCTGAGCACCGGTGGGGTCGGCCTTCGACTATGGCGTTTGCCATTTCCGCGAGACCAACCGAACGATAATTTGCTACGACTGGATTTCCTAGAGGATAGTTGATCCCGCCAAATGGCTTTTCATCTGTTTTATGAATGAGCCAGTCTACTTGTGTGCTTACCAACGCCACGCTGCTCGGATCGTGGATGTTCAGCAGTCCACTATTGGCGGAGAGCTCCACGTCCCCGCCAAATGTGTCTGGATCTGGGACGCGGATTGACGCCAATGTCCCGTGCAGCTCAATCGGTCGAACCCCATGCCTCCAAACGTCCCAGCTTGCAAGGAAGCTGACAATGGCTCCGCTGGAGAATGTCAGTATGGTGTTCAGCGTGGTAAAGGTACCGACCGAAAAGGTCTCGCCTTTTTTAGGCCCTTCGCCGAAACGTCGCTCCACCGGGCTGATCTGCCCCACCGCTCGGACCTGGCTAACTGGACCAAGAAGAGCCGTCACTGCCGACACATAATACGGGCCGAGATCCAACATGGGACCGGCGCCCTTTTGATAAAACAGAGCTGGATTGGGGTGCCAATGCTCCATGCCCTTCGTCATGACTGCTGCCAAACCGGTGATGATCTGTCCCACCCGCCCCTCGTCGATCAGAGCTTTGGCGGTCTGCAGGCCAGCGCCGAGGATGGTATCCGGCGCGCAACCTACACGCAGATCCTTTGCCTCAGCCTCCTCAATCAACGCAACGGCGTCCTGAAGGGAGGTTGCCAAGGGCTTCTCACTATAGACGTGCTTTCCAGCGGCGAGCGCGGCTCGTGAAACTTCTGCGTGGCCAACAGGCAGTGTCAGATTGAGTATGATCTCGATGTCGTCGGCAGCAAGAAGAGCCCGGACACTTGTTTCTCGCAACGAATATTTGCGAGCTAATCGTTCAGCCGCCGCTGGGTTAATGTCGGCGCAGGCGATAATTTCGATATCGCGAAAGAGGTTCGCGTTTCTGACATAGATGTCTGAAATATTCCCGCAGCCGATGATACCAACACGCATTTAAAAAAGTCGTTTCGTTTCTGATCTCTAGTCCAGCAACCAGGAGCGACCGTGAGACTGAGGCAATCTTTTCGAGTGGCCGCTTCAAAGATAACCTGCCGGGGCGACGCTACGTACAAATGCAAGCCTGTCCCTGGCTTCAGCCGGCTGCAGCGCATGCAGAATGATCGCCCCTTCGAAACCGGACGTCCTCAGCAGTTTTAGGTAGTATTGATAATCCAGCCTCCCCCGTCCGGCCGCCAGATGCCCAGCCTCCCCATCCTTATCAAGATCTTTCGCGTGTGCCAGAGCAATGTCGGAACCGAGGAGATCGAATGCTTCGTCGAGTACTTTCCGCATATTCGGCAACTGACCGCGTTGAAAAATATTGGCTCCATCCATCACGATTTCCAGCTGCGGCGACCTGACCTCGTCGAGAAGCCGTCGAGCTTTGTGTACTGAATTTATCGTGTTCCCGATCTCAGGTTCGACACCAAGCGTTACGCCGTATTCTTCGGCGACTTGCACCGCCCTCTCGATCTGTACGAGCAGATCTGCCCACGCCTCAGGTGTGTCGTTGTCCGGGTGCTTTCGCCACATGCTCTCGGGGTCGCGCGACCCGGTGCACACGGTGACAACATCGGTGCCGAGGCGAGGAGCCCATGCAATCAGGCGGTCCAAGCCTTCTGCTCCCGCCAAACGCGTCTGCGGATCGGGGTCGATCATATTATAGGTGCCGGAAAGGGCGGCGAGCATGAGATGGCGCTGAGAGAAGCCTGCATTAATGGCCTCGAGAGTGTGTCGCGAAAGCTCGGCCGGGAAACTGTGACCTACGGCAGAAACCAGATCGAACTGGACGCTGATCGCACCGGTCGCCGCAATCGCGTCGAGGTTTGCGTCGAGAGAGACAACCGGAAATTCCGAAGAAAGCAATCCTAATGTGGCCATGCTTTGGCGTGGATTTGGACATTCATTATAGGTCGGCCGACAATTATTTTGCGATGGCCTTTGCACCGGCCTGACAAACAGGTTTTGCTCTGGCGATCAATCCAGATTCCTAGGAGCCTGCTCGCGCATCGACCGTCTACTTTGTCTTTCCTCCCTGCATGACCTTGAGGTAAACCGGGGCCTTATCCTTTTCGTAAAGAGTGCCAACGGTGATATCGAAGCCTGGAGGAATGCCAGCTGCCGTCATCGATGCTAGCGATAATGCCAAATAGCTCGAGGCTTGCGGATCCTGCCACATGGCCGCATTCACGCAACCGTCTATCACCTCCTGAGCAGTGTCGATTGAATTGCCCCAGCCGACAACCGGTATCTCCCCGGGCTTGATCCCAACTTGATCAAACACCCGTTTAATGCTGCCGCTGACTAAGTCGCCGATACAATAGATCGCCTTGATCTTGCTGCGATTGGCTGTCAGATAATCAGCCATTCGACTTATGACCTCAGCCTGGTCCAGCTTGGTCTCCGTAATATCGGTAGTTACCCCAAGCGGTTTAAACACCATATCGTATCCCTGGGTTTGCAGCGTCTGATATGTCGCTCCGGGCACCTCGACGGGCGTCCAGACGAAATCTCCCTTTTTGATAAAACCATGGTCGACCAGATACTGAGCTAAACGCCGACCGGCGGCAACGTTGTCTCCTCCGACGTAGGCGTCACGACCGCTGGCTTTATCGTCAGTGTTCAGAATGATGACGGGAATACCGGCGGCGTGGGCCTCCGCGATGACTTTTGTTAAGCTTCCCGGGTCAGGAGTGCTAGTGACTATCCCTTTGGCGTGAGCGCTAATAGCCGCACGGATGGCTTCCTGATGTGACGGAACATCGCCACTATGAAACGAGGTGCGAACCTCGTTGCCCGTATCTTTTGCCCACTGCTCCGCTCCTTGGTGAAATAGCGTCCATACGGGATCAGTCGGTGATCCGTGCGAAACCCAATAGTATACCGACTTTGCACTCTGGGCTGAACTGATGGATGGAACCAAGCACGCCAGGAATGCCGTGGCGGAAATGATGGTCGCTAGAAATAAATGTTTGCGCACTGGGGGGTACTCTGTTGGGGGTTTGGTCAACGACAATTGCTATCTCGCCGTATTTTCCTGGTAAAGCTCGCGGGGGCTAACCTCGCCCCTTTACGGAAGTTGAGCAAGGATAGCCGTACACTTCCAGCCGTTTTCTGGTCCTCTAAATGACAGCGTCGAGGCCAGAAAAGGAAAAGGTTCTTGAGCCAAACCAAAGTGCACCCATCAGTATCACATTCAGAATTGAATGAAAGGATTTTGCGACGGTCGGGTGAGTTTACTCTTCGGGGCTATGTTTTCTCAGTTCCTATTGCAGCTCCTGTCATTTACATCCGCAACCGTATCCGCGGCTCTCGCCCCACGATGCTGTTTTCCGTCGGCTTGCACTAAGTGAGCTCAGGCTCACGCTTGGAAGATCTATCTCCGAAATAACGACAAATGCGCGGAGTACGCTCGGTACAGTCTCTGTGGCATACTCAGTCACTGGCTGAAGTTCCATAAACCGACTCCACATGGCCATCAGCCAACAGCTTTTCGGCGCTTTCCACGACGCAACCGTCTTCTCGAAATGCGTTGGGACCGGCCAACGGAGCAGATAAACATCGAGGTACTCGAACGCTGGTGTCTCTGGCGGTCTTACCACGTAGAGTTTGATCCCCGGTCGATCTTTGAGAGTGCTCTGATTGAGGAATAGACCGGCATCCAGAAAAACGCTCTAAAATTCGATTAGAGCGCTTTTGAAAAGGTACCCGCTATCCTGACACCCGGTAAAAACAGCGATTTTCTAAGGCAAACGCCTACCGGCCGGGAGCCGATCTTTGCTGTGCCGGTTGCGGATGT
>Ga0209240_1000799_pt1 | contig 12831 bp, 9 predicted proteins | sample GraSoi_2013_80cm_FD_185828 | JGI IMG/M metagenome (GOLD analysis project Ga0209240, IMG submission 185828) | Grasslands soil microbial communities from the Angelo Coastal Reserve, California, USA - Sample 9_17_2013_80cm (SPAdes) (version 2) | ecosystem: Environmental > Terrestrial > Soil >...
CTTGGTCCCTGTTCGCCGGGATGCGGCGCCGCCGCCATCAGCCGAAACAGATAGGTCAAGCCTGCCGCATAGACGATGAAATAGACGATGACGAAGGCGAGTAGCGACGAACCCACCGCAGGCGCGGCCAGGGGCGAGGCGGAATCGACGGTGCGGAGCAGTCCATAGACCGTAAAGGGTTGGCGCCCGGTTTCGGTAGTGACCCAACCCGCAATCACCGCGATAAAGCCAGCCGGGCCCATCGCCATCGCAAAGATGTGCAGCAACCGGGTTTGGTACAGCGTGCCGCGCCAGCGCGTCCACAGGCTGAACAAGCCAAGGCCCAGCATCAAGAATCCCATCCCGACCATGGTCCGGAACGACCAGAAGGTGATCGGCACCGGCGGCCAGTTTTCGCGCGGCACGGTGTCGAGGCCGGCGATCGGGGCATTCGGAGAATGTTTGAGAATCAGCGACCCCATCTTTGGGATTTCGATCGCGTATTTGACTTTGGCCGCCGCCTCATCCGGCAGGCCGAACAAGATCAGCGGCGCGCCATTCGGATGGCTGTCGAAGTGGCCCTCCATCGCCATGATCTTGACGGGCTGATGCTCGAGCGTGTTGAGGCCGTGCTGATCGCCGGCAAGAATCTGGATCGGCGCCACCAGCGTGGCCATCCACATCGCCATCGAGAACATCACCCGCGGGCCCGCGAGATGCTGGTCGCGCAGCAGATGGTAGGCGCCGACGGCGCCGACCACCAGCGCGGTCGTCAGGTAGGCCGCCAGCACCATGTGCACGAGACGGAAGGGAAACGACGGATTGAAGATCACCTTGAGCCAGTCGGCGGCGACGAATTGCCCGTCGGCATTGACGGCATAGCCGGCCGGGGTCTGCATCCAGGAATTGGCGGAGAGGATCCAGAACGCCGAGATCAGCGTGCCGATCGCGACCATCACGGTGGCGAGGAAATGCAGCCTGGGGCCGACCCGCTTCAGGCCGAACAGCATCACGCCGAGGAAACCGGATTCGAGGAAAAACGCGGTGAGCACCTCATACCCCATCAGCGGGCCGACAACGGGGCCGGCCTTGTCGGAGAACGCCGCCCAGTTGGTGCCGAACTGGTAGGACATGACGATGCCCGACACCACGCCCATGCCGAACGCGACCGCGAAGATTTTCAGCCAGTAGTTGAACAGGTTGATGAAGACCTCGCGCCCGGTCCACAGCCACAGCGCTTCCAGCACCGCGAGATAGCTTGCAAGCCCGATCGAGAAGGCGGGAAAAACGATGTGAAACGACATCGTGAATGCGAACTGCGCCCTGGCCAGCACCACGGCATCCCAGCCCTCGAACATCGGCATCATCCGTTGTTGTCAGTAAGCGCTTTTACCACGCCCGTCGTTGCGATGGAATTATTGCGGCATCCAAGCATCGAAGTGGGATGAACCGCTCCACCTGAGCCTTAGCGCGAGCCCCGCCCGCGTCGACCCCGCAAGGGGGAGGGGAGCAGAGAGTCGGCCCGACAAGTAGGGCGTTCATCAATGGAAGCTAGGGCGGTGCGTTGTTCAGTCAGCACTTGCGCGTCACGTGTTCGTGAGGCTGCTCAACGCCGCAAAAGGCCACAAAGGCAGGGCGCCCGGAAGGGCATGCCCTCCGGGTCGTCGCAGGTGTTTGGAAATCAAAAATAAAATCAGCGGGCGCTGTCTCGCTGTTGCAGCTTGATAGCGCAGGGTCCTGCTCAGCTGGATGCGTTGAGCAGGCGCGCGATGGTGCGGTCGATCTCTTCGTACCGGCCTTCGCCGTCATGCTGGAACACGATTTTTCCACTCTGATCGATGATGTATTGCGCGGGCCAATATTGGTTGCGGTAGGCGTTCCAGGTCTGCGACTCGTTGTCCTGCGCCACCGGATAGGTGATGCCGTGCCGTTTCAGCGCGGCCTGCACGTTGGACGCGGACCGCTCGAACGGGAATTCCGGCGTGTGGACGCCAACGACCACCAGGCCGCGGTCTTTGTATTTTGCATAGAGCTCGGTGACGTGAGGCAACGTGTTGACGCAGTTGACGCAGCCATAGGTCCAGAAATCCACCAGCACCACCCTGCCGCGCAAGTCAGCTAGGTTGAGCGGCGCGGAATTGAACCAGTGGCTGATGCCGGCGAAGTTCGGCGCTGTACCCTGCACCGCGGCGACCGCGAACGGCGCGGTCTGGTCGCGCGCCGTTTCACCGCTGATGCCGGGAGAGGTTGCACCGATCAGGCACAGGGCAAGAACCGAAGCGGCTGCGGCGAACGATCGTATCGTCATGAAAATCTCCTGCGGTGGCGGGTTGATTACAGGCCGATCTGGCCGGTCGGGTAGAATGCGGTCAGCCAGGCCACGATCTGCGTGTCGTATTGAAAATAGGATGCGATCGCGAAGGCGATCACCACGACGCCGAATCCCTGCTGCAGTTTTGGGGAGATGCGCGCGATGCTGCGCACGCGGGTGGTGACGGCCTGCCCGCCATAGGCGATCGCCAGCATCGGAAGCGCAGCGCCGATGGTATAGACCACAAGCAGCACACTCGCCCATGCGGTGTCCCTGGATGTCGCGACCACGGTGAGGATTGAACCGAGCACCGGGCCGGCGCAGGGCGTCCAGACCAGACCAAGCGTGGTGCCGAGCACAAAGCCGCCGATGGTGCCTTGATGGGATGCGGCGCCGGCGGAGCCGACATTCGTCAGTCCGCTGATGCGGATCGACAGCCACTTAAATGGCGTCGGCCAGATCATCAGGAGTCCAAACCCGAGCAGCAGGATCGCCGCGCCGGTCCGCAGGCTGTTGGGGTCAAAGTCGAACACGCGGGTGATCGCGCTCAGAGCCAATGCGGCGGCGGAAAATGATATGACAAAACCGAGCGCGATCATCGCCGGTCGTATTTTGCCGGTCTGTCCGACCGATGCGCCAAGCAGAATAGGCAGCATCGGCAGCGTACAGGGCGCCGCCACGGTGACCACGCCGGCCAGCAGTGCAAGAACCAGGTTGAGCATTAGGTAGGGTCCATTGAACCACGGGCTTTCGCGGGCATGCGCGAGCTCTCCATCGTCCTTCGGTACGCGAGGGCCAGCGTTACTTGGCCGGTATCTGGGCTGCGTCACGTGTTCGTGAGGCTGCTCAATGCAACGGCGACAAAAACAGAGCGACCCGGAGGGGGGCATCCCGTCCGGGTCGTTGGAGGCGCTTGGGAGGAAAACTAAATCAGCGGGCGCTGGTCTCGCTGTCGAAGGAGATCACGCAGACCTCCGATGGACTCTTGCTGCTGCAATCGACCACCTGCTGGCGCGCAAAGCTTGGGCCGGAGTCGCGTTGAACGCGCGGCGTTACGTTCTGGCTGGACAGCGAGGCGAGCGTGCAGATCGCGCCGAGCGGAATGATGAAAAGGCGAAAAGACGGCTTCAGCATTTCTCCCACTCCTGTTCGGCTTCGTTGGTGATTGTCTGTATAATCAGAGAGTTTTTCCGCGTGATGTCGCCAATTGTTTCAATTGTTTCGCCGGAATTAATATTCCGGCAGAAACTTATGCGAGTTTTGCGGCCCACAATACGTGCAACCAATTGAATTGATTGCCGTTTGCCTCACGCCGCCAGACTGTCGACACCGGCTCCCTTAAGTAGATCGGAGAGTTGCTTGCGGGCATAGAACATCCGGGTCTTCACCGTGCTCTGGGGAATGCCGATGATGGCGCCGACCTCTTCCACAGACTTCTCATCGTAATAGACGAGGTTGATGATCTCGCGATGCGCCGGCGACAGTTTGGCGACGCAGGCGCGCAGAATGGCGCTGGTGTTGCTGCGGTCGAGCGAGGCCTCGGGCGTGTCGGCCTCGTCGGCGATTTCAAGCACGTCCTCCTGGTCGACGTCCTCGTACTTGCGCTGACGCAGCGCGGTCAGCGCCTTGAAGCGCGCGATCGACAACAGCCAGGTGGAAACCTGGGAACGGCCTTCGAACTGCCGGGCGGTGCGCCACACGTCCAGGAAAACCTGGCTGACGAGGTCTTCCGCCATCGTGGAATCGCGCACGATGCGGAGGATGAAGCGGTAAACCCGCACATTGTGGCGGGAGTAAAGGATATGCATCGCGGCCCGGCCGCCGTCGGCAATGCTTTCCAGCAGCATTTCATCCGAGGTCGCCTGGGCAGCGATGATGCCTTGGCGGGCTGCGGCGTTGATGGCGATGACGTTCTGCATGACAGGCTCCCGGTGATTGCGCTTTGGCGCTTCGTTGGGCGAATTGATAGCCAGCGAACGTTTCGGGATGTCTGCACGCCAAGCGGAAAATGGTTTCAAACGTAAGAGAATTGTTTCGTCGCGGCGCCCGCGACGAAACATTCGGGGCCGAAACGGGAGCAATTTCAATGCCTGTAAGATTGGACGGGTTGCTAAGGCGCTGATCTATCCGTCATGGCCGGGCTTCGTCCCGGCCATCCACGTCCTTACTTTACTTTCGCGCAAGAAAGACGTGGATGCCCGGCACCAGGCCCGGCATGACGATGCATCGCGAAAAGAAACTTTACGCGCGATAACACATCAATTTGGACAATCAGGCCTTTTCGCCGGCGGGCGAGAACAGGTATCCGCCGCCCCTGATGGTGCGGATCACCGCGGGCTTGCTCGGGTCCGGTTCGATCTTGCGCCGGATTCGCATGATCCGCAGATCGACCGCGCGATCGAAGGCCTCGCTGTCGCGCGCATTGGCCAATTCGGAAGCGGTCAGCGGATGTTCATTGCCCTCGTCGTCGCGCAACGCCTGCGCCTCGAGATCGAGCCATTTCGTTCCGAACCGCACCAGGCGCTCTTTCGCCGCTTTCGCTCCCGCGCTCTCCGGCGCTGCCGCCTTTGCCGGGGAGCTGCGCCGCAGCACCGAGCGGATCCGCGCCATCAATTCGCGCAATTCGCAGGGCTTTGCGACGTAATCGTCGGCGCCGAGTTCCAGCCCGACGACGCGGTCGATCGGGCTGGCGGTGGCCGTCAGCATGATGACCGGGACATTGATGCGGCTCTTCAGATCGCGGATGATGGAAAGCCCGTCTTCCTCCGGCATATTGAGATCGAGCACCACCAGATCGGGCACGCTCGTTTCGATCGCGCCGCGCAGGCTCTTGCCGCCGTCGCACAGCGTCACGGTAAAGCCGTGCATCTTCAGATAATCGCCGACCATCTCGCGGGCCGGCGCCTCGTCATCGACGATGATGATGTGCTGGCTCTGGGTCATGACATCTCTGTCGCCGGCAAGATGACGGTGAAGGTCGATCCCTGTCCGGGACCAGCGCTCTTGGCGGTCACCTGGCCGCCATGCATGTCGATGATGCGCTTGACGATGGAAAGCCCGAGGCCGGTCGAGCTTTCGCCGGCGGTGGGCTTTGCCGATAGCCGCTGGAAACGGCCGAACAATCGGCCGAGATCCTCGGGAGACAGTCCCGCGCCTTCGTCGGTGATGCGGATGATGCTGTTGGTATGCTCGCGACTCACCGCTACCGCGATCTTGCCGCCGATCGGGCTGTATTTGATGGCGTTGCTGACCAGATTGTCGATCGCCTCCCGCATCCGGTCGGCGTCGCACATGGTGACGAAATTCGGCGGCCCCGATACTGTGATGGTCTGCTGCTTGTTTGTAGCCAGCGGCTGATTGGCGTCGGCAACTTCGCCGACCAGGCCTGCGATATCGACCGGCTCGCGGCGAATGGTGATGTCGAAGGCGTCGGCCATCGCGTCGGAAATCAGATGATCGACCATCAGGGTCAGGCGCTTGGTGGCATCGCGGATATGTTCGACCTGGGCGGTGACGCTGTCTCTTGAAGAGCCGGCGCCGATCAGTTCCGTCAGCATTTCAGTGCGGCCGAGGATCACCCCGAGCGGATTCTTCAGATCGTGGGCCACGGTGCCGAGAATTTCGTTCTTGAAGCCGTTGGCGCGCTGCAGCCGCAGCCATTGCGACGAAAGCCTGCGGTTGGCCTGCATCAGGGCGCGGGTGCGCTGGGCAACGCGGTCCTCGAGCTGGGTATTGGCCTCCTGCAGCTGTTGATAAAGAATGACGTTGTCGAACGCGATCGAAAGCCGGCTGCCGAAAATCTCGACCAGTGAGCGGTCGGTCTCGGAGAGCTGACGCTCGGCTTGCAGCAGTACGACGACTTCGCGTCCACTGCCGGTGCGAACGTAGAGAACCGAGCGCTGATCGAAAAACTCGTGCTTGCGCCGCTTGAAGGCGGCTTCCACCATCGTGCGCAGGTCGGGATCGAGCGATTTGGATCCAGCGGCGCCGATGTAGCGGCTATAGCAGCCCGAACCCGCCAGCACGAAAAAGTCATCCCCGACCGCGCCGCCGTCCCGCAGCACCAGGATGCCGGCGCAATCGACGTTGAGCAGCGAGGCGATTTGCGTCAGCACGCCCTCGGCCAGGCGCTGCATCGATTTGAAGTCATACAGCGTCGAGGCGGCGTCGATGATGATTTCCAGTCCGCGCCGGGTCTGAACCATGCGCTCGAGCTGCTGATAGCTGCGCAACGCCGCGGTCAGCGAGGTAAACAGCTTGTCCGCGGTCAGCTCGGTCTTCGCCTTGTAGTCGTTGATGTCGTACTGCACGATGACGCGCCGTTCGGGCGCCTGGCCGGGCTGCCCGGTGCGCAGGATGATGCGCACCGTCTCGTTCTTGATGTCGTTGCGGATGTATTCGACGAGATCGAGGCCTGCAGCGTCGGTTTCCATGATGACGTCGAGCAGCACGGCGGCGATGTCGGGATGCGCGCGCATCAAGGCCCGGCCCTCGGCCGCCGAATAGGCCGACAGGATTTCCAGGGTCTGGCCATGGAGAACGTAGTCGCTCAGCGCAAACCGCGTGCCTTCATGGACGGCCTGATCGTCGTCGATCACGGCGATCTTCCATTTGCGCGCGGTCGACGTTTCCGGAGCGGTTCCGGTATCGTCGATCAGGTGGAGGACATCGTCCTGTTCGGCCATTGAGGGGTTCCGTCGCTTGCTGGGTCTGCGGTGGCGGAGCCGCCTTTGGCGGCCTTCGGTATAATAATGCGAAATGTGGTGCCTTGTCCCAGCCTTGAATCCAGCATCATGCGGCCTCCGAGCTGCTGGGTAACCAGGTTATAAACGATGTGCAGGCCGAGCCCGGTGCCACCCTCGTTGCGCCGCGTGGTAAAGAACGGGTCAAACGCCTGCCGCTGGACGTCCGGCGTCATTCCGGCCCCATTGTCGGCAAAAATGATCTCGACATCGTCATGGCCGCGGGGCCTCGCCGAAATCGATATCGCCCCGGAACGCCCGTCGGCAAATGCATGATTTACGGCGTTGAGGAACAGGTTGGTCAGAATCTGGCCGTACGAACCGGGGTAGCCGTCGATCACCAGGCCTTCCGGCACGTCGACCGACAGCGCGATCGGCGCCCTCTTCAAGACCGGCCGCAAGCTGGCGATGATCTGGTCGGTCGCCTCGCTCAGACTGAATTGCCGGCGCTCCGCATGCGAGCGGTCGACCGCGACTTGCTTGAACGACTGGATCAATTCGCCGGCGCGATGCAGGTTCGACACCAGTTGCTGGGATGCGTCGCGCGAGGTCCGGACGAAATCCTCGAGCTGGGACCGGCGTAGCTGGCCGTCGGATCTCAACTCGGCGTCGAACATTTCGGCGCGGCGGGCGAAACTCGACGCCACCGTCAAGCTGATGCCGATCGGGTTGTTCACTTCATGGGCGACGCCGGCGACCAGGCCGCCGAGTGCGGCGAGGCGTTCGGCGTCGATCAGGTTTTGCTGGGCGGCGTTCAACTCAAACAGCGCGCCCTCGGCTTTCTCTTTCGAGCTGCGCAACTCATCCTCGGTCTCGCGCTTGGCGATGGCGTTTTCACGGAACACCTCCACCGCGCGGGCCATCGCGCCGACCTCGTCCCTGGCGCCGGTTCCCTGGACCTGCCGGTCGAAATTGCCGGTCGTGATCGCATGCATCGCCGCCATGATCTGCTGCAACGGCAGGCGGATGCTCAACGCGATCAGGACGCCCGCGGTGATGATGATGCCGAGAAAAATCACGGCGATGGACAGCACCCGGCGGGATATATCGCCGAGCGTCCGAGCGAATGTCTCCTGCGCTTTCTGTTCGCGCTGCCGCATCTTGACCGACAATTCGTCGATCGCGCCGATGGCTTCGGCCTGAGTGGCGTCGATGGTATTGCGCAACAGCTCGGTCCGGCTCGCGAGCTGCTCCGACAATTTCGCAAGGCCATCGCGCAGCGCCACCGCGCGCGTGCGCAATCGCTGTAGCGCCATGCGCTGCAGATCGTTATCGGCGAGGTCGGACATCACCGGGATCGTCTTCTCGATCGTCTCGGTATTGCGGCGGGCTTCCTCGGCGGACGCCGAGGCCAGCGAAAGATAGTAGGCGTTGGCGGCGACCAGCATCGCGGTAAAGGCTTCGCGGGATTTGCCAAGCGACGGCCAGATCAGGGCGTCGCGATGGCCGGTCGCGCCCTCGATGATCGAGTAGAGCCCGGCCATGTCCCGGGCGGGGGCCAGCACCTGGTCCTCATAGGTTTTCGAAATGGTTGCCTGGACGCCGCGCAGTTCGCCGAAGCCGTTGAGGAAACGCTCGGTGACGCGTTCAAGGTCCTTGACCGATCCCGACAGCATCGGGTCGGTCGACGCGCGCGTGGTGAGGGTGCCGAGCACCGCCTCGCGCAACAACAGGATCTCGGCGAACAGTTCCGGGCTCGGCTGGTTGATGTAGCGATGGATCAGGTTCTGCAGGCGGCCGGTCTCGCTCTCCAATAGCGCCAGGATCTTGTCGGATTCCCGCACCTGCCGCACGTCGTCCCAGGCCGACCCGAGTACCTGGGCGCCGTTCCATATCATCGCCGCAAGCACCACGACCACGGCCGAGTTCAGCGCGGCAATCGACAGGATGCGCCAGCGGATCGGTACCGCGCGGACCAGCCCGACGATGCGCGAACGGCCGCGCGCGACGAGGCCCGCCGGCGGTTCCGCAGCTACGTGCTGTTGGGATATTAAGGCCAATTCACTCCACCTGGCGAATTCGTTGGATCAGCTCGGCCGCGGCCGGATCGCGTTGCGCTTTTGCGTAAATTGCCGCCATCGCGGCTTCGAAAGGTTTGCGGTCGAAGTCGGTCACGACCGTCACGCCGGCCGCTCTCGCCCGCTCGCGCGACTGGTCCTCGAGGTCCTTCCATTTCTCGCGCATGAACTGGCTGGATCGCATCGCCGCCTCGCGGAAAATCTCTCGGTCTTCGCTCGACAGGCTTGCCCAGGCCTTTTGCGACATCAGCAGCACTTCCGGGCTCATCGTGTGTTCGGTCAGCGTATAATAACCGGCATATTTGTAGTGACCGGTGGTGACGAAGGACGGCCAGTTGTTTTCCGCGCCGTCGATCAGCCTGGTGGCAAGTCCGGTAAGCACCTGTCCATAGGGCAGCTCGATCGGCTCCGCGCCAAGCGCCTTGATCATATCGGCCATCAATTCCGATTGCTGCACGCGAAGCCGCAAGCCCCTGACGTCGGCGAAGGAGCGGATCGGCCTGACGCTGTTGTAGATCGATCGTGCCCCGGAATCGTAAAACGCCAGGCCGACGAATCCGTAAGCCTCGAAGCTGCCGAGTATCTCATTGCCGATCGGGCCGTCCAGCACCTTCTGCAAATGGTCGATGGAACGAAACAAAAACGGCATCGCGAGCACATTCATCGCCGGCACGAAAGTTCCGACCAGCGCCACATTGGTGCGATTGAGATCGATGGCGCCGACGCGGGTCTGCTCAATGGTTTCCTTTTCCTCGCCGAGCTGGCGCGAATGAAAGACCCGGACCTGGTGGCGTCCTCCGCTGCGCTCCTCGATCAGGCGGCCCATGTATCGCAGCGCCTGTACGGTTGGATAGTCTTCGCTCTGGGTGTCGGCGACGCGAAACTCACGCGCCACGGCGGCCGCCGAGACCGCCGCCGAACCCAGCGCGACAACGATGGCGACGATCGTTACGTTCCGCGAAAGGTCGGCGCGGCTATACACGGGCAACTTCATCCCCTTCTGATGATGTCGATGGGCGGGAAAAAAGGTTCAACGCTTTCTGCCAGAAGCCGGCGGGAAACAGCTATTGTGCCTGCGCCGGCGGCATGGTCAATGGTGCGCTGCGAGGGCCCTTGCGGGATGGCAACAGCAGGTATGCCGGTCATCCATCGAAATGACTTCCTGAGGCAACTAGCATACCAATTGTCGTCCCCGCGCACGCGGGGACATAACCACCAGCCGTTATGGCTGTAAAAAGAGAGCTGCCGCAATCGCCTGCCTCAATCGCACCTTCACGGAGTATGGGTCCCCGCTTTCGCGGGGACGACGTTGCAGATATCCTTAACCAGGCGCGTAGCGTGAGAATCGCGTTTTGGCCACGGGGATAGGATTGGTTTTATCGTGAATCCCGTTTTTAGATTTTTGCGGCTAGCTGCCGCCGCGGCAGTGGTCGCCTTCGCCTCTCCGGCCCAGGCGGTCACCGACATCATGTGGTGGCACGCCATGTCGGGCGAGCTCGGCCGCCAGCTGGACAAGCTCGCCGCGGATTTCAACGCATCGCAATCCGAATACCGGATCGTGCCGAGCTACAAGGGCAACTATACCGAAACCGTGACCGCGGCGATCTTTGCATTTCGCTCGCGAAGCCAGCCGGCGATTGTTCAGGTCAACGAAATCGCGACCGCAACCATGATGGCCGCGAAGGGCGCGATCTACCCCGTGTTCGAATTGATGCGGGACGAACAGGAGCCATTTTCGCCGGCTGCGTATCTTCCGGCTGTCACCGGCTACTATGCCGATGTCGCCGGCAACATGCTGTCGTTCCCGTTCAATGCTTCGACGCCGATCCTTTACTACAACAAGAATTTGTTTCGTGGCGCCGGCCTCGATCCCGAGACGGCGCCGAAGACCTGGCCGGAGGTGGGCGCGGCGGCGAAGAAATTGCGCGCCTCAGGGGCGGTTTGCGGGTTCACCACGTCGTGGCCTTCATGGATCAATGTCGAGAACTTTTCCGCCTTCCACAACCTGGCGGTCTCGACCAAGGCCAATGGCTTCGACGGCCTCGACGCGGTGCTGATTTTCAACAATCCGGTGATGGTGCGTCACATTGCGCAACTCGCGGAATGGCAGGCCGGCAAGGTTTTCGACTACAGCGGTCGCGGGACCTCGGCGGAGCCGCGATTTCAGAATGGCGAATGCGGGATTTTTATCGGCTCGTCGGCGACGCGCGCCGATATCAGGGCCAATTCGAAATTCGAGGTCGGCTACGGCATCCTGCCGTACTGGCCCGACGTCGAAGGCGCGCCGCAAAACTCCATTATCGGCGGCGCGACATTGTGGGTGCTGCGGGACCGGCCGCGCGCCGAATACAAGGGTGTCGCAAAATTTTTTGGGTACCTTTCAAAGCCGGAGGTTCAAGCCGCGTGGCATCAGAACACCGGCTATCTGCCGATCACCCGCGCCGCCTTCGATCTGGCTCGCGCGCAAGGTTTTTACGACCGCAATCCCGGCACCGCGATCTCGATCGAGCAGATCACGCTGAAACCGCCGACCGATAATTCGAGGGGGGTTCGGCTCGGATCGTTCGCTCTGATCCGCAACGTGATCGAAGACGAACTGGAGCAGGCGTTTGCCGGCAAAAAATCCGCCCAGGACGCACTTGATTCGGCTGTCGTGCGCGGCAACCGCCTGCTGCGCCAGTTCGAGCAGGCTAACCCGGACCGATAGCAGCCGCTGCTTGGCGACCCTCGCCCAAGAGGAAGGCCTTCAGAATCTCTGCACGCACAATAGGCAAAGACACCTCTTTGTATGCAATCCTAGCGCGGCGGCCCAACTGCCGGTAGCCAGAGATTCGGCCGCCAAATCATGCGCTTAGGGTGCCATTAGGCTTGCGTTAAGATTTGGCACGAACCTTGCGACGTTGCTCCAAAACCTGCCCACACGTAGCGTTTGGAGCATCCCATGAAGCGCCGCGATTTCCTGAAATCCGTCTCCGGGTTGGCCGCCGGCGCCATGGTGCCCGCGCCCGCGATCTGGTCCGCCGCCAAGGCCGACGCCCGCTCCGAGACGTTGCTGATCGTCTCCGAAGGCGGCCCCAACAATCTCGACATTCACGGCATCGGCACCAATGTGCCCGGTTATGAAGTGTCGTGGAATTGCTACGACCGCCTGATCAGCCACGAGATGAAAAGCGGTCCCGGCGGCGTGCCGTATTACGACCGCGACAAGTTCAAGCCCGAGCTCGCCGAAGACATGAATGTCGGCGACATGTCGGTGACCTTCAAACTGAAGAAGAACGCAAAATTCCACGACGGCGCGCCGGTGACGGCCAGGGACGTCAAGTGGTCGCTGGACCGTGCCGTCAGCGTCGGCGGATTCCCGACCTTCCAGATGAGCGCAGGCTCACTGACAAAACCCGAGCAGTTCGTCATCGTCGACGACAACACGGTGCGGGTGGACTTTGGCAGGAAGGATCGCCTGACAATCCCCGATCTCGCGGTGATCGTGCCCTGCGTGGTCAATTCCGAACTGGTCAAGAAGAACGCTTCCGAGAAGGACCCGTGGGGCCTTGAATATACCAAACAGCAGACCGCGGGCTCCGGCGCCTACAAGGTGACAAAGTGGACCGCCGGCACCGAAGTCGTCATGGAGCGCAACGACGAGTGGGCCGGCGGACCGATGCCGAAGATCAAGCGCGTGATCTGGCGCATGGTGCCGCAGGCCGGCAACCGCCGCGCGCTGCTCGAGCGCGGCGACGCCGATATCTCCTATGAACTGCCGTACAAGGATTTTCAGGAGCTC
>Ga0209240_1000800_pt1 | contig 12823 bp, 10 predicted proteins | sample GraSoi_2013_80cm_FD_185828 | JGI IMG/M metagenome (GOLD analysis project Ga0209240, IMG submission 185828) | Grasslands soil microbial communities from the Angelo Coastal Reserve, California, USA - Sample 9_17_2013_80cm (SPAdes) (version 2) | ecosystem: Environmental > Terrestrial > Soil >...
GCATCCACGGACATTCAGCTGCTGGCCTCGGTCGGTGCCCTCAAGTGCGATGGTCCCGGTGCGCGAGGTAGCCCAGGGTGTGGCGGTCTGCTTTTGCGTCCGCGATATCGCTGGGCCACTTCGACACGATGGTGTCTGCCCACTCGGTCCAGTTGGTGACCATGTCTTCGAAGTCGGCGAGGAAGCGACCAACGAGCATGGTGTGCGCGAGTCGTTCTGGGAAGGCCGCTTCGTTGTTGAGGTAGCTGCGGGCGATGGTTGCGTTGACCGTCCTCTGGTCGGCTGCCCATGTCCGCATGCTGGCGATGACGGTCGAGAGGTCGGTCTTGGTGCCGTTTTCGGCGAAGAAGATCCGTAGGAGTTGCTCGGACTCGAGCACTGGGTTTTGCGCTGGTTGTGCCATCCATGCGGCCAGGCATGCCCGCCCTGCAGCGGTGATCGTGTAGACGGTGCGCCTTCTGGTCGCCGGGGGCGGGTTCGCTGCTGTGGCGAGGCCCCGCGCAACCAGTTTCTTGGGTTCCTCGTAGAGCTTGCTGACCGCGCGTGGCCAGAATCGTCCGAGGCCTCGATCCATCTGGCGGGTCAGTTCGTAGCTGCTCCAGGGCCGGACTGCAAACCTGCACGCCGCGTTCGCCGACGCCAACGGCGATGACGGCGTGACCTTCGCCGGCTCCGCGTGGCTCATCTCGGCGGTCCGCGCCGGCTGACCGGACCGTGGCCGCTCCGAGGCGCGAACTATCCGCCGACCGTACCTCCTGCCGCGTCCCCGTGTAGCGGCCCAAGGACGCCGACGAGATCCTCGCCAAGATCCAGCGCGCATGTTCACGATCACAGAAGCAGCCCGGCTGGCGTCGGAGAACTCAGCGCGAGCGTTCGGGCATCGTCCGGGTAATGGTGCGTTGCCTCACGGATCCGACGCTGACGCGATGATCTCCGACCACCGGGCGAAACCGTGCTGCTCGCCGACGGGTTCGGCGGCGGCACGGGCGGCAGCGTCATACCCCGATTAGCGGACACCGCGCCAACTCTGGAAGTACCAGGAAATGCGCGCTAATCTCGCCGGAAAGTGGCCGACTGCGGAAAGGGGCCACAGACGTGACGCAGGCCCGCACACCATCACGGCCGACCGCGCACGGCGTGAGTCCGCCGTGGCGGTAGCCGCCGCTCCGGCTAAGCCGCCCGCCGCGCGGCGGTTGGAGGCTCATCCGATCGCCGAGCTTGTCGCTCGCCGACTGGCAGCGGGAGTGCTGACACTCCTCGTCGTGTCCGTGGTCGTCTTCCTGGCTACTCAGGTCCTGCCGGGCAACGCCGCGTATGCCGTGCTGGGCCGGTCGGCGAATCCCGTCAGGCTGCACGCGCTGGAACGGCAGCTGCACCTAGACCGCGGCATCTTCGAGCAGTACTGGCTCTGGCTGTCCGGGCTCTTCACCGGCAGGCTGGGCACGTCGCTGGCCAACGGCCAGTCGCTGTGGGCCCTGGTCCAGCCTCGCCTAGTCAATTCCGCCGTGCTCGTCTTCGTGACCGGCCTGATCGGCTCCGTCGCCGGAGTCGCCCTCGGCGCGGTGGCTGCGCTGCGCAAGGATTCCTGGTTTGACCACGTCACCTCGGTGGCCGCCCTGGCGGTGACGGCACTTCCTGAGTTTGTCGTCGCGATAGCTCTGATCATCTTGCTGGCGACCGTGGTCGCGCATCTGCTTCCCGCGGTGTCGCTGCTGCCGCCAGGAACTTACGCCTGGAGCCAGCCGAAGCTGCTGATCCTCCCGGTCGCGACGCTGGTGATCGTGATCGTCCCGTATATCTTCCGGATGATGCGCGCCGCCATGATCGAGGCGCTGGAGTCCGACTATGTGGAGATGGCGAGACTGAAGGGCGTTCCAGAGTGGCAGATCGTGCTGGCTCACGCGCTGCCGAACGCGATCGCCCCAACCATCCAGGTGATCGGGCTGAACTTCCTCTACCTGGCCGGCGGCGTCGTCGTGGTCGAGTTCGTGTTCAACTTCCCGGGCATCGGCCAGGGACTCGTCTTCGCCGTCCAGAACCGTGACATCCCGGTGATCCAGTTCATCGTCCTGGTGCTCGCCGCCTTCTACGTCGTGATGAACATCGTGACCGATGTGATCGCGCTGCTCGCCACTCCGCGCCGCAGGATCGCGAGGTAGCCGTGACCGTCGCAGCGCCAGGAAAGCCGCCGGCCGCGCAGGCGCGAGACACCAGGACCGCCCGCCACCCCTGGCTGACAGTCCTAGCGACCGCGGTGCGACTCTGCCTGGCGTCTCTGGTGGTGCTCCTCGCGATCATCGGCCCGCTGGTCTCCCCTGGCACGCCTACCGCCCTGGTGACGTTCGCATTCGCCAAGCCCTCCGGTCACTTCCCGCTCGGCAGCGACTTTCTTGGCCGGGACGTGCTCGCCCGGGTGCTCAACGGAGGCTGGGTGCTCCTGATCATGGCAGCTGCGGCGACCGCGTTCGGGATCATCGTCGGTACGGCCGCGGGAGTTTCCGCGGCCTACCGTCGCGGCCGCGCCGACGGGCTCATCATGCGCACCGTCGACGTGATCCTGGCGTTCCCGCAGCTGGTCTTCGCGCTGCTGCTGGTCAGCGTCATCGGCCCCAAGCTGTGGCTGATCGTGCTCGCCGTCGGGCTATCGCATGCCCCGCAGGTCGCCCGGGTCATCCGGTCAGCGACCCTCGACATCACCGAGCGGGACTTCGTCAAGGTTGTCGAGCTCCAGCGCATGCGGCCTTCCAAGGTCATGGCGAGGGAAATTCTGCCGAACCTGATCAGCCCGCTGATGGTGGAGGCCGGGCTGCGGCTCACCTACTCGATCGTCATCATGTCCGGCCTGTCGTTCCTCGGGTTCGGCCAGCAGCCGCCAGCAGCCAACTGGGGCCTGATGATCAACGAGAACCGGATCGGCCTGGAGCTCAACCCGTGGGCAGTGATCGTCCCGGCCGCGCTGATCGCCCTGCTGACCATCGGCACCAACACGTTCACCGACGCGGTGGCGCGGGTGACGCTTGGCGTGGACCGGCTGCCCGAGGAGGCGGTCCTTACTGACGACCTTGGCCTGGGACGGACAACGTGACAGCGGAGTCCAAGCCGGCCGACGCCGCCGCTTCGGCCACCCCCCTGGCCCAGCCCGCTAGCGTGGTGAGGCTTGAGGTAAGAGACCTGGAGATCCGGGTCGGGAAGTCCGGCCCCGATGTCGTCGGCGACATCAGCTTCGCCGTGCCGGCCGGCCAGGTGCTCGGCCTGGTGGGCGAATCCGGGTCGGGCAAGACAACCGTGGCGCTCGCCCTGCTCGGTCACACCCGCCGCGGGCTGCGCATCAGCTCCGGCGAGGTCAGGCTTGACGGCGTCGACCTCCTCACGCTGAGCCGCGGCGACCTGCGCGCCACGCGCGGCGCCCGGGTCGCCTATGTCCCCCAGGATCCAGCGGCGGCGCTCAACCCCACGCTGAGGGTGGGAACGCAGCTCAGGGAGGCGCTGCGCGTCCACCCCGGAGCGGTCGATGACCCGGCCGGCCGGGTTCTTGAGGTCATGCGGGAGGCCCGGCTGGACGCGGCCCCTGAGATGCTCCGGCGGTATCCGCACCAGCTGTCCGGCGGCCAGCAGCAGCGCGTCGGCCTGGCCATGGCGTTCTGCTGCCGCCCATCGCTGATCGTGCTCGACGAGCCCACTACCGGGCTCGACGTCACAACCCAGCGTCACGTCCTGGACACCGTCCGAAGCCTCTGCCGCTCGTACGGGGTGGCCGCGGTGTACGTGAGCCATGATCTCGCCGTAGTCGGCGGGCTGGTCGCCGAGGTCGCGGTCATGTACGCCGGACGAATCGTCGAGATCGGCCCGACCGCGAAGGTGTTCGGCGACCCGGTTCATCCCTACACCCGCGGCCTGCTGGCCGCCGTGCCGTCGCCAGGCCGCGCAGAGACACTGGCCGGAATCGAGGGCCAGCCGCCGCGGCCCGGACGCCGCGGCCGGGGCTGCTCATTCGCGCCGCGGTGCTCCTTCGCGATCGACGAGTGCCGCAGCCAGGCACCGGAGCCGGTCCTGATCGACAGCCGCGAGGTACGGTGCATCCGCGCGGCCGACGTCCGGTCGGCGGCCGACGCCCGGCCCGCGGCAGTCAGCGGGCCAGGCGACGACGGCCGCTCCCCCGCTCTGTCATTGCGGGCCATCTCGGCCCGCTACGGCCGCACACCGGTGTTGTCCGGCGTCGACCTCGACGTGCCGCCGGACTCGTGCGTCGCGCTGGTGGGCGAGTCCGGCTCGGGCAAGACCACGGTAGCCCGTTGCATCGTCGGCCTGCACGGCAACTGGACCGGAGAGATCACCTTCCAGGGCGCACGGCTCTCTCCGCGGCTGCGGGACCGGCCCAGGGACGCGGTGCGGCGAATCCAGTACATCTTCCAGAACCCGTACACCTCGCTCAATCCCAGGAAGACCGTCGGCCAGATCGTCGCGCAGCCGCTGGAAGAGTTGCTGGGCCTGCCGTTCCGGGAGCGGTCCGAGCGAGCTGCGCGGGCGCTCGAGGACGTCTCACTGGGCCGCGACTTCCTGTCCCGTTACCCGGACCAGCTGTCCGGCGGCGAACGGCAGCGCGTTGCTATTGCGCGCGCTCTCGTCGTCGAGCCGGACCTGCTGATCTGCGACGAGGTGACCTCCGCCCTCGACGTGTCCGTGCAGGCGGTCATCGTCGAAGAGCTTCGCAGGCTCCAGCGCGAACGCCACCTGGCCATGCTGTTCATCACCCACAACCTGGCCCTCGTCCGGTCCATCGCCCAGCAGGCGGTCGTGCTGCGCGATGGCGCCGTCGTCGAATCCGGTCCGGTCGAGCAGGTACTCGAGCATCCGACCGACGCGTACACCGCCAGGCTGATGGCGGATGTGCCCAGGCTCTGACGCGAACGACCTCAGCGGGCCGGGAAGTGCCGCAGCCAGAACTGGGCTATGTCGATCAGGCTCATGGCCGAGCTGACGCAGGTCTGTATCTGGTCGATCAGTGTGGTGCCCTGAACCGCAGCGCTGACGGGAACGAGCTTGTGCCCGAGCGCTGTTGATGTGAAACTGGCAACTAAACGTGGGGATGTAGCAACAGGTGAGGCGAAGCAGATCAGGCTCGTGACAGCTGGCGCAACGATCGACTTCAGGCAAAGTGGAGAAGGTCCTGATCTCTTGTGGCTAGCCGCCGGCGACCAACCCGGCGATGTATGGCGCCGGTGGCAGACGCCTTTCTTCGATGGGATCTTCAGGAGTACCACCTTTGATGCGCGAGGAGTGGGCGCCACGCGATCCAATACCGATCCACCGTGGACGATCTCTGAGCATGCCCGCGACGCTGCCCTACTTATCGAGAGCGCATGCTCGCCTCCCATTTTCCTGGTGGGACTATCAATGGGATCCTTGATCGCCCAGGAGCTCTGCTTCACCCGCCCAGAACTCGTCCGGACTGCGATCGTCATGGGCACCTGCGTGAAGAAGACGGGATTCATCCGCGAATGGGAGCAGGCGGAGATCGACTTCCGTCGTGGTGGCGGCATGCTGACACGAGAATTCGCGCTTGCTCACTATGCATTCCTCTACTACCCAGCCGAGGTGCTGGGCGATGACGTGTTGTGGGCAGAGATCCGTGAATTCCTCGCTCGAGACTTCGCCGAGCGAGACGGTGAGATGCTGGCCGCGCAGTGGCAAGCTTGCCTTGACTACGACTCAAGCATGCGTCTTCCTACGTGCGACGTGCCAATACACGTTGTGGCCTTCTCAGAGGACGTGCAGACGCCCCCTGCGCGTGCCAGGGAGGTCGCCGAACTGGCAAAGACTGCCACCTTCCATCTACTCGAGGGACTGGGCCACGGTTCGGCATTCGGACACCGCCCGGAGGCCGTGAATAGCTGCATTGCCGAGATCCTCTCTCAGTACGAAGATACGACGGCATGACAACCTTTATAGCGCTGTGGCTGTGAGCGTGGCTCGATGAGCGCACCCCTTTCTCTTTCTGAGATGTCGGTCCTTGATTTCCTCTCCGACGAGTCCTACGCCGATCTTCCCGCCGCAGTGATTGCCCAAGGGAAGCGTTGCTTGCTCGACCTCGTCGCGGTCGCTGCGGGCGGGTCAGTCACCTCGCAGGCGGTAATCGCCCGGGAGCACGTCGCCGCTGAGGAAGCGAACCCCGAAGGCGCCCGAATCCTGTTCGACGGGCGCCGAGTCTCCGTGCCCGGCGCGGCGTGGGCGAACGCGGCGATGATTGAGAGCCTCGACGCCCACGATGGTCACGCGCTTACGAAGGGGCATGCCGGAGTGGCGCTACTGCCGGGCATCCTCGCGGTTTCCGAGCGTCGGCCTGGTGGTCTCGGCGACGCCGAGTTGCTCGTCAGCCTCGTGAAGGGGTATGAGCTTGCCATACGTTGCGGTCTGGCGCTCCATAGGACAGCGCCTGAGTACCACAGCTCAGGCGCATGGAACGGTGTCGCCGTGGCGCTTGTGTCGTCTCAGCTGCTGGGCGGCACGAGGGAGGAAATGCTCCATGCAGCTGGCATCGCCGAGTACTTCGGGCCCCGAGGACCGATGATGCGCTGCATTGCCAGGCCAACAATGGTTAAAGACTCCTCCGCATGGGGCAGCCGGGTGGGCGTCGAGGCAAGCCTGCTCGCGCGACGTGGCTTCACCGGGCGGCCGGCTGAGCTGATCGTAGGTCCGGTTGGCTCACGCGATTCGGCCGAGCAGCACGCATACGTCGAGGAACTGTTCGCCGATCTGGGGCGCCGATGGCGCATCCTCGACCAGTACTTCAAACCGTACCCGGTCTGCCGGTGGGCACAGCCGGCCGTCGAAGCCGCGCTGACCCTCAGTACTCAGTATGGGATCGATGCTGAGCAAATCGATCGAGTCGAGATCGCGAGCTTTCTCCAGGCCGTCGCGTTGGATACGAGAGAGCCACGCGACACTGAAGAGGCGCAGTACAGCCTCCCGTATGCGGTGGCCGCGGCACTAAGGTTCGGCAGCCTCGGCGCGCGCCAGGTGGACGGCGAGAGCTTGAAGGACCCCGAAGTGCTCCGCCTGTCCCGTTGCACCGAGCTCCGGGAGGTGCCCCACTACACGGAGCGCTTCCCAGCCGAGCGGCAGGCCGACGTCACGTGCGTGATGCGCGACGGGCGCCGCTTGGAACGACGCGAGGTCGCCTGTCCCGGAGATCCGTCACGACCTATGTCCGACGATGAGCTGGTTGCTAAGTTCCGCGCGCTTGCCGAACCTGTCATGACCGAGGCCACCGCGTCGGTGGTGGAGCGCACCATCAGCGGATTGGCGGCAGATTGCGACAACTCCAGCCAGCTCCGGGAGTTGCTGCTCAACCCCGTACGGCTGGCGAGGAGTGCCCCGCCCCCCATCAGCACCCGGCCCGTGCGGCGTGACCGCGCGCCCGCATGAACCTGACAAGCCGGAGTGCTACCGAGCTACTGAGGCTTCTCGAGGCGAGGCACGTCGCCGCGGAGGAGGTAATCGAGGCCCACATACGTGCGATCGAAGAACGCGACGGCGAGATCAACGCCATAGCCGTACCTCGTTTCAGCCGGGCGCTCGACGAAGCGGCAGCGATCGACAAGCTGCGAGTGCGGGGACACCCACTGGGCCCGTTGGCGGGGCTCCCACTTACAGTCAAGGAGTGCTTCGATCTCGCGGGTACCCCGACGACCGCAGGGGTCGCGCGGCTGCAGAGACAGCCCTCAGAGGGCGACGCTGCTGTGGTTGCCGCGCTGCGCAATGCCGGTGCAGTTGTCATTGGAAAGACAAATCTCGCCCAGCTGTGCTGGTCGCTCGAGACGAGCAATCCGGTCTACGGCCGCACTAACAATCCCTGGGACAGATATCGCACCCCCGGTGGCTCAAGCGGCGGCGAGGGAGCTGCAGTGAGTGCGCAACTCTCCCCAATCGGCATCGGGACCGACAGCGGCGGAAGCGTCCGAATCCCAGCGCACTACTGCGGCGTCCACGCGCTAAAGCCGACTTCCGGTCGGCTCTCGAGCCGCGGGACCGTCGACGAACTGCTCCTCTCGTTCCAGCCGATTGTGACGAATCAGCCCGGTCTGCTGAGTCGGCACGTCGAGGATCTGCGGCTTGTTTACGAACTGCTCGCGGCATCGCCGCAGGCTGCGGTCGCGACTGGGTCTGCCGCTCGGACCCAGGAGCCGGCGGCAGTGAGGGCCTGTCAGGCTGATACGGGGAAGCCAGCGAGCAACAGGCGGTGCACCGTAGGCTACTTCGTCGACAGCCTGCATCCGCCCTCGGCCGCGATCCAACGCGTGCTCTTCGAGGCGGTGGGCGCGCTCGAATCGGCAGGTTTCGCGGTCTGCCTCTTCGAGCCGCCGTCTCTCCAGCGCGCCAAGGAACTCTTCGATGCTGCCTTCGCCCTTGACCGCGGCGCCACACTACGCGCGCTGGCGGCCGGCAGCGACCTCGATCCCCTCGTCGAGGAGGCGCTCTTGGGCCTAGCGGCGGCGCCTGTGCCCGAGCGGTTCCGGGCGACTGGTCCGCTCGTTAATGCATGCGAGGCGTACCGGCATGAGTTCGCCGAGGCATTCGATGCTGCGGAGATCGACATCCTCATTTGTCCTCCGACCGGTGTGGTCGCCCACCCCCACGGGATGAGCCGGGCCCTGGAGGACCTGTCGATTACGGCCGAGCTGTTCAACTTGCTTGGGATGCCTGCCGGCATCGTCTCGCTCTCTCGGGTCCGGCAAGAGGAAGAGCAAGCCCGTCCGTCACCAACCTGCCCCGCTGAAGTGGCTGCGGCGAGAGCAGACCGGGGCAGCGCCGGACTCCCAGTGAGCGTACAGGTCGCCGGGAGGCACTGGGACGAGGCTGGCGTGCTCGACGTAATGCAGCTGCTCGAAAGTCGGTTTCGCAAGACCGCTGAATATCCGATCCGTAGGAGCTGCCATTTTTCGTGCTAGCTATGACGCCCGCGACAGCCCGTCAGTCGCTGCGGTTGTGAGTTGATCTTGCCCTAATCACGGAGTGCCTCGCCGGCAACCAAGCGCTCGCGACTGTGTGGGAGAGGCGTGCCTGGGTCAAAAGAGTCGATCTCCCGACCCAGCCGGTGACCGTCGAAGATCGCATCAGCGAGAAGCCTCGGCGCGACGCAGTCTCCGATCCTATAGATACCTTCGACGCCAGTTCCCTCGAGATTCTGCCCTGTAAGGTCGTTGTACAGCTCTGCGCAAGAGAGCCGCTGAGTAACGAGAACAACTGCATTGGCTGGAACTTCAGTCACGTGCCCGAATTGGCCACGGATGCGCACGCCCGCCGCGTCCATGAAGCTAAGGGATGCCGTTGGCAGCACCTCGATCCCGATCTCGTGCAAGCGGTGCCGAAGTCGTGGCCCCTCCAGAGTCTCGTTGCAGAGCGGGGCGACCTCCAGGTGCGGTGTGACGATTGTCACCTGGTAGCCATCAAGCCGGAGCAGCTCGGCGATGCCCGCGCCCATGAAATAGCCGTCGCAGTCGTAGACGATGACCTGTTCTCCCGGTGGCCGCTTGTTTTCGAGCATGACCTGCTCAGGCGTGAGCACGAAGTTCTGTGATGCATCAGCTCCGGGAATGGCTTCGAAGGTGAGGCCATTGAAGCCGTCGGCCGCCCAGCGGGACCCGGTAGCCAGCACGACGAGCTCAGCGCCGTAGGAGAGGACATCTGCAGCTTCTAGCGTCAAGCCGGTGCTCACATCGATCTTGCTTCGGAGACGGTCCAGCTGCAGCAGGCGCCAGTCGAGCACCTTCCGCCACTCCGCAAGTCCCGGCAAACGCGAGATCCAGCGGACACAGCCGCCGAGATCAGCGTCCTTCTCAATCAGGTGCACACGTTCATAGCCTCGCTTTGCGAGAACGATGGCGCACTCTAGACCGGCCGGCCCGGCGCCGACGACCAGCACCCCCTTGCCCGTTGTCCTTGCCCGGCTGAACCGCTCCGGGTGCCAGCCGCGCCGGTATTCCTCACCGGCAGTCGCGTTCTGCGTGCAGCCGATGTGGCCGCCGTACTCGGCGCGGGAGTAGCAGATGTTACAACCGATGCACTCGCGGATCTCTCCATACCGTCCCTCCTCGATCTTCTTCGGGAGGAACGGGTCGGCGATTGACGGGCGAGCGGCTCCGATGATGTCCAGGTCGCGCCGCCGGACCAGCTCCGCCATCGTGTCCGGGTTGGTAAAGCGCCCGACGCCGATGATCGGCTTATCGGTGACGGCTCTGACCTGGCGGGTCCACTCAAGCTCGTAGCCTTCGCCAAAGAAACGGGATGCCGCGGAATCCAACCGGTCGAAACCCGCAGTGGCACCGACGGTGATGTCCCAGAGATCCACCAGGTCGTCGGCGAGCTCGACGAAGCGAAGACCATCGTCGATCGGTGAGGGCATCAACGGCAATTCGTGCCGCGATTACACAGTCAATGCCGACCGTATGTCGCACGAGTTCCAAGGTCTCGAGCCACATCCGGGCACGGTTCTCAAGCGATCCGCCGTATCCATCGGTTCTGCGGTTGAGTGTCGGCGACAGGAACTGAGCCAATAGAGCACTGTGGGCACTTTGGACATAGATTATGTCGAATCCGATATCCCTGGCGCGAACGGCTGCCGAGGCCCAGTCGCGCTGCACTCTGCGGATATCGTCGACGTCCATCTCCTTCGGAGCCGCACCGCTTGGGTATGCAACATTGGCGATCTGCGAAGGCCCTACGGCTGGCCAGCGCGACTCGCGGGGGTTGGCGATCATCCCCTCGTGATGGAGTTCGACGCCCGCGAGAGCCCCGTAGCGGTGAGCAGCTTCGCACATGACCGCGAGGTTGCGCGCATCGTCATCATCCCAAAGCCGGGCGGATACGTACGGCATCGAGTCTGAATCTGCGCTCACCGGTGCGTACTCAGTGCAGACCGCTGCCCACCCACCCTCTGCTTTCATGGCGCGGAAGTGAGCCTGGGACAGCGGCTTCTCGGTTCCGAACCCGGTGCAGTGAGGTACCTGGTAAAAGCGATTGCGGAGCGTTTTGGGCCCGATTGCCAGCGGTTCGAAGAGAACATCGTGGCGCGGGGACCTGGTTGGGCCCCCATTCGGGCTCATCTTCGTCCCAGCCGCGTGGCGCAGTACCGCGATGTCGTCCCAGAAGAGGGGGTGATCACCTCGCTGGCCGCGTCACATACAGTAGGTTCCCCTCGGGATCGCGAAACCCCCGATACCGGTACCAGGGCGACTCGATCACCTCCGTTGCCCACGCGACTCCGCGCCCGCTCAGCCAGCCCACAGCCTCGTCGAGATCATCGACCTCGAACGCCAGCGACTCCAGGCCTGGTCGCTCGCCGATAGGGGCGGTGGCCCGAGCCGTTTCTGCGGAGTTGCTCGGGATGCTGGCAATCAGGTACAGCGTGACGTTTCCCGCTTTGAAACCTGCCCAGCCCTGCTCCTTCCGATAGGGGTGAGCCTCGGGAAGTTCGAGCACGTCTCGGTAGAAGGGAACCAGGACGTCAAGGTCCTGGCAGATAATGTCAACGTTGTCCAGCTGCTTGAGCATCCTCTTCTCCTTACTTCGCCTGCGCCGTCACTATGCTCCGGCGACCCGATCCGGACGGCGAGGGAACTCAGTGCGCTCAAGTGCAGGAGCTCCCTCGATCCGCTTCCGTACCGCTCTCGAGCGATACGCCATGCGAACAAGCCGTGACCGGATCTCTGGGTGGCGGCTCGGCCAGCCGCGCATGAGCGAGTTGTAGAAGCGCCCGTAACGACGTGCAGGGTCTACGAACGGGCGACGCCGCTTCTCCCAGTCCCGTAGCGCGCTCTCGACGTCATCGGCCTGGCGGAGGATGTCGCCAAGGACTACGGCCGACTCCATCGCCATGCATGCAGCCTGTCCGAGGTGGGGAGCCATCGCGTGGGCGGCGTCGCCGACAAGAGCGACGCGCCCACGCGTCCACGGCCGGCAGAGCACTTCCCACACGCGCCGAACGTCAACCTCGTCGTCGTCGATCCGGCTGAAAACGTGGGCTAGATGGGGGAAGGAGGAGGCCCAGCTCTCACGGTCAAGCGGGATGGCGCATCCCCGCTCGTCGTCCGGCCGGCAGTAGAGGAAGATATAGAGCAGGCCGGAGCCGCACGGCCCGATACCGATCCTGCGGGAACCGCACCAGTACCCGGGAAATGCTCCTTCGGGATCCTCGGCGGTAAGGGGTATCAGGGTCCGCTTCGATATGTAACGCAGGTCGCGCTGGACAGAGTAGAAGCCCATCGCGGTGCGGACACGTGAACCGATGCCGTCGGCGCCGACGACAAGGTCCCCCTTGACCGAACCCCCGTCGGCGAGATAGACGTGGCCGTCTGCTGTGACGCCGGTCACCCTCGAGCCTGTGACGATCTCGGCGCCGGCTCCGGTTGCGGCCCGCAGGAGCGCGTGGTGCAGGGCCGATCGCGTCGTCATGACACAGCGAGAGGACTCCGACATGCTGCTGCTCGTGATCGAGCGGAGCTGCTCGTCCCAGATACCGAATGACAGGATCGGCTCGCTGACCTCGAGCGACTCGACCGGAACACCCAGCGCGCCCAAGGCCCTGAGGCCGTTCTCGAGCAACTCGATGCCAGCTCCGATCTCTCGCAGCTCAGCCGCTTGTTCGTGGACACGTGCGTGCCAGCCCGCTCGGCTGAGCGCGGCAGCCACGGAGAGCCCGGCGATCCCGCCCCCGACGATCTCAGCGCGGCGCATCATGTTCCTCGGGCGGGCGCCCGCTGAACTCGGCTGCGAGAGCGCTCGTCGCAGCGATGAGCGCCTGGCTCACTTCACCCGAACGCTGTCG
>Ga0209240_1000806_pt1 | contig 12722 bp, 11 predicted proteins | sample GraSoi_2013_80cm_FD_185828 | JGI IMG/M metagenome (GOLD analysis project Ga0209240, IMG submission 185828) | Grasslands soil microbial communities from the Angelo Coastal Reserve, California, USA - Sample 9_17_2013_80cm (SPAdes) (version 2) | ecosystem: Environmental > Terrestrial > Soil >...
ACGAGCGAGGCCCATTTGGCCGAGGCGCAGAGGCTTAGCCATACGGGGAGTTGGGTCTGGGAAGTAGCGGGAAGAGACGCCGTGCATCTTTCCGATGAATGGTATCGGATTTATGCCTTTGATCCAGCAGAGAGCATGCCGACTTGGGAAAAGCGCCTCGAGCGAGTTCATCCGGAGGATCGAGCCAAGTGGCAAGGGGCACTCGATCGAGCAATAAGGGAAAAGTCGGATTACGAAGTGGAATTCCGAATCCTTCTTCCGAGCGGCTCGGTGAAACACATCCACACCGTCGGCCATCCTGTCTTGAACGCATCTGGGGATTTGGTGCAATTCGTGGGTAGCTCGACAGATATCACCGAACGTAAGCAGGCGGAAGACAAAATCCGGCAGAGCGAAATGGAGCTTCGACAGATCCTGGATTTCGCGCCGCAGTACGTCGCCGTATTAGCGCCTGATCGCGATCGCACTCGTCTTTATGCCAATCAAACCATGCTCGATTATTTCGGGTTTACTCTTGAGGAGTGGCGGAACTCCGACCGTCACAAGTACTATCATCCAGATGATTGGGAACGCTTGACCCGCGAAACTCAAAGTAAATTCTTAAGTGGCATCCCGCACGAATACGAAGCACGTTTTCTGAGAAAGGACGGGAAGTATCGCTGGTTTCTCTTCCGCTGGAACCCGCTACGAGATGAACAAGGACGCGTCACACGTTGGTATGCTGCAGCGACCGATATCGAAGAGCGCAAGCAGGCTGAGCAGCGACTCCAGAATGAGAACGTTGCGTTGCGCGAAGAAATCGATAGGGCATCGATGTTTGAGGAGATCGTGGGGATTTCTCCCGCCCTGCACGCGGTACTCTCTCGTGTCTCCAAGGTTGCTCCCACAGACTCCACCGTTCTGATCACCGGCGAAACGGGGACCGGCAAAGAGCTGATCGCACGTGCCGTCCACAAACGCTCACAGCGTTCCTCGCGAGCGTTTGTCACTGTTAACTGCGCGGCAATCCCGCGCGACTTGATCGCGTCAGAATTGTTCGGCCATGAGAAGGGCGCCTTCACGGGGGCCACTCAGCGGCGTTTAGGGCGCTTTGAGCTGGCCGAAGGAGGCACGATCTTCCTCGATGAAGTCGGGGAGCTTCCTACCGAGACACAGATCGCTCTCTTGCGTGTTTTGCAGGAACATGAATTCGATCGTGTCGGTGGAACTGGATCGATCCGAACGAATGTTCGAGTGATTGCTGCTACTAACCGCGATTTGGAGACTGCCATCGCTGCGGGTATGTTCCGGAGCGACCTTTTTTACCGGCTCAACGTTTTTCCAATTGAGATTCCCCCTCTCCGGGAGCGAAGAGAAGATATCCCCCTGCTGGTCGAGTACTTCATTGATCGTTACGCGAGGAAAGCAGGAAAGAGCTTTCAGGCGGTGAACAAAGAGAGCCTCGATCTGCTTCAGGCGTACCCCTGGCCGGGTAATATTCGCGAATTGCAGAACGTCATCGAGCGATCGGTAATTGTGTGCGAGACAGAAAATTTCTCAGTCGATGAGAGTTGGCTTTTGCGGCAGCCTCTTGCAAGCGAATCGAAAAGCCAACTGGAGTTATCTGGAAAGCTGGCGGCCCAAGAAAAAGAGATGATTGAGGCTGCCCTCCGCGAAAGCGGAGGACAGGTGTCTGGACCGTCAGGAGCTGCAGCCAAACTCGGCTTACCGGGATCTACCTTGGAATCGAAGATCAGGTCACTAAAGATCAACAAGAAGCACTTCAAAACTACAAATCCCTCAGCGGCAGATCGCATTTAAATACCTTCGTCAGCGAGCCCCAGAGCACAGTTCCGAAATTTCGCAAACGTTGCGAAAATTCGCAACCTGGATGCTCGTCAAACTACCTAGTTTCAACAACTTAACATTGGCGCTGTGATTGCCATTACGGGGGTGTGCGAGGGACCCCATGATGGCGACAGCGAAAGAGTTGACCCTAATGCAAGACCTGGACATAGAAAAGCGGAGTTGTGCGTCACGCCAATTTGCGAATGCGCAGCGACAGAACATCAGGGGTCAGGACGAAGAAGCGGCCCTCGTCCTTGCCGCCAAAAGTGGAGATGGACACGCATTTGAGATTCTGTTCGGGCGTCACCAGCGAAAGATTCTCGCCGTCGCTCGACGCTTCACGCGTATCCGAGAAGACGCAGAAGACGCCGTCCAACAGAGCCTCCAAAAAGCTTTCGTCCACTTGGAAAAGTTCGAAGGGAAATCTTCCTTCTCCACCTGGTTAACGCGGATTGCCATCAACGAGGCCCTTATGTTGCTGCGCAGAGGTCGCGGACTGCGCGAGGTATCCATCAACGATTTAAGTGGGAATGAAGAAACCGCACTTGGGCTGGAGATGCCCGATACACGTGCGGGCCCTGAGACTACCTTTTTACAGGGCGAGCGGAACCAAATTCTATACGAGGCTATGGATAAGTTGACGCCAAGAACACGAACAGCAATCGAACTGCGAGAACTTGGTGAGTTATCCACAAAAGAAGCCGCTCGGGTTATGGGGCTCTCGGTCGGAGGGGTGAAAGCCCGCGTGTTCCATGGGCGGAGGAAATTGCGCCGATTATTGAAGCGCGAGTCCGCCTGGATGTCTGGGAAACAAAGCTTGCGAGCGAGCCATGGCGAATGGCCTCTCGCGCAATCAACTCGTTTGCAGTTTCGGTAATTAGTGCGGCAACGAAGTAAGAATTCTAAGGAGAGGGTGAGTGCTGAGGATCACGAGGGCAACGAACGGAGAGGTGGTCATTAAGTTGAGCGGTCGAATGGACACAGAAAACGTTGGCGAGTTGGAAACGCTAGTCCGCGAAGAGGCGCAGGGTCGCCGCATCGTCTTGGACTTAAGAGATCTAACCCTCGCGGATCAAGAGGCGGTCAGTTTTCTGAAGCGCTGCGAAGAGGACAACATCACGCTCAAGAATTGCCCAGCATATATCCGCGAGTGGATCACGAGAGGACGAAAGACAAGAGAACGGTAACTATGATTTGCCATCACAGAGACACATAAGGAGATTCTTTTATGGCCGGGTTAACTCGACGTGAATTATTGGTCGGTGGTACCGCAATAGTTGCGGTCGGCGCGCTGCCTGGCGCGGCCTTCGCTGCAGAAACACCGGAGCATTCAGGATTTTCGAGGGACACCAATACAAAAGGAGAGCATTCGATGACGACGATCACGACCAAAGACGGTACGACGATCTATTACAAAGACTGGGGCAAAGGACAGCCTGTGGTGTTTAGCCACGGATGGCCTCTAAGCGCCGACGCCTTCGAAGACCAGATGCTGTTTCTTGCCGACCATGGCTATCGCTGTATCGCGCATGATCGGCGTGGCCATGGCCGTTCAGGCCAACCGTGGGAAGGCAACGAGATGAACACGTATGCGGACGACCTAGCGCAGCTCGTCGAGAAACTCGACCTGAAGGATGCCATTCACGTGGGTCACTCGACCGGGGGCGGAGAAGTCGCGCGCTACATCGGTCGCCACGGCTCAAAACGCGTTGCAAAAGCTGTGCTGATCGGCGCGGTACCGCCGCTCATGCTGAAGACGCCTGCCAATCCTGGAGGATTGTCCATCGAGGTTTTCGACCAAATCCGCGCTGGCGTTCTCAATGACCGGTCGCAATTTTTCAAGGACCTTACCACGCCGTTCTACGGTGCCAATCGGCCAGATTCAAAGGTCTCCCAAGGCTTGCGGGATTCGTTCTGGCAGCAGGGAATGTGGTGCGGACTCAAGGCTGCCTATGATTGCATCAAGGCCTTTTCGGAAACGGATTTCACCGAAGATCTGAAAAAAATCGACGTACCCACACTCGTCCTTCACGGCGACGACGACCAGATCGTTCCGATTGCCGATTCAGCGCTTCTGTCCGCGAAGCTTGTAAAAGGAGCCAGGCTCAAGGTCATTCCAGGCGGGCCCCACGGCATGTGCTCAACCTTGAAGAACCAGATCAACGCGGAGCTGCTAGCGTTTCTGCAAAGCGGCAAACAAGCGTCGGCTTCATAGCGACGCGGATTACCAGAGGTGCGCAGGCAGGGAGCAACCGTGAGACTTCCATCCATTCTCGACTGCTATCGGATTCTGCGAGTGCACCATCGGTGGACGGTGTTTCAAGCGATTCGGTACGCGCTGTGGCTGGCGCGCTAAATACTAAAAAAAGGAGAAGCACCTGTGAGCAATCGTTTTAGCAAGATCGTACATTTCGAGAATTTGGAGTGGGCGCCGCTCATCAAGGGATGTGATCTCGCCTCGGTGGATGGTGACCCGAACGCAGAAGGAGCGCCCTTTGTCTTACGTCTGCGATGCGCCGACGGAGCAAAAATCCCCGCGCACTGGCATCCGACGGATGAAAACATCACCGTGCTGAAGGGCACGTTGCTGGTGGGCGTGGGGGAGACCTTCGATGAAGCGAAGTTGCAAGCGATGAACGTCGGCAATTTTGTTTCTCTGCCCAAAGAAGTGCGGCATTTCACGATGAGTAAGGGCGAGACAATCGTGAAGATTCACGGCGTGGGGCCTTTCCAGGCGAACTGGGTGAACCCGTCCGAAGTCCAGCCGCCCGACGCAGCGCCCCGAGCAGCGGCGAAACCAGGCTGGTGATTCGCGCCGGAGGCAGAAAGCTTCCCAACTTCCGTCAAGGCCGAAAAGGAGAAATGTCATGAGTTAAAACCAATGACGCTGATGCAGTCGCAGGACCGAACGCTCGCAGCTTTTTCACCGAGGCGGTATACCACTGTCCCGGTTGCCTGCCAGAACAGGTCTAGATGATTCTGGAATAGGTGCTCCGCAGCAGTCCGAGGAAAAACGCCGACTGTATTTCTTACCGAGCCCAGCAATTCTCAACCTAATGGGTAACGCGTCGAACGGAAGCTCGTGGTGTGTCTACCCTTAAAAAGTATTTGCCGTCAAGTTTACACACACAATTATTTCGAAATGAAGACTGAGTTCGAACGGAGGAGAGCATGAAGAAGATTGTATTTACGCTCGCGCTGGTCGCGGCGATCTGTTTTTGCAGTGCAACATCCATATCAGCTTGGGAAGATGACCGCTTTCGCTTTCACTTCCGAACAGTCAATTTCCCGGGCGACACGTTTACTCAACTACTCGGCATCAACGACTCTGGCACAATCGCCGGCTATCACGGCGCTGCTGTCAACAAAGGATTCGTCTTCACCTTCCCCAACGACTTTGATTTGGAGAATTTTCCCAATTCTGCCCAGACGCAAGTCATCGGAATCAACAATCGGGGCTATACCGACGGCTTCTACATCGATAACGCCGGAACCAACCATGGCTTCCTGGACATCAACGGCACTTTCACGACCGTGGATTTCCCAGGCACAACTCTTAACCAGCTTCTCGGCCTGAACAATCTTGAGCAGGCTGCCGGCTATTACGCGGACGCTGCGGGCATCGATCACCCTTACATTTTCGACCACAACGGCGGAGTGTTTTTGGTGATCACCATCCCAGCGGCTGTGGGCGGGGCCCAAGCCACGGGCATCAACGACAATGGGTCGATCTCAGGTTTCTACATCGATAGTAAAGGGACCAACCACGGTTTTGTGATCGCCAAGGGACGGTTCCAGACGCTTGATTTCCCGGGATCAACGCTAACGCAGGCATTTGGGTTGAACAATCACGATGAGGTCGTTGGGCAATATGTAGATGCGTCAGGTCTAACCCACGGTTTCATCTTTGACGACGGACGCTTCACGTCGGTCGATGACCCCGAAGGCGTTGGCACGACCACAATCAACGGGATCAACGACCGTCGACAAATCGTCGGATTTTTCGTGACCGCCGGTGGAAACACGAACGGATTCGTTGGGTCTGAGTGATCGTGAAATCCGCAAATCAAACGGTGCACATCGAAAAGCATGCTCGGTCCCGTGAGGCGGGACCGGGCATCTCCGACCAGACTGCACCCGGGCCATTTTTATGTCCGAAGAGAACATGTGACGAGTCGCGCCGGATGGCGTGACCTCAAGGTCCATGGCTCTCAATTTCCGAATCGCGGTTGCCAAGTAAAGAGCACAGATCCTGGATTTAGAAGTTGTTTGAATGCAGACAAGGAGAACATCAATATGACAACACTCAGTTACAGCGTCACAGAGCCCGCTCTTCGGTCACCCGTCGAGGAGTGGCAACCTCATGCCAAACAGAGCGAGTCGACTACCGAGTGGTGGTACGTGACCGGGCTTGTCCACGATACGGCCGGGAACCCCTATTTCCTGGCTTGGTGTCCCTTCCACTTCAGTGGCGAGAAGAGGACTCCGGCGTCCGCAGGCCTTCCGCGCGACCAAAGGGTAGTCACCGCTCTAAGCGGCTTCACGGACTACCGCAACAACTTCCATATCGCTGATTCCCCGGCAGCAGTGGTGAATGAGGCCGACACTTGGGATCCTAGGACCAACGCGGTTCGTTTCGTCGCCGGCGACTACAGGTCCGAGTGGTCCTACAAGGGTGACACCATGAACCTAACGGTCGCGTCCCCGCAGCTGTCCTACGATCTGCGCCTGACAGTCGCGGAGCAGGTCATGTACGCCAAGGACAAACTCGGCATCAAGGGATTCATTCAGGAGGGAGCGCCAGAGGACCGGAGCTACTATTATTCGCTGCCGCGTGTTGCGATCGTGGGCAGGATCATTTACACCGGAAAGGACGGCGTCTGGCGCGAGATTGACGTGACCGGGCAGGGGTGGGTCGACCGCCAGTGGGGCGATTTCCTGACCAAGTCCTGGGAATGGTCCTCGCTGCGCTTCTCCAACGGCGCCCGAGTCAATCTGTACAACTTCGCCAACGGCTACCAGGTCGCGACCTACCAGAAGGCCGATGGCTCCACGCAATGGCTGGACTCCTTTCTCGTCCGCCAGAACGGCTATCTCAGAACGCCTGAGCGAGGAGTATGGCTGTCGTGGGGCTGGAGCTATGAGTTCCCTGTCGAGGTGGAGGGCAGCCGCCGCTACACGCTGGAGCCGTTTAGCAAGCTCGATGTCTACGAGAACCCGAACAATATCTTGTTTGAAGGCCCTTCGCGCCTCGTCAATGACGAAACAGGCGAGACCGTTGGAGTCGCGGTCACTGAGTCGATGGACGTTCGCATCATGCAGAATGCGCCGTATGCCGCTCACCAGCACTGACGGCTTCTCTCTTATGGTATCCGCGAATGGATCTCCGTCAACAGTAGAGAAGGCCCAGCGAATAGTGAGAGGAACAACAATGGCTTGCGAAAATGCAGTCCTTTCGGCAAATCAAAATGATGTCGAACCCTGTCTCATCGGGCAGGCAGCATATGAAGCGGCCACTCCTACACCGGCGACGGACGAATCCACGTCTTCGGGGTTGTTCTCAACTGTCGCATCCAGGCGTCATCAGGCGATCAAGGGCAAAGGTCTGAACGACGACTTCAGGGAGATCATCGGAGCAAGGGGCGCGCTCCGAGAGGTATTGGCCCTCGTTCGCACGGTCGCCCCCACCAATTCGACTACTCTGATCGAAGGCGAAACGGGCACGGGGAAGGAACTTGTCGCTCGCGCGATTCACGAGCACAGCACACGCATAGATCGTCCTTTCGTAAAAGTGAATTGTGCGGCGATTCCCCTGGGATTGTTAGAGAGTGAACTGTTCGGACACGAGAGAGGCGCTTTCACCGGTGCGGTCACGCGCAAGGTTGGCCGTTTCGAAGCGGCAAACCAGGGCACACTTTTTTTGGATGAAGTCGGAGACATCCCGCCCGAACTGCAACCGAAGTTGCTGCGCGTTCTTCAAGACGGAGAGTTCGAGAGGCTAGGTAGCACGCAAACCCAACGAGCGAACGTTCGGCTCATAGCCGCGACGAATAAAGACCTCGCCAAGCTAGTCGCCCAGAATCAGTTCCGTAGCGATCTGTACTACCGGTTGAACGTTTTTCCCATACCTATTCCGCCACTGCGCCACCGGAGCGGAGATATTCCGCTGCTAGTGACGCACTTTGTGGGGATTTACTCGGAACGCATGAACAAGCAAATAGCATGGATACCGAGAGAAGCCATGGAGGCGCTGATACGCCATTCCTGGCCGGGAAATGTCCGAGAGCTACAGAATTTCATCGAGCGCAGCGTCATCCTCACCTCTGGAAACGTCCTGCGTCCCCCTCTGGACAGCTTAAAACCTGCTGCGGAGACAGAATCCCTGCGGGCAATTACCTTGGAGGACGCAGAGCGCGAACACATCTGCAAAACTCTAGAACAAACCCGCTGGGTCATTGCGGGCCACAAAGGGGCTGCCGAACGTTTGGGAATCAAGAGGTCCACTCTCTACTTCCGCATGCAAAGGCTGGGCATCTCGCGTTCCGACAGGGAGCCGATCCCGGCGTAGCAGAGTTTCAGAGGAGCAAACCATGAGCGATGAAATACGGCCGTTCAAGATTCAGGTCAGCGACGCGGATCTCGAGGATCTGAAAAAGCGCCTGCGCGCCACCCGCTGGCCCGACTCGCAGACCGTTCCTGATTGGTCGCAAGGGATTCCCCTCGAGTACGTGCAAAATATCTGCGAATATTGGGCGCGCGATTACGACTGTCGCAGAATCGAAGCCCGGCTCAACGCTCTCCCTCAATTCCACACCGACCTGGATGGCGTCGGCATCTACTTCCTGCATATCCGTTCACCGGAGCCTGACGCGGCGCCATTGATCCTGACGCACGGCTGGCCCGGATCGGTCCTCGAATTCTTGAAAGTCATTCCAGCCTTGACCGATCCCTCCAGGCACGGTGGCGAATCTCAAGACGCCTTCCATGTAGTTTGCCCCGCGCTCCCCGGCTATAGTTTTTCGGATAAACCGAAGCAAAACGGCTGGTCGGTGGAAAAGATCGCGCGCGCCTGGAGTGAGCTGATGCTGCGCCTGGGCTACCAGCGATACTACGCACAGGGCGGGGATTGGGGCGCCTCAGTAACAACCGCCATCGCGCTTCAGGACACCGAACACTGCCACGGCGTCCATCTGAATGCGCTCCTCGTTCAGCCCGATCCCGCGACGATGAACAGCCTCACGGACGAAGAAAAGGAGGACCTGGGAGCAATGAAGCACTACCAAGATTGGGACTCAGGTTACTCGAAACAGCAGAGCACCCGTCCGCAAACTCTCGGCTACGGGCTGGCCGATTCACCGGCCGGGCAAGCCGCCTGGATTCTCGAAAAATTCTGGGCGTGGACCGATTGCCAAGGAAATCCCGAGAATGCGCTCACTCGCGATGAGATGTTGGACGACATCATGCTGTACTGGCTTCCGAACGCAGCAGCCTCCTCGGCGCGTCTATATTGGGAAAGCTTCAACAAACGCAACAGTGAACCGGTTCGAATTCCGGTGGGCTGCAGCACCTTCCCGAAAGAGTTTTTCCGCGCGTCTCGCCGCTGGGCCGAGAAGCGCTATCCGAATCTGGTTTATTGGAACCGGTTGGATCGCGGCGGCCACTTCGCCGCGTTCGAACAGCCCGATTTGTTTGTGAAAGAGCTTCGAGCTTGCTTTCGCAAGATCCGAGCAATGTAAATATGAACGATTCGCACGCTTTGATTCTGAAAGGAGCATCGTAATGTCGAATCATAATGAAAATCTAGGTGGCCGTCTGCCACTCCTGGACCCTAAAGAGCTGGCGCCGGCCCAGGCAAAGTATTACAAAGTCATGGACAATACGCTCATCGCCTGGGCGAAACAGTCCGGCTTCGTGGCCAAGACTGGAGACGGGAAGTTCATCGGCCCGTTCAACCCTTCCCTTTACAGCATTGGTATCACTGATGGCTTTGGCAAATTCATGGATGCGGAAGCGAAGAACACGAAACTGGACAAGCGCACGCGTCAGATTGTCATCCTGACCGTGGGAGCTGTTTGGAACAGCCCGTACGAGCTCTATGCTCATTCCGCGGAAGCGCGCAAGGTGGGCCTGCCGGAAGCGGCGATTCAGGCTCTCGCGTCAGGTGAATCGCCAGAGGGTCTCACCTCGAATGAACTTGTCGCTCACCGCTTCGCTCGACAGCTTACTGCGGAGCGCCGCGTAGACGACGATCTATATCGCAAGGCAAAGCAGGCCTTCGGTGAGGAGGGGCTGGTGGACATGATCTATCTGATCGGCATTTATCTGGTCACCTGCGCTCTACTGAATGGCTTTGAAATTCCTGCGCCTACCAGTGCCGCAAGCGTGGCAGGCCAGTACTGATCTCACGCGTCAAGCCAGTCCCATGAACGGCGCTTTACGGTCGGCCAGTGTCGCCATGACATCCGGCGTTCACAGCTGCTCGCAACGGAAACAATTTCCCCGTAACCGCCGAGATGCGACCTATTTTAACGGCTCAACCTCTTTTCCGATTTGAAATTCCTGCACTGCGAGAACGACGAGAAGACATTTCCCTGCGGTCGAGTACTTCATTGATCGCTACGCAGAGTAAGCAGGAAAGAGCTTCAGGCGGTGAACAAAAAGAGTCTCGATCTTCTTCAGTCTTATGCCTGGCCGGGAAATATTCGCGAATTGCAAAACATCATCGAGCGATCGGCAATTGTATGCGAAACAGAGAATTTTTCAGTCGATGAGAGTTGGCTTTCGCGGCACCCCCTTGCAAGCGAGTCGAAAAGCCAGCTGGAGCTAGCTCGAAAGCTTGCGTCGGCAGATCGCATTTAAATACCTTCCTCAGCGAATCCCAGAGCGCAGTTTCGACATTTCGCAAACGTTGCGAAAATTCGCAACCTGGATGCCTGCCCAACTACCTAGTTTCAACAACTTAAGATTGGCGCTGTGATTGCCATTACAGAGGTGTGCGACGGACCTTACAGAAGTAAGAATCACGCGGCACGTCGTCACCGAGGCAACGAAGAGAGTCTCGTAGTTTAACAACGGAGGTGTCAAAGATGAGTACTGACGCAAAGACAGCGGTCTCGCAGGCGCAGCCGACAGTTGGACGCTTCGCCGAGATTCCCTCCGACCAGTACACACCGGAGCAACAAGAAGCCTATCGCTCATTGATCGATGCTGAAGGGCTCAAGCCGGGCGCCGCGCTCCCAAGCGCCCCGCTGAAGATCTGGATGAGTAATCCGAAGGTTTCAAAGGCATTGGCTCCGCTCATCTGGTATTTACACCCTGGGCACTTTTCTCTGAGTTCGCGTGAACGCGAACTTGCAGTGTGCATCCTCGCCAGCAAATGGCACACGCCTTACACGATCTATGCGCACGAGACGTTTGCCAAGAATTCCGGAATGCCGCCCGAGATGATTGATGCGGTGATTAGCGGGCTGCCGGCCTCGTTCGCAAATGAACGCGAGCAGGTGATCTACGAGATGGCTTCCGCACTCGCTGATTCGCGTTGGATTTCCAAGGGTCTCTACGATCGCGCGGTGAAGGTGCTCGGTCATACCGGGATAACCGATGTCACGGTGCTGATGGGCTTCTACACCGCCGTATCGCTGACGGTCGGTTTTTATGATGTGCCAGCTCCGCTGCAGGGATGAAGATTTGAGGCAGCAGAGACCGCCACAGAGAAAGAAAAAAAAGGAGAAAACAACATGAAAGTAAGACGTGTAGTGACTGGTTACAATGCCGATGGAATAGCTGTCGTTAAGACCGATGAGTTGCTCACTGGAGTTGCGCGATTCGGCGGCATCGCGGGCGTCGAGCTCTGGTCGACTGATCAAATGCCGGTCGACAACTCGCCGGCCGCTGACGCCGCTCAACGGGCGGGTTTCGTCAAGCACATCCTTCCCAATTATGTGGGCACCGGTGGGGGCACGACGGTCCGGATCAACGAGATCCTTCCCGGCAATGAGAGATTCACGCACCGCACCGAAACCGTGGACTACTGCGTCCAGGTGTCAGGTGAGCTTGACTGCGAACTCGAAAGCGGTGAGGTCGTCCATCTGAAGCCCGGCGACGTCTTTATCAACCGCGGTGGGTTGCACACCTGGGTCAATAACGGCTCGGTTCCGTCAGTCGGTATGGCCGTCATGGTCGACGCCAAACCCGTCGAGGTGGGTGGCAAGGAACTGCGCACCCTTTATCCTGCCAAGCAAAAGGGAGCCAATCAATAAAAGCATTTGAATCGCGGCGGTGGACTGGTGACGTCTACACTGGGCTGAATCATTCCAGTTCCCCGCTGCGCTTCGCGCCCGCACATCTCGGCAAATAGGAACGAGTTTCTGATGACGCTGAATCGAAGATCAACTATGTCTGCAATGTTATTCGGGTTGGAGCTGGGCCTGCTCATGCTGGCTGGTACTGGTTTATGCCTCGGTCAAGCACTCCCGCCTGTGCGCGGCGAGTACACGTCGGGCTTCAACGCTACCAACTCCGGTGTCATGCCGGAGCCGGGATTCAGCTACGCGAACTACTTCATAGACTACTCGTTTGATCAATTTCGATCTGCGAGTGGCGCCATCGTCGCGCAAAACAACGCGGCTGAATTCATCGACATCAACGCTTTCGAGTGGGTGAGTAAAAAGAAGATTCTTGGCGCCAACTATGCCTTGGCAGCGCTCCTGCCGATCAGTAATAGCTCTATTTCTTCACCCACGCTGGGCGCCATCGGTGGCGGTGGCGGCTTTTCCGACTCTTTCTATCAGCCGCTTACCTTAGGCTGGCATTTCAAACGCGCCGACGTTCAAGTAGCTTACGGATTCTTCGCGCCAACCGGGCGGTTCACTGTTGGCGCGCCCAACAACACCGGC
>Ga0209240_1000811_pt1 | contig 12702 bp, 8 predicted proteins | sample GraSoi_2013_80cm_FD_185828 | JGI IMG/M metagenome (GOLD analysis project Ga0209240, IMG submission 185828) | Grasslands soil microbial communities from the Angelo Coastal Reserve, California, USA - Sample 9_17_2013_80cm (SPAdes) (version 2) | ecosystem: Environmental > Terrestrial > Soil >...
CAACCGCGGCAGTGGGTACGGCAGATCTGCCGGACGAGCCGCTGGCCGAGTTCGCCATCGCGCACGGCCTGAGGCCGAGCGCCGCGCGGCCGCCGATGCGGACCTACCTGCGTCAGCTCTGGCGGCGGCGGAGCTTCATCCTGGCCTTCGCCACCGCGCGCAACATCGCGATGTACACCGAGGCCAGGCTCGGCCAGCTCTGGCAGGTGCTCACCCCGCTGCTGAATGCCGGCGTCTACTTCCTGGTCTTCGGCCTGCTGCTGCACGTCAACCGGGGTATCCCGAACTACCTGGCGTTCCTGGTCACCGGCGTGTTCGTGTTCACCTTCACACAGCGAGCGTTCATCTCGACCTCAACCGTGATCACTAACAGCCTGCCGCTGATCCGGGCGCTGCAATTCCCCCGGGCCGCCCTGCCGCTGGCCTACGTCGTGATCGAACTGCAGCAGATGCTGCTGTCGATGGTGGTCCTGGCGGCCATCGTGCTGGGCACCGGCGAGCCGATCACCTGGTACTGGCTGCTGGCCATCCCCGCGCTGCTGCTGCAGACGATCTTCAACGTCGGCGTCGGGCTGTTCGTCGCCCGGCTGGGGTCGCAGGTCAATGACTTCAGTCAGCTGCTGCCGTTCCTGCTGCGCACCTGGCTGTACGCCTCCGGCGTGCTGTTCAGCATCGCCACGCTGAGCATCAAGACGCACCGCTGGATCGTCGTGGTGCTGCAGCTCAACCCGGCCGCCCTGTACATCACGCTGATCAGGAACTCGCTGCTGCAGACCCAGCGGCTCGGCGCGCCCGGCTCACAGCCGTACAGCGCCCGGCTGTGCCAGGTGTGGGCCACCGTGGGCCATCGCGTGAACGCGCCGCAGCAGGCCCAACTGGACAGCGCGCACTGTCACTACTACGCCAACCCGAATCACTTCTGGTTCTTCGCCATAGGGTGGGCGGTATTCGCGCTGGTCGTCGGGTTCTACTTCTTCTGGCGGGCGGAGGCGAAGTACGGCCGTGGCTGAGCCGATGGTGGTCGTTGACGACCTGCATATCGTGTACCGCGTCTACGGCGCAGGAGGCGACCGTGGCACGGCGGCGTCGGCGCTGCTGCGGATCCTGGGGCGTAAGGTGCGCGGCTCGATTCGCGAGGTGCACGCGATCCGCGGCGTCTCGTTCGTCGCCTACCGGGGGGACGCGGTCGGCGTCATCGGCCGCAACGGGTCCGGCAAGTCCACCCTGCTGCGCGCGATCGCCGGCCTGCTGCCCGCTGAGCAGGGCAACGTCTACACCACCGGGGAGGCGTCGCTGCTCGGCGTGAACGCAGCGCTGCTCGACGACCTGACCGGCGAGCGCAACGTGACGCTGGGCTGCCTGGCCATGGGCATGACCAAGCAGGAGGCGAGGGAAAAGTACGACGCCATCGTGAGCTTCTCGGGCGTCGGCGACTTCATCGACCTGCCGATGAAGACCTACTCCTCCGGCATGGGCTCGCGGCTGCGGTTCGCCATCGCCGCCTCGAAGAGCCACGACGTGCTGCTCGTGGACGAGGCGCTGGCCACCGGTGACGCCGAATTCCGGGTCAAGAGCCACGCCAGGATCGAGCAGTTGCGCCAGGAGGCCGGCACCGTCTTCCTGGTCGCGCACAACCTGGAGGAGGTCGAGCTGACCTGCAACCGGGTGATCTGGCTGGAGAAAGGCAAGATCGTCACCCAGGGCGAGGACGTCACTGGGATCATCGACTCCTATATCGATGCTTCCGGCGGCAAGCCGGTCGAGCGCGACCCGCTCACCCACCAGCGGGTCAGCACCCGGGTGGCCGCCCAAAACTGATCGCGCCGCTGACCGTATTTGCTGGCTGGCGCGGATTTGGTGATCGGTCACGGTAGGCGGCACCCCTCCCAGCCGATTCCAAAGATCTTGGACCGAAACCCACGCATACAGTGGGTTTCGGTCCGGGATCATGGAATGCGCCGTTGAGACCGGGCCAGGCGAGTGCCCCGCCCCGTCAGGCCGACCGCTTTGACCGTTTTAGCCAGGTTCCTACTATGCCGCCGTGGGGAGGTTCGCCCGAGCCTGGCCGGAATGATCTCGCCTCAGGAGGAGTCAGCTGGTCCCTTCACGAGACTCGCGCCAGAGCCGGGCTCGGCCGTAGTCCCAGCCCCGTCGTTGGCGTAGACCCACGCGCGGCTGCCTTGCGTACATGTCGCGATGGCCGCGGGCGGTCAGCTCGCGGGCAGCGCAGCGGCCGCGGACCCAGGAGGATCCGGCTCGCGGTCGCCCGCCGGGTCCGCGCGCCGCAGCTGCAGCCGCATGATCGTGCCGCCGCCGGGCCGCTCGGTGGCGACGACCTCGCCGTCCTGGGCCCGGGCCAGCTGGCGGACGATGTAGAGCCCCAGGCCGATGCCGCCGAACCTGCGGCGGTCACCGGTCTCGCCCTGCACGAACCGCTCGAACACCCGCTCCCGGTCGACCTCCGGGATGCCGATCCCATCGTCTGAGACCGTGACCTCGATCTGGTCCCCGGCCGGCCTGGCCCGGACGATAACCGCCCCGCCCTCAGGCGAGTACTTGAAGGCGTTCTCGAGGAGCTGGCCGACGATGACGTCGGTCGCCGTCGGATCGCCGAACGCCTCCGGCAGCTCGTCGGGAATGTCGGTGGTGAGAGTGTGCCGGTCCGACAGCGGCCGGAACGCGACCGCCGCCGCCCGCAGCAGCCCGGCCAGGTCGAACGGCGCGTTGATCACCGCCAGCTGGTCCGCGCCCGCCCGGGAGCCCAGCAGCAGCTGCTCCACCAGCTTGGCCAGCGCGCCCGCCCGATCGGCGATCGTCTGCACCGCGCTGCGCCGGTCGGCGTCGGACAGCTTGTCCCAGCGGCTCGCCAGCGTGCTCGCGAACCCCTGCACCACGGTGATCGGGGTCCGCAGCTCGTGGCTGGTGGTGGCCAGGAACAGGTCCTTGGCCTCCTCGAGCTCCTTGGCGGCCGTGACGTCACGGAAGTCGAGCACCTGCTCATCGCGGCCTTCCAGCCCGGTGCAGAGCACGTCCAGCCAGCGGCCGCTGTCCAGCTTCTGGGTCAGCTTGGCTCCGGGCGCGGGCAGCGGGAACGGTGGCGGCCTGCCCGTGGCGTCCTCGGCGGAGACGCCGGTCAGCGTGTGCGCCGCCGGGTTCCACTGCCGGACCAGCCCGTCGGCGTCCAGGACCGCGATCCCATCGGCACTGCCGTCGATCACCGCGCGCTCGTGCGCCCGCTGCCGGACCACCTCCTCGAAGGCGGTGACGTTCGACAGTGCCACGCTCGCATGGCCGGCTAGCAGCTCCAGCAACTCCAGCTCGACGTGGCCGACCTTGCGCCTCGAGTACAGGGCGTAGAGCGCGCCGTACGGGCGGCCTGCGACGTGCGACAGGCTCACCGTGATCGTGTGCAGCCCGGGCAGGGCAGACCAGATCAGGTCATCGAACTGACCGGCCTCGCCGGTGGCCATCATCACCGTCTTGCCAGACCGCATCAGCTCGCCGACCGTGCTCGTGGCCAGGTCCGCGGTGCGGCCGCGCAGACCGCTGGGCAGCCCGTCCATGCTGACCAGGCGCAGCACGTCCTTCTCTATGAGCACGAACCCGCCGGCGTCCGCCCTGGTCAGCTCCCGCAGGCTGGCCGCGATCCGGTCCAGGACGGCAGACAGGTCCAGCTGCGCGTTCATGTCAGCGACCACGTCGTTGAGCCTGCGCACCACCCGGGCGCGCTCAGCCATGTAGTGCTTGACCGCCTCGTCGCCGGCGGTCTGGTGGCAGACGCTGACCCAGCCGATCATCTGGCCCGTGCTGCTGACCAGGCAGCTGGTGTCGATGCGCACGTCGAGCAGCGCGCCATCCTTGCGGATCCGGCGCGTGGCGAACGAGACCTGGCCGCCGCTGGCCACATGCTCGAGCACGGCATTGTGCTCGGCCTTCAGCTCTTCCGGGATGAACGCCAGGTCCAGGCCGACGACCTCGGATGCCTTCCACCCGAACATACGCTCGGCCGCCGGGTTCCAGAGCGTGACCCTTCTGTCCCTGCCGAACGCGATGATCGCGTCGGCGGCACACTCAATGACCGCGCGCGCGGTCGCGTCGATCCGCACCCGGTCGCGGCTGCTCGCCACCGCCAGCTTCAGCGCCACGATTCATGATCCCACCGCCAGGCGGCGCTCGGAGAGCAAAATCCGAGCTGGCCGGTCCCGGCGGCACTCGCCCACCCGACGCCCGCGACGAAATCTGCCCAAGTCGGGACAGCGTCAGGTGAATCTCTGAGGAACCGAGCAGGCCAGGCATACGTCCAATGGGCATGATGCCCCGCATCCCTCGGGCGCGGCCCGGCGCCCGCTGCCCGCTAAATCCCGTCCCCTGACCACTCCTCCAGCCTGGCTCTGCAGCGCGTTCCTCCTAGCACGCTGCAGAGCCAGGTCATTTCAGCAGCCGGGACATACGGCGGTCGGCCAGCGGCTTGCCGCCGGTCTGGCAGGTCGGGCAGTACTGCAGCGCCGAGTCGGCGAAGGACACCTCGCGAACGGTGTCGCCGCATACCGGGCAGGGCTGGCCCGCCCGCCCGTGCACCCGCAGGCCCGCCTTCTTCTCCGCCTTCAGGTCGCCCGCAGCCAGGCCTGCCGACCTGGCGATCGCCTCGCGCAAGGTACCCACGATCACCGCGTGCAGCTCTGTCACCTCGTCCGGCGTCAGGCTGGCCGCCAGCCGGAACGGCGACATCCCGGCCGCGTGCAAGACCTCATCCGAGTAGGCGTTGCCGACGCCGGCGATCACCTTCTGATCGCGGAGCACGCCCTTGATCTGCGTTCTGCGCCCGGCGAGGATGGCGGCCAGGGCGGCCGGGGTGAAGGCCGGGTCCAGCGGATCGGGCCCGAGCGACGCGATGCCAGGCACCGCCGCCGGGTCGGTCACCAGGTAGACCGCTAGCCGCTTGCGGGTGCCGGCCTCGGTGAGGTCGAACCCGGCCCCGTCGGCGAACCGGAGCCGGAACGCCAGCGGGCCCTTGCCCGGTCGCGGCGGCTGCTCGGGCAGGCTGTCCCGCCAGCGCAGCCAGCCCGCCCGGGCCAGGTGCACGATCAGGTGCAGCTGGCCGCCCGCCCCGGCGTCGCCAGGGCCTGGTGCCGCTTCCGTCACGAGATCGAGAAACTTTCCGTAACGCTTCGTCGCGGTGATGGCCCGCCCGCGAAGGGCAGTCAGGGCGGGGTCGTAGGTCTTGAGCACGGAGATCTCGGTGATGTCCGCGCGGTCGATGACCCGGCCCGCGGCCCGCTCACGCAGGTCCGCGGCGAGGGCCTCCACCTCGGGTAGTTCTGGCACAGCTTCGATTCTGCCTGGTCGTGCCCCCTGCTTCGCCCCTGGCAATCCGGTCGTGGGCGGCGATCAGCGTCCGGTGGCAAGAAACCCGCCGGCCGCCTAAGCTCTGGCCAGCGAACTCACAGGATGGGAGGAAACGGCCGCTAGAAACGGGCGTCGGCGACGTGGGCGAGGAGGGATTTGAACCCTCACGTCCTCTCGGACACACGGACCTGAACCGTGCGCGTCTGCCGTTCCGCCACCCGCCCTGGGCAAGGAGTCAGGTTAGCACGTCCGCAAGCAACCCCACGACGCCGATACGATCAGATGCGAGCAGGCACGAGGAGGGAGAGGGGGGTACCCGGTGGGAGTTCTGCAGCGCTTCGAGCACAGGCTCGAGGGGATGGTCGAGGGTGCCTTCGCGCGGGCGTTCAAATCGGAGCTGCAGCCGGTGGAGATTGCCAGTGCGGTGCAGCGCGAGATGGATGACCGCGCCGCCATCGTGGCGCAGGGCCGGACGCTGGTTCCCAACGACTTCGTCGTGGAACTGGCTGAAACCGACTACGAACGCCTCGAGGTCTACGCGGACAGCCTCGGCATCGAGCTCGCGACCCTGGCTCGCGACCATGCCAAGGAGCAGGGCTACTCGTTTGTCGGGCCGGTGCGGATGCGGTTCGAGGGGGTGCCCGACCTGACCACGGGCACGTTCCGGATCCGATCCGGCGTCATCCGCGGCACCACCGTCGAGGACGGCGAGATCCGGAGGCCCACCAGCGATCTCCCGCATCCGCCCGGCGGCTTCGCCGGAACGCCGCGGCTGCTGGTCTCGGGCCCAGAACCCGGCGCGGACGGCAACACGCAGCGGACGTACGAGCTCAGCGCGCCGCTGACCATTCTCGGCCGGGGCACCGATTGTGACCTGCGCCTGGTCGACCCCGGCGTATCCCGCCACCACGCCGAGCTGCGGGTCGAGGACGGGGAGGTCGTCCTCGTCGACCTAGGCTCCACCAACGGCACGTTCGTCAACGGCCAGCCGGTCCGGCGCGTGGCCCTGACCGATGGCACGCGCGTCACCCTGGGCCGCACGACCCTCGTCTTCCGCAGGGACGGTATCTACTGAGACCCCACAACCGCACGACTGCACCATCGCCGGCATTACCGAACCGGCCGACGACGCCGCCCGGCCAGGACGGCTCCGGCGGCCACCGACCAGCAGAGGCCACCAAAGGCATGACCCCATGAACGCGCTCACCCTCACGGTCATCAGGATCGCGTTTCTCGCTGTCCTGTGGCTGTTCGTGATCGCCGCAGTGGGCGTCGTGCGCACCGACCTTTTCGGCACCTCCGTCCCGTCCCGCAAGCAGGCCCGCGGGCAGCGACAGCAGCGCGTCAAGCCCTCCCAGCCGCCGAGGCCCGCGCGCGGCAGCCGGGCCGGGCGGTCGACCCCGCAGCAGTTGCTGGTCACCGCGGGCGCGCTGGCAGGCACCAGCCTGGGCCTCGCCGACCAGCAGATCACCATCGGCCGGGCCAATGATGCCACGCTCGTGCTCAACGATGACTACGCTTCGACCCGGCATGCCCGACTCTTCCCTCAGGATGGCCAGTGGATTGTCGAGGATCTCGGCTCGACCAACGGCACCTACCTCGACCGTCAGAAGGTAACCCGGCCAACCCCGGTGCCTGTCGGCGTGCCGATCCGTATCGGTAAGACCGTCCTGGAACTGCGCAGATGACACTTGCACTCCGCTACGCGGTCCGCTCAGACGTCGGCCTCCTCCGCGAGGGGAACGAGGACTCGGCGTACGCGGGCCCGCACCTGCTCGCGATCGCCGACGGCATGGGAGGGCATGCCGCCGGCGAAGTCGCCAGTTCCGTGGCGATATCCGCGCTGGAGGGCCTGGACCGCGACGACGTGCCCGTCGACGACCTGCTCGACCTGCTCGCCGGGGCGGTCGCGACGGCCAACAGCACGCTGCACGCGATGAGCGTCGAGGACCCCAGCCGCGAGGGCATGGGCACCACGCTGACCGCGCTGCTCTGGTCGGGCGGCACCGTCGCGATCTGCCACATCGGCGACTCGCGGGCCTACCTGCTGCGCGACGGCGACTTCCGGCAGATCACCCGCGATCACACGCTGGTCCAGTCGCTGGTGGACGACGGCAGGATCAGCAAGGCTCAGGCGGCCACGCACCCGCAGCGCTCCCTGGTGATGCGCGCGCTGCAGAGCGGCACCGAGGCCGAGCCCGACCTGTCGATCCTCGAGGCTAAGGCGGGCGACCGGTACCTCCTGTGTTCCGACGGCCTGTCGGACGTGGTCACCGAGAAGACCCTGCGCGAGGCGCTGCTGCGGTACGCCGACCGGGACCAGGCGGTGAACCAGCTCATCGAGCTCGCGATCCGCGGCGGCGGGCCGGACAACATCACCTGCATCATCGCCGACGTGGTGGACGACGACGCCGAGCCGGCCGGGCAGGTCTCCATGGTGGTCGGCGCGGCATCGAACGGTGATGGCCGGCCCCGGCTGCGCACCGACAGCCCCGCGGTGCGTGCCCACCTGCTGACCCGCGCCGGAACGACGGCGCGCCCCCTCGCGAAGCATGCGGCCGTGGCGGCGGATGACTCGGGTGCGGGAGAAGATCGCGGCGCGGGTGACGAGGAAGACGACGGCCACGCCGAGCCCAGGGCTGGCCGGCGCCGCTGGCCGGTGGTCACCACCATCCTCGTCATCCTGGTGATCGTGATCGTCGGCGGCGGCTACGCCGCCTGGCGCTATACGCAGAGCCAGTACTACGTGGGCACCGACGGACGTCAGGTGATCATCTACCGCGGAATCAACCAGAAGGTCGCCGGGATAAGCCTGTCCAGCGTTTACCGGGCGACCGGGATCCCCCTGTCCCAGGTGCCCCCCAACGACAAGACGGCGGTGCAGAGCACGATCATCTCCAGCAGCCTGGCCGATGCCCAGAAGACCGTGAGCAACATCCGCCAGACCGTTGCGTGCGACACCTACCAGGCCGCCTACAACAGCTGGGCGCACAAGCCCAGGTCGCGCAAGGTCCCGGTGCTGGTGAAGGGCAAGCCGGTGCTGGTGCACGGTAAGCCGGAGTTGCGCACCGAGCCTTTGTCGCCCGGGCCGAAACCGACGGCGCCCCAGGGCTGCACGCCGCAGGGGGTGTCCGGGTGACCACGATCTCCAGCCATCCCGCCGCCCGGCCCGCCGCCGACGCGGTCGTCGCGATGCCGCGCGGCCGGCGCCAGACCGAGTTGCTCATGCTCGTCTTCGCCGTCGGGGTGGTGCTGCTCGCTTACGCCAGCGTCGGCCTGGGCCTGAACGGCAAGCTCCCGGCCGGGATCGCCGAGTACGGCCTCGCGTTCGCGGTCATCGTCTTCGCCGCGCACCTGGCGGTCCGGCGGCTCACGCCATGGGCTGATCCGCTCCTGCTGCCGCTGGCCGCGCTGCTGAACGGCCTCGGCATCGTCATGATCTACCGCCTGCAGCAGTCGGGACGGAACGGTAACCCCGGCTTCCAGATCAGCACCATGACCGCGTCCAGCACGACGCAGCAGGTGCTGTACAGCGCCCTCGGGGTCGCCGCGTTCGTCGGTGTCCTGGCGTTCATCCGGGAGGTGCGGGTGCTGCAGCGCTACACCTACACTCTCGGCGCGGCCGGCCTGTTCCTGCTGGCGATCCCGGCGCTGCTGCCGGCCAGCCACAGCGCGATCAACGGCGCGAAGGTGTGGATCCTCTTGGGCCCGATCAAGCTCGAGCCCGGTGAGTTCGCCAAGCTCGCGCTGGCCGTGTTCTTCGCCGGCTACCTGGTCGCCAAGCGCGACGTGCTGGCGCTGGCCGGCCGCCGGTTCCTGGGCATCGACCTGCCCCGGGGCCGCGACCTGGGCCCGGTGCTGATCGCCTGGGCGGCCAGCCTGCTGATCCTGATCTTCGAGACCGACATCGGAATGTCCGCGCTGTTCTTCGGCCTGTTCCTGGCGATGATCTACGTCGCCACGCAGCGCACCTCCTGGCTGCTGATCGGGGTCGCCCTGTTCCTCTTCGGCGCCTTCGTGGCCAGCAACTTGATCGGCCACGTCGGCGAGCGGTTCGATATCTGGCTGCACCCGTTCGCCGGCCTGAACCCCACGCACAACGCCTACCAGCTGGTGCAGGGCCTGGAGGGGATGGGCTTCGGCGGGATCCTGGGCACCGGCCTCGGCCAGGGCCAGCCGTTCTTGACCCCGCTGGCGCAGAGCGACTTCATCGTCACGGCGTTCGGCGAGGAACTCGGCCTGGCCGGCCTGATGGCGATGCTGCTGATCTTCGGGCTGATGGTGCAGCGGGGCCTGCGGGCCGCCATCTCGGTCCGCGACCCGTTCTCGAAGCTGCTGGGCGGCGGGCTGGCGTTCGTGATCGCGCTGCAGGTGTTCATCATCGTCGGCGGGGTGACCGGGCTGATCCCGCTGACCGGCATCACCACGCCGTTCCTGTCCCAGGGCGGCTCCTCGCTGGTCGCCAGCTGGGCGCTGATAGCGCTGCTGATGCGGATCAGCGATGCGGCGCGGCGGCCGGCCCCGCAGCCGATCCAGGACGAGGGCATGACGCAGGTGGTGCGGGCCGGATGAACCGCGCGCTGTTCCGCCTGTCGCTGGCCTGCCTGGCCATGTTCGTGCTGCTGCTGCTCAACGTGAACTACGTGCAGGCATTCCAGGCCAACAGCCTGGCCGGCGAGCCGGGCAACTCAAGGGTCTTCGACCAGCAGTTCCAGTATCAGCGCGGCTCGATCATCGCGGTCGGCGACGGCAGCGGGCATGAAGTCACGATCGCCGGGTCGCGGCCGGTCAAGGGCACCAACACCTACCATCGCTACTACCCCTCCGGCCCGGCGTACGCCCCGGTGACCGGCTACGACTCGATCTTCGGCAAGACCGGGATCGAGGGCGCCGAGCAGAAGTACCTGGCCGGCACGGCCTCGAGCCTGACCGTGCACAACCTGATCGGCCTGCTGACCGGCAAGCCCAAGCAGGGCGCCACCGTCAACCTCACGATCAGCGCCAAGGCGCAGCAGGCCGCCTACCAGGCGCTGCTGAACGAGCAGCAGCAGGGGCACGATGCTGCGGCCGTCGCCATCGACCCGCGCACGGGCGCGATCCTGGCCCTGGCATCGGTTCCGACGTTCGACCCCAACAAGTACACCACGCTCGACGGCGCGAAGCTGGACAAGATCGACAAGCAGTACCGCCTGGATCCTGCCCAGCCGCTGCTCAACCGGGCCATCAACGCGACCTTCCCGCCCGGGTCGTCGTTCAAGCTGGTCACCAGTTCCGCGGCGTTCTCGACCGGCAAGGTCGCGGGCCCGAACGCCACCGTGAACGCACCGCAGCCGTTCACCCTGCCCAACGGCCACCAGCTCAACAACGACAACGGCCAGATCTGCGGCAACGGCCACCCGCAGGTCATCGAGGCGTTCTGGCTCTCGTGCAACACCGCGTTCGGCCAGATCGGCATCAACCTCGGCGGCGCCACGCTGCGGGACTACGCCAGCAGGTTCGGCATGAACAGCTCGAATCTGACGATCCCGATGCCGGTCTCGCCGAGCGTCGTCCCCTTGAACACGGACCGCTCGCTGAGCGCGTACACGGCGATCGGCCAGCTCGATGACCAGCTGACGCCGCTGCAGGAGGCCATGGACGCCGCGGCGATCTACCTGGTGCAGTCGGTCCAGGCGCCCGACCTGAGCACGATCCAGAGCGCCAGCCCGTCGGTGCTGTCGCAGGCGGTCAGCCAGCAGGTGGCGAACGAGGTCGCGCAGATGATGATCCAGGTGACCCAGAACCCGGCCGGCACCGCGTACCAGACGGCCGGGCCCCCGACCTTGGGCAACAGCGTCGTGATCGCCGGCAAGACCGGCACGGCGGAGAACGGCGTCAACAACGTGGGCCTCAACGACGCGGTCTTCACCTGCTTCGCGCCCGCCGCCAGCCCGACGATAGCCGTTGGCGTCATCGTCAAGGGCGGCGGTTTCGGCGCCGACGCCGCGGCGCCGATCGCAGTCCAGATCATCAAGGCTTACCTGGGGTTGCATTAGTAGCCGACCAGACCCGACAAGACGCAGGACGGTAACGCAAAGTGCGAGACATGACTCAGCCCCGGCTACTCGGCGGCCGTTACGAACTCGACGGGATCGTCGGGCGCGGCGGGATGGCCGAGGTGTTCCGGGCTCGCGACATCCGTCTCGACCGCATCGTCGCGGTGAAGACGCTGCGCGACGACCTGGCCCGGGACCAGACCTTCCAGGCCAGGTTCCGCCGCGAGGCCCAGTCGGCGGCGTCGCTCAACCACCCGAGCATCGTGGCGGTCTATGACACCGGCGAGGACATGGTCGGCCCCACCCCGGTGCCCTACATCGTCATGGAGTACGTCGACGGCCGGACCCTGCGCGACCTGCTCAGGGACGACCGGAGGCTGCTGCCGGAGCGGGCGCTGGAGATCACCGACGGGGTGCTGCGTGCGCTCGACTACAGCCACAAGAACGGTATTGTGCACCGGGACATCAAGCCCGGCAACGTGATGCTGACCAGGACCGGTGACGTTAAGGTCATGGACTTCGGCATCGCCAGGGCGGTCAGCGACGCGCAGGCCACCATGACCCAGACGGCGCAGGTCATCGGCACGGCGCAGTACCTGTCGCCGGAGCAGGCCCGGGGCGAGCGGGTGGACGCCCGCAGCGACCTGTACTCCACGGGATGCCTGCTGTACGAGCTGCTCACCGGGCGGCCGCCGTTCACCGGCGACTCGCCGGTCGCGATCGCCTACCAGCACGTGCGGGAGAACCCGGTGCCGCCGTCGCGGGTCGACCCGGAGATTCCCGCCTGGGCGGATTCCATCGTGCTCAAGGCGATGGCCAAGGATCCGAATGACCGCTACCAGTCCGCCGGGGAGATGGCCAACGACATCCAGCGGGCGCTGCAGGGCATGCCCGTCGCCGCGGCAACGCGCGCCGTCGGGTACCAGGGCACCCGGCGGATGGGGCAGGCCACCCAGATGGCCGGGCCCACCAGCGCGATCCCGCCGTACGACTACGGGCCCGAGGAAGGGCCGCCGGATCGCCAGCGCGGCAAGAAGTGGCCGTGGGTCGTGGCTGCCCTGGTCGCCGTGGCCATCATCGCGGGCCTGGTGTACGCGTTCAGCTACGTCTCGGGCGGCGGGGGCAGCTACGCGGTCCCGAACGTCGTCGGCATGCCCCTGGCCGCGGCCGAGCGGGACATCGCGAACGCGCACCTGGTCGCGCAGGCCGTGCCCCAGGCTTCCGGCACCGTCAGCAAGGGTGACGTGATCAGCACAAGTCCCCAGTTCGGCTCTATGGTGGCGAAGGGCAGCACTGTCAAGCTGTTCGTCTCCACCGGCGC
>Ga0209240_1000813_pt1 | contig 12697 bp, 12 predicted proteins | sample GraSoi_2013_80cm_FD_185828 | JGI IMG/M metagenome (GOLD analysis project Ga0209240, IMG submission 185828) | Grasslands soil microbial communities from the Angelo Coastal Reserve, California, USA - Sample 9_17_2013_80cm (SPAdes) (version 2) | ecosystem: Environmental > Terrestrial > Soil >...
GGGTACCCCGCGTCAGGCCGCGAGACCTACACGGTGTTGCAACATTATGCGCGCCTGGACGCTGTCCGCTTTCAATTCACAGCAACGGAGCCGCGCTCAGCAGGCAATGAAGGGCCCGGCGGGATCACTGCATGAATATTCAGCGGGACCAATCATCCTCGCAGCCCGGTGCAGCACATGATCGGCGTCGCGCGGCGTGCCCGCAGGTCGTGGCTACCGCCTGCAAGCGGATCGGTATGCGGGCCTGAGGGAAAAGTAGCGCGTCTACCCGGGAGTGGGTTCCTAGGTTTCTTTAAGGTCACTGGAGGGCTGATCTTGGGCCCCGTCGGTGGACTGGGAGCATCTCATCCGAGGAGAGGAGCGCCCATGTTGGTTCGGCACCATCGTCTTTGCGTTGCGGGAGTCATCACTGCGGCCGCAATTGCCGTCCCGGCCGCGGCGTTGGCGTCCGGGTCCGGTTCACCGTCCGGCAAGCCAGCGCCACCGCAGGCGTCTGCCGCCAGCGCCAAAAAGTCCGAAGCGGCGCGGTCCCAGCTGCACGCGCTTGCCGCGTCTGCGGGCATCAGCGTGAACCGGCTGCAGGCCGGACTTGTGGCCGCGAAGCGGGCCGACGGCAACACTGCTGCGGGCATCGCGGCTTTCGCCGCATCGACCGGGGTGTCGCTCGCGACCGCCCAGCGGATTGTGCACGCGGTGTCCGGAACCCAGGTCGACCGCGGCATGACCGGGGGGCCGGCGGCCGCGGCCGCACTCGCGAGCCGGCTGGGCGTCAGCACCAGCACGGCAGGGCGCGCGTTCAAGCAGCTCGGCGCGCTGAGCGTCAGGGGCGGTGTCGACCCGGCCAGCCCGGCGTTCGCCGCGATCGCCCGCGGTCTCGGCGTGAGCCCGGCCCGGCTGGCCGCCGTCTGGGAGGCAGTCAAGCAGGGCGTGGCCGGCAAGTAAGCGGGGCCGGCGCGAGTCCCGTGCACAATGGGTGACGTGCGGGTTCTCGTGATCGATGACGATTCGGCTGTGCGGCGGTCGTTGTCCACCGCGCTGGGCCGTGACGGCTATGAGGTGCTGGCCGCCGACGGTGGCAACGCGGCGCTGGCCCACCTCGTCGCCGCCAGCGTCGACGCGATTGTGCTCGATGTGGCGATGCCCGAGCCGAACGGCCTGGAGGTGTGCCGGCGGCTACGCGCCCGCGGGGACCGGACGCCGATCTTGATGCTCACCGCCCGCGACCTGGTCGATGATCGCGTCGCCGGGCTGGACGCCGGCGCCGACGACTATCTGGTCAAGCCGTTCGCGCTCGCCGAGTTGCGCGCCCGCCTGCGGGCACTGCTGCGCCGCAACGCAGCCAGCACCGAACAGCTCAATTACGGCGACCTGGTGCTCGATCTTGCTGCGGCACGGGTGACGAGGGGCGGGCGCGAGGTTTCCCTCACCCGCACCGAGTACCTGCTGCTCGAACTGTTCCTGCGCAACCCTGGCCGGGTGCTCAGCCACTCGCAGATCTTCCAGGCGGTGTGGGGGTACGACTTCGGCCTGCGCTCGAACAACCTGTGGGTGTACATGGGCTATCTGCGTACCAAGCTCGAGGCGGCCGGTGAGCCGCGCATCCTGCACACCGTGCGGGGGCTTGGCTACGTCCTGCGAGATGAGCCGTGACGCTGCGGAACCGGGTCTCGGTGGCGGCAGCGGCCGGGGTGCTGATCGTCGTCGCCGCGGTCAGCAGCGTGCTGTACCTCTCCTACGCCGCGAGCCTGCATTCCCGCGTCGACGCAGCCCTCGTCGACGCCGCGCAGCAAGCCTCCAGCATCGCCCGGCGCATCAAGCAATCGGGGGCCAACGGCGGACCGACGCCCGATGTCAACAGGCCGGTCACCGTGGGCAGCGTGCAGGTCCAACTGTTCCCGGGCCCGGTGGCGGCCGGTCAGCCCACCCGGTTCGGGCGGCTGGACAGCCGCGATGTCGCGGTAGCCGAGCACGCGCAGCCCGGGTACTTTGCCAGCGCGCGCCACGGCGGCCAGCAGTTTCGGGTCTATACCGCCGCCCTCCTCATCGCCCCAGGCGGTGGGCTGGTACGCACCAGCCGGGCCGCGAACGCCGATGACGGCGCGCTGCGCGACGCGGCCCTGCTGCTGGCCGGGCTCACCCTCGCGGCCACCGGCATCACCTACGGCGTGGCCCGGCTGGCCGCCGGCCGCATCCTCCGCCCGATCGCGCAGCTGACCGCGGCCGCCGAGCACGTCACCCGGACCCGCGACCTCACCGCCCGCCTCGACTCCGCCGGGACCGGCGATGAGGTGGGCCGGCTCGGCTCGTCCTTCGACACCATGCTGGCCGCGCTGCACGAATCGGTCACCGCGCAACGCCAGCTGGTCGCCGACGCCTCCCACGAGCTGCGCACCCCGCTGACCAGCCTGACGACGAACCTGGACCTGCTCGAGGACGGCGCCGGGCTGGCCGACCCGCAGGCGCCCGCCCTGGTGCGGGCGGCGCGAGAACAGGCCGGCGAGCTCGGCCAGCTGATCACCGACCTGCTCGACCTTGCCCGCTACGGCGAGTCCGCACCGCACCGCGAGACCGTGCGCCTGGACCTGCTCGCCAGCGAGGCGGTGCATCGCGTGCGGCAGCGCACGCCGCATGCCGCCATCGCCGCGGACCTGCAGCCCTGCCTGGTGCACGTCGACCCGGCCGGGGTCGACCACGCCGTCTGCAACCTGATCGACAACGCGATCAAGTGGACTCCGCCCGGCGGCGCGGTCCACGTCGCCGTCGCCGATGCGCACGTGTCGGTCACCGATCACGGCCCCGGGATTCCAGACGAGGACCTCCCGCATATCTTCGAGCGCTTCTACCGGGCACCGGCCGCACGCGGGATGCCCGGCGCCGGGCTGGGACTGGCCATCGTGGCCCGCATCGCGCAGGCCAACGACGCAACGGCCGATGTGCGAACCGGCCCGGACGGGTCGACATTCACCCTCGCATTCCCCCCGCAACCGCGCGCCGCCGAAGTCGCGCCCCGCGAGCAGGAATAGGCCGTCACGGCAGCGCTCACAAGCGGCCCGGCAACCCAAGGCGAACCGCCGTCACGCTGGGTGACGCGCTGACGAGCCAGGGGATCCCACCGTCCGGCAAGACACCCCGTCTGCGGGCGGGGCCCGCAAAGGGTCGGGTTGCGGGCCTGAAGGAGTAGTAACGCCGCCCAGCGCAGTCCCGCGACGGGCGTCGATCTGGGACTGGGTTCCTAGGTTTCCTTAAGGTCGCCGGAAGGCCGATCTTGGGCCCAGCCGGTGGACTTGGGGCTGACATGAAGCGAATCCCCGGGCTGCCGGCCGGGCGGGGGCGGCGGCCCGCGGCGCGCCTCACCCGGTCCCGGCAGCCCCGGCGAACGGCACCACCTCCCGGGCAGCGCCGCCCGGTCCGGACGCCGACGCTGGCGGCCAGCACAGAGTCATCCAGCCCTGAGGAGGGCGTGATGAACGACAGCACCCGCGTCACGCGCCGGCCACGGCAAGCATGGCCGTCGGCAGCGCGAACCGCGGCCGCCGTCATCGCCGCGGCCGGCTTGGTCCTGCTGGCGGCGGCATGCAGCAGCGGCAGCCCATCAGCCGGCGGCTCATCGAGTGCGGGAGGGTCGCAGACCTCCCAGCTGCTCGCCTTCGCCGGCTGCATGCGTTCGAACGGCGTGCCGAACTTCCCCGACCCCCACAGCAGTGACAAGTTCCCTAGCTGGCAACAACTCGGGGTCAGCCGCTCCCAGTACCAGGCGGCCATGAACGCCTGCAAACACCTGCTCCCGAACGGCGGCAACGCGCCGAACCTCGCCGGGCTACAGCAGGAGAGCACCGCCCTACTGCCATTCGCCCGGTGCATGCGCTCCCGCGGGGTGTCGAACTGGCCCGACCCCTCCATGTACACCAACCCCGACGGTGACACCGCCGTGGTTTTCAACTTCATCGGTATACAGGGCCTCGACTTCAGCGGTTTCGATTCGCCGCGGGTCCAGCGCACGGTGCAGCAGTGCTCGCACCTGCTGCCCCCCAGCCACGGCGGACCGCCGTTCAGAATCGTGCGCAGATGACCGGTGGGTGATCCAGCGGCGGGAGCCCGCCGGCTGCAGATGAGCCCGCAGCAGAAGCAGAAGCAGAAGGCGATGGCCACGGTCGGGCGGCCGGAGGCGTAAGAGCCGGAGGTGGATCATGAGCGGGACGGTTCCGCGTGCCCGGGAGGCCGGGCAGCAGGCGGCCGGGCAGCAGGCGCAGGCTCTGGCGGCAGCGGAGGCATTGGGTTCCGGCCGGCGCCGCCGGGGCCGACAGGTAGCGGCCGGTCTGGTGGTCGCGGTGGTTGTAGCTGCGGGTGCGGTGGCGTGGCTGGCGGGCGTGTTCCGGTCACCGGGCGCGGCGGGCCCGGGCCGGGGGGCGGCTTCGGTGCCGACGGCGGCGGTGACGCGGGAGGATCTGTCGGCGGTGACGCCGGTGAGCGGGACGCTGGGATATTCCGGGTCGTACACGGTGTCCGGGCACGGCGGCGGGACGCTGACACAGCTGCCGGCGGCAGGCAAGGTGATCCGCGACGGCCGGGTGCTGTGGCGGGTGGACAACGGCTCCCCGGTGGTGCTGCTCTACGGCCGGGTGCCGGCCTGGCAGGCCCTCAGCGAAGGGCTGACCGGCGCCGACGTGCGGCAGCTCAACCGCGATCTGGTCCGCCTCGGGTACGCCAAACGGGGCAATATCAGCGGGCTGGGCTGGGATTACTTCTCGTGGCGGACCATGGAGGCGGTGGAAGACCTGCAGGCAGCGGCGGGAGTCAGTAACCCGTCGGGGGTGCTGGACCTGGGGCAGGTGGTGTTCGAACCGTCAGCGATCCGGGTCACCGCGGTCCACGCCATGCTGGGCGGCCCGGCTGCCGGGCAAGTGCTGACCGCGTCCTCAGATCAGCACGTGGTGAACGTCGCCCTGGACGCCGGGATGCAGTCGCAGGTCAAGGCCGGGGACCAGGTCAGCATCACGCTGCCGGACGGCACGACCACCCCCGGCGTGGTCTCCTCGGTCGGCACGGTGGCCACCAGCAACTCGGGCAGTTCGGGGGGCTCGGGCGGCAACCCGACGATCCCGGTGCAGGTGAGGCTGACTCATCCACACGCGGCCGGGCGGCTCGATCAGGCGCCGGTGACGGTGAACATCACCACCGGCAGTGTGCACGACGTGCTGGTGGTGCCGGTCGGGGCGCTGCTGGCCCGCCCGGGTGGCGGGTACGCAGTCGAGGAGGTCACCGGCGTCGCCCGACACCACCTGCTGCCGGTGCACGTGGGGCTGTTCGATGACACATCCGGGCTCGTGCAGGTGTCCGGGCCGGGGCTTGCTGCTGGGCAGCGTGTGGTGGCTGCGTCATGAGCGGCGCCAGGACGCCCGCGCGGGCGCATGCCGTGCTGACCGGGCACGACGCGGGCCCGGTCCTGGAGCTGAACGGCGTGGGCAAGGTGTATCCAGGGTCGCCGCCGGTGAGGGCGCTGGCCGGGGTGAGCGTGCAGGTGGCTGCGGGGGAACTGGTAGCGGTGGCCGGCCCGTCGGGGTCGGGCAAGACCACCTTGTTGCACCTGGCCGGCACCCTGGACCAGCCCACCAGCGGGACGGTGCGCATCACCGGGCTGGACACGGGCGCCCTGAGTGACCGGCAGCTGGCCGCGCTGCGGGCCACGACGGTCGGGTTCGTGTTCCAGCAGTTCTTCCTCGCCGAGCACCAGAATGTGCTGGGCAACGTCGCCGATGGGCTGCTATATGCGGGGGCACCGCTGGCGCAGCGGCGGGAACGCGCTGCCGGTGCGCTGGAGTTGGTCGGGCTCGGCCGCAGGCTGGCCGCCCGGCCCACCCAGCTGTCCGGCGGTGAGCGGCAGCGGGTCGCGATCGCCCGCGCCCTCGTCGGCGACCCGGCGATCGTGCTGGCCGACGAGCCCACCGGCAACCTCGACTCCGCGACCGGCCAGTCCATCCTCGACCTACTTGAAGAACTCAACCAGAACGGGGTCACAATCATCGTGGTCACCCATGACCAGGCCATCGCCGGTCGCATGCGCCGGCGCATTGAGATGCTCGACGGGCATATCACCGCCGACACCGGGCCCGGCGGCGAGGCCTGTGAGCGGCTCGCTGGGCTGCGGACCGGGCGCGGGGGATAGTCATGACGGCTGTCACCTCGCCGCATGCGCCGGGAGCGGGGGCACCCGAGCCGGCCAGGCTGCGGCTGAACGACCTGGCGGGCCTGGCTACGGTCGGGCTGGCGACACGTAAGCTGCGGGCGACCCTGTCGGCGCTGGGGATCGCGATCGGGGTGGCGGCGATCACCGCGGTGCTGGGCCTGTCGTCCTCATCGGCGGCGGCGCTGAACGCCGAGATCGCCGCGCTGGGCACCAACCTGCTGACCGTCGCCAATGGGCAGACGCTCAGCGGCGCCACCGCCGAGCTGCCCAAGGCTGCCCCGGAGATGATCGCCCGGCTGCCCGGGGTGCAGGCCGTGCAAGACACCGGCACAGTCAGCAACGTCAACGCCTTCCGGTCCCGGCTGATCCCGCCGATCCACACCAACGCGCTGAGCGTGCAGGCCACGACGCTGGGCCTGCCCGCCGTGGCCGGCACCAGCATCGCGCGGGGGGAGTTCCTCAACGCCGCCACCGCCCGCGAACCGGTCGCGGTGCTGGGGGCCGCGGCGGCGCAGCGGCTGGGTATCGACCAGATCTGGCCCGGGGAGCGGATCGTGGTCGGCCCGGGGCCCGGCAGCGGCCAGTGGTTCTACGTGGTGGGCATCCTCAAGCCGGCGGTGCTGGCGCCGGAGATCGACTCAGCGGTCCTGATCGGGTTCCCGGCCGCCGGACGCTACCTGGGTTTCGACGGGCACCCCTCCCAGATCTACCTGCGCGCAACGGACAGCCGGGTACGGGCCGTGGACGGGCTGCTGGGCGCGCAGGCCAACCCGCAAGACCCCGCCGGGGTCAACGTCTCCCGGCCCTCGGCCGCGCTGACTGCCCAGGCCGCCGCCAAGGGCGCGTTCGACACCCTCTTCCTCGGCCTCGGTGCGGTCGCGCTGCTGGTCGGCGCCGTCGGCGTCGCCAACATCATGGTCATCTCGGTGCTCGAGCGTCGCAGCGAGATCGGGCTGCGCCGGGCGCTGGGCGCCACCAAGGGGCAGATCCGGACCCAGTTCCTGGCCGAAGCCATCACGCTGGCCCTTACCGGCGGGGCAGCCGGGGTCGCCGCGGGGGCGGCCGCTGTTGCCATCTACGCCCATGCCAAGGGCTGGGCGGTCGTCATCCCACCCCAGGCCTGGGCCGGCGGCCTGGCCGCCGCCCTCGTCATCGGCGCCATTGCCGGGCTGTGGCCGGCCATCCGAGCCGCCGGCCTGTCCCCCACACAGGCCCTGTGGAGCGTGTGAACCTCCAGTCAGCGACGCCGAGCAGGCGCGCTTGATTTTTGGGCGTTCGACGTCGACGGTGCCACGCATATTGCCTCGTTCGGCGCGGCCGAGAAGAGTCCGCCGGCGAAGCGGCCGTGGATACAGATCGAGCCATCTGGTGCGCGATGGCGCGTTCTGCATCGCGTCCTTGAACGGTTTGTGCTCTTCTTCTTGGCTCCCATAGCGTGGGGATCGGAGCGGCGAGGAGCCGGTCGCCCTAGCGAGTTGGCCTGACCGCCGCGCTCCCTGGGTCCATGAAAGTACGCGCGAGGCGGGCGGCTGGTGCGCGGACCTAACTACGTGTCTTTCAGAACGTCGTTAAGACCCCAGAGATGGGCGCTCTCACGACGTTGCCGCCGTCGGTCATCTGAGTCCGATCCGCGCACGCGATCGCCGCCACTGTCTCCCGCGGCGGGCGGCAGATCGGGCACGCCGAGCTAGCAGCGGTTAGCTGTTCCTCGCTGGCCCTGCGGGTGGCGCGGCAGGTGATTGACCACGGTCTTGTTCAGCAGCGCCCAGCCGCCGATGACCGTGCCCGCCGGGCCCAGATCGCTGGCCGGGGCGGTGAGGGTGGTGCGCTCGCCGAGCAGGCGGTAGGTGCGGGGGCTGAAGACGAGCTCGTTGTCCTGCGTGGAGCCTTGGATGAGGCGGGCGACGGCGATGCCAGCCCTGCCTGCCGCGTCGGTGGCGTGCGGCACCACGGTGGCGCCGGGGATGGTTGCTGCGACCTTGAGCAGGGCGGCGGTCAGCTTGGGTGGCGTGAGCGTGGTTCCCAGCAGGTCGCCGATGTCGGTCCAGGCCTGGCCGTCGGCGCTTTGGCCGCCGTTCTTGTGGGCGTAGATCCAGGCCCGGAGCTTGGCCGGGTTGGTGGGAAGCGTGGTCAGGAACTGGTAGGTAAAGCGGGCCGGGGGCGCGTCGGGGCAGCCCTGGGGCGGCACTGGCAGCCAGGAGGCGCCGAGCCCGCTGGCGGGCGGCGGGGCGCTCCAGGGGAAGCGCTCGTCGCGCACCGCGTCGTACCACTCCACTCCTGGCTTGCGGTTGTCGGCCGGCCACCAGATCCGGCGGCGCTCGACGGTGAGCCAGTTGTCCTTGCCCCCGCCGTCGGTCATCGACAATCCGGCCGACGTGACGAGGATGTACTGTCCGGGGCGCGGGACCGGCTGGCCGGACTGGGTGACGGCCTGGGTGGCGGCGCGCTTCAGCACGTAGGCCGCGGTGCGGGCCGTAACACGAGTGGAGTGGTGTGTGCCACGTGGGCCGGGCAGCCCGGCGAGCAGGCCCACGGTGAGCGCCGCCACGACGGCTGCGCCGGCCCCGGCCATGCAGGTGACCGCTGCCCGGCGCCGCCGGCGGCCTGCGCGCCAGGCGGCATCAACCCGGAGGCGAGGCGGGGCGGCCTGGTCGGCCAGGTCACGCATCGCGGTAGTGATCGGGTCATCGGGCTTGCTCATGGTCCCACCTCGGTGCTGGTCAGCCCAGCCGAGGCCAGCGCCGCCCTGAGCTGGGTGAGGGCCTTGTAGGTCTGGCTGCGCAGTGTGCCGACAGAACACCCCAGGATGCTGGCGACCTGGGTTTCGGGCAGATCTTCGAAGTAGCGCAAGACCAGCACCGCCCGCTTGCCCGCGGGCAGGGCACGCAGCGCCTGCTGCAGGCTCACCCGGGTCTCGGCGCTGGCCTCTGCGGCAGCCGCCGCTTGGTCGGGCACGTCGGCCATGGTTGTCTCGCGATGGCGGGCGCCGCGGCGCCACCAGTTCACCTGCTCCCGGTACATGACCTGGCGCACGTACGCATCAGGCGAGGTATGGATCCGGCCCCAGCGGGCGGCAGCCTTCGTGAGGGCGGTCTGGAGCAGGTCCTCGGCGGCATGCTGGTCTCCGGCGAGCACGTAGGCGACCCGGATCAGCGCGCCGGATCGGGCCGCGGCGAACTCGGCGAACTCCCGCCGGGCACTGTCGTCCACGTCGGCCTCCAGCCTTCCTCACCCACTAAGACGCGCGGCGGCCAGCACATCTATGCCACGCCGGCACAAGAACCCAGTCACGAGCAATCAGGAGACCACGTTCACCCACATTGCCGCGCCGCTCTCGAAAGAAGAACGCCCCATCGGAGCCAGCGCAAAGCCGACCCGTCGTCTGGGCTACGCCCGGAGCGCCGGGACTGCGCGTTCCATAAAAGTCCGGCCGATCACGCGCTGTAGTCGGTCGGCCGGACAATGCCACGCCGATCGCTTAATACACGGGTGATCCGTGTGGCTTCCGTGTTCTTCCCGGCCGGGCCGGGTTGGGTGCTGAGATGAGCAGCTTCCCGTGTGTTGAGCGTGCTGTGTCGGGATCTGGCCAGGTTCGTTACCAGCTGGGCGACCGGCTGGTGGACCGGTATCTCGAGTTCGTGGCGGGCCGGTGCCGGCCGAACACTGTGCGGGCGGTGGCATTTGACCTGAATGCGTTCTTCGCCGTTGTGGGGAAAGACCCCACGGAGGTCACCGCGGCAGACGTGTTCGATTTTCTGGCCCATCAGCGCGGAGACCGAAGCGTGATCCGCTTGGCGGACCGGGAGTCCGGGTTGTCAGCACGGACGATCGCCCGCCGCCTGTCGTCGGTGTCGGGTCTGTATGCGTACCTGGTGGCGCGGGGGGACACTCCGGTGCGGCGCGGTCCGGCCCGCTTCGGGCGTGAAGACGGCTGCGGCACGCGCCGCCGTTTGCGGTATATGTGGAATGGTGATCGCGGCCGTTTGCCAGTAGGCCCCGCCGTCCAAATCCTGCTGATCGTCCTCGCCCTCGCCGGATGCGCGGCCCTGGGCGCCGCGGTCGGAAGCAGCGCGGCCTTGCAGGAGGCCGGCTATCAGAACGCCGGCGTGAACATCTCGACCGGGTCGGGCCAGCCCGCTGGCGGAATGGTCCAGGTGTCGTATCGCCGGGGACCCAGCGGGAACGACCAGCAAGACGCTCAGGACGCGGAGCTCATCATCTGGCATACCCTGCGCTACCGGTTCGGAGCGCTGGTCATCGTCAAGACGGCCGGTGGCTGCGCGGGGCTGGTCTGCGTGTCGGAGTCGGGCGTGGTCGCACGCGCGACTTACGCACAGCTCGCCGCCAGATTCGGGCCACGACCGCGTGGCCTGGACGTCACGAGCGGGACGAGCCCGATCGGGTTCCCTGGCTGAGCCGTGGCGCTGGTTGTCGCGCTGGCGGTCGCGGTGCTGGCAGCGGCGACTGTCGTGATGGCAATGATCCTCAGATCCAAGCCCCGCGCTTCCAGGCCGACCCGAACGCCGTCACCAGGGCCACCGGGCGCGTCGGAGAATGAGATCGATCGGTCGATCGGCGGCCGAGGAATCTGATGTCCGGGAAGATGACGATGAGGCGATGATCCTGTTGTGGAGATCTACGACGCCAGGTCAGCGACCCTCGCCGCCAGCATCGGCGGACAGGCCGGTTCGTTGCGCTGCGACCGTGACCGCCTCTACGCCTCCAGTCCCGACGGGCTGCAGATCTGGGACATTCAGACCGGCGGAAACAGGGGGATGGCGCCCGGCTTCGCGCCTACCCGTTACCACCCAGGTCGTAGGCTCGGATTTACGGGTCGAGGGTGACCTGCGTTTTCGGTAGCATGTGCGGCCGGTAAGGGCGGCGAGGTAATGCTCGTGGGTGAGCCCGCCAAGTACTTGTTTCCGGCGGATCGGATGCTCGGCGAGGCTGGCCGGTTCCGGGTGGCCCGGTGTCAGCTTGAGCAGGGGCGAGCTGTCCGGGGGCACGGTGCGGCCGGCCGGTGTTGTCGTGCCGCAGGTACTCGGTCAGTACCCACCCGTGCGCAGGTGGTGTTCATTGACGATCAGCAGCCGTCCGGGGACCTCCCGGCGCAGGGTGCCGATGCTCCTTTCGCAGATCGCGTCCGCTTCGGGTGGCTGTGGCGGGCTGCGGACAATCCTGATGCCCTCCGCGGTGACCACGGCATCGACGCCGGCGAACTGGCCCGCGCGATCCCTGATCACGAACTTGGCTGGCGCCGCGCGGTGGCCGAGGTCCATCAGGACGGTCCGGGCTGCTGGTGTCGCCCGCGAGAGGTCTGGGCACGCACCGCTCGCCAGGACCGCGAGGATAGAGGTTAGGCCTTTCTGGGACGCTCACTGGCACCACTGACCGGCATGCTGCATGTGGTGCCCACGGGTATCGCTCGCCAGCCCATTCAATCCTTGACCAGGCAGCGGATTACGTCCACGATGTCGCGGCAGCGATGCTCGCCGGGGTGGCCGCCGTGCCCTGCTTCCGGGCAGGGCCGGGCAGGGGTGAGCTGCTGACCGCCCACTCGCCGTCGATCCGCCAGCGGTGACTGTCATAGATGTACGCCAGGCCGCGACGATAGACCGTTGGATTAGTGGAGCTGACCGCGATGACGTAGGTGGGCGACGCGGTGCTGACGGCCGATAGCATCGGACGGCGACCCGTGTGGCGCGCATCCGGCAGCGGCTGCACGCACCAGCCGCTGCCGAGGTGGGAGTACAAGATCCCGCGGCTAAGGCTGTCGGGGCGGCGCGCCAGGACGGTGTTGAGCGACGCTGTCGGGCCAGACTGTGGCCGGTATTTCCGGTCCCCCGCCCGCGCGGGCATGTCTGCGTACGGTTCGGGCTGCTGCTGTGTTCTTTAGGACCACCAGAGCCGGAGCCAGTTAAGCGGGTTGAGCAGGTCCAGCAGGGCGCGCGGGCTGAAGCGGGCCCCACCACGCTCGTATCGGACCGCCTCGATGGCGAGCATCGTGGCGAGCAGTAATGCGGCGTCATCCTCGTGGCCGATGTCCACGCTGATACTCTGCGCCCGCCGCACATGATCAGCGAGCTGGCGTGACACGGTCGCCTTCATCGTGCCGTCGCTGGTAATCGCATACTGGCCGTCCGCCACATCCCCTACCGCTGCCAGCGGCCCGAGCGCGCTCTGGATGTCGTACCGATCCGCGGCCAGCTGCCGGACCAGTCCGGATTCCTTGCCGCGAACGATGACCTGGAATCTCTCGCCCTTCCGGCGCCTTATAGCGGCGATCCGTGATCGGCACCGCCGACAAGGTCATCCCGGCCGCCCTGCTGCAGTCCATGGCCCAGCGCGGCGGGCGTGAGCCCGGCTGCGGGCAGGATCCGGCGGATCGTTCCCGCGCCGGTGCGATGGCCGGGGCCGAGGAGTCCGCCGTGGATGCGCCGGTGCCCCCACCGTGGGTTCTGCCTGGCCAGCCGCCGGACCAGCCCGCGGATTTTCCTCCGGGACCGGCGGGCG
>Ga0209240_1000817_pt1 | contig 12679 bp, 8 predicted proteins | sample GraSoi_2013_80cm_FD_185828 | JGI IMG/M metagenome (GOLD analysis project Ga0209240, IMG submission 185828) | Grasslands soil microbial communities from the Angelo Coastal Reserve, California, USA - Sample 9_17_2013_80cm (SPAdes) (version 2) | ecosystem: Environmental > Terrestrial > Soil >...
TCACTTGCAGGATCACCCGCCGCTGCCGGGTCAAGCGGATGCGCCGCTTCCCCAGCGCCTGCTGCAATCTTCCGGTTGTTTCCGCGGTATTGATTCGCTCGCCGGTGGAAGCCCGGTGCTGCGGCGATACAGACATTCTTTCTCCGGGTGCGGCGCTCAGCGAACTGGGTCAGCCAACTAGGGGCCAGGTGAGCTCAGGAATGAGTCGGCAGCAACCGCACCACGTCATTGTACATAACGATGGCGAACACCACCAAGAGGAAGACCAGCCCGACCTGCACGAATCGCTCCTTGAATGCCAGGCTCAGGTCGCGCCGCAGTCCCCCCTCAATCGCCAGCAGCAGGATGTGCCCGCCGTCCAGGATCGGAATCGGCAACAGATTTAAAATTCCCAGGTTCACACTGATCAAAACCATCAGCGTGATGATCGCCAGCGGACCTTTCTTCGCTGCCTGCCCGGCCGCGCGCGAAATTCCCACGGGCCCTTGCAGTTGCCTAAGCGAAACGCGCCCGCTGAACAATTTTCCGACCACGCCGACGGTCTGTTCAACCGTCTCAACTGTCTTTTGCGTGGCAAAAACTACGGATTCCTTGAAAGGCATTGGACGGAATTTCTCCGTCGGACCAACGCCGATGAGGTAGGCGGTTTCTCCGTCGGGCAGAGTCGCCTTCTCGGGCGTGACGGTTGTGTCGATGATTTGGCCGTTCCGAACGACCTTAAGCTTTATCGGCGCCCCAGTTCCACCCCGCACACGGGAGACAAACTGCCCCCACCACTGAATTTCCTGGCCGTTTACTGCGGTGATCTTGTCACCCGTCTGCAGTCCGGCTTTGTACGCGGGCGAATCAGAGGCCACTTCGTCGATCACCGGCGGAATAGGAGAATAGCCGAACAGGCGAACATACTGCTCGGGGTCTCTTGCCGGTACTGCCAAATTCACCGTGCGGCGGACACCACCGTTTTCGACTTCAACGGGGAGAGGAGCTCCCGGCGTGGCCGCGAGGATCACCTTCTCCGCCTGCTCCCACGTGGGATTCCGAACGCCCGCAATGGAAACTACTTTGTCCCCGACCCGCAGTCCATCCGGAGAGTTCGAGGCATTAGCAGGAAACGCCACCACCTGAACGGGCATGTCCAGATACGGCGGATAGGCCTCGCCCTTAAAGAAATACACGCCGGCAAGCAAGAAAATCGGAAAAATCAGATTGACCAGAGGGCCGGCGAACGAAATCAAAGCGCGCTGCCAGCGCGGCTTGCTCATCAATTCATCCGGCGCGCCTTTCACCAGCGCTTGCAACTGCGGATAGGGCGCGTAGGTCTTTTCGTCTTTCGCTTTTCCTGGGATCGAAGTGCTGTCCGCGGAATCAATCTCCGATGGATCCTGTCCCGCCATCCGCACATAGCCGCCCAACGGCAGCGCGCTCACGCGATAATCCGTCGCTCCGCGCTTCCAGCCAAACAGCCGCGGCCCAAATCCAATCGAGAAAACGTCCACGCGCACGCCGAATATTCGCGCCGCGATAAAATGTCCCCACTCGTGCACCAGAATCATGACTCCCAGCACGAGCGCTACGCCTAGTAACAAATCCATGTGATTGCTTTTCCCTTCTGTGAACTACGAAACCGCTGCCGCCGTCACGGCCAGCCGGTCTACTTCTTCCTTGGCCATTCGACGCGCTTCGCTGTCCGCCGTAAGCACATCGTCTATCTTCTCAAATCGCGCCTTCGGCGTCCGCGCCAGCACCCTTTCGATTACCTCAGGGATTCCCAAGAATGGCAGCTTTCGCTCCAGAAAAGCCGCCACCGCGATTTCATCCGCGGCATTCAACGCGCACGGCAATGCCCCGCCCTTCTTCATCGCTTCCTTTGCCAAACGCAGGCACGGAAAGCGCCGCGTGGAGACCTTCGCGAAATCGAGACGCCGGAGTTTCGACCAGTCCAGGGCTAAGTTATTTGATGCTACTCGCTCCGGATAGGTTAACGCATATTGAATCGGCATGCGCATGTCGGTGGGCCCAAGTTGTGCTAGAACAGAACCATCTACAAATTCCACCATGGAGTGAATCGTCGACTGCGGGTGAATCACGACATCAATCTGGCTTGGTTGGACACCAAACAGCCAGCGGGCCTCGATTACCTCAAATCCCTTGTTCATCATCGTCGCCGAATCAATCGTAATGCGATTCCCCATGCGCCAGTTCGGATGCGCCAACGCCTGTTCTGGCGTTACGTTTTGCAGCGCCGCCAGCGGTGTCTTGCGAAAAGGTCCGCCGGAAGCCGTCAGCACCAGCCGCCGCACCTCGCCGCGTTCTCCGCCTCGCAAGCATTGGTGCACCGCGTTGTGTTCGCTATCCACCGGCAGCAGTTCACGCCCGGATTTTTTTGCCGCGGCCATTACTAACTCGCCCGCGGCGACTAGCACTTCCTTGTTCGAAAGCGCGACCGTTTTCCCTAGCTTGATGGCCTCGTAGGTGGCCTCCAGCCCGACGACTCCCACAGCGGCCGATACCACCATGTCCGCCGCGCCGTGCGTGCCGACGGCCAGCATGCCTTCGCGCCCGTGATGAATCGCCGGCAGTGGGGAAACGTCTTTCGCTCGCAACCTTTGCGCTAAATCGTCAACCTTCTGCGCGTCCCCGATGGACACGATTTCCGGCCGATGCCGCTCAATTTGCCCGACGAGTTCGTCCAGATTCGAGCCGGCGGCCAGCGCCATCACACCAAACCGTCCCGGCAGCGACTCCACCACGGAAAGGCACTGCCGCCCGATCGAGCCCGTCGAGCCCAGAATGGCCAATTTGGTGAAGGATTGCGTCACAAACAGTTCGTTCCCATGTTTTCGGGGCCTATGTTTTTCGGGCCTATGTTTTCGCGGCAGAGTTCCCGAATTACATGCCAGGCGAGTAGATCAACGTCCAATAATACCAGACAACCGGAATCGCCAGAATCAGCGCGTCGATGCGATCGAGAATTCCGCCATGTCCCGGCAGCAATCCTCCGGAGTCTTTCATGCCGGCGCTGCGCTTGTAGGCAGATTCGAGAAGGTCTCCAACTTGCCCGGCGATGTTCCCCGCTCCCGCCATCGCCAGCAGATGCACCGGCGGAGCATTCAGCCATCGCGTAAACGCCAAGGCCACCAGCAGCGAACCAGCAAAACTTGCCACGGAACCTTCCCAGGTCTTCTTAGGACTCAAATGCGGCGCCAGTGGATGCTTCCCGGCCGCGCGGCCCACAAAGTAGGCAACCGTGTCGCCGACCCATGTAATCACCAGCGCAAAAAGCAGCAGCCGGGGACCGTGCTCGCCCAGGCCGTGCAGCCGCACCGCAAAGGTCAGCGGGAACGCCACGAGGAGCAATCCGCTCGAACTGATTCCCGCAGCCGGCAGCGCTTCCACCAGCGGACGTTTCGTCCAAAGCGTCAGGACCGCAACGCCCATCACGAAAACAAAAAATGCTTCGGACACTCCGAGCAACCCGACGGCAAATCGTCCGACCATCCGATGAAGTATCAAACCGCCAGCAAGCTGGTAGCTCGGTTCAATCGCCGCAACCCACTGCACGTACACGAGCAGAAACGCGCAGGTCGCGGTCCAGAAGCGATAGGCGCGATGGCCAATCGCGTCCCCGAGCGCAAAATACTCAAATAGCGCCAGCACGATAATCAGCGCGAGCACCAGTGCCACCCACGCTGTCGAGCCCCACAGCACCAGCCCAACGACAAACGGAATCAAAACGACCGCTGTCGCCACACGTTTCCAAGTCATGGAAAAGGAATCCCCCGGCAGACCGCGCGGAGAAGGTTAACAGTCGACACTCAAACATAAAAGGACAAGGAGAAGTTTTATTTGGAGTGCGGCGCTCTCGCCTGCCTGCCCCGCCTACCGCAGGCGGGCCGCCTTATCGGGCCGAGAATAAGATCAGAAGGATCGTACAGGCGATGATCAACTCAAGAAGTGTCATCCCCTCGCAGTGCAAGCGCCTTGTCCCCGCAGTGTCCTTCTAGGCCACATGTGTCAGTAATGGTGAAAGTCCGGGGGTAAGGCTACTGAATCTAAGATCACTGTTCTGCCCGGGTGGGCATGCCCTGGCAACGATATGCGAATGGGATTAAAATTCCAGCTACGATCGGAAATACCGTAACCGCTTGGGCGACAAAAGGAAACAGTCCCATCCCCACGATGAAACCAACTGGCGGCGCAAAGCCCTTTGAGGCGCCCACCGCCAGAATAGACAGAACAAAGACGACCTCTGCGAGCAGAACACAAATAAGCAGCAACAGGCCTCTGCGCTGCAGTTTCCAGAGAAGCGCACCAGCAGCGAGTAGCATGACGTTAAGCACGAGGTTCGCAGAATCTATCGAATATAAGAGTGAGCTAGAGTGGGAATAAGGATGACCTATCAGATATTCCAAGGCCGTGGAATCAACGGGAACATTGATAATATTGTGTGCGGCTAAGATAAAACCTACGCTGCCGTCCGCGAGCGTTAATCCGGAAAGCACTCTAAAAATCGAGCGCAGTCTCCTAGGAATTGGGGTTTCGTCCTTCATAGCGTGTTAAGCCGTGCCGACTGCCTCGGAGATGAGCAAAAAGGGTCGGCTCGGAGGCGAAAAGGGCAGCGGGCCCGGACGTGGAGACGGCCCCCACCCGCACTCAGGAGCTTCAACGAGAGAGCCTACTTCCCGACGACGCGCGCGGGAACTTGGGAATCCGGCCCGCCTTCGCGAATGCCGCCATAGCGCCGCTCGCGCTTCTGAAATTCCACGAAAGCCTCGAGCAACCGCGCGCGATTGAAATCCGGCCAAAGCGTTTCTGTAACCAGAATCTCGGCGTAAGCAATCTGCCACAAGAGAAAATTGCTGACGCGCATCTCGCCGCTGGAGCGAATCAACAAGTCCGGGTCCGGCAGTCCCGCCGTATACAGGTGCCGCGATACTTCTTCCTCGGTCACCGGCGCGTTCCGGCCTTCGGAGTTCCGCTGCGCAACAATCTCGTTCAATGCGTCCACGATTTCCGCGCGCCCGCCGTAATTCAACGCCAGGCACAGCACCATGCCGGTATTCTTCGACGTTTTCTCCACCGCTTCGCGCATGTCATGCTGCACGCCGGCGGGCAGTTCGCTGGCGCGCCCGAGAAAACGCATGCGAATGTTGTTGCGCTGAATCAACGGCATTTCCTGCCGCAAGTATTCGCGCAAAAGCTGCATCAAAAAGTCCGTCTCTGTTTTCGGCCGCCGCCAGTTTTCCACGGAGAAGGCGTACAGCGTCAGCGCATCGATGTTCAACCGCGCGCAAGTTTCGATCGTGGTGCGCGCCGTCTGCGTTCCGGAACGATGCCCCGCGGCGCGCGGCAGGTGCTTGCGCTCCGCCCAGCGTCCGTTGCCATCCATGATGACCGCCACATGCCGCGGCAGCCGCGCCAAGTCCAGCCTGGCCAGCATCTGCGCCTCTTCCGGCGTGACCGGCCCGAGAGCGCTAGGGTCGGCTATGGATATGTTGAGATAAGATTTCGTCAGCACCGCGTCTTCCCGACAATTCCCTTTACGCCGCAAAGTTAACATACGCCTCGACGCTGGCGCAATGCCGCAGTGTCCTGTGTGGCAATCAACCGGTCGGAGTGCCTTGGAAAATCGCTGTGTAGGCCAGCACCAAGCTCAGGACAATCATGGCGATGGCCGTCACCCAGGCCACGATGTTGAACGTCAGCGTGTTCACGTATTCGCCCATCAGGTCGCGGCGGTTCACCAGCAGCAATATGAAGATCACTACCACCGGCAGCCAAAAACCGTTGCCCACCTGCGAGAAAATCAGGATTTTCCACAGCGGCGCATGCGGCAGCAGTACAATTCCCGCTCCCACCACGATCAAAATCGTGTACAGCCAATAAAAGATCGGCGCCTCTTTGAATTTGTGATCGATCCCGGCCTCGAAACCAAGCCCCTCGCAAATCACATGCGCGGTCGATAATGGCAGAATCGATGCCGCGAACAGCGATGCGTTCAAAAGACCGAACGCGAAAAGAATGCCTGCGCCTCGTCCCGCCAAGGGAATCAGCGCCTGTGCCGCCTGCGCCGCATCGGTGATGTCTCGATGGCCGGACGCATACAGCGTCGCCGCCGTGCATACGATGATGAAGAACACGATCACCATGCAACTTACGCTGCCGAACATTACGTCCGCGCGCGCCTGGGGATACTGCCTCGGGCTAACCTTCTTCTCCACAAAGCCCGCTTGCAGGTAAAAGAACTGCCACGGGGCGATCGTCGTTCCGATGAGCCCCATCAACATGACCAGGTAGCTGGATTCAAACTTAATGTTCGGAACGATGGTGTGGCGCGCGGCTTCCAGCCAATCGGGCTTGGCCAAAATCGCCGAAAATAAATAAGAAAGATACAAGACGCACGCGAACAGGAAAATCACCTCGACCTGCCGGTACGTCCCCTTCAGCACCAGCGCCCACACCACTGCCGCGGCGATGGGCACCGCGATATATTTACTTACCCCGAAAATCTGCATGCTGGCTGCCACGCCGGCAAACTCGGCGACTACGTTGGCCAGGTCCACGAAAAATCCGGTGACCATCACAAAAAATGTCGGCCGGAACCCGAACTCCTCGCGAATCAAATCCGACAGTCCCTTGCCGGTGATTACGCCCATGCGCGCGCACATCTCTTCGGTGACATACAGTGCGATGGTCATGGGAATCAGCGACCACAACAGCGCGTAACCGTATTGGGCGCCGGCCTGCGTGTACACCGAGATTCCGCCGGCGTCGTTGTCCACGTTGGAAGTAATTAGCCCCGGGCCGATCACCGCCAGCAACAATGTCAGGCGGTGCCGCAGCGCGCGTAGCCGCTTCTGCAAACTGCTTCCGCGCGACTTCACGGCCTCCACTCGCGTTGTAATCGCTTCCCAATTCATCGGTCCGTTCTCGATCCCTCTATTTCTTCACCAGCCGCGACACCACGTCATCCACCGTGATGGTTCCGATCGGCCGGCTCTCGCTGTTGGTCACCGTAAGCATGCGCAGGTTGTACTTATCGAACAGCTCAAAGACGTCGCGTTCGTCCGCATCCCCCGGGACGCCGAGCAGAGGCTCGGTCTTCAGCTCGGACATGCGTTGCTCCGGGTCCGCGAGGAGGAGCCGGGCCACGGGCACGGTGCCCGAGAATTTCGCGTCCGCGTCCAGCAGCACGATCGTGTCGAGTTGATCCAGCTGCAACTCCTGCGTGCGCATCCATTGCAGCACTTGGTCGCGCGTCGAAGTCTCCCCAACGAACACAAACTCCGGATTCATCATGCCGCCCGCGGTCTTTTCGTCGAAGGCCATCAGCCCGCGCACTTCGCTCGCTTCCTGTCCCGGCATTTCCTCCAGCAGTTCCTCGGAAGTTTCCTTCGGCAGGTCGGCCAGCACGTCGGCGGCGGCGTCCGGCGCCATCTCTTCGAGGATGTCGGCGGCCTTTCCGGGGTCCAACTTCTCCACGATCTGCGAGGTCAGCCGTTCATCCAGCTCCGCCAGCACCGCGGCGGCGGTTTCTTCATCGAGGGAAGCGATGATGCCCTGACGCTCGGCGGCCGAAAGTTCTTCCATCATCTCCGCCAGATCCGCGGGGTGCAGGTCTTCCAGCTTTTCGTGCGTGATGCGCAGCTTCACGCGGCGTAGCGGATCGGGCTCGATCAAGTTCACAAACTCCCACCGGATAGTCCGCTGCGGCAGCGGGTTCTGCAGTTTGCGAATCACTCCGGGCGCGACGACACCTTGCAGCAGCCGCCGCACCGCCCCCGGTAGTCCGACGTCCACCTGCGTCAGCCGTAGCTCCACGTTTCCGTTGGACTTCTGCTCCGTCAAGTCCACATCGTTGACGCGCACGACCTTGCGGCCCTGGGTGTCGATGATCTGCTGGTCCAGCAAATCCTTGCGCACCGCGAGCCAAGCTTCATTGGGCGTGTACACCGCCAGCTCGCGCTCGCTGCAGTTCAGGCGTATGGTTCCGGGCGCCACCGCTCCCACTTGGTTGTACCGTGCCAGCAACGGCTGGAATTTCCCGCGCGAAAGCAGAAAATGCGATATGCGGTTGGGCTGGTCCGCCGGTTCGATAAAGAATTCCCGTACGCGCCCGACAAAATGTCCCTGCGCGTCATACGCCTCAGCGCCCATTAACTCCGTCGCATAAATTTGCATGCCACTACCTCATTCCGTTCAACCGATCCGCATTTTCTGAAAACCGGCAACAAAAAACCCGCGCACCGTGAAGGTCGGCCGCGGGGTAAGTACCTGATGCAGATGGACTTACCTCTAGCCAGGAGCGGACCCTCCCCACCCGACTGCGTTCGGCACCGCATTCACCCGGCGCCACACCCTAGACGATGCAGGGGACTCCATCATTCTCTGGCTACGCCTCAATCGACTCGGCCCAGGCTCCACTTCATTCCCACGCACGCACATCGCCAAACTTTTACTCCGTGTGCAGTGATAAGCCCTCGCGCAATGTATTGTCAAGAAAAGAATGAGGTTTCACGAAAAATTTTTGTCTTTTACCGGCCGCGTGCGGCGCTTCTTCTTCGCGAAGAGCATATCGCGCGGCTCTTCTCCCCGGCTCTGGCAATACTCCCGGTAAAGGACCATATAATTTGCTAGAACGTACTCGCGCTTTTCGAAGCCCAGAGCCTGCGCTGCCCGGTCGATCGCGCTCGCTGGCCCTTCCAACTCCAGAAATACGCCGATGGGTGTCTCGTCCAGTTCGATCAGCAGCCCTTTGGCCCACGCCCGCGAGCCCGGCAGCCGGAACGTCGTACGAAACTTTTCATACTGAAACCACCCGCGCATTCCCAATCCTTCGAAGATCCTCGCGAGCGCCTTGGCGTCGGTGACCTCCAATTCAGTCTCTTCCCGCACTTTGTGCCGCTCGCCTCGAACGCTCGATCCTGCCGCAACGGTTGGCCGCTTGAAGGTCACCAAGTTGCGCGATCGGATCGCGCGGCCTCGGCCAGTTGGCGACTCCGTTCGAATCCTCAGTAACTGCTCTCGCTTGGTCAGTGTCAATTTCGGCGTGTCAAAAACAATGTTGCGCTCATGCACGCGCGGCGTCACCACAACCGCGCCAACCTTGGCCAAAGCCCGCCGCAGCGCCGGTAAATCCTCGATCCGCAGCTTGATTTCTCGTTCTCTTGCCATTCCGTCCTCGGCCTGCTCGCCCTGGGCGAGTGCGCCAGCCGCCGGCGCTTTCCGCCGCCGCCAACTTCCGCTACTATACCGGACGAACACGATTCACTACGCCCGGCTCCCGACCCCGCCGCGCGCACCGAACGACCCGACGCATGAACCCTGACGCCAGTCTCGCCATCTCCAGACTTACGCCCGACTCCGAGCGCTCCAGCGCCCCCCGGCCACCCACAGCGCGCCGCCAACCCGTCGAGCACGTCATCCACGGCGACCGCCGCGTCGACGACTACGTATGGCTCCGCGACAAACACAATCCCGAAGTCATCGCCCACCTCAACGCCGAAAACGCCTACACGGACGCCATTCTCCGCGACACCGCGCCCTTCCAGGAAAAGCTCTATCAGGAAATGCTCGGCCGAATCCTCCAGACCGATCTCTCCGTTCCCTACCGATTGCGCGGCTACCTCTATTTCACGCGTACCGAAGAGGGCAAGCAGTACCTCATGCACTTGCGCCGCCGTGACACCGAAAACGCGCCCGAAGAGTTGCTACTGGACCTGAACGCCCTCGCCGCAGGCCACTCCTTTCTGAGCCTCGGCGCCTTCGCCGTGAGCGACGACAATTCCCTGCTCGCCTACTCGCTCGACACCACCGGCTTCCGCCAGTACACCCTGCAAATCAAGAATCTGACCACCGGCGAGACTCTCCCCGTTCGAATCGAGCGCGTCACCAGCGCCGCCTGGGCCGCCGACAATCGCACGCTCTTCTATACCGTCGAAGACGAAACCACCAAGCGCTCCTACCGCCTCTACCGCCACGTCCTCGGCGCAACCGAGCTCGATACTTTGCTCTACGAAGAGCGCGACGAGCGCTTTCGCCTCGATGTCGAGCGCACCCGCAGCGGCGCCTTTCTCCTCCTCACCATCGCCAGCCACACCACCAGCGAGGTCCGCTTCCTTGCCGCCGCTCAACCCAATGCCGACTTCCGCCTCATTGCCCCGCGCGAAGACAATCACGAATACTACGCTGACCATCATCCCGGCTTGTCCGGCGACCGTTCCGGTGGCGTTTTCTACATCCGCACCAATTCCGGCGGCCGCACGTTTCGCTTGATGACGGCTGCCGTCGGCGACCCACGCAGCGATGGCTGGCGCGAATTCATCCCCAATCGGCCCGAGGTCATGCTCGCGTCCGCGCAAGCCTTCGCCTCGCATCTCGTCCTATACGAACGCGAAGGGGGCCTTCCCTATTTGCGTATCCTGCCGCTGGGAGAGGTCGCAAGAGATGCCGCAGGCGATCCGCTCGCGTCGTCGCAACGAATTGCATTCAGCGAGCCGGTCTACAACGCATCGCTCGGCGCCAATCCCGAATTCGTCACCGGCCACGTCCGCTTCCAGTACGAGTCGTTCATCACCCCGCGCTCCGTCTTCGACTTCGACCTGCGCACCGGCCAACAAATCCTGCGCAAGCAGCAACCGGTCCTCGGCGGCTACGATCCATCGCAATACGCCAGCGAACGCCTCCTGGCCCGCGCGCCCGATAGCACAACCGTTCCCCTCTCGGTCGTCTATCGCCGCGACACGCCGCGCGACGGCAGCGCGCCTCTGCTGCTCTACGGTTACGGCAGCTACGGCATCTCCGTCCCCGTCAATTTCAGCTCCAATCGCCTGAGCCTGCTCGACCGCGGCGTGATTTACGCCATCGCGCACGTGCGCGGCGGCGGCGAACTCGGCAAGCCCTGGCACGACGCCGGCCGCATGCACAAAAAGCGCAACACCTTCACCGACTTCATCGCCGCCGCCCAGCGCCTCATCGCACTGCGCTACACGGCACGCGACCGGCTCGTCATCGAAGGCGGCAGCGCGGGCGGCCTGCTGATGGGCGCCGTCGCCAACCTGCGCCCCGACCTTTTCCGCATCGTCATCAGCCACGTCCCCTTCGTCGACGTACTCAACACCATGCTCGACGCTTCACTCCCCTTAACCGTCGGCGAATACGAAGAGTGGGGCAATCCGCAAATCGCCGCCGACTATTCCTACATGAAGAGCTACGACCCATACACGAACCTCGAGCGCAAGCCCTACCCGACGATGCTGGTAAAAACCTCGCTGAACGACAGCCAAGTAATGTATTGGGAGCCCGCGAAATGCGTAGCAAAATTGCGCACGCTAAAAACCGACGCCAATCCCCTGCTCCTGAAAATCAACATGGGCGCAGGCCACGGCGGAGCCTCCGGCCGCTACGATTACCTCCGCGAAATCGCGCTAGACTACGCCTTCCTCCTAACCCAACTAGGAATCCACACATGATCGTCGCAAATCACATCCACCCCTCCGTTGTAGCCGCGCAGCATGCTGCGCCAGTCCTCCGCCATCGTAGGGGCGCAGCACCGCTGCGCCCCATCTCGGCAACCAACAAATGTGCTTGTTTAGATCTGTCTTGGCTTTCTCCGAAACTGAAAACTGACGACTGATAGCAACGACTCTATGTCCGACCCCTCCACACCGCTAATGCAGCAATACCACGCGATAAAATCGCGCTACCCGCACGCATTACTCCTCTTCCGCCTCGGCGACTTCTACGAACTCTTTTACGAAGACGCCATGCTCGCCTCGCGCGAACTGCAAATCACGCTCACCTCGCGCAATCGCGAAAAAGGCCAGCCAATTCCCATGTGCGGCGTCCCCTACCACGCCGCCGACGGCTACGTCGCGCGCCTAATCCGCGCCGGATTCAAAATCGCCATCTGTGACCAGATGGAGCAACCCGGCCCCGGCAAAAAAATTGTTCGCCGCGAAGTAGTGCGCGTCATCACGCCCGGCACCGCCACCGATGTCGCCGTCCTCGACGCCCGCGAAAATAATTTCCTCGCCGCCGTAGCCAAGCACGCTTCCGGTTCTCCCGTCGGCCTGGCCTACGTCGATCTCTCCACCGGCGAATTTCAAGCCACCGAATTTTCCGGCGCGCGCGCCGACGAAGACCTTCGCGACGAGTTACAGCTCCTTCATCCGCGCGAAACTCTCCTCCCGCGACCGCAGCAGCTTTTCGAGACCGCGAAAACTTCCTTGCTCGATGGCACCGGCGGCGTCGAATCGCGCCTCGAAGACTGGGTCTTTCAATATGACTACGCCGAGCGCATCCTGCGCGAGCAGTTCGGCGTAGCCGAGCTGACCGGCTTCGGCCTCGACGCGCACCCGCAAGCCATTGCCGCCGCCGGAGCCATCGTCCACTACCTCCGCGAAAACGCCACACACCAGAGCGATCAGCACAACGGGGCGAACGGAAACGGCACGTCCCCGCTTGAAGCTCTCGGCCATCTCGACCGCGTTCGCTACTACCAGCAGCACGACGCGCTCGTTCTCGATCCCGTCTCCGTCCGCAATCTCGAGCTGGTCAATCCCATCTTCACCGAAGAATCCTCGCGCAGCGGCCCCACCACGCTGCTCGCCGCGCTCGACGCCACCGTCACCGGCATGGCCGCGCGCCTGCTTCGCTCCTGGATTCTCCGCCCGCTCAT
>Ga0209240_1000818_pt1 | contig 12676 bp, 12 predicted proteins | sample GraSoi_2013_80cm_FD_185828 | JGI IMG/M metagenome (GOLD analysis project Ga0209240, IMG submission 185828) | Grasslands soil microbial communities from the Angelo Coastal Reserve, California, USA - Sample 9_17_2013_80cm (SPAdes) (version 2) | ecosystem: Environmental > Terrestrial > Soil >...
CTTGACGATCTTCGGCTCCATGCCCCGCGGACCGGCTATGCCGAAAGGAGAGTTCGAGACCATGTCGATGCCGATATCCCGCAAGGTCGGCACGCTCGGCCAGTTTTTGGTGCGGGCGGCGCCCCATGTCACCAGCAGTCGGAACTGACCGGCGTTGACGAGTTGCGCCCATCCGCTCGAATCCGCGACCGCATGGATGTGACCGCCGAGGAGCGCGTTCATCAAGTCGGCATTGCCCTTGAACGGGACGTGGGTCCATGTGATGCCCCGCCGTTTGGCAATCTGCTCCATCGTGATGTGGAGGCTGGTGCCGGCGCCGGGTGTGCCGTAGTTGATCTTCCCGGGATTGGCCTTCGCATCCGCGAGGAATTCCTGGAACGTCTTCCACGGCGCATCAGCTCTCACCACGACACCGAACGTGTAACCGCTGATGCCGATGATGTAGGTGAAATCCACGCTCGGATCGAAAGTCGTCTTGGTCATGAAGGGAAAGCGGAAGATGGTGATCGGGATCTGTGCGATCGTGTAGCCATCGGGCTTTGCGGTCGCGGCCATCTGGCCCGGGGCGAGCGTGCCGGAGCCGCCCGGCCGGTTCTCGATGACGATCGACTGCCCGAGATGCTTTTCGGTCGCGGTCGCGAGCGCGCGCATGCCGACGTCGGTGGTGCCGCCGGCGGGCCACGGCACGATGAGGGTGACGGGCCGCACGGGAAAATTCTGCGCCTGCGCGGCGCCGATCCATGCGGCCAATCCAGCCGCGAGCGCGGTGGCAAAAATCTTGCCTTTCACGGCGTTTTCTCCCTTCCTCTTCCGATGTTCTTGCGATCGACGTGTAGATGACGCGGCCAGACTAAGTCCGATCACTTTTTGCCGCAATCGCGCGGCAAGCCTTGTGTCTGCGCGCCAATTTAACGATAGCTGCCCGATGACCGCGACGCCCGACACCGCGACCGCTCGCCCGAGCTTCGCCGACACGCTCGCGGTCTATCTCAAGCCGCGCGTGCTGATCGTGCTCTTCCTCGGCTTCTCCGCCGGGCTGCCGCTGGCGCTGTCGAGTTCCACGCTCCTCGTCTGGATGCGCGAAGTGGGCGTCGACCTCGGCGTCATCGGCTTGTTCGCGTTGGTCGGCACGCCCTACACCATCAAGTTCCTGTGGGCGCCGGTCGTCGACGCCCTCGACGTTCCGGTGCTGTCCCCGCTGTTCGGAAGGCGGCGCGGTTGGCTCCTATTCTCGCAGCTTCTGCTGATCGTCTCCATCGCGCTGCTTGCCTTCTCCGATCCCGCGCGGGCGCCATGGTACGTGGTGTTCGCGGCGGCGGTGTTCGTCGCCACCGCCTCGGCCACGCAGGATATCGTCATCGACGCCTTCCGAATCGAAAGCCTGCCCGAAAGCCAGCAGGCCGCCGGCATGGCAGCCTATGTCGCGGCCTACCGGATCGGCATGCTGGCTTCCACCGCGGGCGCGCTGTTTCTAGTGAGCGGATTTGAGGAGGGCCTTGGTTTCCCCAAAGACGCGGCCTGGACCGCAGGCTACCTGGTGATGGCGGCGCTGGTCGTCATCGGCATCGCCACTTCGTTCATCGCCCGCGAGCCCGAGAAATCGGTCGTAGCCACGACCGAGCACGCCGAGCATGCGCGGGAGAATCCGCTCGTGCGCGTGGGCAAGGCGGCGTATGCGAGCTTTGCCGACTTCCTCACCCGCGACATGGCGATCGTCGTGCTCGTCTTCGTCGTGCTCTACAAGCTTTGCGATGCATTTGCCGGCGCAATGACCGCGCCGTTCGTGATCGATCTCGGATTCTCGCGCAATGACTATGCCGCCATCGTCAAGGGCGTCGGACTTGCCGCAACGCTGATCGGCGGGTTTGCCGGCGGAGCGCTCGCGCGCGCCTATCCGCTGGTTACGAGCCTCTGGATCGGCGCGTTTCTGCAGATGGCTTCGAACTTGATCTTCACCTGGCAGGCCTTCGTCGGCGTCAACCTGTGGGCATTGACGCTGACGATCATCGTGGAGAACTTTACCGGCGCCATCGGGACGGTGATCTTCGTCGCTTACCTCTCGGCGCTCTGCAGCAATCCGCTGCACACGGCGACGCAATACGCGCTACTGACCGCGCTTGCCGCCGTCGGGCGCACCTACCTTTCGGCCGGCGCGGGTTTCATCGCCGAACGCGCGGGCTGGCCGTTGTTCTTCATCATCAGCACGCTGACCGCGCTGCCGAGCCTGTTGCTGCTCGTTTGGCTGCAGCGGCGCGGTCATTTCACCGGCCTTGCCAAGCCGACGCGCATCGTTATGGACGATTAGAACGTCGTGCGTTGCCGGATCGCCGCCGCGAGCGTGCCCTCGTCGAGATAATCGAGCTCGCCGCCGACCGGCACGCCATGGGCAAGCCGCGTCACCTTCACATTGGCGCCGTGCAGCAAATCGGTGATGTAGTGCGCCGTGGTCTGTCCGTCGACCGTGGCGTTGAGCGCAAGGATCACCTCCATCACCGCCGGATCGTGGGCGCGCGACACCAGCGCATCGATCGAAAGATCCTGCGGGCCGATGCCGTCGAGCGGCGAGAGCGTGCCGCCCAGCACGTGATAGCGGGCATTGATCGCGTGCGCGCGCTCGAGCGCCCAGAGGTCGGCGACGTCGGCGACCGCGACGATGATGGCGGGATCACGCCGCGTATCGGTGCAGACCGTGCAGGGATTCTGGGTGTCGATATTGCCGCACACCCGACAGATCTCGATTTTTTCGAGCGCGGTTTGCATCGCCGCGGCGAGCGGCGCCATGATCTGCTCGCGCTTCTTGATGAGAAACAGCGCCGCCCGCCGCGCCGAGCGCGGGCCGAGCCCCGGCAGGCGGGCGAGCAGCCCGATCAGACGCTCGATCTCGGGTCCGGCAGCGGCGGTGGGCATGAGCGACGAAGGCGACCTGCGCTAGGCTATTGTACGGCGGTCGACGCCGGCGGCGCACGCAGCGCCGTAATCAACTGACGCAAGCCGAACAAGGCGCGCTTGTCTTCGATGCCGGGCGCCATTTCCGCCATCGCGGTCTCGAGATAGGCCGTGAAGCGATCTTTGTCGACCACTCCCTCCTTCACCAGGAAACGGCACGTGAGCACGTGACACGCCAGAAATCCCGCGATCGCAGCCGACACAGCCTGCATATCGACGTCTTTTTCCACGGCCGACCTCCATCCGACGCTGTTCCGCCGGATCTGCCAGCGGTCAGACGTATTCAAAACAATTTCATCCCCGGCGGCAGCGGCAGGCCGCCGGCAACGCTTTGCATCTTTTCCTGCAGCAGCGTCTCAGCCTTGCGCCGCGCGTCGGTATGGGCGGCGACGATGAGATCCTGCAGGATCTCCTTCTCGGACGGCTGCATGAGCGTGTCGTCGATCTTGACGCCTTTCATCTCGCCCTTGCCGGAGAGCTGGCCGGTGACGAGACCGCCGCCCGACGTGCCCTCGACCTCCATCTGGTCGAGCTCGGCCTGCATAGCCTCCATCTTGGATTTGAGTTCAGCGGCCTGCTTCATCAGCCCCAGGAAATCCGCCATCGCTCACCTCCCCTGTGCCGCCCTCGTAAAGTTGGCGCTCAAAGATCGTCGTCCGCCTCGTCCGGCCGTCCGCTATGCGGAACTTGCGCACCGAACGCAGAGCCGTCGTCGTCGGGCGCAAGCTCCGCCGCGGCATCCTCGGAATCGCCCGGCGGCAGCCCCTGCGGCAAGGCCGCAGCGCCCTTGCGCACGTCGACGACCTCGGCACCCGGAAAGCGCGCAAGCACGGCCTGCACGAGCGGGTCCGCACGCACGCCGGTCTTGAGCTCGGCCTGCCGCGCCTCATTCTGCGATCTCACCGTCGGCTGGCCCTCTTCGGCCGATACCACGACCATCCAGCGCCGAGTCGTCCACTGCGAGAACTTGCGCGCGAGATCGTTGACCAGCGTCCTCGCGGCGCTGCGCTCCAATCCGATCTCGAGCCGACCGTCCTCGCAGCGCACCAGCCGCACGTCGCGCTCGAGCGCGAGCTTGACGCCGAGATCACGCTTCTGCGCGGCAAGGGCAATCAAATCCTCAAAGCGCGCGATGACGAGCGGCGGCGGACTCGGCTGCGTCTCGGGCAGACGTGCGATGGGCTCGCTCGATGGCGCAAGGGCTGCACGCGGCGCGCCGCGCGAGGTCTCGACCCGGGGCGCTTCGACCCGCGGCGCCTCGAAGCGCGGCGCCGAGGCGACCGTCGCATGCGAAGGCGTCGAACCACGCGCACGGCTGACGTTTGCGTTGTCGTCGAGCGACCGGATCACTTCATCGGGCGTCGGCAGATCGGCGGCATAGGCGATGCGCACCAGCACCATTTCAGCCGCCGCGAGCGGCCGGCCGGCGGCGGCGACCTCGGCAACGCCTTTGAGCAGCATCTGCCAGGTGCGCGAGAGCACGCGCATGGATAGCTTCTCGGCAAAAGCGCGTCCGCGCGCGCGCTCGACCTCGATCAGCGCCGGGTCGTCGGCGACCGCGGGCACGATCTTCACGCGGGTCACGAAATGGGTGAACTCGGCGAGATCAGTCAGCACCACCGCGGGATCGGCGCCGATGTCGTATTGCGCGCGCAGCTCGGCAAGCGCGGAGGCGACATCGCCTCGCATCAGCGCCTCGAACAAGTCGATGACCCGCGCGCGGTCGGCAAGCCCCAGCATCTGCCGCACGTCCTCGGCGCGCACCGGTCCGGCCGCGTGCGCGATGGCTTGATCCAACAGCGACAACGCGTCGCGCACCGAGCCCTCGGCTGCGCGCGCGATCAGCGCAAACGCCTCGGGCTCGACCTCGATGGCTTCCCTGCGCGCAATCGTTTCGAGATGCTTCACCAGCAGACCGGCATCGACCCGACGCAGATCGAAGCGCTGGCAGCGCGACAGAATGGTGATGGGAACCTTGCGGATTTCCGTGGTGGCGAAGATGAACTTGGCGTGCGCCGGCGGCTCTTCCAAGGTCTTGAGCAGGGCGTTGAAGGCCTGCGTGGAGAGCATGTGAACTTCGTCGAGAATGTAGACCTTGTAGCGGGCGCTGACCGGAGCATAGCGAATCGCGTCGTTGATCTGGCGCACGTCGTCGACGCTGTTGTGAGAGGCGGCGTCCATCTCGATGACGTCGATGTGCCTGCTCTCCATGATCGCTTGGCAATGCACGCCGATCGCCGGCATTTTGATTGCCGGCGCGGTGATGGAGCCATCGGGAAGCTCGTAGTTGAGCGCGCGGGCGAGGATGCGCGCCGTCGTGGTCTTGCCGACGCCGCGCACGCCGGTCAGGATCCAGGCTTGCGGGATGCGAGCTGCCTCGAACGCATTCGAGACCGTGCGCACCATCGCATCTTGGCCGATCAGATCATCGAAGGTCGCGGGACGATACTTGCGAGCGAGCACGCGGTAGGACGAATCGTCCGACGGCCGATGGTCGAGGACGAGAGTCGGCTCGGACTGGTTGGTGGCGTCGCTCATAATGCCATCCGATCCGCCGCCCCGACGCGGGTCTTCGCGCTTCGCATGAGGGAAGGGTGGGAGGCTGACGAGCGACCCGAACCGCGCTCGTTAGGGCTGCTTCCTTCCGGACCTGACCCGGTTGGCGAGTGGCTCGTCCACCGCCAACCTCCCGCCTCTATATCGGCGGAACGCAACGAGAATGCAAGCGGCCGCCATCTGCAGTCCACCGCGGTCCTCCCTTGAGTGCCGTCAAGCTGCGCCTGCCCGCTTGAGAAACGCCGCGATGGCCGCGAAGGCTTCGTCGCCTTGCTCGAATATGCCTGGAAAGAAATAGAAGCCGTGCGGCATGCCCTCGCGAACGAAGTGTTCGACCGTTTTGCCCCCCGCCGCGCGCAGTTTCTGCGCGAAGGCGCGGTTGTCATCAACAAGCGGATCGGCCGTGCCGGTAGCGATGAACGTGGGAGGATAGTTGCGCAGGTCGGCTCGCGCCGGGCTGGCGTGTGGGTGCGCCCATTTCTTACCGTGGACGAGATAAGCGCCGCGGATGAACCCGATGAAGGCGGTATCATAGATGATGCCGAGGGGTGCGAGACGCTCGAACGACTCGTACTGCTCGAAGAAAAAATCGGTGATCGGGGCGAGCAGCACCGCGGCTTGCGGCGGCGCGACGCCTTCATCGCGCGCTTTGATCACGAGCGCAGCGGCGAGATTACCGCCCGCGGAATCGCCTCCCACTGCAATTCGCGTTCCATCCCCGCCGAGCGTGGCGCCGTTCTTCTGCATCCACTGCAATACCGCGAGGCAATCATCGAGGCAGGCGGGAAACGGCCACTCTGGCGCGAGACGATAATTGGCGCTCACGACCACCATCGCGTTTTCCGCCGCGATCCTGCTCGTGATGTAGGCGGTGTCCTCCGATTGGCCGAGGGTGAAGCCGCCGCCGTGAAGGTAGAGCATCATCGGGCGCGCGCCGGCCCGCGGGTTCGACACCGGCGGACTGAAGACTTGGCAGCGGATGCGGCCAGCCGGCGAAGGAACGGCGACCTCGGACACGCCGATCTCGGGGTAAAGCTCAGCGGCGCTCTTCGGCAGATCCGCTGCTGCGAGCGGCTGCTCCTGGCCGATATAGCCGGTGCGGACCGGGTGAATCATCAGGTCGCGCAACGTCACCGGTGAGCGCATCTTGGCCAGCAGCCGGTACACGGGCGCGGCGGGATCGGACGGATCGATCTTGGAAACGCCGGGGCCATCCGGACGCTGGTCGACGAAGGGCGCCTGATTTTGCGACGCATTGTCCGCACTCACGGGCATGGGCAACTCCTGGGGCTTGTGCAGTCTGCGGCGCTGGTGCCGCAGCAGCCGGTATATGCCACGTCATGCCCTCGCGCGCAGCGCAATGTTTCGAGCGTTGCGGATGCGCTTGCTTTGTGAACCTTCCACATGGCACAGCACCGCCGGGCCAGCGTCGATGCCCGCCGGAGCCGTTCCATGTCCCCCCGCCCCGATCTCGGCCCCAAGCCGCGTCTCGGTTATGCCGCAAGCTCGATCGAGCGCGCGGCCGAGCGGCGCGCGGATGCGGCCGCGCTCGCGGCGCTGGAGAGCGATCCGCGCGCGCGTGCCTATGTGGTCGCTGGTGAATTGGTGGTCCTCAAGAAGGCCGCCGCGCTTGCCGATCCGCTGTTCGCATTGGCAGAAGCGCGCGCACTTGGCCGCACGGCGGAACTGGTTTTTCTCGGCCTCTGCCAGGACGCGCCGCGTTTCGCGGTCGCACTCGAGTCGGCGGCCGCGGAGGCACTCAAAACGCGCGACGAATTCCTCGTCACCGATCTCCGCTCGATCGCGGTGCGCGGCCTGGTCGAGGCCGAGCATCTGCCGCCGCTCGCCGAGGGCAAAGCGCTCCTCAATTGGCATGGGCGTCATCGCTTTTGCCCCAATTGCGGGGCCGCGACCAATCTCGTCGAAGCCGGCTGGCGACGCGATTGCCCGTCCTGCCGCGCCCAGCATTTCCCGCGCACGGATCCGGTCGTGATCATGCTTGCGGTTGCGGGCGAGCGCTGCGTGCTCGGCCGCTCGTATCGTTTTCAGCCCGGCATGTGGTCGTGCCTCGCCGGTTTCGTCGAGCCCGGGGAGGCGATCGAAGACGCCGTGCGGCGGGAGACGCGCGAAGAGGCCGGCATCGTTTGCGGACGCGTGAGCTATTTCGCCTCGCAGCCCTGGCCCTTTCCCACCTCGCTGATGATCGGCTGTCATGCCGAGGCGCTCTCGCGCGAGATCGTCATCGATCGCGCCGAGCTCGACGATGCCCGCTGGTTCGACCGCGAGGAGGTCGCGAGCATGCTGTTGCGAAGTCATCCCGACGGCTTGACCACGCCGCCGACCATGGCCATCGCCTACCACATCATCCGCGCCTGGGTGGAGGAAGAGGTTGAGTTCCGCTAACGCGGGTGATGACGCGCGCGCGATCTTGTGCGCGGGCATCATCGTGCTCGACGAGGTGTTCCGGGTCGATCGCTTTCCGCAGCCGGACGCAAAAACCCAGGCGCAGAGTTTTTTCATCGTCAATGGCGGCTGCGCTGCCAACGCCGCGGTCGCGGTGGCGCGGCTCGGGGGACGCGCGGCGCTGGCCGGCCCGCTCGGCGGTCCGCCCGGCGAGGATTGGAACGGCGACCGGGTGCTGGCCGCGCTCGCGCGCGAGCAGGTCGACTGCATTGGCTGCCAGCGCCTTGCCGGCGTGCCCACGGCGCTCTCCGCGATCTTCATCGACGCGCGCGGCGATCGCATGATCGTGACTCACTGCGATCCTCGGCTCGCCGCCGCGACGCCCGCCGACCCGGCGAGCCTGGTGGCAAGCGCCGACGCCGTGGTCGCCGATAACCGCTTTCCCGAATTCGTGCGGCCGATCTGCGTGGCGGCGCGCGCGCGCGGCCTCACCGTGGTCCTCGACGCCGACCGGCCGACGCAGATGTCCGACGAGCTGTTCCGGATTGCCACCCACGTGGTGTTTTCGAGCGAGTGTCTGCGCGCCACCAGCGGTCTCGACGACCTGGGCGCCGCGCTCGCCGCGATGGCCGCCAGGACACCGTCTTTTCTCGCCGTCACCCAGGGCCCGCGCGACGTGCTCTGGCGCGATGGCGCCGCCTTGCGCCAGAGCCCGGTGTTCGCGGTCGAGGCGATCGACACCCTTGGCGCGGGTGACGTGTTCCACGGCGCGTTCACGCTCGCGCTCGCGGAAGGCCGCGACGTGGTCGCGGCGCTGCGGTTCGCCGCGGCCGCGGCCGGGCTCAAATGCACGCGTCTGGGCGGCAGCATGGCAGCCCCGCGCCGCGCCGAGGTCGACGCCTTGCTGGCGAGAAGCTAAAGGGCGGCGCGCCCCGCAAGCCGGCAGGGCAGCGCGCTGTCGACGAATTTCAGTTGCGGGAGAATAGTCTTCTAGATACACCTCAAAAACGCCGGGAAGCGAAGAGATCATTCTACCACCCCCGTCGAGATTGCATTTATTTCGCTCGCAGGGTTTGCCGCGATGGACGCCATCGACCGCAAGATTCTCGCTCTTCTGCAGCAGGATGCCTCCCACTCGGTCGCCGAGATCGGCAGTCTGGTGGGCCTGTCCTCGACTCCCTGCTGGAAACGCATCCAACGGCTGGAAGCCGACGGAGTGATTCAGCGGCGGGTCGCACTGGTTGATCAGGACAAGATCGGGCTCGGCGTCACCGTGTTCGTCTCGATCGAGACCGGCGACCACTCCCAGCAATGGCTCGACCGATTCGCCGCCGAGGTCAGAGCCATGCCCGAGGTGATGGAATTTTACCGAATGGCCGGCGATGTCGACTATATGCTGCGCGTGGTCGTGCCCGACATCGCCGGCTACGATGGATTCTACAAGCGCCTGATCGCGGCGGTGCCGCTCAAGAACGTCACCTCGCGCTTTGCCATGGAGAAGATCAAGGCGACAACGGCGCTGCCGATCCCGTGAGGCGCGACGTCAAGGCAAGCATGAGCCACTTCAGCACGGCGATGAGCTGCATCGCTCCGCGCGAAGATTCGTAAACCGCGGCGACCGCCGCCGAGACTGCTGAACGGGCAACCCCGAAAAATGGCCGGAAAGCCCCGTGCGTTTCGGATGAGTCGGCATATTGTTAGAGACGGATAAAGTATTATTCCGGTGTCGTAGAGAATATCTTGCGACTGAATTCCCAGCGTCCATGCTTTAATTGATTAACAACGCAGATATACAAGTCGAGGAAACAGAAAAATCCATTGTTAACCAAAGAATAACTGGAAAAATATATCGTTAACGACACTGTATTGCGGATGCATAACTGTGATTTCGGCCACGGATATTAACCTCGCTGCAAGGTGAGGCCAGCTAGCGTTCGTCCCGGTTGCAGAATCGGCCGGGCAATAACGGCTACCGCAGCCAAGAGCGTCAGTTGTGAACCGTGGAGGCAAAAATGATCAATCTCGTGAAGCGCTTCGTGAAGGACGAGTCGGGCGCGACCGCCGTCGAATATGGCCTCGTCGCCGCCGGCATCTCGGTCGCGATCATCGCCGTCGTGCAGGGACTGGGCTCGAAGCTCAGTGCGACCTTCGTCCAGGACGCGTTCAAGTAAGCGCGCGACGACATGATCATGGTCGCCGATGCGATCAGGCTGGCGCTGTTTCCGGCGATGATGGCATTTGCTGCCTCGAGCGATTTCCTGACCTTGACCATCTCCAACCGAGTGTCGCTGATCCTCGTCGGTGAGCGCGGCGGATGTCCTTTCCCATCTGGCCGCCGGCTGCGTCGTACTCGTCGCGGCGTTTAGTTTGTTCGCCCGCGGCATCATCGGCGGCGGCGACGCCAAGCTCGCGGCGGCCACGGCACTCTGGCTCGGCTTCGATCATCTTTTGCCCTATCTGCTCTACGCATCACTGCTGGGCGGAGCGTTGAGTGTGGGGCTGATCTGGTTCCGCATGGCACCGCTGCCGGATTGGCTGGCGCGGCACGACTGGGCGCAGCGGCTGCACGGCAAGGACGCCGGCGTACCCTACGGTATTGCCCTTGCCGCCGCGGCGCTTGCCGTCTACCCGCAGACGCCATGGATGGCGATCGCAACGTGATCGCCCACACGCCGCCAGCGGCGACATCCCATCGATCTACCGATTGTTAACTTCATTTGGATACGCCGCGTTAACCATCTCTTGACCCTTAGCTGCTGAAATCGCCCTGCACCGCCAGATGGTCGGGTGCCGTTTCCGCAGGGGACCGATATGGGGGACACGTCGCTCATCCGCACCGCATTGCTCGTCGCATTGATTGCCGCTTTCGGCCTCGCCGCGGCCGGCCGCGCGCCCGCTGCCGAATCGCCCGCAAGCGCTTGCGCGTCCGTTCCGGGGATTGCGATCAGCACGCGATAATCAGCTTCCCTCCGCCCTGAGGACCGGCTTCTCCGATTCGGGCTGCGCTTTCCAGCCGTTCTGCTGGGCCATGACCTGACGCAGATAGGCGACGTTGGCTTCGGCCGCCGGCAGATCAGCACGCGCGAGGCCCCCGGCGCCCGCGGCCCGACCCTGCAAATCCATGACGAGGGCGAGGTTTTCCTGCACCCGCGAATCGACGCGCGACTGAACGGCCGCCCGCCGCAGCGTCGCTTCCGCCCGCACCAGGTCCTTGGAAAGCGCATAGGACAGGCCGAGGTTGGAGAGGACCGACGGCTCGTCCGGCACGATCCGCAGCGCGGTGGCGTAATAGCGTTGGGCCTCGTCATGCCGCCCCATCTGGTCGAGCGCCGCGCCTTGGACGCAGAGGATGCGCCAATCAGGGTCAGCGGGCGTATGGGCGTGATCGAGCACGTCGAACGCCCGTTTGTAATTGCCGATCTCAGCCAGCGCGCGGCCATAGGCGCCGAGCAGGCCGCGATGCTTCGGGTTCTGGATCGAGCCCTGTTCGAGCACGGCAACGGCCTGCGCGCGCTGGCCATAGGCCCGCAGCGCCCGGGCATAATTGACCACCGCTTCGGGGTCGTTGGGATTGGCGCGGTAGCGTTCCGCCCACGCCAGCGCCGAGGGCCGATCGGCACCCCCGCCCGCCGCGGCGACGGCAGGCGCGGCGGTCGTCTGCGCCGGTTGTGCCGACTGTGTCGTGTTGCAACCGGCAAGCGCGACCGCGAGCGCACCCACGAGCACGACTGGCGCGAAGCGCTCAACGCCGGCCATCGGTTTGGAACGGATCGAGCGACTCATTATGGCCCCGTCAGGCCCCCCAGACGGGTTCCGGCAATAAAGCGTTAACCTTAACGAGAAGTTAACGGGACTTAACGAAGGTTAACGGCGCCGCCGCTCGGCCTGCCCCGCTTTGCCTTCACCCCCGCCACGCTGCGTGCTAGCAGGGCCCGTTCAGGACGGCCTTCCGATGCATCCGGTCTTTCTTCCCCGCGGTCATTCCGCCACGACAGTTCCGGTAACTTTCGTTAACGCGGCCACTTGGCGCGACCTGCGTGAGCGGCTCGATGCGCGCGCGCGTGCCTTCGCCGACGCGGCGGGCTTCGAACCCAAAGGCCGGACGCCATCTTCTGCTGCCGGCGGCCGACGGGGCCCTTGCCGGCGTGCTGTTCGCGCTCGAGGCCGAGGACGACGCCAGCAAGGATTTGTTCTGGCCGGGTGCGCTGGCGCCGCTGCTGCCGGCGGGCGCCTATCGCTTCGCCAACGCCCCGCACGATTCGCGGCTGGCGGCGCTCGCCTTCGCGCTCGGCTCATACCGCTTCACCCGCTACCGCAAGCAGGACGGCAAAGAGGTCAAGCTCGAGCTCCCCGGCAACGTCGACGGCGAAGATCTCTCCCGCATCGTCGACGGCGTCACGCTCGCGCGCGATCTCATCAACACGCCGGCGAACGATCTCGGGCCGGCCGAGCTTGAAGCGGCGGCGCGCGCGCTCGCGCAGCGCCACGGCGCCGAGGTGTGCGCGGTCGTCGGCGAGGACCTGCTCGAGCAGAATTTTCCGCTCGTTCACGCGGTCGGCCGCGCCGCCGCGCGCGCCCCGCGCCTCATCGATCTCACCTGGGGCGAGCCGAGCCATCCCAAGATCACGCTCATCGGCAAGGGCGTGTGCTTCGATTCGGGCGGCCTCGACATCAAGCCCGAGAGCGGCATGGTCAACATGAAGAAGGACATGGGCGGCGCTGCCTCAATGCTGGCGCTGGCGCACATGCTGATGGACCGCGGGCTGAAGCT
>Ga0209240_1000819_pt1 | contig 12676 bp, 11 predicted proteins | sample GraSoi_2013_80cm_FD_185828 | JGI IMG/M metagenome (GOLD analysis project Ga0209240, IMG submission 185828) | Grasslands soil microbial communities from the Angelo Coastal Reserve, California, USA - Sample 9_17_2013_80cm (SPAdes) (version 2) | ecosystem: Environmental > Terrestrial > Soil >...
CGAGAAACTTTTCTAAGGCGGCACCGGTCTTGTTTTTGCTACGGAAAACCGCGTTTCCTGAATTCAGCAAGGTTTGCGCATCCTGGAACCCAAGATCAGCTAACAACGCTCGCAAATCCGCCATGCCGACCTTGATACCGCCGACATTGATCGCGCGGAGTAGGGCTATTTGTGCAGTCATTGGACGCTCGAGGTGGAAACGGTGGTTGCGAAGGTTTCTTTAGCTTAAGGCTCGCTGCACTGCTCAAGAAGTGACAAAATCGTCGTAACAAATTCGTTGACTAGGTATCGCCTGAATTTTTCTCCTCTAAGAATGCGCCAAACAATTTTTCGTCGAGCGGAAACGTTAGGGTTTTCGTTCAGAATATCGACGCGTGAGCGCTCTCGCGCGTTGTCCTGCTGTTCCAGCCGAGTCCTGCAATCCTAGAAGATGATGAACCCAAATCTAAATTCAGTAACACTGGCAACGCCGCGGCGCTCCCGGCTAACCTTCGAGATTTTTGGCGTATGCGCTATTGCTGTTTGTATAATCTTTTCAGGCGAAGCGTTTGCTACTACGAAAGGCCTCAGTCAGATAGTCACTCCGGATATTCAGCCGCTAGGCGATCTTTCATTGAGTTTTCAATGGCAATCTGAGCAGATCGGAAACCCCTATGAGTTTCAAGCTGAGCTCGGCCTCACGAAATTTTTTGAAGTAGCGGTGTTCCAGGGAATAAAGCCGGCCGAAACAATTTTTGCTACCGAGCTGAGCCTAATTCAAAAGGAACCTTATTTACTTAGTACCGGCTTCGCGAATTGGTCTACTAGTGGCCAGGCACCGCAACCTTATTTGTTGGGCGGTTATTATACCGAGCATCACAAGCTAATAGCGGGGATACAGGCTGTTGATAACCATATCCAAGCCGTTTTGGGATACGCGTACGACATAACCAAACAGTACCGAGTACAAGTCGATTTCCAGAGCGGACGATCAAACTTCTTCACTTTAGGAGTAACCTGGACACCGAACGATTTTGTGCAGATTAATCCAGCCATTTACTTCGCAAACGAAAGGCCCGGCAACGTTTCGGGATATGTCGTGCTTACCTTCACGAAGCACCTTTTTGGGCCCAAGGACCCATAGAGCGCGGTTTGGGTTCTGCCTTCAACCACAGAGTCCTCGAATCTCGAATAATTAGAGGTCGATCTTAGCCGGAAAATCTGTGGCGGGTTGATGATCCAACTTCACCGGCTCTTTTCTCTGCGCCGATTCGTATGCGGCCAGCACAACCCGTAAAGCCTGGTAACCGTCGTTCCAGGTCACAGACGATTGCCGCTGTTCTCGGATTGAATCCACGAATTCCTGGATCATCGGTTGGTTGGGATCAGGACCGAAGCCAATCCACTGGGGATTTCGGGCACCGCTTTTCGCGTAGACCGTTAAGTGCTGAGCCAAGCTATCCACTACGGCAGCGCCTTTTTCACCAATGACCTCTATTTTCAGATGTCCCCAACGGGGATACCAGGTTGGCCGGCTCCAACTGCAGTCAATACTGGCTTGAATACCATTGGACAGGGTGATTAGCAGCAAACCCGCAGTATCTACATCCAGTTCATTTGGATAAAATAAATTATCGATCTCCGCGTAGACCTCGACTACCTCAGCCGAAAAACACCAGCGAAAAAAATCAGCCAAATGTACGATGTGATCCATCGCAGCTCCGCCGCCGGCTAGTTCTTGGTTGGCAAACCATGCCCGGTGCCCGCTGGGGTTTTCACTGTGGTTGATACCGTTCACCCCGAACACTTTTCCCAACTCGCCCTGCTGAATGATGGTTCGTAGCGCCTGGGTCGACGGAGCAAAACGCGTGGGAAACGCGGTCATAAATCGGACCCCGTTTTTGTCGCAAACGTCTTTCATGGCTTCAGCGTCAGCCAGAGTGGTCTCAATCGGTTTCTCGCAAAGGATCTGGCAGCCGGCGTCGGCCCCTAGTTCTACCAATTCGCGATGACGAGCATTCTCCGAGCAAACGACGACTCCCTCCAATCCCTGGGCGAGCAGTTCCTGATGGCTGGAGAACCAGGGCACGCTGAACTCTTCGCTGAATGCTCGTCCTTCATCCGAGTTTTCATGCGAGAATCCGACGAGTTCGATTCCCGGAATCGCTTTGAGATTAGCTTGATACCCCGCGGCGTGTAGGTGAGCGACACTGAGAATACCGATGCGCATAACAAAAAAATTTCACCACGAAGACACAGAGGACACAAAGGTCGAGAGGCATAGGCTATCTATTGTACCGTTGTCTCGCATAGGGCTCAGAAATGGACAATGTGTGGTCAAGCTGTTTAAGTCTTCCTTCGTGTCCTTTGTGCCTCTGTGGTGAAATTTCGATTCATAAGACTTTTACTGGTCTACCTGTTTCCAACGATTCTTTCACCGCTAAACTAATCCGCAGCGCCTCGAGAGCATCTTCAGCTGTGGCCTCGAAAGGATCACCGCTCTGGATGCCCTGATACGCGTGCCGGAGCTCAGCGGCAAAAGGATCGTCAGTTAAACCGGATGTTGGCAAACCTACCGACGCGGTTTCTTCGGTTCTTGGAGGAAAGAAGGTGAGCAGGGGAGAGGGCTGATCTGAAGTCCATTCAATCAACCCATCCGTTCCCGAAAGATCGAGTCCAGTACGAAAAACTCCGGGAGGATAGGCCCAGCCTCCGTCGATCAAAGCGATCGCTCCACTCTTCAGGCGAAGAATGGCTTGGACATATTGTGCAGCCCCGCCGCCAGCGTGAGTCTTCAGCGCATAGACACGTTCCACCTCACCGGCTAACCAACGGGCATAGTCAAAATCATGAATCATGAGGTCTACCACCATCCCGCCGGACAGCGCGTCGTTAAAATACCAGGCCTCCGGCTTTTGTGGGACGTAACTCACCCGCTTAAGCCGTAAAACACCAGGCTTACCAATCCGTCCAGCTGCGACTAGTTGTTTGGCTGCTCGATATTGCGGAAAAAACCGGAGTACCATCCCGATAAAAAAACGAACCTGTCGACAGGCCTCGATCATGGCTTGGGCGTCTTCCACAGTGAGAGCAATTGGTTTCTCACAAATTACATGTTTGCCGGCCTTAGCCGCTGTTAAGACCAGCGGTTTGTGGGTTGCCGTCGGCGTGCAGATGTCGACAATGTCGACGTTGTTCAAGAGGTCAGCGTAGTCCCCGAAACTTCGGATGTTATGCCGTTGACTGAATATCTCAGCCTGGGTTGGACTCAACGAAGTGCAGCCGGTGAGCTCCGCGCCAACAGTATGCCACGCTGTCGCGTGAACCTCTGCCATCGTTCCAGTTCCAACAATACCGATTCGCATAGCCCGCATTTCTCACAAACGCGCCTGCATTTGCGAGAAATGCAGGCTACGGCGGCGGCACGCTTCGGCCGCGCCGAAGCGTGCCGCCGCTTGCCTGTCGAGATTACATTTTCGATCAATGTACCAACGCATCACTCCAATGCTCCAGTACTCCATTACTCCGGCTCTTCCATCGCTCCATGATCCATTAGTCCTCACTTTACTGCTCCCGCCGTAATTCCTCGGATCAGTTGTCGCGCGAAGATCATATAAAGGAAAACCGGAGGAAGAATCGCTAACGTTAGTGCCGCCAACACCGCATTATAATCATTCACGAATTCGCCCAGGAAAGTCTGGGCGCCAAGGATCAACGTCTTGGTGGCTTCGCCTGGCGCCAGGATAAGAGGGAACCAAAGATCATTCCAAATCGGCAACATGGAAATCGCTAACACCGAACCGAGGGCGGGCCGCACCAACGGTAGGATCAGCAGATAAATCCGGTATTCACTGGCCCCATCGATCCGAGCGGCATCTTTGAGATCTTTAGGCACCTGTCGCATGAAGGTCGTGAGAATGAATACGGCCAGAGGAATGCCTTGGGCAGTGTAGATCAGGATCAATCCCCAAAGCGTATTAACCAAATGAAGATCGACGGTGAGCCGCAGAATGCCCACCGTCCCTAGACGGATCGGCACCATAATCCCGATCGATAGGTAAAGTGCGGTCAGCAGGTTGAACCTGAATTTATATTCGGCCAGGGCGAACGCTGCCATCGAGCTAACGATAAGAATCAGCACCAGCGAGGACGCCGTTACCACAAAACTATTTAAGAAATATAGTTCAAAGTGAGCGCTCGAACCTAGGGTTTGGTAACCGTCCAAGGTAAACGTATCCGGAGAAGGAAACGCAAACGGGGAGCCAAAGATCGCCAGCCGATCTTTGAAGGAATTGATAATGGTCAACAAGACCGGGTAGAGAGCGATGACGGAATAAGCGAGTAGAACTGCATGTGTGCTGACGGTTGACCAAAATCTCGATTGCACGTTTTTCCTGCTCTAAAATTGGATTTGTTGCTGGCGGCGTTGCCAGCCAAACGAGTAAATCAGCACCCCGATCAAGATGATGATCAACATTACGCCGGCCACGGTCGAACCCATGAACGGATCGGCTGGTTGCAGTTGGTATCCGAAGAAGGTTCGGAAGAAAAATGTTCCCAGGATGTCAGAGGCAAAGTTAGGGCCAGCCAACGCCCCTTGGGTAGCATAGATCAATTCGAACGCGTTGAAGTTTCCTACAAACGTCAACACCGCCACCAGGCCGACCGTTGGCAAAATCAGCGGGAATTGGATGCGCCAAAATATCTTCCAACCGCTGGCTCCATCGACTCTGGCAGCTTCCACCAAGTCGTCCGGAATTCTGATCAGCGCGGCCAGAAACAACATCATGGGGATGCCGACATTTTGCCACACCGAGATCAGCGAAAGCGTTACTAACGCAGTGGATTCAAGACCTAACCAGGGAGCATCCAAGTTGCCGAGGCCAACGATGGTCATCAGGGTGCGGGAAATCCCCCAGGCAGGGTTCAAGATCAGTTTCCAGATAAAACCGACGATCACCACCGAAAGGATCGTCGGCGTAAAGATGATTGTCCGATAAATACTGCTGCCGCGGATCCGTCTGGCGAGAAGTGCAGCCAGCAGCAGGCCGACTGGATTCTGCGCCGCCATATGAATAACGAAAAACAGCACATTATTCCGCAGAGCGTTCCAGAATGGCCTCGACCATTGTTCTTGGCTGAACAGGGTTAGGTAATTCTGGATACCGACAAATATTTGGCCCCCGTTGATGCCCTTGTTATTCAGCGAAAGCCAAAGGGAATCGCAGAGCGGATAAATCATGAACGCGGTGTAAATGAGCACCGCGGGCCCCAGAAAAACCAGGATATGGATCGGAATAGGGCCGCGTTTCCGCATGAGATCCGAAGAGTTAAATAGATCCGCAGATTACACGGATTACGCAGATTTCGGTTTGAGGCTGAGTCTATTAGTGAACAACAACTAATACCGGGCCTACGGATACCTTTACTTTCTCGGCCGACGTCGGCGCCCCAAAATGAAATCTGCGTAATCTGCGGATGGTTCAGTCTTCCGTTGTTATCGAGCCTGTTGGGGCTTGTACCAGGAGGCCAGATCCTTTTGCACGAAATCTGCAGCTTGTTGTGGCGTGAAAGTGCCGTTCAACACCTGCGCACACGCGTTCCAGAGATCGTTTTCGTTGTTAGGATTGCCGTTGCGGGAGAGGATCTGATACGAGCACCGGAACGAGGTCGGTCCTTGTTTCCGCCAACTGGCGAATTCCTGAGCTACGGTGTCATTCAAGGTGAAGTCACCGTTGGCCAACGGAAAGAAACCGGGCAACGAATTAGAATACAACTGTGCGAACTCTGGAGTAGCCACCCAAGCTAAGAAAGCGCGCGCTGCTTCCTTGTTCTTGCTGGCCGCGTTAAGGCCGAGCGCGATGTCGGGATGATCATCGACCACGACTTCGCTTTTCCCTCCGAACGCGTAAGGTTTGAAAGCGCCTAAATCCAGTTTGGGATTCATCTGCCGAAATACACCGATATCCCAGGAACCTGCTGGATAAATGGCTCCCCGTCCTTGTGCAAAAAGGTTCTGCGAATCCGGGTACGCCAGTGCTTGATATCCCGGCGGTAGATACGGCTTCCATTTCGCTAAAGCTTCGAAGGTGGCCAGAAAGCCACCCTTGTTATATTGGGCAGTGCCGTCAATCAACCCTTTGCGGCCGGTCTCACCTTCCCACAGAGTGGGACCGATATTTTGATAGCCCATGGTCGCGGATTCCCACTGATCCTTGGTCCCGATGACCAGCGGTATGTATTTGCCGCTCTTCTTTATCTTATCGAGAACGGCCAAAAATTCCTCTTCGGTCTTGGGTACGCTCAAGCCGAGCTCTTTGAAAATGGCTTTATTGTAAAGAAACCCGTGGATTACCGAAGCCATTGGCACCGCGAAAGAAGTCTTGCCGTCATCAGTGGACCATGCAGCCAAGGCGAATTTTGAAAAATTCTCCATTCCCGGAAGGTCATTTAACGCCACGATCTGTCCGGCATTAAAGACATCCAACGATTTGTCAAAGGGCCGGCACGCGATCAAGTCGCCTGCGGTGCCGGCCTTGAGCTTCGCGTCTAAAACCGCGTTATATTCTGGTGGTGGGTTCGGGGAGAATACGATCTCGATATCCGGATGTTTTTTGGTGAATGCCGGGATAATCGTGTCCCGCCAGATCTTAAGATCATCGTTACGCCAGCTCTCAATAATGAGTTGGGTTTTGCCTTGGGCCGAATAATTCCCGAAGGCGGTTAGCGCGAGTAAACCTAGCCAGATTAATTTCTTACACATGGGGGTTTTGGGGTTGCATGAGTATAGGAAGGGTCTTGAACAAAACAACGCCGTTTGTGGTTTTAATAATCATCGTTCCGGTAGGGCGAAAAACTCGGCGCGCCCATTGTTTGGCTAACTCCCAAAAGCTTGCCGAGTCCACGGAACGGCTCAAAACCGGCGCGAACTCGTCTGAAGGAGCAACAGTGTCCTGGGCGCGCCGAGTTTTTCGCCCCACCAGTCCTACTGAGTCCTACCAATGCTTCAAGGCCGATACCGGACCATGTTGGCCGGACCAAGTCATTGACTCTGAAATCGCGCGGGTAACGAATGCTTTCGCTCGGTGAGCCGCCGCCGGCAGATCATCGCCCAGCGCCAAGCCGGCTGTTAGTGCGGCCGATAATGTGCAACCGGTCCCATGCGTAGATTTCGCAGCGACGAAGGGTTCGGCCAAACGCAGGACTCCCGTTGGTGTAGCTAAATAGTCGACCGCCAGATCTCCGGGCCAATGGCCTCCTTTCAGCAAAAATGAGGTCCCGAATTGCTCAACCAACTTTGGGCCGATCTCTGCCAATTCGTCTGAAGTCTTAACACCGCGTCCATAAATGATCGCAGTCTCATCCCGGTTCGGAGTGACCACCGTTGCCAATGGGAACAGGCGATTTCGATACATTTCCAAGGCATCGGTCCGCAGCAATGGATCACCGGACGATGCCACCATAACGGGATCGACCACTAGAGCTGGCCTTTCCCCAACCGGAATTGCTTCCAGGATGTCGCATACCGTCTCAATGATCGCTTTGGAGTACAACATCCCGGTTTTTATGGCGGTTACCGGGAAATATTCGAGACTGAGCCGGAGCTGATCGCGGACAGCACCGGCATCGACTGGTGCGATCGTTTCTACCTTTCCTGGAACTTCGGCCACAACGCAGGTGATGACGCTCTGGCCAAACACTCGGAAATAAGTAAATGTCTTTAGATCAGCCTGGATTCCGGCTCCGGCTGAGTTATCCGACCCTGCGATGGTAACGGCTACAGGCGGTGGTTCCATAGAACGGATCGCTTAAAAAAGGGCTGGAAGATTAAGGATGAGTAATGTGTTTCGCGAACTGGCCGAGGTAAAAGTCACTATCGACAAAATAGTTTATGTACCGACGCTGGAAGCACCTCCAGATCGGCCCTATCCTTTTGTCTACTTTATTACAATTCGTAATGATTCGCTCGAAATCGTCACGATTCGTGGACGAAAATGGGTGGTAACCGATTGTCATGGCAGCAAGCTAGTCGTTGAAGGGGACGGCGTTGTGGGCGAATTTCCTCGCCTCCAACCGGGAGAGAAGTTCAGCTACAACAGTTATCATGTTATTGCAGAGGACAGCGTCGCTGAAGGCGCTTTTTTGGGTATCGGTGAAGGTGGTGAACCATTTGTTGCTCGGATTCCCCGTTTTGAACTTCGCGTCCCTCGTAGCGATATCTAACCGAATGACCGGGAATGATTGCGTCCGCAACGCCACCTCAATTTAGCTTAAGTACCGCAAGACGCATGGTGGCAAAACAATCGACAAGCCGGCGGGTCAGTCTGAGACCGGGCAAAGGGTGGCTGCGTAGAAATTTTATTACCGAGGTTTATCTGCCGTCGTTATTTGTCCGTCGCCGCGGTGCGGCGCTGCGTCCCCAGTTTCCCGCATTAACAGCCGACCAAGTCTGTCTGACCTGGATCGGCCACGCCTCGTTCTTGGTCACTTGGCGCGGCTTGAATATTCTAATCGATCCGATCTGGTCACTCTGGTTGAAGGTGATCAAACGGCTCCGGCATCCGGGGATTCGTCTGGATCATCTTCCTGATATCGACCTCGTGCTCGTGACGCACGCTCACTTCGATCATTTGGACCGCAGGACGTTGCGGAAAGTGGCGGCCGCGCAGCCGATCATTGTTCCTGAAGGCGTCGGTGCACTCGTGGAAGATCTAGGCTTTAACCGAGTCCACGAGATGAAGCAGTGGGAGTCGCTTTCAATCGGTGATATCCACGTAACGCTGACTCCCTGCCATCATTGGGGCGCAAGGGTTTTACACGACCGGCATCGAGGCTTTGGCGGTTTCCACCTCCGGTTGGGATCCCGCTCGATTTACCATTGCGGTGATAGCGCGTATTTCGACGGGTTTAGCCACATCGGCGATAGTCTGCCCACTGAAATTGCCCTCTTGCCGATCGGTGCTTACGAGCCACCTACTAAACGGGAAGTGCATATGAATCCGGAACAGGCGGTTCGGGCCTTCAAAGAGCTGAAAGCGAAGCTCATGATACCGATGCACTACGGCTCGTTTCGACTCAGCTATGAACCCGTAGAAGAACCGGTTCAAAGACTGCGGAACGAAATTGCGCGCCACAAATTAGAAGACGCGGTCATGATCATGGATGAAGGCGTGCCGGTGGGTTTCTAACGAGCGCGAGCGAGCGAAAACGCCGGAACGTTTCTAACGAGCGCGAGCGAGCGAAAACGCCGGGAACGAGCGAGAACGGAAAAATCCGTTCGCGCCGTTCACGCTCGTTTCCGCTCGCTCGCGCTCGTTACTTCTTGAGCCTGGATTGCATGCTGACGCGGACTTCTTCCTGGAGCTTTTTAACCTCTTCCGGTTTACGGTTGCATAAGACCGCTGCAACCAAGTTCTCGCCTCGCCGGTAACGAGCGATAAAATTCATTTTCTCGCGGGAACCCTCGATCTCTCCGTCCAAATGCGGCAGAGTAAAATCACCAACCAGATCGAAATGCATCCCTAGCACAACTGCTGACGAGACCGGAATGGTGTCAAATTTTTGGCGTTTTCGACCGGTCATATTGGCGCCGGCGGTGGCGCCCTGAAGTTTGGCCATTTCGCAGCTGCTCTCGCGTCTGGCGCCGCCAAAAATTCGGTCTGGATAGAGCGCGATATCGCCTACGGCATAAATACCTTTTTCATCGCTCTCCAGGTATTCATTCACCGGGCACCCGCCTGGACTGCTGAGGGGAGTATTTAGCACCAGCTGAAGATTCGGCTCCGTACCGATGACCACAATGGCTAGTCCGGCGGGAAACCGGACACCGCTCTTCGTTTGAATGTTCCGAATCACGGTCTTGCCTTCAAAGCCGTTGAGATTTTCGTTCAACATCAATTGAACATCGGCTTCAGCAAAAAGATCAGTCAGCCATCGCGAAGTTTCAGGGTCGAGCAGATCCTGCCAAACGGACTTGTCCCGACTGAGTAATGTCAATTTCGCACCGGACCCGATGAGCGAAGAGGTCACTTCGGCGCCTAGGTAGCCCGACCCCACGACCACTACATGCTTTTCTGAGGCCAGAATCTCGCGCACCGCCAGCACATCGCGATAGGTCCGGAGATAAACAACGTTCCCTAAAGTAGCGCCTGCAACTTGAGGCCTCCTCGGACGGCTACCGGTGGCCAGACAGGCTTTTCGAAACTCGATGGCTTGGCCGTTTTCCATGACCGCCAGGCGTCGTTCGATATTGAATTCGCGAACGACCGTTCCTAAACGGAGTTCGATGCCTCTCTTTTTGTACCAATCTTCGGAATGGTCGGCCAGTTTTTCGATCGACGGGCTACCGTCCTTCAGCACGGATTTTGACAATGCGGGGCGGTTATAGGGTAGGAAAGCCTCGTTGCTAACTAATGTAACTGAGCCCTTTGGGTCATACTGGCGCAGTGCGTTACATGCACTCGCCGCCCCGATCCCGCCTCCAACGATCAGGTAATCTCTTTGAATCATTATCTCGGCGTCAATATATCCGCCCGCTCTACGATTCTCGACGAAAATCTGTAATCAGCCCCAAAACGCCGAGGGGAATCGCCAATAAATTGGCGATTTCTTGTCATTCTTTTCGGCTGCAATTTTCGCTCAGTGATCGCGACTTTTTGGCCCGGGAAGGGAAAGATAAGTTAGGTAGCTCGCCCCACAGCCGGGAGCCGCCTGCTGCCATCCTATAGAGCTGCAGGCTAATCCCGCGGACGCGGCCATGCGCGTCAAGATAAGGCGCAAGCCGTGGAGCGTGCCTCGCTTGCGAGGCCGTGGTGAGCAAGGCTGACAGTCGGGGATGCGCCGCGTTTAACCGCGCTCTTCGGTGTGTGAAGAGACGGACTTGAAGAGACGGACTTCGCGAATTGAGCCCTGACGAAATGGGGTCTCTGCATCACGGTGACCCCCTGCTCACCACGGCCTCGCAAGCGAGGCACGCTGCACGGGCTGTCAGCCCAATGAACCGGATCCGGCTGCATCCCCGGCCGCGGGATGGCTCGCCTCCCAACGGCGCGCCTATGTCCATAGGCTTACGCGCCTATTTCATGGTAGAGCAAATCGGCGACCAAATTTGGCTTCCAGACTCCGACGGATGGCTTCGAATCGCTCTTCTCCGACGTCCTTTAAAAACCGCATCGGCCCCCCCCGGTAGACCGGATACCGCCATCCCAACACGGATGCTAAATCAGCGGTTTCAGGATCGGCGATAATGCCCTCCTTCAGCGTATGCAGCGTTTCGACGGTTTGGATATAGAAGAGCCGGTCAGTGATCTCGGCTTCAGACTGAGGTGAACGAGGGAACCAGTCTGAGAGACTGGGCCATTCCACCCTTTCATTACCTGATGGGTAGTCGTAAATGCCTGCGCCGGCCTTCCGTCCGCGGCGACCTGCGGACAAGAAGCGAGAGAGAATTTCTAACGTCTGTGCAGACTCGGCGGCGGCTCCTCGCCCATGCTTCAGAAGGTTTCGGAAAATGTCGGCCAACAATTCTAAAGAAGTGAGATCCGCCATCGCCAGAGGACCGATGATCATGCCGGCGTTCCGGGCACATTGATCGACCAAATACGGACTCGCACCTTCGGCCAGCATGAACAATGCTTCTTGGACATACGCCATTACTACTCGACTCGTGTAAAAACCCGGTCCGTCCTTAACAACGACGGGAGTCTTTCCGAGCGCCTTTGCTAACGCCAAAGCTCTATTTAAGGTCGCGCCGGTTGTCTGGTGCCCGAGAATAATTTCCAGAAGCTCCATTTGCTCGACCGGAGCAAAAAAGTGAGTGCCAATAAATCGACCTGGATCCGCGGTCGCGGTCGCTAATTCGGAGATGGGAAAGGTAGTGGTATTTGATGCGACGATCGCTTGCTTCGGTAAGATCGAACTGACCCTTTTCAAGAGATCGGTTTTAACATCAAACCGCTCGAACACAGCTTCGATGACGAATTCGCAGCGGGACAGATCATCGAGTTGTTGCGTCAGCTGCAGCCGAGAAAACAGATCACCAGCGCGTTGGCTCAATACTTTTTGGATTCGACTGGAGGAACGTTTGGCCGCCTCGGTGTCGACCTCAAATAAAACGACCTGCCGTCCGGCCAAGAGCGCGCTCAACGCAATGCCGGTTCCCATCAAACCCGCGCCCATCACCCCAACCACTTCGATCGTCTCGGTCTGGCCGGTCGCACGCTGGACCGCTTGTCGTCGGAGCTCGTGAACGTAGATTCGGTTTTTTGTCGATACCAATGCCCACGCCTTTTGGGAGGCTACTTTTTCTACTCGGAGAGCCCATCGCTAGTTCCGGAAAGGGTCTCGGGTGATAACGACGCGCCAAACAGCAAGGTCTGAAGCGCCTGCTCCAGCCCAGCCAGGTGAGAAAGGCGACGCCCGGTGCCGAGCGCCGGTAACAGTCCAAGATCGGACCAGCTCCATCGAAAAGTGGCGTCAGACTTTGAAACCAAGCGTTGGTGACAAGCTAGCGCGACCTCAAAAGCGAGGCCGTCGAGTTGCCGATGGATAAGGCCGACCAAGGGCTTCGGCTGAGTTTCCAGGGCTCGAAGCGCTTCACGTAAAGGGTCGATCAGGCTATCGCCCGTCAGTAAAAGCTGAAGTTCATCCACCGGGTCTGGACTATCTTCAGAAAATTCGAGGATGATCCCTTCAACCT